>ERZ1292623.63-Hain-H51-01um-R1-63-length-107667-cov-66_pt1 | contig 107667 bp, 205 predicted proteins | sample MGYA00564398_ERZ1292623 | MGnify/ENA primary metagenome ERZ1292623 (study PRJEB36523, sample SAMEA6512633) | groundwater metagenome | collected 2019-01-07 | study: AquaDiva: Metagenomics assemblies of 32 groundwater samples
CCGTATCTTGTATCAAAATGAGATAGTGCCTCATATTGAGACACCTCTCTTGGCATGATTATTGCTAGCCTACTTTTGACCAAGTAGTGTTTTTATAAGACTTAACTCCATGATAGACTAGACCTATTTTATGATTAGTGCCCAGTGCTAGCATGTCGTCGTTAGTCGTATCAACATAACCAGACTGTAATAATAAAGCCTGATTTTCGAATACTTTACTATGTCGATGCTTATTAACGTCTATTAAATCATCTTGCTTGCCGCCAAAACTGTAAATTAATGTAAAATTTTCAGGTTTGACAATAGTCTCGAATAAAGATATCATTTTTGTATAAGCATAGAATGACACGTTAGTATTATACTTAAAATAGTTTATAATATCAAACCAAGACTTGGTATAGTCTCTGCTGTAAAAATCCCCAGAGTCATGTATTCTAATAATGGTCTTTAAACCTTTAGACTTAGACTGTAATGTTTTTAGGTTTATATCAGCTATTAACAGAGGTATAAAATCAGGTAATTGAGTCAATGCTAGTCTTTGCTCATAAGCATTGATAGTGTTTTTAAATCTATAAGTACCCGATCTAGCGTAACAATCTGTAGCGCATTGGCCTGCCATTGGGCAAGTCGCCAGTCCAGCCTCAGACCTAAATGCAGGGATACCAAAATTAAAAACATTAATACCATTCTGACTAGACTTTTTCATCTTAGCATTCTGAGTTAATAAAATCATTATACACTCCTCTGTTTAGTTGTTAGTTGTAACTTATCTTTTAATATATCTATAATAGAGTCTTTTATAATAGCTCTATGGTTCATTAACTCTAATATACGAGTTATATCATTAGTTAATAATTGAGCTTTTAATTGATTTTCATTATCAGCTAATATAATTTCTAGTTGTTTTAAAGTTAATTTCATATATAGGCATATTGCAAATATAAAACCATGTATTATATTGAGATATCTAATAATTCTATATATTTACAAGACGTATTATAATGAGAATATGTATAAGTTATATACAATATATCTATCATACTTGTTAATATATCAATATAGTCTAATAATATCAATAGGTTATAGTTATTGTATAAGTTATATACGAATATCAATAGTTATACGTATCATATTGAGAATTATATGCTCAAAAATCCGTATTATGTACCATAATGAGATGGCACGAGTATTGCAGGGGGTAATCTCAGTCTCAAATTGATACAATACGGATAAGATGCCGTAAATTGTCACTGGCATAACGATTGCATCTAGTCTCATTATGAAGCGTACCAATTTGAATATCTCATATTGAGCTTGGCACAAGTCTTGCAGGTCTGCAATTACTATGCCATGTATCATTTTGAAACGCCCCACAACGAAACGTACCATAATGAGAATACATATATAATAACCTATACTAAAGGAGTCAATAACGACCATTTGACTCTTTTTAAAAGGGAAGTATACTTGTATTAGTATATATATAATAAGGAAGTATACTATAGCTTATATACTATATGTACTTATAAGCATTATAAGATATATTATAACTATTATATGTATAATTACAAGTAATATATGTGTTATTATAAGCATTATAGGCCATTTGAGTGTAAATGTAGTATAATACCTATACTAAAAGTACTAATACTACTACTAATATGTATAATACTTATAATAAGATAGCTAATACATAAGCTATACTTATAGTATGTATAAGAAAGAATATCAGGGCTTGTATATTGACTATTAGTAGGTATTGTATTATACAGTATATAGGGTAGTGAAAATAAAGGGTACTAAAATTAGAGGGTAGGGTATAAAATGGCTAAATTAACAAAGTATTTCTGGAAGTGTTACTATTACTTTAAACCAGTTAATAGAAACTTAGGTAGTTCTGAGTATATTACAATGTTTGCTAGAACTCATGGTTTAAAGATTACTAACCTAAAGTTAGCTAAAGGTAGTAGTCTTAGTTATATGGGGTTAGTAGAATGAGCAAAGATATAGATTGGAATAAAGTATACATGGCTATATCTGATAATAGTATACATTATAGCACTAAGCCTGTTATTGGTAGAATATACAATCTAATAGGTAATGCGCAAGTTGATATGATTAAACTGTTAGATACTGAGACTGATAATATAAATGTTTATTCTGCTAAAGATTTTATTTTAGTTACTAATATCAAGACAGCTAAGTTGTTATATGCGAAAGTTTAATAAAGGTGATATAATCAAGTGTAGAGAAGATAGTGACCATGCTATAAATTGGATAGATCACTATGCTACTGTATTAGAATCTCAAGACCCTACATTTATTTATACTATTAAGTGTGTTAATACTGTAACTAAAGCAACTGGTAAAGGTAACTATAATATTTATTTTATAGAGGATAACTTTAGAGTTTTATCCATAGCAGAAAGAGTCTTATATGCAGAATAACATAACTGGTTATAAAGTTGGTGATTTACTTCTATGTTTAGAAAACTACTCTACTGAGTTTACAAAGAATAAGATATATGAATGTTTAAAATATGATGCTAAACGTAAAGTAGTTAGAATGATAGATGATGAGAATGAAGAAAATGGTTGGGACGAGAGTAAATTTATCAATTTAGGCAATTCTAAAGCTGGTAGAATACTATATGCAAAGTAATCCTATTACTGGTTATAAAGTTGTATACTTCACTACTAAAGTAAATAGTAATGTCCATAAATTATTCAACACTCGTTCAGAAGTTAGACGATTTCTTATCGTTAAAAAGCCTATAATGATTGACTATGTGGTATACGAAATGCAAGGTAATAATACAACGGCAGTAGTTACCCAACAGTTTAAATATTAGGAGATTATATGAAAATGCAATTTAACTTTACAGAACCAAAAACTAAGACTGATTTTAAAGCACAAGTTGATAAAATAATAAGTTCAACCACAGATAAGTATTTTGTTGTAAATTCTGTATACTACAAAGTAGAAAACATTTTAGAAACTGACAATTCAATAGTAATGCACTTAGCAGAAGGTACTACTTATAGTAAAGTTATGGAACATGATGCTGAAAACTCTATAAAAGCCACAACAGCCTAATATGTTAGAAGCTAATAACTGGTATAAGGTTATGGACAATGACAAGCTAGAATCAAATACAGTTGTATTTAAAATAGGCTGTATATTCAAAGTGGTTAAGTACAATAATCACTTCGTTACTGTTTATAGTCCAGTTGTTAATAGAAGTTTTCATCTACAACATAAAACTATGGATTGTATTAGAACTGTTAAGGTTGATAGTGTGGTGGCAGAGTTATTATATTCAAAGGTGGTAGTATGATTTATCTATATTTGTATTTAGTTTCATGTGTTGTTGTGTATGCTTACTCTGCATACAATAGTCCTATTAAGTTTAAAGACGTTAGTAAAATGGACGTAGTTAGAGGTATCATAGCTACGTTAGTATGGCCTATTACATTGAGTCTCATGTATTTAGCAGGTTTACTAGGCAGACTATTATAATGAATCTATTAGTTGGCGAACGTAATACAATGGAGTTATTGTATGCGAAGTAAATACTATATGTATTGTAAAACTGATAAGTCTATTTACAGAATATACTTTACTGATAATTTCATAGAACAGTATGAATACCTTATATTGAATGGAGATAAAAAAGGAACACTAGGATATAGCTATAGCTTTAGATCATTACTAAATGATAAAACAAAAGTATTTGGTAAACTTAAAACATTAAAGGTATTGTATGGTAGATAAGAAATATGAATACTTTTATGATAATGGTAACAACACTATATTTCAAATACTCAGTATAGTAGATGATGCTTTTAGTTGGGTAGCTGTAGCTGGTGATAAAGATAATATTGGTCAATCATCATGGAGTGGTGCATATAGAAAACTATTTACTTCTAAAAGTATAGTCTTTGGTGACTTAGAAACATTGAAAGTTTTGTATGTCAAGAAGTGATATAAGTAAAGTAATAGGTACAGCTACTTGTATTAAAGATGATGGTATGACAAAGCATCTTGAAGTAGGTAGAATATATGATGTTGTTAGAATACATAACAATGATTATGACCCACTACTTACGTTAGAGTTTAGCATAGCGCACTATAGAGTTATTACACCTATGGTATACTCAAGCAGATTCAAACTAGACTTTGATCTTAAAGCAGCTATGATATTACATGGAATAGAGGCAGATGATAAATTTTAGAGCTGGACAAGAAGTTATATGTATCAATGGCTCACATCATTCTCATGGTGGAGTAAGAATTGGTGACACATACACCATTGAATCTATTGACGAAGATAATTCTTTAACATTTAAAGATACTGGCTGGTGGTATCTTCCAGAGGACTTTATACTATTAACGCCAGCAGCAGCACTACTGTATAAGAACTTACCGACTGGACATAAATTAGTAGACACCTCAGAGCATTTCTAGTCTTATAGATAATACATTAGAATACAGGTCGGCATACCGATTGCAATAGATACACATAAGAGGTCACTATGAAGTTTAATAAAATCAATAGAATCTTAAATGTTATTAGAAGCTGTAAGACTATGGCTCAACTTGACAGTTGTAAGACTTGGGTTAAGTCTATTAAATATGTTAAAGAATCAAAGACTGAGTATATCGACTGTAGTAACTATATTGCTAAGATGCAGTTAGAGACAGCTATCACTCAGATACAAACTCAGATGATTAAAGATAAGAACTCGTTATGCTAGAGGTCGGCAGCGAGGTTATATTCAGAGACTTACCTTATAGTTTCTTTAAGGAATATGAGGGAGTTATCTTTACTGTTAAGATTTCTTATTTGAATAGTCAGGGAACTAACAACATTATGTTGGAAGAACTTGATAGACCACACTTAGTTGATGCTAAGTTATTAGAGGTAGTATGACTAATGAACAAAAAATACAATTTATCACTGAATATATTGTTAAGTACAATGAAGATAAAAAGTATTTTAATTCTGACAGTGAAATAGCAGCTAGACCTGTAATCATGCAATATCTACATGAAATACCAGTAAGTATATCTGCTAGTTGTGCTAAAGATTTGTTTCTATTTGCTTCATTAACTAATAGTATAGAAGCTGATACAATACTCTTAAAGAAGTATGAAGATTTTGGTAACTCTGTTTGTAAATTCTGTAATGGTAAAAGGTGTATAGGTGAGTGTTATGAGTAAAGTATATATGATTGGCGACTTGCATTTAGGACATGATAAGATTCTACACTTTAGTCCTATGCGTGGCGGCACGACTACAGAAGAACATGATAAGTGGATTATTGACCAATGGAATAGTGTAGTAACTAAACGTGATACAGTATGGGTATTAGGTGATGTTGCCTTTAGTGCAGAAGCTCTGCTTAAGGTAGGTCAGCTTAAAGGTAATAAGATATTAGTCAGAGGTAATCACGACAGACAAGATACTAAAGACTATATGAAATACTTTAGTCAGATATATGGCATAATTAAGAAGAATGGCTTTTGGTTAAGTCATGCTCCTGTTCACCCTTACGAACTGAGAGGTAAAAGAAATATACATGGTCACTGTCACCAGAATAGTATTTTAGTTGATAAGTTGATTGATGATACTCTGGACGATAGATACATTAACGTATCAGTTGAAAATTGTAATGGTATACCAGTTCTATTTGATTCTATCATAGAAAGGTTTAAAAATGACACTCAAACAAAGTAATAGAGCAATTAAAGACTTATCTACAGAGTATACTTTCGTAGAAAGATGCTGTATAGTATTATCATTTCAAATTATCAGATTAACTTATATGTACTATGTAGGTATTGATATTGGTTATCAGTATGATGCGTGGTATAGTTTATTATGAAACAGACAGCACAAAGCATTAGAGAAAATATGATGCTGATTGAACAGAAATTAGAACGATACAATGGTAAGTCAGATGCTTGTCCAGTTGTAGTAAATAAACTAAAGCATGAACTTGACATACTATATATTGATTTGTTACAGTGTATAGAGGACGAGAATAATGGACTATTGTAAGTATGATAAAAAGTATATGTATGACAAGATTAACAATAATATGCTATATGTTATCCAACCTAGCAAGAATGAAGTATTTGTTTATATAGATAATGGTAGAGACAGCATTATGAAATTATCTACTTATGAATTAGAAGAAGAACTAACAGCTAATAACCTAGTAATAGGCGAAGCTGATGCTATGAGGTTATTATATGGTAAGAGAACAGTTAAAGGTTAATAGACATTACAGTTTAAAAGCTTGTACTGTAGATACAGTTATAGTTAATGAGATATTTGATAGATTTGTATTCTTTAGTTATATACACTGTGATGCGGCACTATTTAAGGATAATAGAACTTTACCTATAGTAGTATTTATGAAATGTTATGAGCCTAATAAAATGTGTGATGTGTTATTTGGAGAGAAGTAATGAAAACTACTAATGAGAAACTAGAACGAGAGTTAGCTGATATAGAATCTCATGTTGATTATATGAGAATGATCTATGATCAGGCATTAGAAGATATTACCGATAATCATTGGTTACTAATGTATGGTGAAAAAGCCTCTATAGAAGCAGAAAAGCACATAAAGAAAAGTTCTCAAAGTATTGAAGATTTCTATAATGCTAAAACTAAAACCTTGAGGTTATTAACAAAATGATTAAGATTAAAAAAGGTGACTACTATAATTATAAAAACTCTCCACGACTATTGGTTGTTGAGAAAGTATGCCGAAAGTATGACATAGTTGTATTAGCAGTTGTTAATGATATGAAGTTAAAGACCTATATCTCTAAACGACAAGTAAAAGATAGCATGATTAAAAATAAAGTAGCGGAGTTACTTTATGGGTAGATACAAAATAACTGAATACAAAGTAGGCGAGTGGTTAATACATCGACAGCAGAAGCATCTATGCGAAGTTGTTGAGGTAATTGAATTTGACGACAAAGATCACGTTATAGTTGTAAAATGGTTTGACACTTTTTATTATAGATCAGAAAGCAAACCTATGAGTAAAATCAATAGGTTATACGATAAAGCACCTTTGGCACGACTGTTGTATAGTAATAATATACAAAGGCGGTAACATGGAAACACAAAATATATATTCTTTAATCAGCAACTACAATGGTTATAGCAATTTTATCAAGAGCCTACGTTCACAGTTGAATTATAAAGGTAACTTGTCACCACGACAATTAGAATGTGCTACTCAGTTCTTTAACAAGGCTGACAGCCCTATGGTGAGCTTACAGACTAACGAAGCACCCTTTCCTGTGCCACAAGTATTTAGCAAAGCTAAAGGTGATGTTATGACTATTCGTAAGCACTTTGCTAACAAGAAAGCCAAAGAGTTAGGTTATAAGGTATTCTTTAGAACAGTAGTAGTTGAAGAAGTGTTAGCTGAAACTCCTAGAGCTATTCAAGTTAAGGTATCTTTCAGCAGCAAGTTGACTACATATTGTCATTGTTGTGGACTTAACCTAGATACAGAGATTAGTAAAGCTACAGGTATCGGGCCTGTATGTGCTAAGAAATACTTAGGTTTCAAACGTGTAACTATGGCAGATGCACCAGCTATCTTAGCTAAGATTGAAGAAGAAACTAAAGCATTAGGTACTACACCTGCTATATGGATTCCTAAGTCTCAAATGTTGACTAAAGCAGATCAAATACTATTCGGTAAGGAGTAATTATGGGGTATCGTAGTCAAGTAGTTATAGCTATACCTAAAGAATTACTAAAAAAGAACGTATCTATACTAACAGATTTAGAGGGATTTGAAATATTCCAAACAGAAGAAACTTATTACTTTAGTAACAGCCATACTAAGTGGTATGACGAATATGAGGAAGTCAAAAGAGTAATGGAGTTTGTAGATAATAATTCTGATGATGTGGGATTTGTTAGAATTGGAGAAGAATCTGGTGACACAGAAGAACGTGGTAATAATTACGACCATGAAATATATGTTAATACTTCTATAAATATGCCGAGTAGTCAAGACGTTGATTTTAAGAATTTGAAACTGTTATTTGGTAAGAGTAATGAAAAAGTATAAGTTTAGTCAATTATCAGATGAAGCTAAACATAATGCCGCAGCGCACTATCTAGCTGGCTGGTCTGAGTCTCACGATGATAGTATGACTATTGACGAAGCATTAGAACTATGTTTAGATACTAATAACGATGTATTTTATAATGAATTGGGTAAACCAATATCATTAAGACTATAGGAGTGTATATGCAACAGAATCAACCACTACCGATGAATAAAGTTGAACAGCAGACGTATGATAATATGTGGGATAGTGAATACTTAGCATTAGTTATGGCTCATGTTATTAAAAACAATCCACAAGCTCTGAGTGAATATGCTTTTAAACGAATTGATAAGATTTTAACAGAACTGCAAAAAATGGAAATGAACTAATGAGTAGAGAATACAAATTACTCAGTATAGTAGAAAATCAACTGACAATCATTACAACTCAATTAACTAGAATTGAGGAGTTAGAAAAGCAGATAGAAAGAATAGATAAAGCCTATTCTATGAGAGCTACCGATGTTTGGCTAACTCATAATACGAGTCCTCACGATTATTTGTGTAAAGAAATTTCAGAAGCATTATATGGAACAGGAGAATAGTATGCAAAGTTATGAAGTGTTACGAGTATTGGAAGTAGAAGAAGATGAGAGTGGCGGCACTACAGTTACAGATATGGACTCTCTTGGAGAAGTAGAGTTTGATATTGACGATGAAGATAGTATTATTGAAGCATTAGAAGAATTTAGCTTAGATATTCCTAATACTTGGGATATTCAAGCAGACTCTAGTATGGGCATCGTAGATATTTATGATGATAACGGAGTCAATGTGTACCAACTCAGGAGTAATGAATGATTAAGTTTTGGGATAGATTATTTTTACTATTCTTTATTGTCGGACTAAATTTAGTAGGTGACTTACTAATGCCTTATGGTTTAATTGGTGCTATAGTTGCAGTAATACTATGGGCGATATTTTGGAGTTGGTTAGACTCGACATTTATTAGCATTAGTTATGTTAAAGAACTTAAAGAGAAAGTAGAAAAAAATGACAACAAAGATAGTAGTAGCTCTGGTACTTAAGCTATGCCCAAACTTGGAAGCTGAAAGCCCACAGTACGTCTTGCAAGGCTATAAAGTTAATTGTATGGAATACTATACTAATGATATTTACAATCGACCAAGCAAATATGTGAGGTTATTAGGTGATATTGAAAACAAATAAAGTTTATTACCACAAAAGACTTAATGTTGTTATAGTTTTTAAAGCTATTTCGACGTATGATTTTGTTTGGAATGAATTAGACTTAAATAGTGGTAAAATCTGGTTTGAATATAGTGGTAATAGAAGTGTTATGAGAGATTCTTTTGAAGAAATGGAACTAATAGAGAATTTAAAATTGTTTAAAGTATTGACAGTTGACAATAAATACATAGACACCTTAGATAAATTTTTAGCTGAAAAGAAATAAGGACGACATGAACCCAATAATCATAGGCACACCGATTGCAGTTAATCAAATACGAGAGGTACAAATGGAAGAACAAAAAGAGAAAGTAGCACTTAACTTTAAGAATCTCAATGAGGCTTATGTTATTGTTAAGAGATATAATGGCGGAGTTTACTTCAAACGAGTAGACTATGTAACCGATGTTAAAGGCTTTCCTAAAGCTAATTGTGTATACTATACTAAAGAGTCAGCAGAAGCTAAAGTTACTGAATTAAATACTAATAGGTCTAAATGTAAGTATTCTGTAGAGAGTGCTGGTAAATATTTTATCAATATGTATTCAGTTAATTACTATGGAAGTCCTCTGACTATTAAGAATGAGCCAGTGTCTATTAAAGATTTTGAAGCTAACCGATATAATAAGAGCAATCTATATAAGACATTGAATGAAGTTATTGATTATGCTAAGTCAAGAACTGATGAATCTCTTAAGAGACAACAGCAAAGTGCTGATAGAACTTTGAAAGAGTTGCCAGATCAAATTAAAAGACTTGAACAACAAGCAAAAGAACGATTTGAAATGTATACGAAATCGGCAAATGAGGAAAAACAAGTTATTGATAAATTGGAAAGTTATAAGGCTCAAGACTTTAAAGAATATGAAACTCAGGGTGATAAAATAGCGAGGGTGTTATATGCAAAATCTGAAACCACTACAAAAGGTAATAGAACTCTTACAACAGCAGATATGCCTTAAGAATAGATTAGGTATACTCAAGCTAAGACAGTCTACGATTAAAGAACATGGTCATATACAATGGCAGTATGTACTGTCAAAGGTGCAAGATGAGTGTACTACAAAGGTTTAAAGCTGGACTTAAACAAGCATTAGAAACTGCATCTAATACTAAGTATGCTCCTAAGTTTGCTGTAGGTGATGTTCTTTTCTGTAAGAAGTTCGAAAGTATTAGACGAATCTTATCTATAGAAGAATTAAAGTGGGATAAGTCAGGTAATAACACTCTGTATAAAATGGAGAATGTTAAGACTCATGCAATAGCTATTAAAGAGGCCGCAAAGATAGATTGGGCTTATGAGAAAGTTAATGAGAAAGCGATAACAGTGTTATATGGCAAAAAGTAAAGTAGTAACTACACAAACAGCTAGGCATGAAATAGAAGAATATTTCAAAGGCTTAAATGATTTAGATACTTATGATTTTGGTAAATATCTGTTATCTTGCATTTTAGATAAAGCTACACCCAAACAATTAGAGAAACTATATTCTGACGTAGCTTTTTATGCTGAAGACGAGGATACTTTCAGACCTATTAAAGTTTTAAAAGATACTAAAGCAGTAAAGATATTATTAACAAAGAGGTGACTTATGAGTACATTGAAATTTGAACTAAACAAGAATGACTTTTTAATGGACAAGGTTACTAAAGACTTATATTGGGTTATAACAATAGACCTACATAACGTGGTATTACGTCTTGAGAAAGAGGGTAATGACGTACCTTTAAAGAAAATGCCAAAGCACATGATTAATCTCTCTATGATGAAAGTAAAGCCTGATGTTTTCAAGGTACTTTACGGCAATAAAGATGGCAGTATGAATAAAGACAATATCCCTGATATGCCTACCAACAACGCCGCCAGCGAATAACAAAATTATACTACAGTTGTATATTTATTATACAGTTTATTTGCTTTATAAGCAATTTAATCACTAATGAGTTGGTATCTAGCTTGCAATAGATATATGTAAGAGGTTGATATGAATAAAATTATATTAGTATTATCAATGTTACTTACAATGTCAGTTAATGCAAAGACTATAGTTGTTGGAGTTATAGATACAGGTTTTAACTTTAGCTTCAATCAATATGAACACTTTAAACTTAGTAAACCTAAACTTTGTAAAACAGGACATAAAGATTTTACTGGTAGTACAATTACAGATACTAATGGACATGGCTCTAATATTGTTAGTCTTATAGCTAAAGGTAATGAAAATACAGACTATTGCATAATGGTATTAAAATATTTCTCAAAAGAAACCGAGGCAGTATCTCTTAATCCAGAATTAAAAGCTATTGAATATGCTATTAAACAAAAGGTTGATGTTATTAATATGTCTATAGCTGGTTATTCATTCAATAAACAGGAATGCGATTTAGTAAAGATAGCCTTAAATAAGGGTATCAGGATTGTGGCCGCAGCAGGTAATGAGGGTTATGACTTAAGTAAGACTAAAGTATATCCAGCTATGTGTGATAGTAGAATAACAATAGTTATGAATTATTATAAAGATACTAGACATTATACTAGTAATTATGGTAATAATGCTGTTACAGAACAAGGAACTTACCAGTATGGAGTTAGTGATAAAGCTATACCAGAATTTAAAAGCGGTACTTCACAAGCTACTGCTAACTATACTAGCAAGTTGATAAAACAATTAGGTAATAGATAATGAAATCATTAAATATTAAGACTTTATTAAATTCAGATAATTATCAGTCAAGTATAGAAACTATATTAAAGAAATGTAATCATAAGACTCAAGTAGGGTTTGCTTTATATTGTGCTAAGGGATTAGAACAATATTATGACTTCGATAAATATCCAGAAGTAGAGGTTGCTAGAAGCAACTGCTTGGAGCTAGTAGCTAATTGGCTTATAGATTCAAGTTCTGTAACTAAGAAAGCTATGGACACAGCAGCCAACGCAGCAGCCTACGCAGCAGCCAACGCAGCCAACGCAGCCTACGCAGCAGCCTACGCAGCCTACGCAGCAGCCTACGCAGCAGCCAACGCAGCAGCCAACACAGCAGACAACACAGCAGCCTACGCAGCAGACAACGCAGCCTACGCAGCAGCCTACGCAGCAGCCAACACAGCAGTTGACTTTAATTCAACTAGACAAGAACATTTAAAAGGCTTATTCTATTATTTAGTTAAGTTACACTTGACTGAAACTGATACTTCTTTTAAAGAAGAAACTTTTAACTTACTTTATTTGACTAGGAGATAGAACGTGACAGGACAACAGTTGAGCTTTATAAGAGACGATATAGCTTTTAGAATGATAGAAGCTAATGGTATAGAATTTAAACAATTAGAACAAGAATTAACTTGGGTTGAAGAACTAATTAAAGAACAGGAGATTACTAATGGCAAAGAAAACGACAAAGACAACATTTAAAAAGGGTGACATAGTACTACATAAAGAACAAAATAAAATGTTCAAAGTAGAAACTGTAGGTACTTATGCTAAAGGTAAACTATTTACTTTATCTGAACTATCTACTAAAGGTGATGTTGAGTATAAACGATACTATGGTGATAAAATGGCTGATACTTGTACTAAACTTAAAAATACTAAAGCTACTAAGGTGTTGTTTGCTAAAAAGTAAATTTAAAGTGGGCGACGAAGTTATTTTTATTAAAAGTATTTTACCAACTAATATATCCGATAAATTTGTAGGTACTATTGGGGTTATTGAGGATATAAAAAATCATAAATTTGGTATAACAGTAAATTTTGACAATGGTAAAATTTATAATTTAGATACTTCTGAAATAACATTAGTAACAAAAGCAACAAAGGTACTATATGGGCTATAAAGATATGTTTAAAGTTGGTGATTTAGTTAGTACAGATAATACTATAAGTAAGGCTATAGCGAGAGATAATTTTATGGAAATTATAGGTTATAAGAATATAAAAAATGTTTTTCATTTTATAACAAAAAGTTATGGTACTGGCTATACTTCCTCATATCCAGCTATGTATGCAGAACGTGATTTAACTAATTATGGTAAAAAGCAGGTGGTGGAGTTATTATGGATAAGAAAGTAAATAGTTCAATGTTTGAAATAGGTGACACAGTAATGTGTATAACCGATATTGGAAGTAGTGACTATGAACCAAAAAAGAATGAAATTTTTACTATAACATCAATAGCCTATAATTGGATAGGATTCCCATTAAGTAGATTACCTAAACATATTTACGAAAATGATACTATTACAGGAAAAAAAGCTAATTGGGGAACTAGTTGTTTTATTAAAATAGGAAATTCAAAAATGGCCAAGGTATTATGGCAGCTAAAGTAAAAACTATTACGAGTATGTATCTGGTTAAAGTTAATAACGAAATAGTTGTTAGTTTACCTACATTGAAAGGTGCTAATTCTTATATTAAGACGTTATTTATCAATGACGATACTAACACTGTTACTATTATCAAACAGTCCTTAATTGAACGAGTTATATCTACTTTTGAAACCAAGACCACAAAGGTACTAATTTCATCAGATTTAGATAGTGACTTGACATTCATTTAGATAAATGCTATAACCTCTATATAGGAGATAAAAATGTCTAAAACAAACTTAACGTATTCTGTAGAGCAAAGAGGCACTTCATTCGTCGTAATCGACTCATTAGGCTATCTTTGTGGCATCTTTGATACTGTGGCTAATGCTGAGTTAGCTATCCCTAAAATCAATGCTAGCATCAAACGTGGATTTATCCATGATTGGCTCTTAAAGTTGTGGCAGAGTCGCCGCCAACAACAAAATCGTCCACAAACTAGACAGGTGTCAAAGAATAGCTATACACCTAGACGTTCAAATACAGGCTCTAACAAGTAATATCGGCTACTTAGAGCATGGCACACCGCTTGCTATATGTATCTGTATGAACTTCAAGAGATTAGCTAGAAAAATTAAATACCTATTGAGTAATAAAAAAGATATTGTCTATCCAGATAATATGAATAGATATTTAACTTCTGCTATGTTTGACAGTGATGTTATCATAACAGTTATCAGGTATGTACCAGAACGAGATACTTATACTATTTTTATTAAACCAACAAAACTTTTACAGAGTATGTAAAATTTAACAAAGGAGAAACAATGAACATCAAAACATTAAAGGAATCGCTACCTTTTCTTATTAACGCCGACATTCCAAGTGTCCTAGTTGGGCATCATGGGGTTGGTAAGACTCAAGGGGTTAGTCAGTACGCAAATGATACTAAAGCCCTACTCAAGATTTTAAACTTGGGTACTCAGGAAGTTGGAGACATTATTGGTCTTGCCGACTTCTTGAAAGACAAATCTGGTCAGAACGTGGCTACTAAATTTATGATGCCTGATTGGGCTAAAGAAATTTATGAGTTCTGTATCGCTAATCCAGATAAGAAAGCCATTTTATTTCTTGATGAAATCAATCGTGCTAAACGAGACGTACTTCAAGTAATCTTTCCATTATTGACTGAAAAACGTATACACAGTATTACGTTTCCTAAGAACTTCTATGTTATGGCGGCTATGAATCCAAACACTCAGGATTATATCGTAACTGATATTTCTGATAAAGCTCTACTTGATCGTTTTTGTCACATTAAACTTTCTCCAAGTAAGCAAGAGTTCATGGATTATGCTAAGTATCGTAAATTTGAAGCTCCTGTTATTCAATTCTTGTACGATCAACCAGCTATGTTACAAGCAGAGTTAGAATCTTTTGAACTTGAAGCTACACCAAGTCGTCGTTCTTGGGAACTTGTAAACAGACTTATGGTTGAAAAGACTCCTAATAATCTTTTACGAGAGTTAGTAGCTGGTCTAGTTGGTACTGCCGCATCAACAGCATTTATCAAGTCTTTATCTGATACTGATAAGCCTATTAGCGGTAAAGAAATCTTAGAGGACTATGCTAAGTTCCAACCTAAGATCAAAAAGTATTCTGATTCTAAGTCTGGTAGACAAGATATGTTGAAATACACTTGCGACAGCTTACTTGAAGCTATCCAAGAGTTGAAAAAGAAGCCCACCAAAGATCAAGCTAAGAACGCTGTAGAGTTCTTGAAAGAAGTACCAAAAGACTTATCTTTCGATCTTTGTAGAAACCTTTACCTTGAAGATAACTTTAGACAAGTTATTGACGACAGCGAAGATTTATTGAAACTGTTAGCTAATGCTCGTAATATGAACTTGGATGATTTATAGTCTCCAACCTTTTGTTAAGTTGAGTGTCACCTACAAGAGCAATCTATACAATAGTATACTTGCTCAGAGTGGTGAGTCTGACAGGCTGCTGTCACTATTTTTTACACTGTATAACAAAAATTGTCACTTTTAGTTATTTTAGATTTAAAACTTAATATGTTACTTTATACTTGGCATCTAAATTGAAGTATAGTAAAGTATAACAATGAGGTATAAGATGAGTACAAACCCAACAGCAACTACTACAGCACCACAGCCAGCCACAGCACCAGCTACTACTCCAACAGTAGCACCTAAGCCTAAAAGACCAGAGCCGCCAGTAGTAGATCAGGCCAAGCTAAATAACGCTACCTCTAAAGCAGAAGAACTGCTTGAACAAACTATTGTTGAGTTGATTTTTAACGAACCTTTTTATGCTAACTTACTTATGGGTATGCGTCGAGAGTTCACTATTACAGTTCCTACACTTGGAGTCAATGTGACTGACCAAGTTAATCTTTATATTAATCCTTACTTCTTCAATGCTATGACTCTACCAGAACGAGTAGACGTATTAAAGCACGAAGCCCATCATGTCCTTAACAACCACTTTGTTCGTTTTCGTGATATTGAACCTAGAGTATTTGAAAATACTGATAAGTCTATATTTGAACGAATCCAAGATATGCAGAAAGCAAGTCTTACTAACCAAGCGGCTGACTTTGCTATCAATGAGTATTTAGCTAATTTACCTCGTAAAGTTAAAATGTTTGACCATAATGGTAATGCTATAGCTACACCTACTCATATACAAGATGCTACTGGTAATAAGGTAGCTAATCCTGACAAAAATGCTGGTAAACCTATTGAGGCAGATTTATGTTTTGTTGATAATCTTAAAAAGAAATATCCAAACATTAGTAATAAACAGACTATGGAATACTACTATGAGTTCCTTAAACAAGAGGAAGAAAAAAATGGTGGTAAAGGTACTGGAATGACAGTATTGGACGATCACGACTTATGGCATGAAACAGATAATACAGAAGATGATATTACTCAAAAAGTAAAAGATGCTGTTAATAAAGCTGTTGAACAAACTGCTGATAAAGATATGGGTAAAATGTCAGGTGATGTTCTTGCTGCTATTGAAAATCTCAATCACCAAGCTAAGGATTGGAGGGGGGATGTGCAAAAATTTATCGCCCGATCATCAGAAGTAATCATCGAGTCAACTAGAAAACGTAGAAATAGACGTTATGGTATTCTTCATGCTGGAACAAGAACATACCCAAAACTTAATATTGCTGTAGCTATTGATACTTCGGGTTCTGTAAATGATGAATGTATCGCACAATTTCATGCTGAGATAGTTAGGTTGTCTAATATGAATATAGACATTACTATTTTAGAATGTGACACTCAAGTAAATAGGGTATATAAGTTTAATCCAAAGGAACCATTTAAAATTTGTGGTCGTGGAGGCACATCATTCAAACCAGTGTTTGATAGAATAGAAGCAGATAAAATGGATATTGATGCCACAATTTATTTTACCGATGGGGAGTGCTATGGGGAGGACATTAAGAAGCCTAAATACCCTGTGCTTTGGGCCTTGTGCCCTCCATTTAAACTCACAGGTATTAACTTTGGTCAACAAACTAAGATTGAAATAAGGAAACGAGTTAAAAGATAATGCGTAGATATACTGATCTAACTGGAAAAATATTTGGTAGACTAACTATAATATCATTAGAAAAAGATTTAGATAAATCTAGAAATACCATATGGCTATGTAAATGTTCTTGTGGTTCATATAAAAAAATACGAGCCGATTCACTTAAAAGTGGTAGAACTATTAGTTGTGGCTGCGCCATGAGACGTTTATCATCAGAACAAGCACTTTATAATAGAGTAGTTTCTGGCATTAAAAATGGAGCTAAACAACGAAAGTTAAATTTTGAACTAACAGAAGAACAGATAAAAAATTTAATACATAAACCATGTGTATATTGTACTAGAACTAATATTAGTTGTACGACTAGATATCATATAGAAGAAAAATTATATCATAATGGTTTAGATAGAATAGATGGCACTAAAGGTTATACAATAGATAATGTTCAACCTGCTTGCGGAGAATGTAATACTTTAAGATTTGATACTTTCACAATAGAAGAAACTAAAGCTATGGTAAAAGCTTTATGGAACTATAGGAATAACAAGATATGAAAAATTATACCTCTAATGAGGACTTCAAAAAAGCCCTAAACAGAGATATTGATTGGTTCAAAAAGGCATTAAATGATTCCTATGGAAATTTAGATTTGTATTTAAAAGCTAAGATTGAAATAGGAGAAGTAGTTTTACTAAAGAAAACTTTAGCTAAAGGTATAGTTAAGTCTTTTAGTCTTGAAGTAGAGCCTGACAAGGCAAATGTAGAAAACTCTAGTAGAGTAATAAATGCTTACGTTGTAACTGTTAATGGTGAAGTAAAAGTAAAATTAGATGATATTGTGATATACTCAGATGCAGCAAGATTATTATATGCTAAACAAGTGGTAGTAAAGACCGAATGGACGCAAGAATATCAACCTAAAGTCTATAAAGATGAGATACCATTTTAAATGAAAGGTAGGTTAATATGACAAAAAAGAAAAACCTACTTAAGCAGTATAAGTCTACCTATAATGGTCAAGAAATTACAGTTGATGTACTTAAACCAAGTGCTAAAAAAGAAATCAATGTAGCTAGAAGTAATACGTTAATATGCCCTAATTGCCTGTCTAAGCTAACATTAGATACTATGGGCAATCAACAATGTTCAAGTAGTCAGCTTAAAATATGGGAAGCTGAATTTCTAAAGTTCTCACTATTAGACGATACTAATAAAACTATATACCTTAAAAATATATCTTACGACTCTATGTTCTTAGAGCTTTACGATAAGTGGGCTTATTCAGTAGCCACTAATACGCCAGCAGAATTTAATTGTGGGTATACCAATAAAATATTCCTACCAATGCCCAACTGTCAAACTACAATACCAGACCCTATTCAACTATGTATTATTGAACGGAACGTGGGTAGGAAACTAACAGAAGAAGAAATCTATGGAGAGAAAGAACTGTACTACAATCAAGGTGTAGTTACAGAGGACTTTACAAAGACCAGTAAGAAACTTAAAATCAGACTAATTAGATTTCCAGAGGATTGTTAATATGAAACAACTATTCCTGATAATCTCTATTACTTTACTATCTCAGGTTTTAAACCCGACACAGCCAATCAGGGCATTGACTAAAGGCGAAGTTATCTATTATAAAATTCTTAGAAATAAACCTACTATAGACAAGACTTATGCTAGAAAACTAGCTACTGTTATTGTTGATAAAGCTAGTAAACATAACATTTCTGCTAGTAAATATACTGCAATACTGGCTCAAGAAAGTGGCTATAAACTCAATGCTATCAATCATAAATCAGGTGACTATGGTTTGTCACAAATAAATATCAAAACCGCCAAAGCATTTAACTTTGATATAAACAGATTACTTGTAGATATGGAATATTCTGTAGAGGCTGGACTAATAGTATTAGCTGACTTTAAGAAACGATATGGTCATAAAGAAATAGATTTCTGGACTAGATACAATTCATCTAATAAACAAAAAAGAACCATGTATAAAAAACTGGTAGTGGGGTATATGTAATGGCTATACCATACCCACAATCTAAATTAGTAGATCATTTAGATATAACAGACTTAGAGGAACTAAAAGTTTGGATTATGAAAAATGGTAGTGCTGTTCGTATTGAGCATCTTAGAAAGACCCATATAGTAAACATACTCGATGTATTAGAGAAGAAATCTTTTTGGCGGCAGGAGTATAAGCCTATATTACAAGCCGAACTTAGACGTAGAAAAGAATTAAGTTTGATTAAAAAAGGCAAAGCTGGTAAAATACTATATGCTAAAACCTAAGAAACCTAAATATCATGCAGGACAAGTATTAATGACTGATATGGGTAATATTTTTACTATTACTCATATAGGAAGATGGAATACTTACGGGCCAGCTAAGGCTTATTATTTAGCTGGACATAAAAGTTTTAATTCATTACCTATTAGTTATATTGATAGTTCAGAACACCTTAAACCAGCTACAAAAGCAGGACAATTACTTTATGGAAAGAAGTTGTAATATACTATATGGCACTAATTGAGTTGTATTTATATCCATTTAAAGGTCAGAAGGGTAATGCTATTGCTATGATTAAGCTATACAGACAACTAAATGGTTGTGGTTTAGCAGAAGCAAAAGCAGCTTTAGATACTATATATTTTTATAAGAATACTTTACCTTATGAACCAAAGCATACGCCTAAAACAGAATTACTATTTTATAGTGGTAATGATGTTAGACTATGTTTAGAAGTTAGAGATAAATTAGAAAAAGAAGTTGGTAAAACTGAAATACTTTATAATGGTAATATTAAAACTTTGGAGTTATTGTATGGTAAGTAATATCAAAGAGGGTGATACAGCTTATTGGAAGCATACTCAAACCCTTGGTATAGTTACAAGAGTGGCAATAGATTCAGACGATATACATATAAATGTAATTTGGAGTGACCAAGCATATAATAGTAGGGCTTATACTTACCATAAAGGTGACTTAGATAAAAATGGACAATTAGTAGTTGGTAAAATAGTAAAGTTGTTTTATGAATAAGACAAAGATGGGTATACGACCAAAACTTAATACTATTGTTCGTGTTCAAGATGAATATGATTCTTTTAATTATGAGGGTATATTTATAGCTGAACATTATACAGGAGAAATAGTTTGGCATAGTTATGAAATTTTAGTAACTAAGATAATTAAAGCAACTAATCCAGAAGTATTAACTGTCGGTAATATTGAATTTCCACCAGCGAATAGATATACAATTACTACAGTAAGGGATTTAACTAAAGCGGAGAAACTATTATATGCTAAAACATAAATACAAAGCTGGTACTATTCTGAGAGAACATACTGATGGTGGCTTATTTATTGTTCAAATTCTAGGTACAGACATATTAACAAAAGATTATAAGTATACAGTGTTAGTATCTCCAGACTCAGATGTAGAAGGATTAGTTGATTCTTTTCCAATAGAAGTCTTAGATGGAAGTTCTAAAATAGAAGTGTTATCAAAAAACTGGAAGTTACTATATGGACGATAGAGTTAAGAACTTACTATTTAATGTTGTGTATGTAGCTGTTATGCTACGTTGGGGTTCTGACGAGGGGCATCATTATATACTTGGAGTCTATAGCACTAAAGAGAAAGCTAAAGAAGTAGCAGAAGAAGAAAGATCAGGTAGAGCAGGAAAGTACGAGTATGTTATTTATGCTTATAGTGTAAATGACAGTTGTAATGATAGTAGTATAACTGGTTACAGCATAGATTGTAGTCCAGAAATGCCTACACTATTAGATAGCACAGCAGATGCTATACTAGCTGATAGTGAACAATTTGGTAAAATGTATAATAGACAAGAACGTAATAGACTATACGAACGTAAATATCAATTAGAACGTGATCTAAAGATAGTTACAAGAAAGCTAAATGAACGAAAAAAACTATAAAAAGGCTAATAAGCCAGCCATGTGTACTAATCCAGTCTGGAAGTCTGTAATAACTACAGATGATAAAGAGGATATAGTACGAAAAATTAGGTCTGAATGTATAGAACTTTACGGCCAATCACTTGATGAATGTCCCAAGAGGCTGGTATGTCTAGGGCAGGACTGTTTAGGCCGTACCTTACCAGTCTTAAGCCCAACCGCAAAGCCTTACATTGACGAATTAAAGAAGAAATACAAGGTAGTAAACGACGAGCTATTCTTGACTAAGTGTGAAGTATGTCCTATCAAGCAGAAATGCACCTCTACTTGTCACCAGATCAACGATTATCTTAATAGACATAATAAAAAAGAACCTGACTTCATATATCAAGAAATATCTGAAAACCACACAGAAGTCTTACTAAGCAACAATACCACAGAGTTTATGACCAATAGGGATATAGCTTGGGATTGTTTAACTCCTAGACGACAGGATATTATTAAGAAGTATCTATACGAGGGTAAGGACTTCTCAGCTATTGCTAGAGAACTCAATATGAAAAGTCAAGCATGGGTGAAGTATGAGTTCTATGCTGGTTTGACAAAGTTATCAGAATATGCAACTGTGAGAGAATACCTAACTCACAATAAAGATACTCTGACTAAAGGCAATTTTTCCCTATTAGAAAATTTATATTTAAAAAACCAGTCTTTAACTGAATTGGCTAAACAAGAGAAATGTAGTAAGCAAGCTCTACAACAAAGATTGACAAGAGTACTAACTAGTGGTAATATCAAATGGATTGTATTTGTAAAGAAAGTTAATAATAAACCAGTCTATAACGTACCAATGGTGTTTAAATGAGTGATATTAAACAAGTTTTCTCTAAAAGAATTAACCAGAATAAGTCTATAGAGTCTTTCGTAGACCAACATACTATTTCTCAGGGTGAGATATTCACAGCTATTAAGGATAAGAACTATCAAGTAGCTTTACATAAAGCCTTAGCTATCATGCCTTTAGGGGTCAAAATAAAATATGTGTGTGAAATATTCTATAGGGGTAAATATAGAACTTATAGCTTAGGTATTAAAAGATTTAAAAAAGAAGTTGACAGCTTCTTACTCACCAGAAATAAAGAAGCAGTACAGAAATTTCACGATATTCTGAAGAAAGAGGAAACTAATTCTAATGGAATTAATGGCTTCTATGCTGTAAGAATTAATATCTTAATGGCTATGTTAGATGAAACTCATAGTTTAGCTTCTACAGTTGAACATTTGTTACAAATAGACCCAATGTCAGATATAGATGAAATTGAAGTTGCTGAAACTAACAGTAGATACAAAAAATTATTATTGGAGTTGTGTAGTATGTTATATCCAGAGAATCAAGCATTTAAGGTGTTATTTGTATGACAGAAAATAAACCTATTTATATAAATGTTTCTGTAGCTAGTGTCAATAATTATGCTAAAGATTATGAAGTAGTTTCTGTGTATACAGAACCGCAGACTATTATTGAATATTGGGATAAGGAACAAATTAATTATCAACCTACTGGTGTTAAAATACCTTTGATAATAGACAGAAGTGTGACTATGGCTCTAATGAAATTAAAAAGAACTCAAGAAATTCTATATGGAGATATTAAATGATATTCTTATTCAGCATAATTGGTATAATGTTATATTTATGCCTCGGACTGGTTTCTATTTGTATGACTGAGAGATTTTTATTAAAAGAAAGAATGGAAGAATCTACTGAGGTATTACATTACTCAATGTGGCCTTTTATTTGGTTTGTGGCATATCCTGTAACAATAATAGTAAGTTATAGTGCTTATATTTTAGAACATTACATAAGAATTGAGGAAATTAGGAATAAATTAAATGGTGGTAAAAAATGAAAACAGTAGGTGAGATACTAGCTACTATTGATACTAAGGTTAAAGAACATACCGATATTATTCAAGAAATAGACGTTGAACTTAAGTCTATCAGTAGTAATGGCGGTGCTGCTAGAAGTTCGATGATCGCCGCAGCCTCTAGGAAACTAATTCTTAAAGATAAGATATTATTTCATCGAGCAGCTATTCTAGCTTTGAATGACTTAAAGGAGTCTATTAATGGATGAAACTAATAAGTCAGATAATGAAGAATTAGCAACTGTTACTAATATTGATGAAGCTAGAATAATGAGATTAGGACTAAAAGGTAATTATAATGGTATACTGGAAGCATTTGAAATCTTGCGTTTAAAGTTTATCTATGATACACTAGATAAAGAAGAATCAATAAATTTTATTACTTACTGCAAGTTCATAATGAGATCAGGACATTCCGAAGTTGTTAGATTGTCTGCACATTATTTATATAAGAAATATATAGAAAACAAGGATATATGAATAAAAATTGGACAGCAAAAGAAGATAAACTAGTAACAAGTAAGTATTCGAAACTAGGCGCAATAGAATTAGCTAAAATTATGGGAAGAATACTTAGATTTATGCAAAGAATATATTAGGAAAATAAAATGAAAATTGTATGTATAAGTGATGTACATGGTAAGTGGAATAAATTGACGATCCCTGAATGTGACCTGCTTATTTCGGCAGGAGATTTCTCGTTCAGAGGTGAACCTCACATGATTAAAGATTTTCATAAATGGTTAAATAAACAACCAGCCAAGAATATAATCTCGGTAATGGGTAATCACGAAGTATGGGTGCAGGACAATTTTAATGAAGCTAAACAAATAGCATTAGAAGAATGTCCTAGAGTACATTTTGTAGAACACGAATTGGTTGTGATTGATGGAGTAAAGATATTCTGCTCGGCTTGGACTCCATACTTTCACGATTGGGCTTATAATGCTCATAGAAGTTTAACACAAGCTCAACATGAGGGAGTTCCTTATATTGACGATAAGTGGAAAGATATTCCTCAAGACACTGAGATACTCGTTACACATGGCCCTGTCCACAATATACTAGATAGAGTTTATCATATTGATGGCGTTAATATTAGAGAACGAGTTGGTTGTTGGCATTTAGGTCAACGTATAGAACAATTACCATTATGTAAAATTCATGTGTGTGGGCATATACATGGTGATTATGGTTATCAATATTTTAATAATAGACATTATTACAATGTAGCAAATTGCGGAGAAACTTATATGATAGATCACCCTGTAACAGAAATAGAATATGAAAAGGATAAATAATGGCATTTAGAACAAGTTATTCACAAAATAACACCTTTATTCAGTGTAGTAAAGCATGGTATTGGCAGTATATCGAGGGTTATTATAGCGAGATTGAGGGTTCTTCCCTGTATTTCGGTACTGCTATTGATAGAGCAGTATCAGATATGCTAGAGAATAATCCTGACTGGTTAAAGACATTCCATAATACATGGGAATATCAAGCTAAAGATGGTAAAGGAGCTAGACTATTCGATCACCCAAACATCACATACTCACACAAAGACTTTGATGCAGATTTATTAGATGCTACCGATTATCCAGAATTAGAAAAATGGGCTAAAGAATTAAACTTAATGCCTAAAACAGCAACTCCTACCAATCAACAGTTAGTAGATTTATTTAAAGCCTGTTCTAAAGCTAAAAGTAGTTCTTGGATTACTATTACTCCAGACCAGTTTAAATACTTTAACCGATGTTCTTGGATAGGACTTAAACGTAAAGGTGAGATTCTACTTAAGTCTTTTGATGAACAAGTACGACCTAAAATTACTAAGGTTATATCTACTCAAAAGAGAGCAGAAATCGAAGACCCTGCAACTGGAGATAAGATCGTAGGTTATGTAGATATGATTCTGGAAATGCAAGGATATGATAAACCTATTATCTTTGACTTAAAAACATCAGCTCAACCTTATGAACAACATCAACTAGACGTAAGCCCACAGCTAACTCTATATGCAGCTATGGAAGCTAAGAAGCATAACACTAACTTAGTTGGGTATATCATCTTACAAAAGAACGTAGGTAAAGATAACGTAGCTCATTGTGATAAGTGTAACATTCAAAAGAATACTAGACATATACTTTGTAATGCTACTCCAGTAGGTAACATTCGATGTAATGGTAATTGGGTAGAAACTAAACTACTTAAGCCAGAAGTACAAATAATGATAGCTGAAAAGTCACAGGAGCAGATTGACGACTTATTATTGGATTATGGTAACATTATCCTTGCTATGAAGAACCAAGTAGTCTATAAGAATATAGATAAATGTAATAATTGGTATGGCGGTCAATGTGCTTTCAAAGGATTATGTCATGGTGGTAGTACTGCTAATTTGAAGAAGAAACAGAAATGATAATAGAAGTTAAAAATAAATACTTTAGTATAAAAGTAAAAGTAGATAGAGAAGATTATAAATATCTTTCAACAATGAAATGGTATGCCTATTATTCTTCAAATTCTATGAAAATCTATACATATACCAAAAAGTCTGATCGTAGCAGGATTGTTTGGTTACATAGATTATTAGTAAATTGTCCTAAAGGAATGGTAGTAGATCATATAAATGGTAATGGTTTAGATAATAGAAAAAGAAATTTAAGAATATGTACTAGAGAACAAAATAGCTTAAATATCGGTAAATCTGATACTCCAGCCACTTCTAAATATATAGGTGTATACTACAATAAATCTTGTCCGAGTAAACCTTGGAAAGCAAGTATAAGTATAAACAATAAAACAGTTAATTTAGGTCAATTTTCCTTAGAAAGCGATGCAGCTAAATTTAGAGATAAAATCGCTTTACAAATTAGAGGAAAGTATGCTAGACTCAATTTTGAATCAATAAGAAAGAATGGAGATAAAAATGTCAGAAACCAAAGAAGTTAAGCTCTTTACTAAGATTTTAAATGTGGTTAAAAAAGTGGAGAAGATTGAGAAATCTGGACATAACGCACATCAAAAGTACGATTATGCTACAGAAGAAGATTTAATCAATGCTATTAGGCAATTATTGTTAGACAACAAGTTATTGATTACTACTGACTCAGAAACTAAAGACGTTCAAAAGGTTTATAAATATAACACTACAGGTGGTATAGCTAGTGAGACTTTAATTACTACAGTCAATACACTACATACATTTATTGATACTGAGACTGGTCATACCTTTGTTGTTAAATCTACTGGTAGTGGCGCAGATACCTTAGATAAAGGCGTGTTTAAAGCTATTACAGGTTCTCTTAAATACTTTCTCAATAAGAACTTCATGGTTCCAACTGAGGACGACCCTGAGAATGATGGAGTTACAGCTAAGAAAGAATCGGCAGCATCAACTTCTAAAGGTTTTACTCGTAGTAAACCAACAGAAACTAGTACAGAAATTAAAGTTGAGCTTAAAGGTTCATCACCAAGTACGACTATTGTAGATATACCACAACCGAAAGATGAGAAACCTATAGTATCTCAAACTTCAAAACCTGGATTTAGTAGAAGATCAACTACCTCGACTAAGGGGGAGCCATCTTTTCCTTAGCCAGACAAATTAGATTTGAAAATTCGATAAATACAATGACTAGAAATTCCTGTTGGGTTTGGTTAAAGTGCAAAGATAAAAATGGTTATGGTGTATTTTATGATGGAAAAAAGAATATAAAGGCACATAGATACTCTTATGAACTTTATGTTAATAAAATTAGAAAAGGCTTATGTTGTTTACATAAATGTGATAACCCTAGTTGCGTAAATCCAGAACATTTATTTTTAGGTACTATGCAAGATAATATGGCCGATAAAATGTCTAAAGGAAGACACAAAACAAATGCTACAAAGGGATCTAAAAATCCTTTTGCCAAATTAACTGAAAAACAAGTATTAGAAATTAGGCAGAAATTTTCTACTGGAAAATATACTAAAGAAGGTTTGGGTATAGAATATAAAGTTAGCTCTACAACAATAAGAAACATCATTATTAAAAAGAAATGGAAACATATATAGGGGAAATATGATAGTATACAAACTAGAATGGACTACTCAGAAAGAAGCTACTGGCGGTATAGGTATGCTAACTAAATATACTTCCGCAAATCAATTAGAACTATATTTAAAAAAAGATAAAGCAGAAACTAAAAAGAAACAGTTAGAAGATTCTGCACAAGTATTAGGATTTATAGGATTACAAGCATGGGTAACAGAAATAGAAATTATAGAATGAGGAGAATAAAATGAGTCAAGTTAATACAAACACAAGTTCGGACTTAACAGATAAGTCAAATATGCTTATAAATGGAGCAATAGATACAGACCTAAAATCTGAATCAAATCTACTAAATGATGCCGATACTACAAAAGACGTACAGAATAAGATTCTAACTACAGAAGTAACTTCTATAGCTAGAGAAGAAGCTCGCACTGGCATATCACAACCTATGCCGACTGGCGAGGAATTGTACCAACGTGCTATGAGTTCTTTTATTAGAAATATGAAGCATTTAAATGATTTATTGAATAAAACTAAAGGTAGTGGTTCTAGTAGTCATGTTATTAGTCGTAAAGGTATGAATAGATTGCTGAATTCAATCATTCAATTACCTATGGATGGTTTACCAGTTACTCTACAAGGTGATGAAGAAAAAATGGCTTTTGCTTTAGGACAACGATTATTAGCTGATCGTTTTGTAATAACTCAATACCATATTTTACAAGAACGAAAAAAGATATTGCAAGAAGCTAAAGATAATGCTACTATCAAAGAACAAACAAATGGTGAAAACCAAAAAGGAGATTCAAATGTCTAAGTTTAATGAGTTCGCAGTAGGTTGGTTGAAACAATCAAAGAACAAAGGTGAGTACGTTTCAGCTATTTTAGCTAAGGGTAATCCTAAGAATGGGAAACCTGGAGTTGCTAAGATTATTGTAGAAATGGATAATGGAGAAGTTTCGGAGATTAAAGGTTTCGCTATGTTTTTTAACGAAACTAAAAAATCTGACAAAGCTCCAGATGTTCAGTTCGTTTTTAGTACAGAAGAATAAACCGCTTTGGGGGAATAGTGAAACAAAAATATATTAGAATATCTAATGGTTTAAATGACTTCGGGAAGTTAGTACCAGAGTCAGACCTTAGAGATAAAAAGAAAATAGAGGAAATGTTAGCGTCTAGTCCTAATAGCGACTGGTATCATTCCCTCTATTATTATGGTGACGATGTACTTGCCTACTTTAAAAGTAATGGTGAATCTATTAAAGGCTATCAAGGTCAAGCCTTAACCGACAAATTGACTTTCGACTTCGATTCAAAAGTAGATATTAACCAAGCTAAAGATGATGTTAAAATCCTACTAGATGAATTTGTTAAGCAAGGTATTGATGTACAAAAGTCAGTACAAGTATTCTTCTCAGGCAACAAAGGCTTTCATTTAGAATTAACAACTAATAGAACCTTTACACCAGAAGAACAAAAAGATATTGCTGGACATATCAAAAAGCTATTTAAACTAGCTACTTTAGATATGAGTTTATATAATCTAACTCGTATTTATAGAATGAACAACACTATCAATCAAAAGAGTGGACTCTATAAGATAGAGATAGACCCCATTGATGCTTATGAATTAACTATTGACCAGATTAAAGAACTGGCTAAAAAACCTAAAGATACCTCGTTTATACCAGAACCTACAGATAAACTTAACTTTATTAAATCGTATCAAGTAATGTTTGCTGATAAGCCTAAATCTATTAGAGTAGAATCATCTGAGGAGATTGAGGGTATTAGAGGTCTTGATACTATTGACTTTAGTGAATGTCCTAGAACTATGCCTAGATGTATCTTTGCCTTATCTAAAGGTGTTATGCAAGCTGGTGCTGGCGAAAGGAACGCTTTATTCCTTCGATTAGCGACCTATTATCGCAATAATCACATGAGTAAGGAAGTGGCTTTAGGCGCTCTTACAGGAGTTGCAGAGCTTAATGCTAACCTATATCCAGATGCAGACCCTTATACAAAGGCTGAACTTGAGAATACTGTAGTAAATTCAGTATTTGGTAGTAAAGCATTTAAGCTAATAGCTGGAGCATCAGGTACTAGTCCTGACAATGAACTATTAAAGAAGTATTGTGATGCTGTAAGTCTTAAAACAAATAAGAAATGCTGTTTGCATCATAGATCAGAAAATGAAACTAGTACAGTACAAATCGACTCAGTATCAGATTCCTTTGAGGACTTTGCTGCTAACTTCGATAAGAACACTGTTAAGACTGGTATTCTACATATTGATGATAATATGAATATAGCTAAGGGTACTACAACTTTATTAGTTGGAGCTACTGGTAGCGGCAAAACTACATTAGCATTGAATATCATGGAAAATGCCAATGCTCTTAAACAGAACACTATGTTTTTCAGCTTAGATATGCACAAGAACTTAGTCTATTTAAAGTTAGCTCAAAAAGTTACTAGCTATACGCAGACAGAGATTCTAACTTTCTATAAGACTAAGAATGTACCTAGAATTGCTGAATTAAGAAAAGCTATATCTGAAAGATATGGTATGACGTTCTTTGACTTTAGTACAACTCTTACTCAAGAACAAATGAGAGATAAGATTTTTAAAGTCCAAGACGATACTGGTAAATCAGTAGACTTAGTAGTAGTGGATTATGCAGGTCGTGTAACTGGCCCATATTCAGATACTTTCGCTAATGCTAATTACAATGCTTTGAAATCTACAGAGATTGCCAATGTAACTGATTCAGCTTGGATTTATCTAAGTCAGATTTCCAGAGGCGTTGGTGATGGCGTAACTCCATTACGATCTAAGCGAGTAGCTAAAGAGAGTGGTACTTGGGAAGAATCAGCAAGTAATGTAATTACGATGTGGCGACCTTTCATGGGCGACCCTGATCGTGATGATGTTGTAAGATTGTTCTTAGCAAAGAATCGTATGGGTAAGGAAGTAGAAACTATCTTAAAGTTTGAGGGCGACAAAGGCATTATCAGAGATATGACCTTTGATGAACTAGCCGATTACTCATCTTTACGAGAAAAAGAAGAACGAGAATACCACAGAAATAGAATGAATAAATCTTAAATCGACATAAGGGTGCAACCTAAACTGTCGTTAGAGCCTATAGAATTCCCCCTCTATAGGCTTTACTTTTTTTTGAAAGGGTGCTATACTCTTTATATGAAACTGCCAATAACAAATCCAGATGATGTAAAAATAGGTGATATATTTGCTTATTATTGCACCTATAGTAATAAGTATATATGCTATAAACGAGCTTCTATAGAAGAAGCAAATATACTTTTTAAAGAATGTGATACAAAACTAAATAAAAATGTTGCTAGTAGTATAGCTAAAAAACAATCTCATAGATTACCAATTTTTGGTATAAATATAAAAACTAAAACAATAGGTTGGATTTCTTGTAAAGAAACACCAATATCAAAAATAACACCAGTAATTAAACTATTATTCATGGATAAAAATGATAACAAAAATATTTAATCAATTAAGTACAACTAATTCTACAAAAGATAAACAAGCTATACTAGAAGCTAATAAGAATAATAACTTATTAAAGGCTCTGCTAGAAGCTAATCTCAATCCTTACAGACTATTTCAGTTTAATAAGATGCCTTGTATTTTTGATGAACAACTAATAGCCCCATCATTATCAGCTAAACCAGTATCTCTGTTGTTCTTAGAACTATTAGATAAGTTGGAAGCTAGAACTGTTACAGGTAATGCTGCTAAAGAAGCTGTTACAGAAGTCTTTAGATATTTTACTAAAGAGGAATTTGAACTCTATACAAAAATTTTACTTAAATCCAGTATTGGCATTGGTAGTACGCCAACAAATAAAGTGTGGCCTGACTTAATACCTTCTTTTAAAGTTATGCTTGCTGCTTCACAGTTACCTAATTTGACAGATTTACAATACCCAATGTATCTACAACCTAAGTATGATGGTTTTAGATGTGTATTTTATAATGGGAAACTATATACTAGATCTGGATTACCTTTTCCTAATGTTAATTTACAAACTCATTTTAGTAAACTATTTGAAACTAGTCAAAATGTACTAGATGGCGAACTATATATGCATGGTAAACCATTTAACGAAATGTCTAAAATATTGAATAATGAGACTATAGCTATACCAGCAGATATGAAATTTTACGTCTATGACTGTATTCCTATTAAAGATTGGGAAAATCAAAAATGTAATATAACCTATACTGACAGACTTAAACTGTTAAGAACTGTTATAGCTAATATAGCTGATAGAAAAAGAATTATAGACGCTCCTACAGATAAAGTAAACTCAGCAGCAGAAGCTATAGAAATATATAAAGAGCACTTAAAAGCTGGATACGAAGGCTCAATGCTAAAAGCAGTAGAAGGTAAATACCAGTGGAAACGTGTAAGTATTAAAAGTGGAGAAATGATTAAATTAAAACCATTTAAAGATGAAGATTTAGAAATAGTAGATATTGTAGAGGGTGAAGGTAAATATGAAGGTAGTCTTGGAAGTATCGTTGTTAGGGGTAATAATGTTGCTGACACTTCGGTTGGCTCAGGATTTACTGATGCCGATAGAAAAGAGATTTGGGACAACAAGAATAAGTACATTGGCAAAACAGCTCAGATCAAGTATTTTGAAATCTCAGAAGATAAAGTTCTTAGATTCCCAATATTTGAAAGAATAAGGACTGATAAATGACAGAATTATACCTATTTTTAGTTGGATTCTATCTAGTATTTGGTGGAATTTTCATAATATTCTTGATAATGTTAGGATTTAATGTTATATTTGATAATGAAAAGAGGAACCATGACAGACGCAAGAAAAAGATTTGACCCTCAACTTTATGCAGAAAATGATGCTATAGCTAAGGACTTCGTAAAGAATCTTCTAAAAGGTACAGCTTACCAAGCTATTGATAATCCTAAAAAACGTGGAGTTGATTTACTAATTTACAAAGATAGCATACATATTTGTAACATTGAATGTGAAATTAAAAGAGTTTGGAAAGATGCAGTTTTTCCTTATGAAAGCGTACAAATTCCTGTAAGAAAAGAAAAATATGCAATCTTAGAACTTCCTACTATTTTTACTATGCTTAATGGCACTCAATCAGATTATCTGTGTTTCACTAGTCAACAAATGTTAGCTTCGCCAAAAAAAGAAGTACCAAATAAGTATGTGTATAAAGGTGAATATTTTTTCCAGATAGATAAAAATATTGTGGTATTTAATGACATACTTAAAGTATTAGGGAGTATATAATATGAAATGGAAATTAGAATATATTACATCATCGTCAGTCAATATTCTTGTAGATGATACGACTATTCCAGACGTTGATAAAGAAGTAGTAGGTATGGGTTTTCCAGCTAAGTTAGCTGAACGAATAGTGTCTATGCACAATAAGGACATAAACTAATATGGATTTAGGTAAAAGACCTACTTTTGGGGTTAAAAGTCCAGAAGTAAAACAAAATAATAATGAAAGACAAGAAGCTGGTGCTGTATGGAAACGTCAAGCTAAGTCTGGACAAATGGACTTCCTTAGTTTAAAGATCAAATTATCTAAAGAGAAACTACGTTCTTTATTAGAACAAGCAGGAGATTCCATAGATATAGGTTTTGTCGCATTTCCTAATCAATTCAAAAATGACCCAAAACAGCCAGATTTTAGAATATACGAAGATCAAACAAAGGATTAAAAATGAATATATTATTCTTAGATTGTGAATCGACTGGTTTAGATGCTAAACGTAATACTATAATAGAGATTGCTGCTAGAATTGATGTTAATGGTACTACTTTAGATAGATTTAGCGTAAAATTATTTAATCCACAAACAATTACTAATTTAGGTGCTCTTAAAGTCAACAAAACTAAATTATCTAGTTTACTTACAAATAAACCAGAAGCAGAAGCTATAATGCTATTTGTTGATTGGCTATTGGAAATTAGAGAAAAGGTACAAGGAGATATCATACTTTGCGGCCAAAATCCAGGGTTCGACATTAGATTTTTATTAGAGGCTTTGCATAAGTACGGCATAGAAGGAATTGACTCAATTATAGGTTATAAAACGTTAGATACTTATGGTTTAGCTTTAGCATTAGTAGAATGTGGTAAACTTAAAATAGAAAACAATAAATTAAGTCTTACAGATATAGCAAAAGCTTTAAATGTAGATATGACTATTAATGTACCACATACTGCTACAGGTGATGTTGAAATAGTAGCAGAAGTATTATATGGGTTACTAAAACTAATGAAGGCATAATATGGAATACTTTAAGTATAAGTTTCTCGGTGATGATTGGAATATATATCTAATAGATGAACACGACAATGAGATTAGTGATGAAGATGCAGCAGCACAAACTAATTTTGATGATAAAGAAATGTTTTTCCGACGTAATCACTATAACTATGTTCACATTAAGCATGAGATAGGTCATGTTTATATTAGTTACTTGTATTTAGAGCATACTAATGACATTACTCCTGCCGACATGGAAGAAATTATGACTACTATGTTCTCACATAGACTTGAACAAATACAACAAGATGCTCAAAATATACAGACAAAACTATCTGAATTAAAAAAATAATGACTTGTCTATTAACTGGTATAGCATTAACAACTAGTCTATACCTAGTAGACAATAATGATAAGACCAGATTAGCTGCTCAGTATTCCGCACAAGCCACATATAATCAGTGTGGTATCAAAGAACAAATAGAGCCAGAATTAAAGCTCCTAGAGAAAAAATATATACCATTATACTTGCAAAAAATAGGTATTAGTGGTACATTTATATATAGATTAGTTAAAGATCAAAAAATTGAATATACTTGGAGTTATTAATGAGAAATCATTTTGTAGTATGTGATTGTCAAAGTCCAGAACATACTTTAAGATTTATGTATGACGAAGAAGAAAAAGAGTTATACACAGAAGTTTACCTTAATCAATATCGTTCTTTCTTTAAACGAGTATATGTAGCTATTAAGTATATTTTTGGATATACTTCAAAATATGGTCATTGGGATTGTACTATGATAAGTAAGCCCAAAGCTGATAAATTAAAAGCATTTCTAAGCAGTATGGAATAATATGCAGCAACCAGATTTTAAACATTTTATAGTAAATACTTATGAACTATTCCAGAGCCTTGTTAAATACGAGGCTACTGTCGATTCTGACGTTATCTGTTATGATTTAGAAACAAACTCAGAAATTGAGCTTAAAGCTACTGTTTATGGTATTGGCCTTTGTTTTACAGAGCTAAAAGGCTTTTATATTCCTATGGTGACTAAAGAAGGGATAAAGGTATGGTCAGTAGAACATGAGAAAGAAATTATCACATGGCTCGAACAGGCTCTAAAGGCTAGGAAGTTAATAGGTCATAACATTATATATGACGTATTAGTCACAGAATATAATTATGGATTTGCATTAGATGCTTTCATATTCGCAGATACAATCCTAATGAAACACACGATAGATGAGGAACGACCTTTTGGTCTTAAAGAAATTGCCCCTATTATTCTCGGTGATTGGGCTACATTAGCTCAAGATAAACTAGAAGAAAATGTTAAAGCTAATGGTGGACGATTCACTAAAGATCATAAAGATATGTATTTGGCTGATACTCATGTTCTCGGAGAATATTGTTGTTGGGACGTACTATTAACTCTTTTATTATATAGACATTTTACTATTGCTTTGGATAAGGAAGGATTAACTAAATTTTTCTACGAAGATGAAGTTATGCCGCTCTATAAAGAAGTAACTATCAATATGAAAAGAAAAGGTTTCCCTATAGATGTTTCTCATTTTCAAACTCTAAAGAAAGATTTAGAAGTAGAAATTAATACTTTAGAGAACGAGATTCACAATGAAATAAAACATCATGTGGATAGCTTTGAACAAACTTTATTGGACGATAAGTATCCAGTTAAATTTAATGGAAATTTTCCTAAATTCTTTGCGGAAGAATATGGTATAGCTTTACCAGTCACTAAAGATGGTAAGGTTACTTTAGCTCAAAAAGCAATAATGAAACAGAAAGACGTTGTTAATACAGATCAAAAAGCACAAGAATTTTATAATTATCTTGTGACTAAATCAGATTCCTTTCTTCCTTTATGGGTTAATGAAGGTCGCCGACCAGTACAAGAGAAGATGTATTTTTCTACCCACCCTGAGAAAACTAAAATTTTCAATCTTTCTAGTGGCGATCATGTCGGACACTTATTGTATAATTGTTTAGGCATTACTCCGTTCAAATTCACAGATTCTAAAAAGCCATCTACTGATAAAGAAGTAATGGATGAATTGATTGAACAGTACAAAGCTACCGAACCTTGGATGAGCAAGTTATCTGATTACAGAAAGTTAAGTAAGCTATTATCTACTTATGTAGACGGTATTCTTGACAGACAAATCAACGGAGTTATTTATACCTCGATGTTGCAGTTTGGTACAACCTCTGGTCGATATGCCAGTACTAATCCAAACTTACAAAATCAACCTCGTATTAAAGAGGAAGACTCAGACATTTCAGAATTAGTATTAAAATACTCTAATCAAATTAAAAAAGGATTTATCTCAGGTAAAGGTAGAAAAGTAGTAAATGCAGATTATTCGTCATTGGAACCTGTATGCTTTGCTCACTGTTCTGGCGACCAAAAACTAAAAGACGTATTTATCAATGGCTTAGACCTTTACTCAGTCGTAGGTATCGAGACTTTTGACTTACAAGGCGTTAGTGCAGATAAAAAAGCTCCTAATTACCTAAAGACTATCATGCCAGAAATGAGACAAAAAGCTAAAGAGTTCGTACTAATGATTCCTTATGGAGCCGAGGAAGGACAAATTTCTAAAAAGATGAACGTATCTTGGAAAGAAGCTACTGATATTAAAGATAAGTACCTCAATAAGTTCCCTGGTTTACAAAAGTACATGAACCGATGTAACTACCTCGCCAAGACTCAAGGAGTTGCTAAAACAGAGTTGGGTAGAATTAGGCACATAAAAGAAGCTCGTTCTATACATACATTGTTTGGAGATAGAGTACTAGATTCTAAATGGGCTAGAGCTAATGGGCATGGTGCTACAAGATCAAAGTTAAGAAATCTACTAAATAATGCTAAGAACTTTCCAATACAAGGTCTTGCTGCACATATAGTAAATAGAGCTATGATTGCAACAGCAAAGGCTTTCAAAGCTAATAAGATTGATGGTTACGTTGCTTTACAAGTTCACGATGAATTAACTTGTATTGTTGCAGAGCATCAAGCAGACTTAGCTGCGAAGTTACTGAGAGATTGTATGGAGAAAACAACAACTATTTCTGTACCTTTAAGTGCAGAACCTTTAATAGCGGATAATTGGGCAGATGCGAAATAATAAAAAATTATATGTAGAACTAATGTTATTAGCTATTACATTTATGTATAGCTTTGGTTTAGCTACATTACTAGTAGAACCTAGTTTAAAAGTATATGGTTATATGTTTTATCATAGATCGTATATACAAAGTATAGACACTCCTAGTTATGGTAACTTAACTAAGTCATACTTAGATGAATTTAATGATATGGCTGATGGTGGTATAGTTGTATATACAAGTAATACAAGACCTATTACTATTGAAGAACAACCAATACTAATGCAATTATTATATCCAAATGCTATAGGATTAACACTGCCAGGTTTGACAAAATGTAATATCTATATGCGGCCAGGATTGGACAGAGTTGCATATAGAGAAACTCTAATTCATGAGTACCTACATTGTTTTAACTATAAACATACGTCTGACCCTAAAGATTTAATGTATTATGCCGAAGTACTAGTTGACAAAGAAGACAATATAAAGTACTATGCAATAGACCTCAAAAGGAAGTATTATGTCTACAGATTTTACAGGTTTTAGTGAGCTTGAATTTAAGTATAAGGCTGATAATATTAGTCTACTTGAATTTCAAACTGTTATGAACAGTCTAGTAGTTTCTAATAGAAAAGACGTTAGTAGTTGGGATCACTATTATACTAATGCTGTGGAAGATGAGTTTATTCGTTATAGAGAGTCTAATGAACCAGAACTTACTATTAAACGTAAAGTAAGTAAAAGTAATAATTGGGAACGTATTGAAGTAGATTTACCTATTGATGGCACTAAGTCAGAGATTAGCATTATCTCTAAGTTTGTAGAACTACTTGGTTATTCAAATAAAAAGAGTATCTACAAGACTTGCTTTATCTATTGGTTAGAGCATATCAACTTTGTATACTATATCGTGTATGATACTAATATGGTTGAAAAGAGTCGATTCATTGAGGTGGAATTTAATAAAAGTCAGTTACCTGAGCACTTAGATAAAGTTGAGAGTCAACTCAAGTATGGACAAGAAGTGTTGGCAAAATTGGGATTAAGTCCTCAGAACAGACTTAAGAAATCTTTATTCGAGATATTTGTAAAATGAGAAAAACTAAAAAACAAAAATCAAGCCCTAAATTAAACTGGAGACTTAGAGATAAGCTAATTCATGCTATTTTTAAGGGCCAAAGCCTGTTCGTTAAAAATACTGGAGTTAAAGTATCTGTCGAGCACTTTGGAGATAATGATGATTGGACTACAAATAGCTATCGTAAAGATTCTTGTAAGATCGTATTTGAAACTGTACCAACCAGCAAAGCACTGAGACTAGTGAATAATTATAGTATACATAAAAATTGCCATAGCAATACAGTTGAAACTAATGCTAATATAAGTTTACATAATTTGAGTCTAAGTCCATTTGAAACACCATCGGCAAAGCTATTATATGACAAAGTTAAATAACATATTGGCCTTCTGTGTACCTAAATCAGATGGAGACTTCCAATTTGATTCATTTACGATCAGATATATTCTTCATAATGAATACTTAGAACTTTATCATAAAGTAATGCAGAGTCGACCTTTATATTTATTTAATTCATCTTTTGAGATAAGAGATTATCACCTAACTAGTACGATTACTAAGCATAAAGATGATTTTAATAATATTTCAGTTTGTTTATCCTTTTTTAGACCTTATTTTTCTGTGCCAGAATTATTAGAAAACTATTATCATTATATAAAAGACTACAATGTTAGTGATGAAAATAGAGGAATGTTTAATATTGGTGATGTTACTATCCCATTACATTATCTGTGTATAAAACCTTTTAACAGTAAAGCAGGAAACCTATTATATGGCAAAAAAGGAACGTAAGTTAAAACTATATGTTTGTGGTACAGACTGGCATCACGAACTGGGTGAGGAAATGGCTGTACCAGACGTAGTGGTATACCCATCTGCTAAGTCTTTGAAAAAGCATAGAACTTGTTGGGAAGAAGATGGTATAGTTGAACTTGAGGTTAAGTTAAGCAAATGGGTTAAAGAACCTATGTCTTCAGCAGACTTATTTAAAAAATATAGAAAAAGTATTGACAATAAAGACAAATAATAGTATATTCAAAAGAGGAGAAAAATATGAGAAAATTTCAAGAGTATTTTGTAAAATTAGCCACTATACGAGCTAAAAGTAGAGGTAAAGTAGGAAAATTTGTAAAACAAGCTATCGGAGATAGTATTAACAATAATAGAACCTTAACAGTAAGTCAACTTTTCAGATATTCGAGATATCTATCTGGAACACTAGATATAAAATTAGAAAAAGTATTTAAACTATTAGAAAAAGATATTCTAAAAGTTAGAAACAAAAGAACTGATGCTATTGATATTAATGAACTTGTTAATGTTTATAGAACTCAAGTTATTGAGAACAGAAAATATCGTAGACAAATAGGTTCGATTTTAAAAGATTAGGATAATTATGGCTAAAAAAGCAATTCCATTTAATGTAAACGATTATATTAAAAATCAACAAATAGCAAGTCCTCAAGTAGTGTTTAAGGATACTAAATACTTAGTCATGCCTCCAGATATTCAATCTGCCATGTGTATGCCAGGTTTTCCTTTAGGGCACATGAGTATGATGTTTGGACTTTCTGATAGTGGTAAGACTGGAATCTTACTACACGCAGTTAAGTGCGCCCAAGAACAAGGTATATTACCAGTACTTATAATTACTGAGAATAAGCTAACTAAAGATAGAATAACGAAAGCTGGAGTAGATTTAAACAATTTAGTATTAGTAGAAGATTTAAAGTTCTTAGAGAGTGTATATGATTACATATCTATGAAGTGTAAAGAAGTATTAGATGGCGCATTACCAATGGACGTTATGGTTTTTTGGGATTCTGCTGCTGGTTGTCCTTCTAAAGACTCGTATACTATTCTAGCTAATGGTCAAATAGAAAAGGAATATGACAACAGAAAAAATGCTAATGTAATAGGTTTCTATAATAATATTATTGCCTCTCGAATTGCTGATACTAGAAAAGAATCAGTAGTAGGGACATTGGGTGTGATATTTATAACACAAGCCTATGTTGGAGAAAAGCCAAAGTTCCCACCTGGATTACCTGCACCAATAATACCTAATGGTGGTGAAAAGGTCTGGTTCCCATTAAGTGTAGCTTTAGAGATTAAAGAGGGCAAAAAACTAAATACTACTTATAAGGGTAATAATTTTAACTTTGCTTTAGTTAGTAAGGTAACAACTAGAAAGAATCATGTAAATGAATTGACTAGTTCTAATGATGTGGTCTTAGCAGGAGCTTCAATCATAGCAAATGATAAGGATACTATAGACGCTTTTAAAGAATCACGTAAAGGTGAATGGGATAAACTACTAGAAACAGCAGAAGTAACAGGAGATATTGACAATGAGTAATTTTTTATTGAGTCTAATACCTAATATTATAACATTTACAGCTTTTGTTATTGAATTTATAGCTAAAGTTATTATGGGTATTTCTATACTTTTAGTAAGTATTTCTGTAACTTTACACAAACTACTAAAAACTAAGTTAGGTCTTAGTTTAATTGAATTAGAAAAAACAACTAATAGTATTGTTAATATGTATACAAATATAGCTAAACAAGTTGCTGATGGTAAAACAGCACAAGAAAAAGAATCAAATAAACTAGCTACTTCCGCTAAGGAAGCAACAAATGTAGTACAACTAGGAAAGAAAAAAGATGACAGTACTTAAAGTTAATTTTAAGAAATTATCAGAGAAAGCAGTAGTCCCAACTTATGCAAAAGATGGAGACGCAGGTCTTGACCTCGTTGCCGTAGAATACCATACAAACTTCGACCACAATTATATTGAATATGGTACAGGAATAGCAGTAGAAATACCAGAAGGTTATGTAGGTTATATATTTCCAAGATCAAGCATTAGTAAGACTAGTCATAGTTTAGCTAATTCAGTTGCAGTTATAGATTCGGGCTACCGTGGGGAAATTAAATTAAGAATGAGATTTGATGCTGAAAATCAAGATAAAGAATATACTTGCGGAGATAAAATTGGGCAGTTAGTAATAATGCCTATACCTAAAGTAGAATTGAATGAGGTATCAGAACTAAGTGATACTCAACGTGGTGAAGGCGGCTTTGGTTCGACTGGTAGTTAGTAAAGTAGGTAAATTTGAAAACAGGCGGCAAAGGTAAGAGAAAAGATTACACTGAGTCAAGCAAAGATCAAAGAGAAGACTTACGTGGAGAAATTAGAAAGTTAAGAAAAGAAGTTCTACAGTTAAGAAAACATAATGCTAAACTTATGGGTAGAGATTATGAATTAAAAGAGTTAATGGAAGAAGTTACAATAGAAGAAACTATTATTAAAAAGCGGCATTGTCCTAAGTGCAAAACCAGCCAAATAAATATAGTAGAAAAGTTAAAGGGCGACATAGATTACTTTTTCTGTCAAAACTCAGACTGTAATGCTAGAGGCGAATTAAAATGATGAAGCTATATAGAAAAATTATGGATAAACTTTATGCTACTTTTTTAGGTGGATTATATTTAGAATTTTTGTTATGGCTAGATGGAACGAGAGACGAAAAGAAATTTCTAACACCTAAGCAAATGGCTCAAATAGTTAGGGAATCTAGTAAATTAGCAGAGGGTACTTTAGCTATCAAACTTAGAGTTAATAGTTTGCTTTCTTCCAAAACAAAAGATGAATATCAACTAAAACTATCAGAAATTGAAGATTTATTACCTTTAAGTGAATATAATGATGCTAATTCTTCAAGAGCAGCTTATGTTAATTTCTTACGAAGTGTGGGAGATACTACTAAGATTGTAGATGTAGAAAATGCTACAGATAGGGCTATAATGATAGATAGAAAAATAAAAGCTGTGTATGAACTACAGGCTTATACTGAAAAGAGAAATATGGCTAAAGCTATAAAGAAAGCTATTAGTGATGGTAATGTTCAGTTAGCAAATCAATTAAAGGAAGAATTACAGAGGTTATATGGCAGATAATACAGACGAAGTAACTAAGATATTTGAAGATAAGGTTGGAGATACAAGTATATTATTTTTAGACTTAAGTTCTAACTGTACTGGATATACAATCGTAAATTTAGATTTTATTAATAAGACAGCTAAATTTAAGAAGGCGGGTGCGATCTGGTTTAATCCTGATTGGAAGAACCAAGAGAAATATAGTTATCTATTCAATGCAGTAACAAACTATTTTAATATTATAGATCAGATTGATTTCTGTGTCTGTGAAGCTTATATGTTGAATCCTAAGAAAAGAATGGGTTGTGCGGTTGGTCCAGAATTGCATGGGGCAATACAAGTTGCTTTAGCAGAGATTGGCGTAACCTATATGACAATGCCTGTTCAAACTTGGCGAAAGCATTTAGGAATAAAGAAAGACGCTACTGGTGATTACAAGAAGCCTACTCAAATAGAAATTGAGAAGATGGTTGTCTTACCTCAAGAAGTGAAGTCTAACATTACTGGCAGTATGAGACAATTACCAAATGATTTAGTAGACTCTTTAGGTATAGCTGTAGGTTCATTGAAAAAGTGGGGAATCACAAACTTTGATTTCTCAAAAACTGAATTTCAACCAGATGTGGGAGTAATTTAATGGAAGATTTAATTATAAAAATTAAAGGGGTTATAAAATCCCTTAATGAAAAAGGTATTCCGACACCTATTATGAGAGATATGGTATCAGGTAAACCATCAATAACATACACAATGTTAGTGGTAGCTTTTGCTTTAGTTACTATGTCTTCTTTTAAAATAGGAGCTACTACTTTAGGTTTAGATTTTGATAAATGTTTACAATTACTAAGTTATGTAGGTATAGGTTACGTAGGTCGTAAATATCAAAAGGGTGATACTACAATAGAAACACAAACAAAAGGAGAATAGATGAATAATAAGATAACTCAAACCAAGGATAAATTAAAAAGTATTTTTTCTAATATTGAAAGAGTACTAAGTCCTTATGCAAAAATTGCAATAGGAACATCAATAGTAGCAGCTCTATCAGTATTAAGTTATGTAGCTTTTACTGAGAAGTCAGATATTACTAGTTCTACAGTTATGATTACCAACTTAGGAGAAACTTCTGGAGGAAGTGGAGTTATTATATCTACTGAACCAAATAAAAGCACAGTATTGACTAATGGTCATGTGTGTGAAGTTGTGAAAAATGGTGGACTAGTTATTACTACTAATGGTTTAAAACACGTAGTAGTTTCTTATAAACAATCTCAGAGGCATGATTTATGCTTACTTACAGTAGCTTCAAAACTATCTTCAAAAGTTACTATCGCTTCTAATACTCCACCAATGTATGAAAAAGCTATAGTATCAGGGCATCCAGCATTATTACCTAATGTAGTTACAGAAGGACATTTTTCTGGAAATAAAATTGTAGCGATTTTTATGGGATTTCAATCTTGTACAGAAGCAGATAAAAAAGATGAACAATTAGAATTTCTTTGTTTATTTTTTGGGGGATTACCAATAGTTAAAACTTATGAAACAGTATTAGTTACGGCTACTATAATGCCTGGTTCTAGTGGATCAGCTATCTATAATAGTTCTAAGGAATTAGCTGCTTTGGTTTTTGCTGGTAGTGGTGGTATTGGATATGCCTTTGCTGTACCATATGAATACATAGTTAGATTTCTATATCACGAATCTGGCTTTCTAGCAGATATATATCCAAATTATATAACAGATCCTCGATCTTTAATTAGAACTAATATTACTAATTCTAGAAATTTGGAATTAAAAGAAAAATGTAATACTGGAATATTAGATATAGAAGATAGTAATCATCGTAGGATTATACAAAATATTTGTGGTACGTTTATTAGAGATACAGACTGGAGAAAGTAATGAGAAAAATAATGGCTTTGTTAGTTAGTCTAAGTTTAGCCGTTAATTGTTTAGCTACTGAATGTTTAGTTCCAGTTAAATCATTAGAAGAAGGAAGTCCTGCTCAATGTAAGGGCTTTCTCTTTTCTCCTGCAAAGGAACTAGAAGTTCGACTTATGAAAAAAGATTATGAATTATATAAGTTGGAAGTAGAGACAACTAATGCTATAATAGACCGATATAAGAAAAAAGAATTTGAATTTGAGAAGATAGTTGAATTGGAATCTAAAAAGACCGAGCTTTGGAAAACTAGAGCAGAAGATATTACTTTGAAGTATGTATCATTAGAGGAAAATCGTGGTAGACGAGACTTTATGTTTGTTTTAGCTGGAGTTGGTTTAACTGTATTATCGGCATGGGCTTTAGGTCAGGCCGCACAAGGACTTAAGTAATGGAATATGTACTATTAGCTGTTATCATTGGTTTGGTAGTATATATTATAAGAGATAAACAACAAAGAATTAAACTCGAAGTCGTAGCAACATCATCAGCAACAATGGCACATGATTTTCAAAAAGAGCTATTAGATACTCAAGATGAGCTTGGCAAAGAACGTGAAAAGAATAAGAACTTACTATCTCAAAAGAAATCTAGCGAAACTAGGCTAGGTCAGATTAGTGAGCATCTTGTTCCATTCTTAGAGAACTGTCCTTATAATCCTAAAGATCTTCATTTTTTAGGAAATCCTATTGACTACCTAGCTTTCGATTTTGATGAGGGTAAGATTATCTTTCTTGAAATTAAGTCTGGTAATAGTAAACCTTCAAAGAGACAGAAGTTAATTAAAAACCTTATTAAATCTGGTAGAGTCTTTTATGATGAGATTAGAATTAACGAAAAGGGTGTTAAGCATAAGAAGATTGAAAATGATGGAGTAGTTGGAGGTACAGATGAAAATTGATGAATATGGTCTACCAATAGTAAATGGGGCAACTGATAAACAAGATAGTGCTGTTATAGCAGGACTAATGACTATATTTAAATATCCAATAGAAGTAGATATGATGAAATATATACTTCCTGCTATGACTGGAATTAAGGATAGAGATTCTGATACTATACATATGTTTGATAGACCTATATATGTGAGGCATCCACATGAATACAAATTCAATCTTTCGAGAGATCAGTTTCTATTATTATCATCTGGATTGCATATTCAAGGACATGGGAATTTAGTAACTGTAGATTTAGTCAATGGTATTGATGTATTATCTCCAGCAGTTTTTGGTCATGTTAGACGTTGTAAAGGTCAAAAGGCTAATTGGTTTCAAGATGGTTGGTTGTGGTTTGATGTATGGTGTCATGCTAAGTTTAACAAAGCAAGTGAACCTAATCAATTACTAGCTATGATGTTAATTGCTGATAAGAAGTATTTGAAATGGTGGACTTCCAATAATCCAGAGTGGAAAAGATCAATACGAAAGTATTGGTATACCGAAGATGGGGCTTGGAGAAATGAGAAGGATTTAGCAGAACTAATGATTGCTTATATACACTTTATAATTAAGGAAGAATAATATGTTACAAAAGATTAAGAATTTTTTTACTGGACTTAGCGGCATTATTGTAGTAATATTGACTGGTGCTATAGCTGTTTTAGCTTATGTACTAAGTAACAAAAGAAAAGAAACTAATGCCTTAAAAGCTAAGATTGATTTAGTTGAAACACAGAAGCAAGCAGATATTTTGGAAGTTGAAATTAAACAACGTATGGCTAATAAGGAAGTCTTAGCACAAGAAATTGTAGAGTTGAATAAAGGTCTTGAAGTACTAGACCAAAAAAGAAAAACTCTAGCTGATGGTGAAGCTAATAAGACAGATAAAGAAATAGAATCATTTTGGGATAAGAAATAATGAAAGAGTTAGAAGGTATTGCAAGAGAACTATTTACTAAGTTTCATCTTAAAGAAACTGGTAAGCATGGAAATTGGGATTATCTTTCTGACGAAAGAAAACTAGCTTGGATGCAGGACGTTTGTGAAATAGCCAGTTCTATTATTAAAGAAATGAAAACAGAATTTAGGCCGTTACCTATTAGTGCAAAAACTAATACTGTATATGAATCTGGTTACATGGAAGGTATACGTTCAGAACGTATTTATAATCAAAATGTAATCTCCGAAATAGAAGAAAATCTGATTGACCAATTAGATAATTCCAAGTACAATAAATAACACAACACATTACAACAGGAGTCTTAATGACAAGTACACCTTGGGGTCCGCTTGGTTATATTACATTTAAAAGAACATATGCTCGTAGATTAAAAGAAGACGATAGTAATTCTAAGACAGAAGAATTTTCTGATACTGTTAATAGAATTGTCAAGGCTAGTAAGACACAGTTAAAGTGTGGGTTTACTTCAGATGAAGAAAAAGAACTAGAATCTATATTACTAAATTTAAAAGGTTCTGTTGCTGGCCGATTTTGGTGGCAACTAGGAACTAAGACTGTAAGCAAGCTAGGCTTACTATCTTTACAGAATTGTGCCTTTACCACTGTTGATAGTACCAGAGCCTTTACTTGGGCTATGGATGCTTTAATGTTAGGTAGTGGAGTTGGCTTTAATATCCAAAAAGAATATGTATACCAATTACCTAAAGTTAGAAAAGCTAAGATTACTAGACTAGACACCAATGATGCTGACTTCATTGTACCTGATTCAAGAGAAGGTTGGGTTAAATTATTAGAAGAAACACTTAAGGCTCATTTTGAGACAGGTAAAAGTTTTAGTTACTCTACTGTATTGATAAGAGGTAAGGGAGCTTTAATTAAGGGCTTTGGCGGCTCTGCTAGTGGTGCAGAAGAACTATGTGCTGGACTAGCCGATATTAGTAAACTATTGAATGAGAGGGCTGGTAAGAAGCTCAGACCTATTGATTGCCTTGATGTAATGAATATCATAGGTTCTATTGTCGTAGCTGGTAATGTTAGACGTAGTGCCGAGATTGCTATTGGTGATGCTGATGATCTACAGTTCCTATCTTCTAAACGATGGGATTTAGGTAACGTACCTAACCATAGAGCTATGTCTAATAACTCAGTTGTATGTAATGACATTAGTATTCTTCCAGAACAATTTTGGGAAGGTTACAAAGGTAATGGTGAACCTTTTGGTTTAATTAACCTTAATCTATCTCGTAAGATTGGTAGAACTGGAGAAACTCAATATCCAGACTTAGAAGTAGCAGGGTTTAATCCTTGCGCTGAACAATCACTAGCTCCTTATGAGACTTGTTGTTTGTCTGAGATATTTCTACCTAATATAGAATCAAAAGAAGAACTTATTAAAGTAAGCAAATATTTATATAGAATCAATAAACATTCTTTAGCTTTACCTTGTCACTTAGAAGAGACAGAAGCTATTGTTCATAAGAACATGAGAATGGGTATTGGAGTAACTGGTTACTTACAAGCTACAGAAGAACAACGATCATGGTTATCCGATACTTATTTAGAGTTACGAGCTTTTGATAAGGTCTATTCTGCTGCTAATAATTTTCCAGAGTCTATTAAGCTTACTACGATTAAACCATCGGGAACTTTGAGCTTACTCGCTGGCGTATCTCCTGGCATCCATCCAGCATACTCGAAGTATCATATCAGAAGAATCAGGATAGCTTCTAATAGTCCTTTAGCTAATCTTTGTAGAAAACATGGTTATCATTCTGAATATCAAAAGAACTTCGATGGCTCAGAAGACAGGAATACTGTAGTAGTATCTTTCCCTATATGTGTGCCTGATGGTACTGTAGTAGCTAAAGAACTTACAGCTATACAACAGTTAGAGTATGTCAAAAGGGCACAAAAGGAATGGTCAGATAATGCTGTTAGTTGTACTGTTTATTATAAAAAAGATGAATTAAAAACTATTAAAAGCTGGCTAAAATTAAATTATAATGATAGTATTAAGTCGGTCAGTTTTCTACTTCATAGTGAGCATGGCTTTCAACAAGCTCCTTTAGAAGAAATTACTAAGGAACAATATGACGAGTATGCTAAATTAGTACAACCTATTATTAGTGGTGATATTAATGAAGATGATATGTTAGATAGTTTTGAGTGTGTGGGTGGAACTTGTCCTATAAAATAACATATACTAATAATAACTATTAGTATTTAAACCAACGAGGAGCAACAATGGCAAAGAAAAGTTTTAAGAAGTTTGAGAAAAAAGAAGATAAGGGTTCTAAGAAAGATGCCCCAAAAGATAATAAAAAGAAGGGTTCTAAACCACCCAAAAAGAAATAGCTACTAGTACTTGACAAGTACATTGAATAAGGTTAATATAGAAATATATTAGCCTTTTTTATTTTAAGGCAAGGAGAAAATATGTTAGTTCCATTATGTTTTATTATAGTTGCTGCATCTAATTTTAATGATACTTATAGCAACATACTAGTACCAACTAGTAAAATTATATCTGTAAATGCTGGTAAAAAACATTCCAATATAAAAATAGCAGGACCACAATATGAAACTACTTATGAGATTAAAGAGACTCCAGAGCAAATTAGTGCTCTTATAAAAAAAGAATGTAAATAATTGACTTAATAAACTATCTTTGGTAAGATAGAGTAAATATAACTTTTCAAAGGAGAAAAGATGTTAAAGATTTTAATGGTATTATCATTATTGGTAGTAGGGTGTGCTCCAGAACAAGCAAAAGTCGATATTATTAATGGTTCAGATGGCGTAAATGGTACTAACGGTTTATCAAATATGATTACTGTTGAAAGATTTAGCACTGAAACTAACGGCTGTAAAGCTGGTACTCTTATTCTAGTTGGACTAGATACTAATAGAAACGGTAAATTAGAAACTGAAGAAGTGACCTCAAGAAGCCATATTTGTGATGGAACAAACGGCAAAAACAGTCGTAGTAATGACTCAGATGATAATGACAAAAAACATTGTAATAATGGTGGTGGTAATGGTTCAGAAGGTTGTTCTTCATCTGATAACGGCAACGACGACGAATAGGAAATAAAATGAAAAAAATTATAGTATTAACAGTATTGTCTTTGATTTATACTAATAGTGTGTGGGCTGAAAATGTTAGTTGTGACCCTTGTGGTGTAACAAACGAGCAGAGAGCTTGTGTTAAAAAAGAATGCAAATCAACAATTAAGTACAAAACTGTAATTAAAGAAGTAATTGTGGAAAAAGAGCAACCTCTATTAAAAAATAGAATCTCTTTATTAGCAGGTCGTAGTGCTAAAGAAGGATTAGATAAAACTATTAGCTCAACTCAAGCAACTATTGAGTCTAATGTCGGTAACGTATTAGGACTACAGTATCAACGACTACTTACAGAACGACTTAGTTTAGGAGTAATTGGTCTGACTAGTAAGGCTACTTTGTTATCTTTAGGATTGGATTTTTAATGAGCAAAGTTGTAGCAATATCTGGTTGGGCTAAATCTGGTAAAGATATTAGTGCCGACTATCTAGTTAGTAATGGCTACAAACGAGTAGCATTTGCTGACGTACTTAAAGAAATGGTAGCAGAGCAATATAACATACCTTTACAGGCTTGTCATAATCAAGACCTTAAAGAGAAGCCATTAGAGCAATATCCTGTTATGCCTAAAGATGCCTTTAGCTTAGAGATTGCTAGATTGTTGTTTAAAGAGTTTAGAGCTATTGATGGTCGTAGGGCTACAGAGCCTTACATTGATCCATCAGGAGCTTTTATGGGTTGTATCTATGATAAGGCTGGTGGAGATATAGTGCAGCTATATTGGACTCCTAGAGCTTTGTGTATCTTGGAAGGTTCTATTAAGAGATCTGTCGATTCTAGTTATTGGGTTGGTCGGGCTGTTCAAAAGATTGACTCTGCCTTGCAAGAAGGATATAATGTTGTGGTTAGTGACCTTAGATATCGTTCAGAGGTAGCACAACTTAGACAAGCTTTCAATAAAAATCTAACTACTGTGAGAATCAATAGGTTTGATAGTACTTCTAGTGTAGACGCTTCAGAAAACGACTTGAATAGTGCGGCCTTTGATGTTATTATTGAGAACAGAGGTACATTAGACGACCTTATATTCAAACTTGATATGGAGATTTTAAATACTTAATATGTTTAAACTTAATGATAAAGTAATTTATGCTGGAACTAAAGGTACTATTACTGGTATTCACAAGCATTTTAAAGGTGACAAATTAGAAGTAACTTTCGATACTCTTAATAAAGAGCAACTTTATTTTCATTTAGATGGTAGGTTTCATAAGTTTGAAGTTAAACCTGTTTTAAGAAAAAGAGGTTGGTTATTAAACTAATTATTGCTGGTAGTAGGACTATTACAAAGTTAAGTGTAGAAGGTTTAATTGAATTTATCTACCTACATGATATTGTAAATAACGATACTTGGAAAGATTTAGAAATAGTATCTGGTTGTGCTGCTGGTATAGATACTACAGCTATTGACTTAGCTGTATTTCACGAAATGAAACTTAGTAAATTCCCTGCTGATTGGGATAACAAAGGTCGTGGTGCTGGACATATTCGTAATGCTGAAATGGGTAAGTATGCAGATGCTCTATTACTAATATGGGATGGTCAATCAAAAGGTTCAGCTAGTATGAAAGCTATTATGGAAAAACTAAACAAACCAGTATATGAGGTAATTATAAAATGCCAAACGATCTAAAGTTAATTTTAGTTTTTATTTGGGTAATATTCATACTTAGTATGATTCTATCTGCATTTAATATTGTTACTTCTGGTTTTAAGCCATGTAATACTTATGGTTATTATTTACCAGTCACGTACTGCTTATGTAATTTGAATGAGGCGAGGAAATGATTATTGGTACTAAATTAAAAAGTATTTATTACCCAGATACAATTTGGCAGATATATGATATCCCAGAATGGTCGAAATGTATAGATATAGAAGTATTGTCTGGACCAGGAATAAATATACGAAATAATATACAATGTAAATATTTAGCTGTTTCTAAAATTGAACATACAACAAATATCAATGGGTTAGATATAATTGATTTCGAGGTAGTGAATGAGTAGGCAAACAGATAACTTTCAATTAGCAGCTATTCTTGTTGAGCTTATTAAAGAATATCCTGACCAACGATTTAGTCAGATATTACAGAATTATGGGTTTATCAAACCTAATAGGCCAGCTAATGCTGAACAGGCTATTGATTGGCAAAATGAGTATTATACTGAATCTGATTTTGTTCTTGAAAGAGTCAAACAGAGAGTGGTCAATAATGGTGACGTATAAAACTGGTAATCTGCTTACTGCGAAAGGCTTAATCCTTCACGCCACTAACGCCGAAGGTGCTTGGGGTGCTGGTATAGCCTTAAACCTCAAGAGCAGATTCCCTAAATCTTATATCGAATATCAATACTGGTGTAACAAGTTCAGCTATGACTTAGTAGGTTCTTACATCAAGTTACAACCAGAATATGATAATCAAATAATATGTCTATTTACATCTGGTACTTATGGTGCTAGACTACCATCTATGGAAATTATATTAGCTAATACACATAAAGCTGTTACTGCTTTACTTTCTAGTATGCCTTATAATAGTACTATAAATTCTAATATGTTTAATTCTGGTCTATTTAAAGTGCCTTGGGATAAGACAGAAGCTGTTATTAATAATTGCTTAAAAGCTAGAGCTGATATACAATGGGTAGTATATCAACCAAAAGGGAGAAAATAATGTTTTATGTTAAATATGTTTCAGATACAGAGCCTAAGATTAGAAGTTTTAGTAATAAAGCCTCTGCTATGAGGTTTGTAGCTAATTTCCTACTTAAGCATCAATTCGAGACAGATGTTTATTGGATTGATAGTGTTATATTTGGTAAACTAATATATGTTGACCCTTCAATGAAGGTGGTAAAAAGTGTCTAAGATTGGTAGAAGTCTTATTAAGTCATTATCTGAGGGTAAAGATTCTTGGTCTTTATATAAGAACAAGTCAATATTCTATAGGTTATATATGGTAGTATATACTATGGATATATTTGATGGTCTATTTGATGTATATTATGCTATTAGAGGCTTCTTTAGGAATATAGCTAGATTGATTGAGTATGCTCCGTTTGTGTGGCGGCATCGGAATTGGGACTATAGCAAGGTCTTCACGTTCCAGAAGAAGCTATACCAAGACCTCTATAAGGGCTGCTACGTTAATGGTAATCACGTCTTTAAGAAGTCTGAGGCTAAGAAATTAAAGACCATGATCGGGCTATTAGGACGTTTAGAGGCCGACGACTACTGTGATTGGCAATATGACTACCTTGAGAAGAAATATGGGAATAATGACTTTATCTTTACTCCTATTGAGGGTTCTACTATGAGTAGGCTTACTTTCACTAGGGACGAAAGAATGACTAAAGAGCAGAAAGCTCTATACATCAAAGAACGTAAAGCTATATGGGCTTTACAAGAAGCACAAGAAAAACAAGATATACAACTATTACATAAACTAATAGAAAAAAACTATAAGAAGTTTTGGGATTAATATTGGAGTTAAGATGATACTTGGAGTACTATTGTTCTTTCTATTACTACACTTATTGAATAAATGAATTTTAAAACTGTAAAGCTAACAGATATAACAGATAATAAATATGTCTATATATCTTTAGATAAAATTGTAACATTAAAAGCTGATGATAGAAGTCAAGGCACTATTATAACTCTTACTGGTACAGCTAACGTAATAGTTAAAGAGTCTTTACAGATAGTTATAGCGGTACTGGAAGATAGAGATACGTTTGCAGCAAGGATACTATATGACAAAAACGATAAAAGTAAATAGCCTAGAATTGCCAGACAATGATACTTATAAACTTGTTAAGATTAAAGCTAAAGCTGGCCAACTTAATATGGTTAGTGAAGGAGATAATTCTATAGGTGATCTGCATACTAATCCTATTTGTATAGGTGCTAGATGTACTGTTAGTAGAGGTCTTTCTAATTATATCTCTACTAGCTTTGTTGTTGATATAGAATTGACAGACAATCCAGCAAAGGTATTGATTCACACTGAGAGTGGGAGTACATACGAGTTAGTTAATCTGGACATGTTATATGTTGTCAACAAAGTATAAACATGGTGATATGGTCGTTATTCCAGATTTACATGATCCTATGAAATTACAATTTGGTAAAGTAGTGGAAATAACAAAGTTAGTGTTAAATAGAGATAAAGATGACTATAGAACGTGTATGTTTAATATTCACCTATATTCAAAAAAGGACGATATTGTTATTTGTAAATGGGATTATGGCAGAATTGCGTGGGTATTAGAAAGTCAAGTTAGACCTGCTACTAAAGCAGAGAGAATATTATATGGAGAATTAAGATGAGTGGACTTAAAGGAAAACTTACTAATGACAGTTTAACTGATACTATACAATATATAAGTAAAAGTGATTGGGATAGAACAGTTGTAGTAAAAGCAGACCTTGCTGACTTCTTAACAAAGGTTGACGAGGACTTCTACTTAGTTTCAGTACAGGCACATAACATTAAACAAATAGGTAATCTAAAAGGTTCTCTTGAGCATTTTCAAAATTATGTTGCTATGTATGGTATGGATGCTGTAACAGTATCCAAGTTAGACAAAGAAACAGCTAAGGTGTTGTATGGCAAAAAGTAGAGACGAAGCTAAAAATATACTCAAACAAATTAAAACCGCCAATTTATACTATATTGATTATAGTACAATAGATAATTCTAGTGATCCAAGTATAACCACATTACTCGATATAATAGAAATGGCTTTACTACGAAAGTATGAAGAAGGTAAGATGGTAGCAGATTTACAACTACAAGCTATGAAAGTGTTGTATGGAGATAAAAAGTAATACTTATTATGTTCTATTTTGTAGAAAAGATTTCTCTAAGACCTTGATTAAAGGTTCCCAAATAATAGAGTATACCAAAAGGGCTAATAGACCTATGTTTGAAGTGTTAAATAATTTTGAAGTTACGTTAGCTACAAAAACACAGATACTTCTCTTTGCGAGAAAGGATCAGTTAAATGACTCTATATAAATTTAAGCAAGCTGGATTAAGTGATGTATACTTAGACTTGACTAAAGTTGTAGGTATACGACCTTCTATTAAAAATGCACTTAATCAAGCAGCTAATAGTTCTAGTGTTAATATATATCAATATAATGACGATCCAGGTAATACAGTAATTATTTGTGATAACAATACTATGTTTTTTGTTGATGAACATATATCAGAAGTTATAGCCTTAATGGAAGGTAGAGATCCTAGACCTGCTAAGGTTCTATTTGGTAAGAAAGACTAGTGAATGGAAAAGAGTAATAAATTATTTAATGCAGATATTGATGCTCACTACTATGTCAAAGGTGACAAGTATAAAACTTATTACTTAGGAAGTAAGAACGCTTGCTCATTGTTATATGGTAACTAAAAGAAGAAAGTATATTATAGGAAAAAAATATTATATTATCTGTAGTATGACTGATAAACTAACAGTATATACTTGTGTAAATGAGTCAAATAAGTATTATCATTTTGTTACTGAAAATGGAGTACCTTTTACTAATGTTAAATGGCTAATGATATTGAAACCTTACACTAAAGCAGTAAAGATATTACATGAAAAAAGATAGAAATAGAGTGTATCCTACTGATATTAGAAGGTTCAAGGTGGGCGATAAGGTTATTGACATAGATCACGGAACAGTACATACTATTGCTAAGGTAAGGAATCCTAACGAAGGTTCTGAAAAAGATATGGGTATTTGGCATTACTTATTAGATAATGGTCACTTAGCAGACGAACACAACTTAAGTTTTTATGGGGTTGTCGGAAGAATTTTATATGAAAAAGACTAGTTATGACTATAATACTTTTAAGGAGTTATTCGATAGCGAAATACACTACGCTTATGAAGGTCCTTATGGAGTTTACATAGGTACAGCTAATTCTGTACAAATGGACGTTGAAGTAGAATTTGTTACATTCTATAAGTTGACTGTATTTGCTAATGGTACTTTGGAATACAAAGGACAATGGAATACTTACGATCCTAAGTTGTGGCCGCAAGTGTTATCATTAGGTCAGTCTCTACACGAAACTAAAGCAGAGAAAGTTCTATATGCAAAAAATAAAAAAAAGGCCCAGTCTGAATAGCGGAGGAGACGCTACCCAAACCAGGCCCATAAACCAACAACCATGTCAGTTTTAAATATATTATTTCGAAGCAGCTTTCACATCACTTAATTGAAAACGACAATGTATATTTGACTCTAAAGATCCATAAGTAGCAATATCTTCTAGTCTTACTTCTGTAGCACTTTCTAAAGACACTACTTTTAAATAAGCACCTTTAGCACTACCATGTAATACTCTTACGATATCACCAGGTCGTAAACCTATAGCAGCTATCATACCAGAATCCATAGTTAGCTTCATACCGAAGTCTACTCCAGCTCCAAGGTCAAAATCGAATCTTTCTAAAGAAACAGCTTTAACTCGTTTAGATACTTTTGTATCATAAGATAAAGCGTCAATACCAAAGTACTTATCTAATTTACGTTGTATTTTACGTAATAGCTTATATACCCCTTGCGACTTACCCGACTTCTCTTCTGCTTGACTCATCTTATCGTACTGATCGAAACCCTTAGAACTTGTTTTAATGTCCTTAGCTTTTCGATTGATTTTGTTAACAACTTTTAATTGTTTTCCCATATCATTATTCCTTTGTACTTTACTGTTAAAAAATACTGTTATTTTGATAGCAAAATATTATGCTATTTTGATAACGGCAAAAAGAACGACTAGGTAAAGCAGCTAGTCTACTCTTTATGGTTTAAAATACTTATTGACATTTATCAAATTCTGTGTTCTAATCATATTTATGGAAATATATAAAACTATAAAGAATTATGATGATTACGAAGTATCCAATTATGGTAATGTAAAATCTACAAAATTTGGCAAAAATCGAATACTCAAACCTGCTCTAAATAGTAAGAAAAGAAAAGGTTATTTAGCAGTAGCTTTATTGAAAGATGGAAAGCAGAAAACTTTACCAATTCATAAATTAGTAGCCGAGGCATTTGTGCCGAATATTGATAATAAACCGCAAATCAATCATATTAATGGGATTAAAACTGACAATAATTCTATTAATCTAGAATGGGTTACACCATCAGAAAATATTAAACACGCCTGGGATAACAAATTATTTTTCGGTGCTACTGGAAAGCCAAACAAAAGTTCGACTAAATTTAAGAAGGGAATCGGTTTACAAGCTAAGAAAGTTAAATTAACAAATTTAATTACAAAAGAAGTATTTATATTTGACTCTGCTAAGGAAACCGCAAAATTTATAAATCGCTCGCCCTCTTACGTTTCTTCTATTTGCATAAAAAAATGTAAGCCCTTAAAAGATTTTGATATTATCTATATTAAGGATTAAACCATATAGTTTTTCCTTCTTTATATGAACCAAATTGTCTTATCTGAAAATGTTGCCATTTTCCTTGTCTAGTTTCTAACCAAATACCCACTTCTCTTAAAAAATTTTCATTATTCTTACACCAATTATATAAATCTCCAGAAGGGTCAGCTATATCTATCGCAAGCCCCTCTAAATGCTTAGACTTCATAGGTATCTTCTTTTCATCAAAGATACCTTTAGCATTATATATTCTTTTATGATCATACATACTTCTATAACCAGAAGTAACTGTCATAGATTTACCATAAGCTATTCTAACTTTATTTATTTTAACTAGTAGTTCTTCTAAATTATGTTGATGAGCTATTGGTATATCAGATATAGGTATATCTTTTATAAGTTCTTTTAAAGTTATCATTACGGAAGTACTTTCAATCTAGCAGCAGCACGTAAATCTATAATTGTTTGTGGTATAACTAAACCTGAATCTACTTTTCTAACTACATACCAGTCAGTATCTTTTAAATACTGTAAAGCTATGTCCGATTCTTTTTTAGCTAAAAGCTCTATCGTAATATCTGTATATACAACTTCAAACTCTTGAGCAAAATTATATTCTGTAACTGGATCTTGTCCTAATTGCTCAACAAGCCTAGTTGCTACAGCTTGAGCTATTGATTCTCCGTTGAATTTACTTTCACTAAGCCATCTATCAAGCTTTCCAAAAGAACCATTTTGCGATTCTTTTAAAACCCACGCTTCCGCTTCTGCTTGTGTTTCAAAGTTTGCTGCGTTAGTGACTATGTTTTGTTTTTTAATTTGTGCTTTTATCACAGTTACCCCATTGTAAAATCAATAAAATTTTGTGTCGAGTCCATATTAATGTTGGTGGAAACTGCGTAATAGGCTTGAACTTCAAACTCATCCCCCGCAACCCCTTCGACATCACACGGCCCTTCGCCAATAGCGTAAGTAGTTGTGCCAGCCCCGACATTAAATCTGCCTGAGAATATCTTATATGGGGAACCATTCTTCAATACCTGTAATTGGCCATAATAGTTTGAAGTTCCAGCCGCTAAAGATGATGTTAGAAATCTAGCCTTAAGACTTCCTACGCCAGCTCTAGGCAATTTAAATTTTCCTGTTGAGGTATTGTAGATTCCGTGAGAATCCCATTTTTTCACATTAGCGACAACTGTTGCGCCAACGCCGCCAGTTAAAGCCTGACCGCTAGTCTGAGTGTACGAAAAACTAACTTTCTCACTAGCTAAAACTTGAGGTGAGCCTGGAATACGCTCAAATGTTATATTACCGCCATCAACATCAAAAGTATTATTAGGGCGAACATCGAGTAGATCGCCAGCGTTTGCTTGCACTATTGTTTGACCTGAAAATCCAATATCAGTTGTGGATATTGATGTTAACAACTGATTTAATATAGCATTTTTATACAGGTAAACAGATAGCGCTGAAGCAATAGCATTATTGCCTGAAATTCCTACCTTGTAATATCCTTCGGTTTTTACTGTATATTGACCAGTAGAAGCCGAATACCCATTAACCGTATCAATGTCGGATGTTGGGAAAATAATAGGATTTCCTGATGTTGCAGACGCTGGGTTTCCTGACGCACTGGCAGCAACAACCCTTCCTGCATACCCATCGTCAATAATTTGCGATGAAGCTGAAAGGCCGAGTACTGGCACGATAAAATGAAGCTCTATTTGGTCATTTATAACAAGAGTAACAGGTGAAGTATTAGATACAATGGTGCTTAGTCCATGCGTATCTGCCCTGACCGATGTTGAGTTATTTACAGAAATCGCACCTATATATCTAACGGCTGTAGAAGCATCATAGACTTGCATTATACCGAGCGACTCTAGATTAGAAAAAGAACCAGCCCCCAGCTTGGCCGCATCTATTGTTTCGGCTATTGTCCATACTGCATCGGCAGTGGCAGGCGTCCCAGTGCATGATGTATTAATTAGATATTCCATAGAGTCGCCCACTCTGCGTTTTTTAGCTAAAGTGGTTTGATTCGTTAAGTTACAAGTTACAGTTGCCGCCTGCCAATCAGTAACAACACTTCCAACACCTCTAACATTTGGCCCTAAGCTTAAATTGTCAAACTTAAGACTGTAAGCCGATGCCGATGTTGAACTAACGTGGAATATCAATCTGTAAGAAGTAGAGTTGTAAGCTGTTTGAAATTCAAAAGTGAATCGCTCAGAAGCTAAAGTATGTTTCTTAATTTTGTAAGGTACTGGCTGAATTAAAACAGCATTGGTCACATCATAAATATATGCAATTAAATCATCGTCTGCATAAGTGCCCGATGCTATATTGTAGTCCATGCTGAATTGAAGCATCTTAGCTTGGTCTGCTGAGTCGATTGAAAAATCATAATAAACTTGTTCTCCTTGTCTATTTACAGCATCTTTAGTTATTACTAAAGAATTTACTGATCTTAAAGGAGAACTAGAAGAACTTGTAATAGTAATATTAGTTCCTGAAGTTACAAAACCAGTATCAGGAATTATTGCTGGAGTAGTATTTTTAGAAACTACAAAACCAGTTGTCATATCTCCCTGAGATATCGTTTGTAAATAGTTTATTCCTCCGCCAGCTCCACCAGCAAAGTCACCCCAACTACCATTTTCGTATTTTCTAAACTTATTCAGAGTAGAATCATAATACATATCCCCATTCTGAGGATTAGAAGGAGTAGAACTTTGTGATTTTAAAGTTACACCCTTTGCTATTTTAAAAAAATTATCTGCCATATTGTCTCCTTAATTTCCAAACATTTCATTAAGAAAGTGAGGGAGTTTTACCTCCCTCGTTAACATAAATTATATCGCTCTGAATCTCTTGAGATCAGCTCTCATAGTTCTAGCATTACCTGTAGAAGTACTTGTATAAGAAATTTCTATATTAGTAGTAACTACTGCTGCTGACCAAGATACTCCAGTATCTGCTGTTTCAGTAAAAGTATCAACTATAGAAGTATTAGTTCCATCTGTAACTATGAGTAGTTTGCCTACTCTAGTTTTAAGTGAAGTAGCTTCTCTAATAAGATATTCTATTTCTAAAGCATTGTAAGAAGCTTTAGCAAAAGTAAGTGAGGCTACTACTGCTGTAGTATTATCAGTGATAGCTATTGAATCTACATATTCTTCTTCTATTAGAGCAGATGCTTGTTTACCACGTTTAACTGATTTTTGTATTAAACTTAAATCAGAAGCTCTATCGCCGCCAGCGTCAGAATCTGAATCTACAACTAAACCGTTAGTAGATTTCAAAGACTTAGCATGAACATCTTTCCAATTTATAGCTTGACTACCTAAATCATCAGTATTATCTGTATCTGAGATTAAACTAGTGTTAATAGCTACAGAACCTAAATTATTAAGTGTAGTACTAGCTTTATTGCCTAATTGAGTTTGAATAGAACTTGTAACGCCATCTAAATATTGAAATTCAGTATTGCTAACAGAACCATCAGCTAATTTTACAGCATCTATACCAGAAGCTACTTTAGCGTTTGTAATACCGCCATCTTTAACTCTTAATTGGCCTGTGCCAGCATCGCCTTCAACAGTAGAATCATCTACTTTTACCGCTACTCCGTTAGAACTAACATTAATAGCTTTAGCTAAATTAGCTCCACCAGTAGCATCTGCTGCTACAGCAACAGAATCAGCAGCTACGGATATACCGTTACCAGCTCCTACATCTATTGAATTACCTGTTTTAGTTAAACCAGCTCCAGCAGTAATTTGTCCAGCGCCAGAGAATTGAGCAAAGGCTAAACTTGTAGTATCAACAGTAATTGGATTATTTGTAAGTAAAGTCCAACCACTATCAGCATTATTTGTACCTTCTTCAATAAACGTGAATGATCCAGCAGTAACTTCAGCATTTTGGTCAAAATCAGTTGCTCTAGTAAGAACGAATGGTGCGCCAGCAGAACCAGTAGCAGTAACAGTATAAATACCATTATTTGCTCCAGCAGATTCGTCTTTTACTAAAATTCGATCACTTACTACAACAGTTACTCCGTCAACAGATAAGGCTCCATTAGCATTAGCAGTTAGAGTCTTCCCTATTCCAGAACCAGCAGCAGTATTAGCTGCTAAGGCAGCAGTTGTAGCTACCCTCACTGATTGTTTTATGTCTAGACCAGTTGCAGTAGCATCAACGTATGCTTTTGTAGCCGCATCCTGTGCTAAAGTTGGGTCGGCCAAGTTAGAGATTTTAAAACCACCCATTGACTGGGCGGCTGTAAATGCTCTTGAACCATCTTTTAAAATAGCATTATTAACGTCTAGTAAGTTCACGTTTGCATCAGGCATCGTGACTGTTCTAGTTGTTCCAGTAGTAATTCCAGAAGCCTCAAAAGCTATTTTTTTAGTACCATCGCCATCATCTATGATTCTAAAAGTAGCGTCACTAATTTCACCACTACTAATAGATGTTGTAGCACCATTTTCTCTTTTCTTAAAAGTATTACTGGTACTATTATACCAAATTGCTCCATTTTGAGGACTCGCTGGATCACTTGATAATATTGGAATAACAAGACCACCAGCCGCATTTATTTTGAATATATTTGACATTATTTCTCCCTTTGTTTAAGCCCAACGCCTAAATGTGTATTTAAAGTCAGCATTAAAACCTGTATTCGTAGAAACATACTGTATCACTATATTTGGTCCGCTTATAATAGCGGAAAAAGTGATTCCTGGAGTTCCGACTGAAACATTATCATCTGAGATAGAAACGCTACTACCATTTGTTGTTACTAATAATCTTCCGACACTAGTAGAAGTATTTCTTAAAACAGAATATTCTACTACTGCAAATTTATTGCTCAAAGCATATGTAAATGCTGTTTGTGGAGAACCTTGGTTATCCAATAAAGTAACTGGTCCTTGTAAAGATTTATAGATCAGACCGTTAAGATTCAAAGAACCTTCAGCATCGTCCCACTTAAATCTTACATCTCCAGAAAGATTCCCAGAAGAACCTTTATATTGAATATCTCCAGTTGCTCCAGCAGCCGTAATCGGAGATGATGGCGTTGTATTATAGTTTGGTATTCCAGAAGGGCCACCAGCACTATTTGACCATCTTGCTACAAATAGTTTCATTGTTGCAGAAGTACCAGTATTAGTAGTTGTATACAAAAGTCTTATATTGCCTAAATTAATATCAGCATTAAAAGTTACTCCAGTATCACCAAAATAAGCATTAGTGTTAGAGAGAGCTACAGTTGTACCATCTGAAGTAATAAGTAATTGTCCAGTTTCTTTTAATCCAGCACCTCTAAGTATTGAATAATTAACTATCCAATTTTCATTATTACCAACAGATACACTAAAAACTTCTCCATTAATTGTATTATCAACTAAAGTTACTGTTTTTATCGAACCTAATTCAACATAATCAGGAGATACTCCATTGAACATTCGTATAGTATCATTCACTTTAAAATTAACTGAATCAAATACTGCTAATTGTTCTTGAAATATAGTTCCTTTTTGTATTCTTACTGAGTCTCCATCGGTTGGGTCGAATGCTCCTTGGAATATTCTTTCTGGTGTCCATGTTATTGCTACACCAACTCCGCCCAATTTATATACTCTATTATTATTACTGCTCAAGTTTGTAAATAAAACAAAGTCTCCATTTACTCCAGAAACCCCATCTATAGTTACAGAAACCCCAGTAGGTAATACTGAAGAAATAGGATCAAGGAAAGTAGCTTTTACTGTTCCTCCAGATCCACTAATAGGTAACCATAAAGAAAGACTTGTATTCCAAGAATAAATTAATCTTGTATCTAATACTAAACGGTTATCTCCATTTATGTTACCAATAACTGGTAAGGAAGCAAAGGTGGCAACTGGAGGTTTCCAAGTATCAGCAGCTATAGTAGCATCTAATGTACCTATTGCAGTAGTGAGGCTATTTCCATCAACCACGTAAACATTACTTGGATAATTTGGCGAATTATCTGCCGTACCAGATGCGCCTATAAATGACAAATTCTGATTAGACATTTGTGCATATAGATCTGTAGACTGACCACTTTTTAATCTATCAGAACTCGTACCGACTATAATATCGGCGCCTTCTCTTCTAGCTAAGATTGTTGCATTCTTTGGAACAGTATTCAAAGCTCCGACTACTACAGTCAGATTGGGTCCGCCAGTACTTACATTTGGAACAACATAAGCCACTAATCCATCAGTAGGAAATGCTATAGGACTTTGCGCTATTAAAATAGTATTATCTGTATAAGCTAATCCTTTCATTTCTAGATAAGCAGATGCTGTGAAAGATAGACTCGCAGTACTAGTTCCCAATATATCAAATTTCAAATCTTGGGCAAAGCCTGTCCATGTTCCAGGTGAAGCATATGTGCCAGAGGCTGTTGCTGAATTTCCAGAAACTACACTTGTTGAATTCAATTCTGTTCGTATATTATTACTAACATCAGCGAAAGTAACATTTGTTGCATCTATTACAAAAGCATAATAAGATCCACTTATTACAGGAACTCCAGTGAAGTTAAAATCATAATTGGTAAATCCAGCAGATACAGTAGAGGCATCTAAAGTTGTAGTAGAAGTAGCTATAGCACTTCCTGTAGGAAGATAATCCCCGAAACTTAGAATAGCATTAAAAATAGAAACCTTAAATGTTCCAGTAGGATTCAAAACTTTTTTCAAAGAGAGTCTAACTGTATTTATATTTCCATTACTTCCAGCTAGCCATGTTTGGGCAACAGGAGAATTGCCGCCTGTGAAAATTGTGTTACCTTCTGAGTTTGCTGTTGGGTTAGTAGCTATAGTTACAGAACCTCCAGCAGTATTAGCCCAGGTTCCTCCACCTATTAATTTGAAATTACTAGCATGTCTTGCCGCTAAATCTAATTTGCCGATAGCTGTAACTAACGAATCTCCATCCGTTATAAATTGTTCAGATGAATAATTAGGGGAACTATCAGCTTCTCCAGTAGTTCCGATAAAAGTAAGTAATTGTTGACTCACTCCATCACCTATTTGTGATGTTTCTCCATCTTCTAATTCTAAATCAGCAATATATACTTTATTGGAATTTCGAACAGCGAAGATATAAGTATGTGAATCGTCTTTAACATAACCCTCTTGGAAACTATCATAGTAGATAGTAGCAGCACCAGTAGCTGGAGCAGCATTAAGAGTTATTATATTATTAACATCATCAATAGCTGTAATATAAAATACAGCATTAGCACTATCTTTAACTAGATTACCTAATTTAACATTAGATAAATCTACAGCAGCTAATGTAGCATTTAGAACAGATACAGAAGAAATACTAATAGATAGATTACCTTTATTAAGGATAGATCCATCATACTTAAGATCAAAAGCTAAACAACTATTATCTTTAAGTATATAACTAGTAGCATTAAGTGTATCAGCTATATTGATACCATTGAATATTCTAGTAGTAGAAGCAGTAACTATAGTGCTAGTAGCTAAAGTAAATGATATATTACCACTATTAACTGGAGCTACATTAACTCGTTTATTTAAACTTTTTTGATTAAATAGTACTTGTTCTATAGTATTACGTAGATCTGTAATCTTACTTTGATGTAATATACCACTACCAGAATTAAAGTCAAGATTAGCTATAGGCCAATGTAACTTACCTTGTGGAGAGCCATTAGTATCATCAGTAACGAATACATCTCTTTTAACAACAGTAAATGGTCTAGTATTTACTATTTGGGGATTTGGTTGGTTAGGTTCTTTATCAAGACGTAGGACTACCTGTGTGCTTACTGTATCGTTAAATACTGCATTGATATGGTATGAGTTACCGTTACTATCAATCAATTTACCGTTAAAGTAGGCTTGTTGTGCGGTCGGGCTATTAGGCAATACTATGCCTCCGCCGATCCCTGGATCATTCCTAAGTACTATCTCAATATCTCTACCATCAATACCAGCAGAACCAGACAAAGTAACTAATGAGATTAACTCGCCATTACCTGCGGCTGTTGGAGTTACAGTAGTTTGATTCACGAAGTTAGGTGAAGCGAAACTTCCTGTAGAAGGGAAGTTAGTTACACTTAAAGACGTAGAATTCTCATCACGATAAGGAATCGGAGTTTCTGTCTGTAAAGAACTAGGTACTACGTTAAGTTTGAATACTAATCTGATCTTTTGAGCCGTAGCTTCTGTCAAATTGGAATTCTTTAGAAATGGGTCTTCTACTTCTGTAATTAATTCTTCTGTAGCAGTAACTACTAGTTTATATAAATTAGTAGGTGTGCTCGTAGCATTATTGAAAGTTATGATCTTACCAAGACCAGTAGAATCGTCTGCTGCCACTACTCCTACAGGTACAGTACCCATAGAAAGAATAGCACCAGTAACTAATTGGTCATTACCAGATCTGAATGAATAAGGTAAACCTTTATAGTAAGCATCGCCTGGTTTGATTAGGATTTGGGTAGCATTAAGTCTTTCAACTTTCCACGCATCATTGATAGCAACATCGCCGAATTGAGCTTGAGTCTCTCTTCGCATCTGGTCTAACAATTCTAATTCTAAATCCGTGCCTTCAGAGGCCAATAAATACGAACCTTCTACGAATTTGGTTCGTAGATATCTCTTACTTCTGTAAGTGTTAAATCTCAACATATTTACTTCCTCTTATGTTATGGTGAAAAGAAAACCAGCTCGTGTACCAAATGGTATATATTCTGGTAATAATTTATTCAATATGACAAATCTGTTCGTGTTCAGTGGACTGAGTATTGCGTAGCTACCGCCAGGTGATCTATTGTTAATAGTACCTCTAACAGTAATTGACGTTGATGTATTTGAAATAATCTCAAAAATGTCATTGACTTCTTCTGTATTAGGGATCAGAAAATTACCTACTAGGCTATTTACTGCTCCAAAATTTTGAGTAGAATCTGTCATAGTTGTTGCTCCACTTAGTACACTAAAACTCTCACTGTCACCAATATATAAAGCTACGTTAGGTATAGCTATTACGAATTCTCTGAATGTAAAGAATCCAGGTATCACTATTCCAGGTAAGGTTCTTGCGAACCTACCTCCAGCAACGAATGGATCTGTCTGAGTTAGTCGTACATTTAAAGATCCTAAGTTCGGATCAAAAAATCTTAAAGCCGATACGTTTGGTAAAAAATCTGAGATAGCAGTTGTTACATCGCCTGTACCATTTGTGATATCCCATGTGGTGATAATTCTTATGAAAAGAGCTATCCCCTCTTTGCTTCCTTTTAGCTTCCACGCAGTCAGCATATCTCTCCCGATTCTTCGGAAGGTATCTGCTCCTATAGAATATCCAACAGAAGATAAACCAAACTGTTCAGATAAAGGTAAAACTGCTGTGACTAAAAGATTGCTTGTATCTTGTAATCTATAAGTATCTACTAAAGAGTGCATTTGATTCAACTGATGACCAAACACTGACATTAAGTCTTGTAGGTCTTCTGATTCATCTAATTCTCTATATAGGCTGGGCCACAAGTTGTATAGTATAGTTCCGAAGTTCTTTTCCGTCGGACTTATAGCATAACTTTGCGTGGATACGTTAGTGTCTGCTGTAGCAAATTCTGCTTGTGCGACATTAGCTCCAACTATGTTAGTAAATGCTGTGTAATAATAAAATTTGTTATTCTCTAAACCTGATCCTACTCTTGCTAGAGCTTCAACATCAGTTTTAAAGTTATCAAGATATGGTAGTGGTTGACTATTGAAAAAGCTATTCAATGATGACATTCCTATTCCTATTAAAGGAGTAGTTGTCTCATAAAAGAACAAAGTGTTAGCCGTGTTACTTTTTACAATAAATTTATCGCCGTTACCATCTTTAAAAATCATATTAGCAAGTTCATCAACAGCAAATTCTTTTATTAACAAAGAACCATTACTGATGTACACTAGATTGCTAATAAATCCTGCTCCTACCGTAGTTCTAATATCTAATTCATAATTTTCTTGGATACGAATATCTTCTGGAAAATCTGGCAGAATTACATATTTACCGTTGGCTGGAGCAGATTCTAGTGTTATTGTTGTGGCGGTATTACTGACAATTCTATGGACTTTACTTGTACTATCTCTTAACAATCTACCAATCAAAGAAGGAGTTGTTGGAAAAGCTGCTGCTGAATCTGTTAAGACATTAGCCAATACAGATATAGTTCCTGTATTAATTCCAACAATAGTTCTTCCTCTATATATTTCTATAGGTCTAATATCAGTAGCTCTATTTGGGAAAGAGCTATTGTATAGTTCCATAGGGTAATGTGTGATTGTTCTAGTAACGATAAGCTCATCGCTCTCATTATTAAAATTAATAGGAGCTAACCAATTTATAGAAATTTGATTAGCCTTTGAGACAGACGCTGTAAAGTTTCTAGATAGTGCCATATTAATCAATTCCTCCGAAAATATTTATGTTGATATCTGAATCTTTTACTTCAGGAATCTCATTCAATCTAAGGTTCACGATATCATCTGAGTATCTCGATGTTCTGAATACGAAAGTATCTACTGATCTATTTGGAACTGCGGCAACTGTACCTTTTCCTAGAGCATTAACATCACTTGCAGAAGTTATTACACTATTTGATACTCCGAGTATTAGAGAAATTTCATTCTCATCATCGTAATATCTAGTACTAATTGTAGCTCCTGTTCCCATAACTGGAATCAAATTGCTGTCGATAGTTACTGTCTTAGTACCTTCAACTGAGAATATTAAGTCTTCGGTTGTGCCTGAAGGCGACGGACCAAGAGTAGAATTAGACCAGCTAACTCCATTATATCGAGAGAACTCTCCATCTGCATAAACAGGAGTAGATCCATCTTTACCTAACAATACTCTGTCATTGATTATGGCAGAACCGTGAGAAGCTAATGATGGAGCAGTATTATTAACTGTTTGTCCAGTTGCTATAGTCACTTCGTCAGTACTGTCGCTAACAGCTAATATCTGAAATAAGACACCTAAGCTATCAGAGAAATAGTGTCCAGGTTGTACTGAACTCAAATTTACTGCTGAAGCGTAAGTTATAATTCCAGAAATAGAATTGTAAGTAAATCCGACTAATCCAGTATTAGAGAATGAATTAACTCCACTTTGCTCAGAGGCAGCATATCCAGCATCGGAACTTAATATCAAATGATATTGAGCTGCGGCTGTTAATATTGGAGGAGTAGTAAAGTTGAATAGTATCTTACTAAAAGCTGAATTTGGAATTGCTGACACATTCACTAATTGTGAAGTGGCTACAATAGAAGCTAGGTTTGGTAAACCAGAACCATCGTCATTCACTATTTTAGCAGTTAAATTACCAACTATGTTACCTTCTCTTTTTAAATGTAAACTAACTACGGCATAAATATCAGTTGTAGCTACTTTAAAACCTTGAGCCAAAACAGAACCTAGCCCACTATCATTTAAGATGTATTGACTATCTTTGTTTACACTATCGTAGAATACTGAAGGTTTGGAAGTATTATCTACTCCGACTAAATTAAATATTTGTCCAGCAGCATCAATCAAGACATAATCAGAACTAACACCAGCTAAATTTGGAGAACTATTTAATCTGATTTCATTAGTTATATTACTATAAGCTATTAAATCTAAATCTATACCTAAAGAACCTATCTTAGTTTGTAATATACTTATAGCAAAAGCATCGCCAATAGTACCAATTTGATTAAATTGTCCACCAACAGAATATAGAGTCTTATCACTATTATATTGTATGTTGAATATACTATTTTGGAACAGAACTTGTTGTCCTGTCATATTAGCTACTATTTTATAAGCGCCAGTGGCTACCGTTACTACAGAAGCATCATTAACAGCACTAATAGAAGTTTTTAAAGTATTACTTTCATTACTAATAATTTCCCATATATTACTAGCAGCATCTACTAAATAGAAAGACCCAGTAGCGTATTGATTTTGTATGAATACATTAGTATTATCTAATAGTACTCTAGCACTGATAGCAGTTCCATTTCCAGATAGTACAGATAAGTCTAAATTACTATCAGTAATACTATCTATTGAAAGATTAGTTGCGTTGGCTCTGATCTTCTTGAAGCATTTAAAGCTTTCATAAGAAGTAGTACCATTTCTAATAGAACCATGATTTACCGTAGTTACTGTATTATTTATAGTTAAACCCGTACTTAAATGTAAATTATTTCCGCCTAAGTCTACAGCTAATATAGTAAAATCAGTACCAGCTCCATCTCTAAATTGATCTCCAGGAGCTACTCCATCTAAATCTATGGGAAATGAATATTGTAGTAATCCAGTAATAGAAGTGTAAGTAAAGCCGATAAGACCAGTATTTGATACTAAGGTAACTCCAGCAGTTTCTGATTGTAGACCAGAAGCAGCCAGCAGCCATTCTCGTTCTTGTACTGTAGGATATACTGTAACATCACTATTTTGATATTCAGTCAATAAACCTATGATGTTCTTATCTACTCGTGGTCTATATGTAAGTTTCTTAATTTCAAATCTTACTATTCCAGGTATTACTTCTATAATGTTTGTTATGTCTTTTATGAGGATTGGTTCGGCGAACTTAATGCCAGAACCATCAGATCCTCCTGATCTTAAGTTAAAGAAATCAGCTATTGCAGACTTGACTGAAGCTGATACAGAGCTTTTACTTGCAGTATCCGATATAAAGATCTCGAAAGTAAATAAAGTATCTATTCCAAAAGCATCGGCTATCTGAAATTGAATAGTGACCATTTTTCTACGGTCAATAAAATTAGATAGTTTGTTTCTTAGTAAGATATTATTACTGATATTAGTGATACCAATACCTTGTGGTACAACATAGATATTCAAATCTATACCTGGATCTTCTAAATTAGCTTCAGTAGAGGCAGTAAATACCTCGCTAAAGTTAGCAATTAGTAAATCGGAGTAGTCTTGTTCAGCTACAGCTCTTTCTAATGTTCGCAAACTAGCAGGTATAAGTTGACGTAATTGTTCTATTGATTGTTCGTCAGCTCCACCAGAAAACTCAGCTACGTTAGTAACTGAAGATACTTGTGGTAGAGTAGATACCAATGTAGTAAGACTGCCTTGTGCGATGTTACCAGCAGTACCGCCACCAGAACGGTAAGTAATACTTACAATTTCACCTGGTTGTAATTTTCTACCGAAAATACCATCACCAAATGTTACAAAACTAGTATCATCTGTTCGAGTTCCTAATAAAAATACTCTACCTCCGCCGCCTATAACATTCCCTAAAGAATCTTCTACAGCAGCAGAATCAGTACCATTATTTCTAATTAAAGTACTCACTAAAGTATATTCATTACCATTTACTGTTAGTATTGGTGATAAATCAGCAGGATTTATATTATCTTTATCTCTAACTATTAATGGTGATTGTAAATCAAATTCTTCGCTCTGCAAGCCAGTTGCTACAAATTGCTCAGTGATAATCTCACCTTGAATAACATTCGCATTAATAGTTCCAGCAGCAACAGCCGTTACAGCATTAGTAACGTAGAACACTTCTCCGTTAGAAGCCTGTACTTTGAATCCTCTAGGGATTGTAACTGCGCCTGTTACAGTAAACGTAGCTATACCAGAGGCGCTAGTAGCTGTAGCTGGTACGAAACCAAACTGTTGTGCTATTAGTTCTACCGAACTTCGAATACTCGCTGTTTGTAAATAACTTTGTGTTGCTTGATTGTCTAAATAGAAAAATAAAAGATCTGCTGTATAGGAAACTATCTCTAACCATGTGCGACTAAATGAATCCGCATTAAAGTTTGTCCATAGTCTATTGGCTGACGTGTTGGCCCCATAATTTACATTCGCAAATGTAATTAAAGCATCTACTGTACTAGAATAGTCCTTGGTTACGTAATCCACGTCAACATTGGTAGTTAAATTTGCCATGATTTCTCCTCTAAGCAAAAGATAATTGCGTTCCCATTCTTAATGGAAAAACTAGATTAAGTGCAGTATCAGTAGCATTAACTAAAAAGTTAATATTGAAAATTATCAAAGATGTATTACTATTTATTGTACTAGTTACTGAGAGTACTGTAATTCTAGGTTCATAATTAGTTAGGGCGGATCTTATTTCGGCTGCGCCCTGTTCGGCAGCTACGTCAATATTCTCCCATATCATACTCTTTAAGTAACAACCAAATTGGGGTCTATTGACTCTCTCGCCTGGTAAAGTCAGTAGTAATTGCTGCATATCTTGTAATAGTAACTCTATACCAGATACAGGTTCAAAACTACCATTGATAGGCAATCTACAATCTGCACCTAATCTCTCATTAAGATTAGCGGCTGCTGATTTAAGCTTAACCATTATTACCACCTTATAATTGTTTATACAATCTCGCTCTTAAAGCCTTTGTATATGTATTTGGTACTGTAAAACTAACTGTTATATTTAAACCGTTTATAGCTGTTATAGTACCACTTAACTCACTTAATGAGTCAGCTACTATATATATCGAATTGCTCACTGCTAGGCCAGTTGTAGAAGCAACGGCTACTATATTAGTACCTGTTGCATTAGCAGTTAAAGGTTCCATTCTCAATTCGGTATTATACGTTACAGATGTTCCTACAGCAGTATTTGCTATTTCGGCTAAAGCTGAGACCGCTAAGTTCTTCTCATAGTATTCTGTTAGTGGTCCGCCTACTAGGTTTATTCGTAGATTTATTTGAGTAAACCTTAAGAAGTATACTCCAGTTCCAGTAAAAGAACCATCTACAGCTTGAGATATACTACCTAGAGCAGTAGTAATTTGAGTAACTCTAGTAGTATTAAAACTTGTTCTAGCAGTTACTTCACTTTGAATAGGTGTTATATTAACATTAACAAACTTACTATCAAGTAATGTAACTCCAGTATTTGGTAAAGCTTGCCATAAATCAATTATACTCTTAGCATTATTTATATCAGCTTTAGCTGTAGTAATCTCTGTAGCTTGTGGACTTCTACTATCAGTATTCAAATTTAATTGAGCTAACGGATTGTTTAAAACAGTTTCCCAAGAAAGTACTGAAGCTATAATAGCGTTAGTCAATAAAGTTAATACGTTTTGATACAAAGTTGATATTAATGTATTTCTTTCAGTATTAGTAAAAGCTACTATGTTCTCTTTTACGGTACTTGTTGTCATTGGAAGTGTGCCGTTTGGCGCAAAGACTTCTGTGACTGTTAATAATGTACCTACTGCCGTATCTACTAAGAATAAGCCGCTAAAACCGCCACCCTCGACTATTATTAAATTACCGACTGTTTGTCCACCAGTAGTAACTGTCATTGTTCCAGAACCTGGAGTATAAGCTGCTGCTAATGTATCATTAACAACAACAGAAACCTGTCCATTAAGAAGAAAATTTAGTAGAGCTGTTAAACCGCCAGTTTGTATACTTTTTGTGAAGATCTCTGTTTCGTGACCTCCAGATATACTTGTAGGCAATCCTTCTGAACTAATATGTTTCTTCGGTTGAAAATTAAGCCAGCTACCATCTGTGGCAAAAAACTTATTACCTGGTTTCCTTTGTGCGGCATCTTCTAATTCTGAATTGATTATCGTCGAATAAGTAGTACCGTTAATCCATCTATGTTCTGTTTGATAGGCATTAGCCATATCATTGTATTTGTCAAAAAATATCTTTAAACTATTATCTTTATTTTGTAAATCTGTTTTAACGTCAACTATTTGTGCTTGTGTATCTAAAGCACTTTGTACTTTAAGTGGTAGATCGACCATCTCTCCACTTATCTGAATTCTTTGCGGTTGTGTTAAAGCCATATTTTTATCCTACTAATACTTTTGTTGATCCTGATATGATTACTGAAGTAACTGGAGCACCCATATTACCGATACCTATTGCCCTATCGCCTAATCTCGCAGCACCTGGACCTCCGCCAGCAACTACTACTTGTTGTCCATCTATCTTAGTCATACTACCATTATCGCCAATATCAGTTCCTGCTGTGCCTTTAAATGTAGCTTTAGCATCTGAATTGATTGTTGTTTCTCCAGTTGAATTAATTACTGATTTGCCAGTAACATTAATAGTAAGATCGCCACCAATAGTATCAGTCTTGTCTCCTGCCGTATCATGTATAGCTTTACCCAGAGATTTAATAGTGAGTTCATTGTTCTTATAATCCAGCTTAACCATGTTGCCATTTTTGTCCTCAATCAATATGTATTCTTTATTATTTTCTGAATCTTCAATAATATGAATTTTATTGTTAGCAGAACTAGTAACTCTTATACCACGATTTTTAGTAGTAAGATCTTTATCATTAGGTGAGGATGAAGGCTTTGACACACCGTCATCTAATTCTATCGTATGACCACCAGGACTATAAGTACCTCTATTAGTTGGAACATTTCTTTTAAATGCTACTGGAATTTCTGGCGCTTCATCAAGCCCCTTAGTAACATTTCCCCAAGCTATAGGAAATTCGTATTCGCCTGTATCACATTCAATATAAACTATATCACCTATTGATGGCACATCAAAAGAATTAGGTAATCTTAAATAATCAATCCATACTGTTTCTCCTAGTAGTGGATGATTTACTCGAATTTGCCCCCTATTAAAGGGGTCTCTATTATCTAATACAACTGCTTTCGATCTTCCAGCATATTTAAAATTTCCAGAAGAATCTCTAGACCTATACATAATGTATTCCTTGTATTTTGCGCCATTGTGATAATGGGTCTTTTTGTTCTTTAAATTGTCTAATATCTACTTTAGGATCTTCCTCGCCTTTAGCTACATTCTCTGGAGATATCCCTCCGCCATTTAATACTTGGGACTGAGCACTACATTTTGTAACATAGCCGTTATTATCTATAGTGTGTGTCACGGTCATTATTCTGTACTTTCCACTATATCTTACACCAATACCATTTATTTCTGCAATACCAGGAGTCAGTCTTGTGTAGCCTATGGTAGTAAAATCTATTGTTACTAGCTTTAGCTCCCCATCTTTTTTAAGTTCTGCTTTATCTTTATGATCTTCTTTATTTTGCGCTGGATTTATTTCTACAGCACCAGCAATCGCATTGTATTTATCTTTTAATGCTACCGCAGTTTTATCTATATTTGTAGAAGTTGGATCTGGATCTATAATTTGTTGTTTTTTATTAGTAGCAGAAGATTTGTATTGGGTGAATTGGGATAACTCTACATCTTTAGCAGATTCTATAGGCTCACCTTTTTCATCAACTCCTTTTTGAGCATTATCAGATAATCCACCAAAATTTGCATTTAGGTTTATACTCTTTAATATACTCCCTGGTTGTTTCCAATACAATAAATTAACATCTGATATTACAACTCTCTTCTCAAAGTCTTGTTTTTTCATAAACAAAATTAATTCTTTTCCTGTGTGTGGGTTTAATTCTATAGAATATACACACCCAGAAGCTTCTGCTAATCTAGTCATAAATTGTTGGAAACTTTGTCCAGCTACCCACATCTTTTGCTTATGCTTATCTATTGTCTCATTTTTAAGATTTTCGCTTACTATATGTGTTATGCCTAATTCATCAGCTATTTTTCTTATTAATACGTCAGTTTTTAGATCTTCGAAAACTAATAGAGAATCACCGCCTTTTGACAACTGTTTTCTAGTACCGAATAATATACCCTTCTTAGTGCTTAGTTGATCTGCGGCTCCCCATGACCAAGGTAAGCATGTTATAGTTGTTGACGTACTTCCTGATTCTGAGAAATTTGCGGTGGCTTGTAAAATCTGTCCCATATAAGATCTGGAATTTTTAAGGTCTTCTAAATATCCCCATGTAATTTTTACTTTATTTCTTTCTTGAAATAGAAATTTTGGTGCGATATTTTTCTTTCTTTTTCCATCTTCTCCTAGAGAAGTTATACCTTGTTTTCCATCAAAAACTAAATCAGTTATTAGCCCAGAATCATCAGCAAAGCCTTCTGTAAAACTTATAGTTAATTGGGTATTTCCTTGATGGTCTGGAGTAAAAAAGGCTTCTTGTACTTCAACTTTAGTTATACGTCTCATCAATGATTCTGGAAGTTTTACTATATTTTTCCAAGTTGGGTCGCCAATTTCTATATCATAGTATGGAGTTTTAAATTTACTATAATCCATATCTATTCTCCTAGAAGTTCTATAGCAGCCAATACATTACTTATTGGAGGTATCCTTAATATAGTATTTAATTTTAATTCGAACATTGGATCTCTTATCCCGTTAAATTCGTATATTACCCACCAATACTCAGCATTACCATAAGCTGCATAGGATACTAAATCTGGTCTATGTAATAATTCTTGAGTTATTGTTAAAAATGTATCCCCTGCTCCTGGGTCTAATTTTAATGTGTTACGTAATATAATAAAGTTTTTATTAGATCTATTCTTAGTTACTATGGCTTCTCGGTATCTTGATGTCTGTTTAAAATTAGCCATTGATTACCCAATTTCTGTTTTTGGTAATGGTCTTGAACTTGTAAATACATCATTAGAACTAGTAGACTCTTGATTATACTGTACAAGAGTGAATGATACTATTGCTTCCATAGGAGCTAAATTTGGTAGCATTTTAGTAGTTTTAATTCTTAATTCTGTTAATACCCAAGTAACGCTTTTATTATCTATTTTATCACTATAAGGTTTACTAGTTATGCTATTACCAGCTAGAAGTATTAGTCTAGGAGGAGATTCTTTTAATCGTCTTCTACCTTCTTCTTCATATTTTGGGTACAAAAGTGATCTATAATAATTTAAATGATCTTCTATTGATAAGTCTTCTGCAATACTTAAAGTAGAAGCTTTTATATTTTCTGCTTTAACTCCAGCTATCAATCCTGCTACTCTAGCAAAGAATGCTTCTGTAGATGCCGCATTTGTCGCAACTACATTATCTGCTGATTCATCTGAAGCAGATAGATTGGATTTATCTTTAGTAATTAAAGCGTCAAAAGTAATAGTTCTAGCTCCTGAAGATATCCATTGAAATACTGGATCACTTTGGCCAGGTATACTAGTCTGTACCCAATTAGAACTTTTAGAGTCTTCGAAAGAAGCTGGATTCAATAAGAATGTTCCATAGAATGTTTTTTTCTCTATAGTTCCATTTTCATTAACTACAAATAGACCAGCTTTTTTTACTGCACCATCATTCTTTGTTCCAGGTTCCGCCAAATTTCTTTTTATATTTTGCTTTATTGGCATACTACTCCCAAATTAAAATTTTCTTCCAGGTTGACTTTTAGTTGTTTCGGGTAGAGTATTTGTTGCTATAGCTTTTAAATTTGGATCATTAGCTAAGGCAGAAGCATAAGCTTTTTTCATTCCATCTAATTCTTCTGGACTTATAAATCTTCCATTAGCTTCTTTCGACAGTAGTGCAGATTCCATTAAATTTTGCATACTCTTCTTACTAGCTTGATCCATATTCTGCATTTGTTCTCCTACAGATTGAACTATTTGTTCATCATTAGAAGTAGCTGTACTTAAATTTGAAAGTGCATGAATTCCTTTAGCTCGTCTAGCAGCATCTGCTTTTTCCGCATCTTCTTTAGCAAAAAGATCTGGACGTTTTTTTCTAGCTTCTTCACTTAAATGTAGACCTATTTTTCCAGCCCATTCAGCTAATTTATCAAATATAGTCTTAAATCCAAAATAAACTAGTTCTCCTACCATTATAATTTTATCTATTAACCATTTACCAGAATCCCATAAAGAGCTTCCTAACCAAGATAATCCTTCGATTATTTTAGTTATTATTGGAAATTCTGCTATAAACATATCTCCTAATCCAACAAAAAAATCTTTCCATTTTTGCGAATTCTCTTTTACACTATTAAATAGAGCTATGACTCCTGTAACAATTAATCCTATAATACCAAATCTAGTAACTAAACCGCCTATTACTCTACCTACAGCTAATAAAGCTTGACCTATACCTAATCCAGAAAACATATTAAAAATAGTAGTAACACCTATTATTGCATCTTTTAATAAATTGATACCCCAATTAATTAATCCACCACCCATACCACCTACTATTTTGGTAGCAGAAGCTGTATATATAGGATCTGTAGCGGTCCCTTTAGGAGTTTTACCACTGAATGCTCCGCCAATTATAGGTACTTTGGACATAGCTTTTCCAGCTAGGTTACCTAATAATTTAATTCCTACAACAGCAAATAGTCCTGAGAGTATTGCTGTAGCAGATCTAGCTAACTTTCCTATTGGACTAAGAGCATCAGTAGTCCACCATGTAGTCCACCCTTTAGTAAATTCAGAAAATTGGTTTATAAATATGGAAAATATTCCGCCAAAAGTGTCATCTATAATTTTACCAACAATACTTAAGGCTTGTCCAATATCTTGTACTACTCTTTTTATAATAGATACTATTCTTCCTATAGTTTGTACAAATCCTAATAAGCCATGTTTTTCTAGTAAATCTTTTGTACTCTTACTAATTTTTGACATACCTGTTTCTGGATCTAAATTAGTAACTAATTCATATATACCTTGAAATATAGCTCCTAGTACTTTTAATTTCCCTATAACGCCATCTGCACCTTTTGTCAATCCCAGAAAACTAGTAGTTAATACTAAAACTCCAGTAATTAAACCTGGTAATCCAAATCCAGCAAAACCAAGTAACTTTACAATAAGCTGTAATGTTCCTAGAGTAGCAACAAGACCAGCAATAGCACTAGTAGCCAAAATTATAGTTCTCGTAAGAAATACTATATGTTTTTCATTTTTAGCTATATGCTCTAACGTATCTACTAATTTGAAAATTAGCGGAGCAAGTTTAGCCATAAGTGGACCTAAAGCACGACCTATTAATTGTCCTACTGATGATCTCAAGTTAACAAAGGAATCTTTCAAAAATACATTTATATCTTTTAGATCTGTGGCCATTTTTAAATTGCCAGCAGTTCTTTCATTGAGTAGCTTCATACCTATAGCTAATTTAGCTTGAGTGGAAATCATAGTGCCTTGAACACCGCCCATCTTATTAAGAATGGCTAACTGTGATTGTAATGCGGCATTTGTTCTTTTAGTTAATCCTAAAGCTTCTAAATGAGATACAGAACCATCTTTTAAAAATCCAATATATTCATTTATACCATCGGCGGCATCTTTTCCCATCATTTTAGCAGCAGTTCCTGCTTTTGCTAGAATACCTGCTATCTGTTCTGAATTGCCTGCTATACCTAAATTTTTTAATTCTAAAGCTCCTTTAAGAGCATCCATTCTGGTTATAGCAGTTGTAGTCATTGCGTTTATAGCACTAAATAAAGTTCCTTTAGGACCCAAAACTCTCTCATATTGATTAGATATTCTTTCTAATTCTCCACCAGATTCCATCGAGCTTAACATCAAACTCAATGCTTTTGTGAAGGTTCCAATAAAAGCAGATACTGTAAATAATGTTTTACCAAATTGGGTTAAGTCTGTCTTAACGTCCCTAACGGCTTGTCCAGTTTGCTTTAATTTATTTTGTACTCCAGTCAGTGGGGCGCTTGCCCCATCTCTGACTGTCACTATAATGTCGATATTAGTACGTGCCATTATCTACCTTCTTATTTTTTATTCATCATTGCATCTTTATATGCTTGCTTTAGCACTTTTCTTTGGTTCCAAGTTAATCTATCAATTTCACTTGGAGGCCATTGCCACGCTTGACCGAAGAAAGCATAATCCTCCAAGAGATCTTGGTCATGACTTACGTAGAAGTACTCTTGTAAACCTTGGTAGGGAAGAAAAAAGAGGGGTCATACACATTCAATTTATATGAAAATTCTTTTTTACATTCTGTGCAATCAGTAGTCATATTCAAATCAATATTTCCTTCTAAAACTAGTTTCTCTGAAAACTCGCTTAGAAACATTATGTCAGAAACTGGCATATCTTCTAAATCTTGAGGTGTGATCTTAGTTTTAGTTCCTAATCTCTTTATGGATAGGGCTAATGTAGTAGTTATCAATTCGTCCTGTTTTCCACTAATCATTTTTATAGCAGAAAATAGGTCCTTTAAATATAAAGGTTTCAATTCTACTTCTTGTCCAGTTTTAGGTAACATAGTTGTGAATTTTTTGGTATCCATAATTTCACTTACTGGCATTATGGTTAATTCTAATTTATCTAAATCAACTCTTAAATCTTTATTTTTAGCTTCACAATGACTACAAATAGCCTCATGGTAATATTTTGGCCCATAAGTATTCTCTCTTATTTTGAGTAGAATAGTCTCTAAATCTCCTGCTGATAATTTTTGGATGGCATCTTTTATATTACCTTGCCAAGTTAGACCAGTTTCTGTTTCTATACTTTTAATTAGATCTTCCAGTATTCTAGGTATGTGTCCTATATTTCCTGATACTAATTCTTTATTAGTTAAATAATTCTGCTGGCGACCTAACAATTCTCCTATTCTTACGTGCGTGAAATGATCAGCGCCATCTATTAATCCATTAGGCAATCTTATAAACATAATTATCCTCCTCAAGATATTTATCTCGTTTTTTCATATTATCTTCTGCCCACAAAGGTTGCAGATTTGTAAAATTACTTGCTTTTTTAAATTCTTCTATATTACTTAGTTTAAATGCTTTTAGCGGTCTTATATGATCAATTTCCCAGCATTTAATCCCAGATTTTCTTCCATAATTATCCCATGACATACCAGGTTGAAATTTTGATTCCAGATAACTTTTTAATTCTTCTAAGGAACATCCTAAATCTCTTATCGCAGAACCAGATTTTAAATTATTTTTTAATGCCGAATAGGTTCTTTTTCTTAAAGCTTCAGAAAGTCTATATTGTATGTCAGTTTTTTTTCTAATATTTCTTAAAGTGTTTCGTCGTTTTTTATAAAGTTGTCTGTATTCTTCACAATAAAGTTTTCTTTTTTCTGTAGATGCTATTTTTTGTTGTGCAATAGTTCTTCTTTCTTTTCCTTTATCTGTAGTTCTATACCATTTATCATAACAACTTTTACATAAGTTTCTAGCAAATTTATTATTTTTGCAGTCAGTACTAGTACAACACATTGTTATCCTCATATAAATAATTTAAAATCTCTTTATAACTCTTTTTAAAATATCGCTTGGATCAAATTCATTACGCTCGGCGGCATTTGTATTTAAAACTTCAAAACTTTCATAAGTTAAAACTAATTTCTCCATACTAAGACCGTCATCTGCTGAAGCATCGAAATCTGAAGCAGGTTTATACTCTATCGGGAAGGCATTATGTAACACGTATGTTTTTATAGTCCTGCCAGCTCTATCTAAATGTAGTATCCTGACATTTCTTCTATAGTTATAAACTTTGTCAGCATCTTTTTCAGCATCTTTTCCATCATAGAGATTTATTCTTTTTCCTTTAACTAGTTCCATATATTGTATTGCCCATATATGAAAATTAGCATCGGAGGTAACTCCACGTTGTAAAGTAACTGGTTTATATTCAACTGAATCTATTATCTTGCGTGGAGTTAGATGTGCCCCACCTTCTGAATAAGACTGCGTATTTATACTTACAGAAGGAGTTTCGCAACTTGTAAATCCCATTCTAGTAAAACCATCAATTTCGATAGCCCATCTAAATTTATCTAAAGGATCTTTTATACTTATTCTTGCCATATTATCTCACAAAAGGTAAACTAATATTTACTAATTGGTGCAGTGCATTTTTAGCTATTTCTTTAGCTAAACCTACAAGACCGCCCTCAAGTTCTAAAAATAATTCATAAGTTAAAGTTAATTCTTCAATTAATTTTTGATCTGCTGAAGCATCTAAATCATCACCAGGTTTATAAGAAGAGGGCCAAGCGTTGATTAAATACCAACCTTTGACTATTTCTCCTTCACGATCCAATACTTCTATAATTACATCTTTTCTATATTCTTCACTCTGTCTTGTTGGTTTTCCATAATCTTTAGTTAATTCTTGAGATGAGACTAATAATGCCAACTCTTCATTAACTAATCTCAACCAATCGTATAAATCTCTATTCTTCGTCACGCCACGTTTTAGTATAACAGGTTCATACCTGCTCAAACCAGCATATTTGGTAAATCTATTACCGTCAATATTTTCTCTATAAGTCATTTCACCAATGTTAACTTTTGGTAATGTTACAGAACTAAAACCAGCTCTTAACAATACACGTACTTGCCTTGCTGCTTTATCTAAATCTCCAGACGTTGTTTGAACTAATCCAGCTAAAGTATCAACAACTCCAGTTAGTGACGGACTAATGGCTATAACAGAAACTCTAAATCTAAATTTCTCTACAGGATCTTCCTTTGAACTTCTCGCCATATTACCTCACAAAAAAAGGGAGAGTCCGAAAACTCTCCCAAATAAATTAATAACCGCTTGATGTAGCTTTGCTAGCATCGCCAGTAATTGTCAACTCTTTGAAATCTTCATAAGCTAAAGTCAATGCTTCCATCGACTTCTCTCCATCTTCACCTGCGTTCAAATCCGAACCTGGTACGAAATTCATTGGAAAGGCATTATAAAGAACCCATTGACGAGCTACTTTACCTTCACGATCAAGTAACTGAATAGTTACATCTTTTTTATAATCATTCAGACCTGCTTTGCCACGAGCTGCTAAAGCTTCACGGCCAACGTGTCCTGCTGTTGGTTTATGAACGGCACTCATCCATTTATAGAATTCGCCATTAGCATCTTCTATAATAACGCCCCTACTCATAACAACATCTTCCATTGAGCTGAGTCCAGCCGCAACTTGATTAATGTCTGGATCAATACCTTCACGGTATGTAATCTTAGTAGTAGATCGTTTAGGCATTTGAATATCGTGAAAACCAGCTCGACTAAGAGCTGTTAATTCACTGCCAGTACCATTACTCCAACTAACAGCAAATCTAAATTTCTCTAACGGATCAACTTTTGCACTACGAGCCATAAGTTATATCTCCTTTATGCTGTTGGGATTGGGAATTCAAGAGAAACTTCAATAAACCTTACGGCTTTGTTTGGTTTAATCTGAACTCTTACTTTTAATAAACCTTGATCTAACTCGTCTTGAGTCGGCTCAATACTTATTACTTTGAATTGTTGACTTTCTGGTAATCCAGCAGGAAACAAGTGGATGTTGTTTCTCAAGAAAGATTCTATAGAACGTGCTACTTCGCTTTGTGTATTTGGAGAAAAGTTTTCCCACAAATAAGAACGAAGGCCAATTTCTAATGAACCTTTAATATACTGTACAGTTCTCATTACTTGAATAAGCTGTTCATCTGGAGTGTAGATAGCACTAGTTCCAGACTCTGCTGTGTAACCACCGAAAATAACATTACCTGAACCAGGAAAGGAAGTTATCCTATTAATGTAGTTTTTACGTAGAGGTTCACCTTCAAGTCTTTCAGAAATAGAAATTTCTAATCCCAAAATTCCAGCGAAAGATGAGTACTGTAAGCCAGCAGGTGCATGAGATACTCCACCGATAGCGATATTAGCGTCTATTCGGCCCATAATGCCACAAACGTGACCAATAGGATCAACATTCTTAGTAGAATTTAAAGGGGCTAATGCCTCTTTAGCTAACACTGAGAGGTTGTTGAAATACCAGGCTGCAACACGAGAAGGGTTATTGATAACCTTTTCTTTGTATGTTACTGCTGATGGAATGTTAATAGTAATTGTATCAGAAGCCAATAAGCCGCCTAATGCTACTACTGTAACTGTATTCAATGTATCATCTACTGCTGATATTGTAGCTGTATAAACTCCAGCTTTTTTGATAATCATACCAGGTTTTACTAAACTTAAATCTAGAGCTGGTAAAGTTAATACCATACCTAAGATCGAAGTAATAGTAGTTGAAATTAACTGCACGTCTTTGTTTGCCTTTTTAATGTCGGCTGGAATAGACAATGCAGAAAATACTGTGGAAAGTGTTGCACCAAACTCAGTTCTTATTGTTTCTGAATAATCAATAAGTGCTGGTTGGACTAAGTAAGCTAAATTGATTGGTAAACCAGGAATACAAACTAGATTCATACTGTCGATGACATCTAAAGCTCGTAATCCAGTACCTGCGGCTGCATCACCTATAAAACTAGCTGCTGAAGGAGTTGTTCCTACGTTAACTATAATAGCTGTTTTGCCTGTGCCGCCGTTATCAAAATAACCTTGAATCGCATAATTAGCATTGAAAGCGCAATCATCAGCATCGCCAAACGTAGTCTCAAATTCCTCTAAAGAGGTGACATTTGTAGGTACGTTAACTGGTGCTCCAACTTTTGCTGTGCTTATAAGAAATGCAGTTACTGAAGTTGAAACTCCAGCAGTCTGCACTACTCCTAATGGCTGTCCAAAAACTTGGACTCTTTCAGGGCCGATACTTGTATTTAATAAAGACATTTATCTTTCTCCCTATTCTTCGGAAAGTATTATTTGTGTATCTATATCTTCTATAGTAGCAGCAATGTCTGTTATAGCCGAACGTACACTAGCTTCTTCAAGTCTATCAATCCAAATTTGTATCCAAAATGTAAATTCATGAACCCAGTATTGGGAACCTTCAACATCTTTCGTTACGTGATCTGTAAAGTGAAACATGAATAATCTAAATTCAGCATTAGAAACTAATCTAGCCCCATTAGCCTTTTTAAAGGTATCTGGAGCTATATCTTGCAGAACTATCTGATTCGTAGATATCTTATCAGTTATGACTGATTCAAACGGTCTTTGAAAACCTTCACCATCAACTCTTTTTGTAGGAGTAAGTTCATCGAACAAATAAACTTTGTCTCCAACATTCATATTAGAATTGTCGGCAATTTGAATCGTATTGCTGCCGCCAATAGTCACATCTGACGTTAATATCTGATCTGCACTCAATGAAGATCGAACTATAACTGGTAAAGCGGTTCTAGGAGGATTGAATTCTTCCCATACCCGATTTAGTGTGTCTATATGGTTTTGTCTCGTTTTGGAATCTACTCTTATTAAGTAGTAAATATCCAAAGGAATCGGAGGACTAATGCCTCCAACTAAGGCCGCAGCCTGTTGACCACAACCAGTAACTGACATAACTGGTTTTGTTGGGTCCATAACTATATAACTTACTTGACTTAGGTCAGTATTTGTTAATACATTCCCTGATCTAGTAATCTGACTACCTGTTGAACTAGCAGGAATCAGAATGCCGCCTATAGTTATTTTTCCGTTTGTTGGGTCTACAGCAGTAATACTAAAAATATTACTAGAACTATCTGTAAATATATCACCTATTTTTACTGTATATAAATCTACAGCAGTTTTGAATATGACTTCTCTAAGTACACTATCAAAATTTAGAACAGGTAAATTACTTACTATTATATTTGATAAAGAAATTGTATGACTACCAACATTACTAGGTGTTACAGTAGCTACCTTATAAGTACCTATGTTATTACCTGTTAGTAATCTAATTAAAAATCCAGGAACTATCTTTCTTATTTGAAAAGCAGAAGTTGTTATTATATTACCTGGAACTGTTACTAAAGCACCACCACTAAGTACTATTTCAAAGGCTTTTGGTGAGTACTTTATTGGTTCTTCTAACCATTTACCATATTGTGGTACAACTCTACCACTTGTTTTATCTTCTCTCGACTTAAGTAATTTTATGAAGAAATGTGGATATTCTCCACCACTAGCATCGGCACTAGAATCATAAAATTCAGGTTCTATTGGGGATACTACTATTTCTCCAGATAAAGGATCGTATGTTTCTCTTAATATGGTTTTATCTTGAGTTCTATTATTATGAGTAGTTATTCTACGTACTTCTCTTGCTAAGGATTCTTCTACATCTTTAAATATAGTTACAGACATTATATTCTCCTTAGCCTAGTTACTATAGCTTTTATCATCGTAGATATATATTTTTGTTGGTTACCAAGTTTCCACATTTTAACTTCATGCATTAACTTCTGTTGGAAGTCTTGATAATCTTTATTATCTTCGTCGTAAGTTGAAACTAAAGTATAGAACGTCCTATCTTTTTTGATAGATTTTTCTAATTTTAGATTCTTAATCAACTTAACAGCATTATTATATGAACTAACTGAAGGATCTAATTTCTTATCGTTTTTTAGGTCATCTATTTTTTCTGTATAAGTGGCGGCTGCTTGAGATTTTTGTCCGACTTTTTGTAAAACTCCAGAAGCAGTATCGAAATCCCCTTCTTTCATTTTATCTATAACATCAGTTATATTTACAAAACTTTGTTTAACTACATCTAAACCACTTCTTAATAAAGTCCAATCAGCATGATTACTGCCATGTTTAGCTATCCTATCCCAACGATCAGTAGAAACCTTACCATCTCCAGCTTCAGTACTACACACGACTTTAACATACGAACTTAAATCCATTCCAGGATTAAGGTAATAATTCATTGTCCCATTATTATCTGGGAAAACAAACATAGCGTTATTATAGTAATTAAGAGCCTTGGAGTGTTGGTTCTCAAATGTATCGCCTTCGGACATAGGTAATCTAAGATTAACTCCAGCAGACATTTTGCTAGTAGGTTCGCCAGTAGACTTATCTATTTTAGACTTTACTTTGTTTTGTACTATAGCCAACTTACCGTCAGCTAAAGTATTAAAGTCTTTAGTTTTATTTATTTTACTTAAATCTACTCCAGTTAAATGCTGTATCATCTCTTGATCTGACTTTTTAACAGTTACTTGTTCTACAGTAGCATCAGTAGCTTGTACTGGTACTGTAGAAGCAATACCTTTTGTTATTGAAGTCATTAGGTCGGCTTTTAGTGTAGTAAGATCTTTGTTTAGTTCTGAATCTAAAGCTATGTCAATAACTTGAGTTTTTATGGTTTTAGCTATGTCTGAAATTAACTTTTCAGTATCTATTAGTCCTTTTTCAGTTAATTTTATTTCCATAGCTATCCTTTAAATCTATCCACGACCCATCGGAATTCCTTGTAAAACTCCTCGTCTTTTCTCAACGGCGAGTATACGTTCATATTCTTGTCTCCAGAACATTAAATTTTGATCGCTTACTGCACTGCCATCTTCTCCACGACTAGCAAGAAGTATGGTCCATATAGTATAATAAACACAGAATAATCTATTGTTAGCAGTATTACCTCTAACTTGATTTAGATTTAGTTCTTCTCTTAATCTTTCAGAAGCATCTCGTAAATGTTCAGATATTAATTGATTTCTACTATCTAAATCTTTTCTATAGATTTCTGGTAAGTAAGTATCAATATTAAACTTCTTTTTACGAACGTCATCTACAGTAGCATACATAGGTGACATAGTACCAATCATACCAGCACTACTAGAAACAGTAACAAATTCATCGCCAAAATTTAAAAACATTGCTCCAAGCATACCATAGTAACTAGCTATATAATTATCTAGTGGTACTTGATTTGCTGGTATATTCCAAGTAAACTCGTATTCAAAATCTTGACCTGGTACTAATGTGCCATCTAATTCTACTACTATGGCTGGAACAGGAGTATTACCTTGATTCAAGAATGCTGGTTGTAGTATTCTTAATTTAGGTATAGTAGCTATATCTACTTGTGTTGGTCTTCCATCAGTCATGAATATTATTTTGAATTTGGCGGCGGTGCCTCTGACAAATACGTAAGAATCTTTAGGTTCAGTTCTAGTACCAGCTACAGAACTTATAACTCTTGACATATTTACTCCTTTTTAGAATCATTATCAGAACCGAGTTTATTAATGATGATTTTAAACATATCACCACCCATTATCATATTACAATTTTCTAAAATAGATTTAAATTCTACCATTCCTATAACGCCAGCAACGATTTTTGCAACAGGCAGAATGCCTTCTAAAATGTAAGTTTCTAACATAAAACCACTAATTACCGCAACTTGATATATAACTATCTTAGATATAGTCCTACGCATTGCTGCTGAACTTATCTTTTCTCCTCGTTTTAGTGCTGCCCATATCCCAGTTATTAAATCAACCATGATTAATACGCCGACAGTTATTATAACCATCATAATTGGTGCTAAGGCTGCTGTGGCAGCTAATAATAGCTTGCCTAACCATTCTTTCATATATTACCTCAAATGTAGGTAAATAAGACCTACAGTTAATATAAGGTTTATTATGAGAAGTATTTTATTCCAATCAAAACTCTCTTTTGATGTTATTGAAATATCTCTTTTTATCCTATTGTGTCTTGCCATATAATTCCAACGCTGTTATTATATCAATCGGTTTTATTAGATGCTTTGGTTTACAAAATTTAATTCCTAGATCTTCTAATAATTCACACATTAATTCAGAACAAATATATCCTTTTTGATCTTTAAAATGCAGCTTATCTCCTGATACATCAGATAACCATATCTGTAGTAGCTCTAGTTGTGAGTATTTTTCTCCAGCTAAATCTATACATTTTCTACTAAATTTTTTGAATTGTTCATCAGTTATTTCTAAGGCGAATTCTTTAACTATAATATTATTACTAAGAAATCTTTCTAAAGAACAGTAGTGAACCATGCCGTGTGAGGCGTGATATACTATTTCACGTTCTTGGGATTTTAATAACCATCTAGCATATACGTGCGAGTATGGAGTTTTCATATGTATTTGTAATATTTTAGATCCTATTTTTTTACTTTTTGATGCACCAAATATTAGTTTCATACTACTTGATGAAGTGTAATATTTAATCCAACTTCCCTTGATGTTGTTGAATTGTTAGTATATACTAATTGAATTTTCATTCCTTGTATTAGATCTGCTTCATAATTGGACTCATCGGTGTACATTCCATCTGGCATTACAACGTCAAATCCAAATTGATTTAGTAAGTAATTAGGTACTGTTGATATTGTACCTACAGCGTTGTCATAAATTTTTAAACTAACAGTATCGCCTGCTATACAATTTATAATTTCAGCCTTATTTATTTTAACTAAAGCATAAGGTACTATGAAATCTATAGTATCGGTGCTATTAGCTGCTATTGTTTTCTTAACTCCATGCTTTCTTCTAAATAGCTTTTTGCCATCTTTAGTAATTTTTTGGGCAAAAGGATATTGTTCAGAAAATACAGTTTTTGTACTATTATCTAATAAATAATTTATAGCTTTGGCTATATCTAGTATATCGGAAGTGCCGTTATTTAGTATACCATCACCAGAACCTAAATCGGCTAATACTTTAGAACTATTTTGCCAATTAATTAATTCAAGAGTAGATATTTCATAGTAACTGTTTGGTTGGATTTCTTGTCCTAACCAAACATCAGCTATTTGTTTATTATTTTTAAATTTTTTCATAATCCACTTATATTTATAAAATATGTTAGTATTGGTTTTGTTCTAGCTCCTGAAGTAACTTTTGATAGCAATTTGTCTCCTGCTGATACAGGTATACCCAATACTAAAGAATAATCACTTTGAATTCCTGAAGATAAAGAATAACTGAGTATTGGATTTATTAAATCCGTTGATCTATAAACAGAAATTGTAAAATTCCCAGTTGTGTCCTTTGCGCCAAGTAATATTGCAGTAAGATTTCCATCGGCTGGTATGATATCTGGTACTTCCGAAGTATTTATACCAGAAAATTTTTCTAAATATCTTCCGACATTAGCATTTCCGCCATAACCCAAAGTTACAGAATAGATATTAGGTTTAGTATTTACTATATCATTTATAGTAGTTATTATGTTTTGTTCTAATCCTTGCAAGTAACCTAATTCTGTAGTAGTTATGTTGCTGGTAGCTAAAGTACCATTAGTTTCTGTAACAACTACTTTTTGTGAATCTAAAGGTTCTATTTTTTCTACTGTTAAGGCTCCGTCTGGCAATTCTTTAGCCACTTTGCCTGAAAGACCATCAAACGCCATAGGAACATTATGTTGGGCTTTGTTAGGACCAACAATTCTCGCATCTATCTCTTTTTTATAATTAGACATATAATATCACCAATATAATGTTATACTTCGTATACGCTAACTATAATACTAGGAATAGTTGGCTCGCCTGAAGGGAAGCTTGCGATTATACCAGCACCTTGCGCTAATGTGGATACAGATAGCATAACCTGAAAATAATCATCTTTATTCATATCGACTATTGTTTGTGATACCAACACTTGAGTATCTGTAGACAAAACTATTCCTGCTCTTGTATTAGAATTCGGAACATCAACTCCATTTTTTCTTAACCATATATCTATATTTACATTGGTCGTTCCTAATGTTTTCCCCACTTGGGCAGCGGCCAAGATAAAATATGAAGTTTTTTTCCTAATTATAATACGATCAGAATTAACAGTTGTACTGTGAGTTATACCACTTAAATCATCGTTTTGATTCATAGTTACTGCCACTGGAGTTGTGACTATTGGCTGTTGTGTTACTGTTGAAGATATTTGCGCATGAGGTAATTCATTTACTTGACTTAGTACGTGCCATGCTCCGTCGCAAGCAGCCACGGTGTAGGAATCGTTTTTTTCTACTAAAACTTTATTTAGTTCACCATCAATAGTTTCAGTACCAAATCCTTCAATAATGACGTTATTAACTGAATTATCAATTTTTTTGATTAAGTACGTTCTGTGTTCATGTACTAAAGCTGAAGGTAGTGTTATCGTTACATCGGCACTAGTAGCATCTACTAATATACCAAATTCATCATTTGCGGTATAATTTGCTGTTTTAACAACACACTTAGATCCGATTGAACCGTGAGTATCAAAAGTAGAACACGGAGAAGTGGTATTTACGCCTACTCTATTATTTATAGAATCATAATAAACAAAGGAATCTTTCAGTAATTTACCAGTTGTCCCATTATAGACTGCCATCGAATCGGCATTTACTGATGACTGACCTACAACATCTCCACCAGAATTGCTTAATTGTGTTTCAACACCTAAATCGTCTTTAGAGTATATTTTTCCGTTAGTCTTAGGATAAATTATGACTTTATCTGTTGCTGGTGTTGGCGGTGAGGATGTCTCTTCTTTTAAGATTATTTTAGACATATTATATTATCTCCAAGGTTCCAGAAAAAGCTAAATCGCTGTCCGAAGCATCATAAGTATCAATATATATTAAATCTTTATTTTTTAATAATTCTCGTGCGGTATTTTTATCAACATCTACAACATTATCATTAACGACAGCTATGCCGCTATCTAGCGCATCTAGAAAACTTGAATCTGTTAAAAATCTTAACTTATCTACTTCTTGTATTGTATACTGATTCCCAGCTAAAACCACTATACTTGCCCATTGATGGTCTATAATATCTGTATTTTTTAATATCATTGTTCCACCTTGATAAATATATTAAATGTTGGTTTGGAACAACTTCCCGATGTTACTCGTATTGCTAATTCATCTAAAGCTATTAAAGTATGATTTAAGTTAATTTTATTAGTTTTTCTTTGTGCTGATAGTACTAATGTTTCTAACGCAATGCCATTTTTATAAACAGTAAATGTGCAAGTTGTAATTGATTGGACAGCTACTGATAATGACTTTATACTTGAGGGTTCTGCTATAACATGACCAGATATATTAGAGGCAACATTTGTTAAAAATTCTAACCATCTACCAACTGTAGCATTTCCGTCAAATCCAGATAAGGCTGAATACCTGGAAATAGTTCCTGGAGCTGTGGCTTTTGCTTCTTCTATAGCATCTTGTACATTTTGTGAGGTTATGCCTGATGGTCCAGAATTTCCATTATATTGAGGATCTCTATTTGCTTCAAATGGCGTAGCTTGTGCCACGGGAAATGTAAATGGACCTGGCATATTTTATTTCTCCGCAAAAGCTACTTGGGCAGTACCTGTAGAAGCTTTAAAATAAATTTTACAATTAGTGCCTGTTGGTAAGGCAAAAAATTGATTTTTGAATAAATCAAATGGGCAGTTTGTGCTGTATCCCCATTTAACACTAGTTGTTAGGGCTTGCATTTCTATATACTTACGATCAGACATTGCAGATAATCCAACTTTACCTTCTATTGGTGTTGTTGTTAAATTTAGTATAGTGTCTAAGCCAATTTGATTAGGTACGTCTGCCGTTTGTAAATCTTTTAATGGAGTTACTTCTACTAGATCTACTCCATCTCCTAATCTTATACTATCCTGAGTATGTGTTATATTACGAATATCTAAATCAGTGGCTTCTATTTTAGAGTTTATACTTCCGTCTGCATTTATTGCTAATTCGTCTCCATTAGAGTCACGTATAGCAATATTGTCGCCATCAGCAGCATCTATTTCGACATTACTATTTATAGAACCGTCGGCATTAATTTTAAATTTATTACCAGTAAGATTGTCTACTAAATAGACATTATCCCCACCTACACCAACTCCATCTAAATCTACGTTTACATTACCTACGTTGGCGGTTATTAAGGCATCTACACATAATCTGTATTTACCATCTGGGCCTAAAACTACAGCAACTGGTAGTCCTGTTTTTGGGTCAACTAAAGTAGTGCCTTGGGCCACCCCACGTTGATTATGTTGCGTTCCTGAAGATCTGTTTGATTTTGTGCCCATTCAAATCCTCATTGTACTAAAGAATATAGTACCAACTATTAAAATTAATATGATAATAGATGGTACTCTAAATCTATTAAACTCTTTTTTACCACCTTTTATCAGTGTTAATTTAGGAGTTTTTATTTTCATTAAAATTTACCGTCTTTTTTAGCTTTTTTTAATTGTGCTGCAACTTTTTCTCTTGCAGGCCATTTTTCTTTTTTAGTTAAAAACTTTGGTACTTCTATACCTAATTCTGTAAGTTTAGGTTCATCAAAAATATGATTCATACAATATCCAGATGGACTTTCTTCCAAAGCTGGTTGTTTACATAAATCTTGTCCTTTTGAGAATACTGTTCTAAAACTACATAATTTGTGTTCTTCTATATGTTTTGTTTCCTGTTCTATTATAATCTCTACTTTTTCTTTTTCTATTTGAGGCTCTAATTCTTTTAAGTAGTGTGAATATACATCTGCACCGTATACAGTTTTTACGTCTACTGGTCTAGTTATAAATTTTAACTGCCGTAGCATTATAAGAGGATACTCTTGTGCGGATCTTAGAACTGGAATAGATTTAAGTGCATGATATGTTTTACTGCCTTTTTCAACAACTGCAAAACTATCTCTAAACTTAATTCCATTGATAATATAGTTTACACCTTTAAGTGTATGTTTTAGTACTACATAATTTCTACTAATACCTGAACTTTTTGTGCTCCATACTGACATTTTTTCTCCTTTGGCTCTTCCAAAGATAAAATAAAGGGAGGAGAATTAACCCCTCCCTTCAACTAGCTTAGTTACCTAATCCTAAAACATCCTTCGTTCTTGACAAAGAAAGTCTGTTATAAAGATCGAAACCGCAATACCATTTCATTCTATATTGATAAGCATTTTCGTTCTCACGAGGACCAACATACTCAAGTTTAAGACCTGCGTTGTTAGAAGAAGTGAAACCTACGATACCTTTCAATTCGCCCCATGCACCACAATAGATGCTTGATCCATCAATACGTTCTGCAACGATTGCTTGGGCACCAACTGGGAACAATAAAGCGACATTCAGTGCTTGACGAGATTGAACAGAGTTCGTCTCTGGGTCAAAGAATGTTCCTGCAACAGACGCTACGTTTACAGTAGTAGTTGAAGTAGAAGAAATAGCGTAACGGTACATAAGACCATCAGCTCCACGTAACAATAAGTTGTTGGCATTACCAGAACCGATTGTTGCAAGTGGATCAGCAGATAAAACTACAGTGTCAGCATCTGTAACAGAAGCTACAGTCAAGCTAACAGAGTTTACTGGATCTGCTTTAGCGATGAAATCGTTACGGAAAACTGGAATTTCTTGGTACATTAACATTGGTTTTGCAGAACCAAGAGTTGTACTTTGTAGCATTCCAGAATCAGTTCCGCCGCCTGTGTTACGTAAAAGTGTACGTAAAGTACGAATTTCACGAGAATTCATCATAATGAAATCTGGCTTAGAACCTGTAACACGGTCGATCATAGCATCTAAATCTTCAAGAGTGAAAACTCGACCAGCTTTACCAACTCGTGCAGAAGAAGGATCGTCTTCGATCAAATTCTCTGATTGAGTAGCAGCACCAGTGCTATAGAAAGGGTGATTCACGTCATCAATATTTCCAGACTCTGCATCTAGAATTGATTTCATACCATTAAAACGATCAGCGATACCGATAGGACCGTTGTTCGCTTGTGTCAAAGCTCCGCTTAATCTCTTAGCATTAACAACCGCATTCATATAAATACGTGCAATTTGTTTCGCTTTAGCAGAAATTTGTACTTGAAGTTGATCATTAGTTTCTGAGAACTGATCTTCAACTTGACCATCAATGATGATCTCAGCGATGATGGCTGACAAATTTACGTTTACTGGTTCGAAAGACGCACCGTCTTGATACTTAGACTGATTTAAGTTAGTACCTGGTTGTGCGAAATCGGCCTTAGCTAAACGCTTTTCACGAGTGAAGGTATAAGCCAATCCCTCGAAAACTACGAATGGTAAATATTTAAACCATTCATCAACTGTGATGATGTCAGCTACGATACCTTCTACTAACATATTGTTAGACAGTACTGCTGCATCTGATAAACTAATTACTTGAGCCATTTAAAATCTCCTTTTATTTTGTTCTAAATACGTTATTAGGGTTGCCTGATTTAATAGATTTTAGAGCTTCGCCGATTTTTTGTGAAGATGACATTGACTGCCTTCTTGATTTATCAGCTTCTTCTAAGCGTTCCTTATTAGCTCTTGCTCCTTCGCCAACTCCAGGTGTTGAGTGATTTACAACAATTGTCTTATCGTCAAACATACCTTTGATTTTGGCTTCTGAGAGGGCTACTAAAGCTTCTCTATAATCTCCTGCACCTTTTACTAATAACTTTGCATGATCCTGATATTTCGCAGGAATTTTGGAAAGTTCTTCATCAACTTTATTTTGATAAACTTGAGCTTCAGCTTCTCGTTCAGCTTTATATTGACGAACGATAGACTCTTGTTCAGAAAGTTTACGTGAAAATTCAGTTTCTTTAGCCTGGACTCGTGATTCTAGTTCTTGAATACGACTCTCTCTATTGGCTAGTTTCTCTGATATGTCTCGTTTTTTATCTTCTTGTTCAGCTTTGATCCTATCGAGTTCTTGCTTCGCCTGTTTTAAAGCCTCTAGCTCTTCCAATCTGGAATCTAAGCGAGCATCTGATTCGTTCTTAAGTTTTTCAACTTCTTGTTGATATTTTGTTCGATACGCTTTGTTTTCTTCACGAAGTTTTTTAACTTCCTTCAAAGCACTATCTTTTGTCCAATCGTCGTTTGCAGTCGGCTCTTCCGAACTGGTTTGTACTTTTGTGGGTTGTTCTGTTGCAACACTTGTATTCACAGTTTCGGCAGTTGACTGCGAACCACTACTACCAACTTTAGAAAGTAAGTCATCACCTCTACCGTGTTCGGCGGTAGAAGACGTACTTGCTGGTGTTGATTGTGGTGCCGATGTTTTACCAGCCCCTTCTGTTGCATTGTTCGGTTTTTTCCCCAAAGTATTTAATAAATCGCTCATTTGTTTTCCTTTTCGCTAGCTCTACTAGAGTTAAAGATTAATCTGTATATCCACCATCTAATAAATCAGATGCATGGCTACCAGAATTTCTCAATGTTTTTGTTAATCCATCTCGCAACATCTGTTGTTGATATGGATTTTCATACTTAGACTCAGGTATTTTCATAATTGGTCTAAGTGTTACTTCTTTTATGGTGCCTGGGTCAAACGCCGTTACGATAGGTTTCGTTAATATAAACGGTGTCTTATCTTTAATTGCATTAACCCAAACATCTTTTAATTCATTCCATCTTTCGTATGCTGCGTCATACTTTTCGGTAGAATAAACTGAAATTGGTTCATCTTGATATCGAAGAATCCAAACTTCATATAATTGCTTCTGCTCCTCTTTTTGCATGACTGCTCCTACTCAGTTTTTTTTGGACCTTTACCTTTACCTCGTCTAATGTCTCCATTTTTACCTGGCTGCTTAGAACTTTCTTCTGAATGTTTTATCTTGTTGTCTGTTTTAATATCAGGAAATTCAGGATCTTTTTGTTCTTGTGGTATACCTTCTGCTCCGAGTCCATTCTCTTGCATAAGTAATCCAGTTTGTACTTGAAGTTCATTATCAAATTCAACTTTTTGCTTTCTATCTTTTCTTCTTTCTTTAATCAGAAGTTTGATTTCGGCATCAGATAAATGTGGGTATAACTTACTAATGATATGCGTATCTTCTGTATCCAGAAGTTTAGCTTCCATTATTAAGTCTTCTTTTTTAGTTTTAGGGTCAACTACGAAATCTGGAATTTTGTAAGTTATTTGTAATTTAGAATCTTCAGAAAATCTCTTATCACCAGTCTTGCTGTGATGAGTATTCCAAAGTTGTTTAATAACTTGAAATAGTTGTTGTTCTCTTTCTTTAAAGAGACGAGATCTTCTTACATTATCTTCAATAACTCCCATTTTTTCCATCATCATTGCGAAACCAGAACTAGGTAATGACTGTTCATATTTTGGTTTTAGTCCATGATTAATTCTAACCATATCAGACATAGCATGTATAGTTTTAACTAAACCTGTAATATCTGCACCTGGGTGGGCGAATTTAAAATCGCCTTTCTCGCCTACGGCTACTGCTGTATCTGGACCAAGTGACATTCCTAAAGCGTTTGCATCTGCATTACCATCTCTCATACCAAAGCCAGAATCAAATGATCTATAATTACCACTTGCACCCATTCCACTAACACCGCCCAAGCCGCCAAATCGTGACTGTGCTGCGCCGCCCTTTAGTTGATTGAAATCATCAACAGGTCTACCTTGTCGTAATGAAGTAGATCTTTCGACCCCTTTAATAACAGGTACTCCAAAGGATTGAAATTTTGCAATGTGATTCAAATCTGTGATTCTCATATTTAAAGCATGGTTAGCATAAATAAGAGGTTCATTGATTGGTAAAAAATAATAATGGGCTGGATCTGAGTTGAAAAATGGTACAGCAGGAACAACCCCATAAGGATTCTTCACTTGATAGCCATTGTTCTTATCATCAACTACAACGTGACTATCTGGACTCCAATAAATTCTATTAGTTTTACCTAAAGAATTTCCAGAACCAACGTCATTGTATTTTAGAGCTTTACTAGCCGTAATATCATTTGCGCCATAATTAGATGGGCTTGGAATAGAACCAGCTACGCCGCCACCATTCATACCACCTTCATGTTGCCAACCGCCGAATTTTGTACCGAACCCAATTAAAAGTTCTGTAAGATAATAAGGAGAGGCTCCATGTTTAATGTCGTATACGCCGCCGTGCATGATATCTAATTGTACTCTTCCACCTTCTGTTTTTTTAACAAGTTGTCCAGTAGTATGATCTACGAAACTAACTTTAACTAGTACAGTACCTAGTAATCTTGTCCATCTATCTAACTTATCCATTAACATTAGATAACGACTATCATTCTGTATCTCTTCCCATAACTCTTGATCTTTGTTGAGAATTTTTCCATTCTCATCAATTACTTGATATATAGGTGCTTCTTGATATAGTATTGATACAGCATCAATAATTTCTTTTGTAAGATTTAATGGTAGTATTTGTTGTTTATCAGGATTTCTAAATTGTTTGACTAAATCTAACCAAACAAAAGTATCCTGTCTACCTTCATAAAAAGCTAAAGCAATTTCTGTAATCCATTGTCTATAATAGACATCTTCATAGAGATACGAGGCTACAGAGCCTGCGCTACCTGCTCTATTTGCTGGGTGGTTAGATACCCCAAAATTAAAAGACATGTGTATTCTCCTTATCCTCTAGATAATGGACTAACTAGCTCTACTAGTTAATTTAAAAAAAGTTGCCAGATTCCGTTTCTCAATATTCTTTCGACGTTAAGAGAAACCCAACGTATCGTCTAGTACCGTACTGGCGTGTGGGGAGCATTGGACACATTCTAGAAAATCCAACCAGACCTTCACGAGCACACTATATTAATCCCTCTTTAAGGGATTGTTATAATGTTCATTCACATTCATATTTGATCCGCCATTAACACCTGCAACTCCTGCTGGAGCATCTGCACTAGGTAAGGCTTTTTTCTTATGATCTGGAGCCATTGATTGTGCTCCAGCTTCTACTTTCATAGCAGGTTCTACATGATTCATACCTGGTTTGTGTTTTGGTGGCGCAGATTGATCCAATGCTGGACCTGCTGCGGGTCGTGGAGCTTTCATACCTTTGTGCTTTAGTTCTGACATATTATATACCTTTTTTCTTTCCTTTATACATTAATTCTCTACCTAAACCTAGTGCTGGTTTTAAACCTTCAGCAGGAACTTCCAAAAATCCAGAACTTGGATTTTGTTCTTTAGCAGCTTTAAACCAAGTAGCCGTAGCTTCTTTAGCTGTCATAGCCGTTTTTCCAGCAAGTAAATCACCTTTAGTATCAGGAGGACTTACTTCTTTCATTTTATGATTAGATACAATATCTTCAAATAATTTTGGAGCTATTGTTTTTTGTGCTTGTTTTTTCATTAAACTAAACCTCTTTCACTTAACCATTTATTCACAAATTGATTAACCTTGTCTAATTTTTCTAAATTAGTTAAATCTTTATATTCTGGATTATTACTTGCTCCAGAAAATTCCATATAAATAGCAGAATACATAGCTAAGATAATGTCAGACTTGTTAGCCTTACTACTTAGTTTATCTGTGTCTATATGGAACATTTTATTTTTTCTATAAATTACATTGTCCATTAGATTGCCAATATATGTAATTTACCTGTTCCAACAGTTCTAGTAATTCTGATAGCTCTCGCTAAATGTGTACTATAACTAACTGGAGTAACTGCCACAAAAGCAGCACTACCAAAATAATCTGTACCATTAACGGAGAATTCTACAGTTCCTGCTAGAGTTCCATCACTTTGTACAGTGATTTTCTCAGCTACAGAACTTAGTAAAACTATCTCTGTAGTTGTAGTACCATCTAAAGTACCACTCAAGAAAAGATCTCCAGTGAGCACTGGTTGACGAACTTTTCTCGCTTGTTGTTTCGATACTGCCATTAAAAAACTCCTTTAACAGTAGAGAAATGATTTCCTCTATCGTGCATTATATAAACCATTAGATATCTTAAAGCGTCAATTAAACCTTCATAACCTTCTGGAACCTCGTCGTAGTCTTCTTTTAAGACTCCATTTTTACCTTTTTTGAAAACAGCAGTACTAAGAGCATAAATGGTGTTAATACAATTTCTTGTAATAAATAATTTAGGTCTCTTTACTTGTTCATTATTTTCATCAAATATAGGTTGGCCTTTATTACCAAATTGTGGAAAATGCATCCACAATCTAATCATATTGGCTCCAGTTTCTCTATCTTGCTTAAGTCCTACTGGTCTTCTATTTATAATAGATTCAATATCATCCCAAGCTGTTCTTCCATTAAGTTGAACTTGGTCTCCAGAAATATCTGCTATTATGTTTTCAAATTTAATATGATGTTGTTTAGAAATCTCCATACCTTCTTGTTTCCAAGTTCGTATTGCTTGTGAACTTAGTTCTCGTTCTTTATCGAGAATTTGTTGTCCTTGCATATAACTTGAAGTATGTGGTGTAAACTTCTCATCAAATATAACTATATCTCCGTATTTATTTACTTGTGCAAATATTGTACTAGCTGGTTTAGCAAAGTTATGGTCACAAGCTGCATATACAGGACCTTCATCAGGATGATAAACGTAATCTATCACATGAGAATAAGGAGTATCTTCAGATTTATCTACTACAAATCCAGGAAAACAAGTATCTGACACGGCCTCGAAATCAGCCATATATTCTTGTTTAAATTTTAATAATTTTCCAGAAAGTGCCGCTCTTCTGTAAGCAGAATCAATTTCTTCTTTTGATTTTTCTGGACTAGAGGATAAAAGAGGGTTATCATAACTACTTTTTCTAAATGAACTCCACTCGGTCATGTCATTACTGACACCAGCGTCTTCATTAAAAGAAATTTGTGCTTTACCTTCTCTTTGTGCCTTACCCGTTTGTCCGAAAAGAAATAATTTGTAAAAACTATTTTTTCCACGTGGGGTACTAATAAAAACAGCACTGCCTGATTTATCCATCAATGTTGGGCTTAACATCTGTGTCCAAATATCTTCTATAGATGGATTTAATGCTGCTTCATCAACAATAACTAGATCTAAGGCTTCTCCAGCTAAAGAATCTGGATTCTCAAGAGATTTACCTTCTAATACACTGCCCCAGGGAAGTTCCAGATACATGTCACCTCGCTGATTGCGAGCACGACCGCCACCTGGTTTTCCAGGACGTATGATTTTTAATTGTACTACTAATATAGAATAAATTTCTCTAAATAATTTTTCGCAAAGAGAATAATCAGGAGCACATATCCATACTCTTCTATTGACTTGCATTAATGTTGCTAGTGCCATCAATACAGTTATTAATGTTTTGCCATATCTTCGCCCAGCGGCCACAACCTTAAATCTTGCAGGGTCCACGACAATATCTTTGTGTCCTGAATGTAAAGGTTGTATTAATTTTCCTTGTGTCGTTCTGATTTTATTTTTGTGTAAATATTCAGCTAATTCTATTATATTTAAATCGTGTAATCTTAGTGGTTTACCTTCTACATTAATCTCTTGTTTAGGAGCCTCTATCATATTTAGCCCTTACTAAGATTGTTCTTTTTTCTTATGTAGAATATTATTTATTTCACGATAAATATCAACTGATTTACTATCTTGTGGAGCATTTTCTACAAAATCTCCAGATAATTGCAACCATAGCTTGGCGGCAGTATCAGATCTATCTAAAGCTCGTGTTCTTAAGGATTCTATTACCTGTGCTCTTTTTGAGGCAGTAAATAAGCCCTCGCCACGAACATATCCCCAAATGGCATCGTCCCAGCCATCCTTCTTAACCCATTCCCTAACGGAACGCATAGCAGGAATACTATCTAACAATACTTTCTTTAATTCTTCATCGTCCGAATAACGAACATTAATTTCTTTTTTAAGTTCTTCGACCATTACAGTAAGAGCAGGGAGCTTATCTGGATCAGCAATAGTGTGACCAGCCATAATCTCTTGAAGTAACTCTTGAGTAAGAGTCCATTGTGAATTTTCGTTGGATAGCTTTTTGACAGCTTTATAGGCATTGAGTTGTTCAACGGATTTTATGCTCATTTCTTCTTTTTGAGCTTTTGTCAGATTTTCTAGATGTGATTTTGGTTTTTCGTCCGTACTCATTATTACCTGCCTGACTAATATCAGCTACAATTTTTTTACTTAAAGAATTGTTAGATAACTTTGCAGCTTTACTAGTTATCTTGTTCTTCATTTTTCTTTTTCTTCTTACCATGTGATGCTTCAGGAACAACAACTACAGGTAGAGTCGTTTCTAAAGCTTCTGGATTAGCAACAAAACTAGTATTACATTTTTTGTTCATACATCGTTTAGGCTTCATATCAGCCCATTCTTGTCTAATCGAAGTTGACCAACCGCAAGGCTTACAACTATATTTAATTTTCTCTGACATATTATTTCTCCTCAGATATAAGATGAAAGGGGATTATTTTCAAATGAAAATTCCTTTTTTGCTAGAAAGCAATTAATAAGGTTAGAAACTAACAACTTTACTAATGCACCCCATCATGTGTATATCCTATTTTACCATTTTCTGCGTTTATATAAGTTATCTTATCTGATCCATGTATTTTATAAATTATTTTTAAACCTAATCTTGAACATTCTGATCTAATTAGCATATACTGCTCTTTATTCAAAGAATGGTCTCCATCCGATGTTGGCACAATCTCAAACCGATCAGTACCAGATAGCGCAATAAAAAATTTATCTTCAAACTTCTCTAAATCTTTCATAAGACCGTCAAACTCTTCTTGAGTGAGATCTTCTGTTTTCTTAGGCTTAGTCTTTTCCATCTAACACCATCCAGTAGTATATATGTATATACTAAGTCAACATTTTGTTAGTATAATCTTTTAATAAACTTTCCTTCACCATAATTTGTATAATCTGTTCTAGTTTATCTTGTGGTACTAGTCCGTAAACATAGTAATCCACGTAATGTATTGATCTTACTACGTATATCTCATTTTCCCATATAACTAAATCATCTATATTATACATACTAGCCATACAACACCAATATCATTAAGAGTTTCTTCTTATCTGTTATCTCGTTAGCGTAAGCTATTGGAATGTTTATAGAACTTCCAATAATCAATGTAGAAAATATAGTTTTATTCGTTTTGTCAAGAGGGATGGCGACGAAGCAGTCTGGATAGTCTTTGGTAACATCGTATGTTAGACCTATCACGACATAGATTGAATCGTCATATTCGATAAATCGTAATTTCATAGTAATACTCGTGGTTTGGGTCGAAGACCCTATATACCTTATATGTATATACTAAGTCAACGTGTAGCTATAAAATAAATATGAATTATTTTTCATAAAGCAACGTGGTGGCTTTGGTTGCTGGAATTATTGAGGATTGCTCGGCATAGAAGCCATAATCCAGTTTAATGAATCTTAATTTGTCTTTAGTGGGGATGGCCAAGACCAAAAAGCAGTCTACTTCTTCAGAAAATCCAGAATTATGTTCTTGGAACTGAACTTTCATTATTTTGCACATAGTACCAGGTTCCAGTACTACATTTACACTAAGTAGATGATATTTCTGGTGAAATTGAAGAAAGTCTCCAGCTTTAGGTATCTTCATCCTGATCTCCGAACAATATATCAAATGCGTCTGTTTCGCCATCCATCATTATTTCAACTTCAGATTCTTGCATAGGAATGTTATGTTCGACCTTTTTCAAAGCCGCCACATTCACAGACTTACACAATAGAACAGCTCCAACTATACTTAGAACCTCATATATTTCTTTAGTACCAGTCTTTCTGACTATACTACCCTTTTTTACCATATAGGATGCTCCCTGTTGAATGTTTCTTCATAAGGTGTAATTCGTGGTTGGGTATATGAAACTCAACGTCAGGCTCTTCTACAAAGGTAACAACAGCACCTTTTTCAGTTATATCTTTAACCATACATAGAATAGCTTTAACTGACTTTTCTTTAGGTACTATTACATCACCTACTTGATAGTCTATTGTCTTATCTATAGCATCGTAATTGATATTCATTTATCCTTCTTTCCAAAGAGAACTCTAAGACTTGGCTTATCTTCTAATATCTCCCATATTACAATCTTATTCAAATGCTTATGTTGCTTGTTTAGCAAAGTGTTAAACTCATCAGCAGTCATATTGATAGCATTTTTTATAGCATCATCAGCAAGCTCCTGAAGTAGTATTTGTTTACCTCTACTTTCAGCAACCATCCATTCTTGTATATCTAAGTATTTAATTTCATTAGTATAAACATTTTTATATGGATTTCTGTTAGTCAGTAAATCCACTATGTTAGGTTCATCTTTTGCAATTTTCATTCCAATTCCCATTAAAATCAATATAACATATTATTCAATAAATACAACATAATAATTAGTATAGTATACTTCCTATAGTATACTATAGTAGTATAAAGGTTCTCTATAAGAGAACCTGATAATATTAAACATAAGAAAATGCATTAAGGGAAAGGAAGTATATAATACCTTTTATATAATTTCTTATATGTATATACTAAGTCAACGTATTTGATATAAAAATAATTGTGTTGCATTTGAGGCTCAAGTGTGGTATGCTTGTTCTAAGCCTTTGAATAAAGGGCACTTAGTCAAATATATGTATAACTTGTAGGCAGGTAAAATAAATGAGAAAAAATAAATATGATGTTGGGGATATACTTTTGGTTACTGACTTTGACCAATGTGACGAAATTTGGCAAACTGGTATTATTCAAATAACTGGATATGAGCCAGAATCAAAACATACTGAATATGGCCTATATGAAATAAAACGACTATCTGGAGATATAAATTGGATTTGTAGAAATGCCCAAGGATTGGATGATACTTATGATGTTAGGCTTTTAGGGAATATAAATGTTGACAAAGGTTGGAAAGTACTATATGGTGGTAATCAGTCTTCGAAACAGCGAACTTAGTCCTCTTCACCCTTTTGGAGCCTTACATCAAACCAAGTAACGCACACACTAAAGTCTCAGTTTCACCCAATGAATACTATTGGTATAATAATATTCTAATAAAAACTAGATATGATAGTATTCCAACTACAGAATATTCTATTATTCTAGTAACTAATGTATTTAAAGGTATTAGTATACTTGTACCAACAGATAAACTACGACCTCCAACTGTTGCAGAAAAAATACTGTTTGTAAATGAGTAAAGGTCAATACGTATTCTACAAAGAAGAGTTATATATAGTGGAGCAGGATACTCATGATAAATGGCTATTAATACGTAGTGTAATAAGTAATGGTTTAGTTATAGCTTTTAAAGAAGATACTAGACCATTGACTACTGCTGAGAAGTTGTTATATATAAAGATTGATTCAATATAGTAATGGTTGTGTTTGCACTTACGTGCAAGCTGACTGTGTGGGCGAGGGCAAAATGAAGCAGAGTGTTGTTGACCAAATTGAAATATTTGATTATGTTATTACTAAACATAAAGATATTCTTGTTTGTACTAATATAGTAAAGAAGCAGAACCCTCCCGAATACTTTACTGATTATATATGGTGTTTTAAATATTTTTGTGTAAAAAACGATTATGGAGCACCTATGGTAGCTATATTAGATAAAAGAGAAATGAAATACCTTAAAGGTTCTCTTATTAAGAAAGATAGTAAAGAAGCAAAGAACATAGAGATGTTATATGGCAAAGTATAAGATAGGTGATACTTTTCATATATTGGTTTTTGATTATTATGATACAACTGGTATTAGTGAAGGTATAGTTTGTATAGATAATATAGAATTAGATTATGAAAATGAGAGTGTACTAATTTTTAAGCACTTAAATGGAAATGTACCTTGGTTAGCAGTTATAGAAAGCAGACTAGATTGTGCTGATACTACAGTAAGATATTTAGGTAATATAAATACTAATTCTGCATTAAAGGTACTATATGGTCAAGTATAAACCAGGAGACGTAGTAATTTTTACAAAGGATTGTTCTAAGCTATTTGCTAGAGGTGATACTATTACTATATCTGGTTATAAAGATTATCCTACTTATTATATTATAAAAGCTAAGTCTTTTACTTGGTTTCCTAATGTAAAGGATATAGATGCTACAACTATATTAGCTAGTGAAGCTGGGAAGGTTTTATATGGAAGATAAAAGATTGAAATTTGATAGTGACTTTATATATGGCTATAATACAGATGGTAGCTTTGAAGACTTCACTAGTATTGAAAAAGATAAAGTAACTTTGTCAGATGGTAGAGAAGCTACTGTATACCACTGGCATAAGGAAGACGATACTTTCTACGTATGCGATGGATATGGTTATATAGTCGGTAATGGTATAATTGGAAGATTTAGTACTAAAATAGAATACAACAGTAGTTTAGAATTTAGATTCATGAGGGATTAGTTATGAAGTTTAAGCCTGGAGATTATATGCGACATCCGAGTAATCCTATGAATATAGCCTATAAAGTAACTGCTATACATAAGGATGGTGAAGAATATGAATTGCTATACTGTTCAGAAGGCAATTTAAGATATGCTTACTTATCTAAAACTTATATTGATGAACAAAGTTGCTACGTCTTACTTTCCCCTATCGAGAAACTATTATATGCCAAGTTTTAAACCAGGTGATTATGTCATACCAAATAAAGAAGGTGCTGAATATTCTTCAATTTATAAGATCAATAGTATAAGTAAATCTTCTGGATTAGATTGTATTGAAATATATAAAGTTACAACTATTTATAATAGTCATACTAAAGAGAAAAGTATTAGTTATATAGATAATCATTTTAGATTACTAACAAGAGCAGAAGAGATACTATATGTTAAGTAGTAAATTAGAGATAGGTGATACTGTTATAGTTGAACTAAATGCTCTAGCTGTAATATATGGACGTAATAAGTTTGATGGTACATTTCTAGTAAGGTTCATAAGGCTTCATTCAAAAGAAGAGCACGGCACTGCCTTAGTACGAGTTAAGATGGATAGTTGCTTACCAGCTACCGAGGCAGCTTGGGTGTTATACAGTAAAGGGCCTATTTCAAATTTTTTTAAAATCCTGGAGAAGGGACATTTAGATGACTGAAGATTTAAAAGTAGGACAAGAGTATATTGATAAGAATGGTACTATATATAGAATAGATATTATAAGTGGTGATAGTGTAGTTAGTTATAGTATTTGTGATAATAGAGAAAAGAATGCTTACTATCATGCTGGTAGTGCTTATATAGCTACCTTTGAAGGTTTAATACTTAATGGTAGTATTATGCTTAATAATAGAAGTACGAAGGTTCTATATGGCAAAGATTGATGGTACAGTATATATGTGGCTGATTGTCAAAAGCGGCCAGATAGTGTATACTACAGAAGTGAATGCTTTAATAAAAGCTCTTGGTACAGATGCGTGGGGTCCTGTAATTAGGATAACTAATGTGAAGATGGCAAGGTTACTATATGACAAAGATTAATAAGCTGTGCGGCCCAGGTGAGTATATTGTACTTAAAGATATAACAGTTAGAGGTTATAGAGAGATATGTTTACTTGAAGATACATTTGAGACAGATATTAGATTTAGTGGAGTAAGACCTAGATATATGGATCTTATAATACCTGCTAAAAGTATTGTTAGTATTATTAGACATGAAAAGAATTATTGTAATGGTGGTTTTATTAGTGAAATAGATCTTACTTGTAGTGATGATAGTTTTTTTAGTTATAGTTGTGTTATCTATGGTGATACTTATAATGTACTTAAAGAACTAGATGGCGCAGGTAAATTACTGTATGGAACTTAAAACAGGGCAGACTTATATAACTAGTTACGGCGCTGTGCTTCAAGTCAATCAGATTACTTATGGCTGGAACGGTAAAGTCAAGTACACAAGTAGTCATGTCTATAAGCCTCACCCTGCGGCGATTGCTTTTCTTGACCTCTATATCTTTGAACAGATGATTCGTGACAGGCAGCTCTTCCTGGACACTCCAGCCAATAGAATACTGTACTGTCGATTTTAAATTTTATTTTTTTTAAAATTTCAGCACCAGTAGTAAATCACCTGGTCGTGGGGTTAGGTGGAATTACCCACCGCACTCCCCTTCTCATTTTGAGACATTAAACAACTATTGGTATTGCTACTATACAAACAGCTAATAAAAAAGTACATATAACTAATACTAGATCTTGTTTCATAAAAAACTCCTATGTTAATTGTTTAAGATGCTATTTGTGTATCTTCTAAACTTGTGTTATAATCACTTAAAGTAATAACATTATTAGTAACATGTTTTACAAACAGAGTAGTTATAGCAAGGTCAATGCTAGTAACTTGTGAGTTATTAGCTGTAAACTTGAAATACTTACCAAAGTTAAAAAATGCTACTGTTACAGTCTGGTCTTGGTTCGTATAGAGTCTAACTTGGTTTATTACTTGCTTGTTCATACTTATATGTATTGCAAACAAGATACCAGCTCTATATATAACCTATTGCATAACAAGCTATATCAAGTGTCGAACTAGTAGACGATTCTAGGCATAACCTAACTACCTGAGTTATATCAAGTAGTTAAGCTATGTAGAACTTATATACAGAGTGACAATATACGTCACTCAGTCTCATTATGATACCCAAGTCCAGTCTGTAGCTGGCATGATATCTGCAAGGTCTATAGTCCTAGAAACAATATAAGGTTTAATCTCATTAAGAGACACTGAGCCATACTCGGTTTCAAATCCCATAACGAGACACTCTAATATATCGTTTTTAGTTGACTTACTTGTAACATAATATTCCCAGCCATTCTTTAATATAATATGTTGGTATACTTTAAGAACTGTATTACCTTTAGTCATTTGTCTCATTGTGATACTCCTTGTTAGTGTTATTGTATACTTATATCTATTGCATAACTCATACCATAGCTAATACTAATACAATAGTTATAACAAGTAATAAGTGTATAAGTAATAGTCAACTGTATAGATACTAATAGACAGTACACTTCACTTGCAAGATTCATACCTGATACTATATAGTATTAGAATTATGTTGATCTTATATGGTATCAATACACAAGTTAGTAAAAATAATTGAACTATGAGGCTATTAGGACGTTGTATAGTGTATTCTCATAATGAGGCTAGGGAATAGTGTATCATTATGGGGCGTATATAATTGAGACAGTGACAATTTTGGCTTGGTTTAAATCGTGCCAAGTATTAGGCACAAGTCTTGCATAGTCTCAATATGGCACATAATACGGATTTTATTATGACAAAAAAAGACCATATACCAGAATGATATATGGCCTGAATATTGCAACGTGCTGCTTACGTGCTTTTTATTACTTAGTAGTTGTTTGTTTATATGAATCAATAGAGTTGCTCAACTCAGATACTTCGACCTGCTTCGCTAATAGTCGAGCCTTAACTTCATTCAGTTTAATCTCAAGCTGAGTAAACTGATTTTCGATTGATTTTAACTGTATCACTTTGGTATCAAGTTTAGCTTGATTTAATGGCAGATTAAATTGTCTCATAATAGGACTCCTTTGTTTAAATTAATGGCAAGCGTACCAATATGATACGCTAGCCTATATAATACACTAATAACTAAGACTGGACTGTAGCTTGAGCAAGTTTAGCGGCAGCGTCTAACTTGGCACGAATCTTGCTCTTTTCAGTTCTAACATAACGTGCTACAGACTCGAATCGTATATGCTCAAAACCCGACTGAGTATAGGCTACTCTATTTAATACAGACTGAGCATAATCGTTGCAATCTGCATAACCTAAGCCAACAATCCACGCCTCAGACCTTGACTCTACGTCTGACTTGATTATAGATAGAACACGACTAGAAAGACTTGATACCTTTGAAAATTGTCTCATTTAAAACTCCTTTGTTTAGTTGTTGTTACGTTATAATTATATGTATTGCAAGCTAGTTGCCAAGTATTCGAGAGTCTAACTAGTTGAATATATTAAGGTATCATTACAATACGCTGTATAACTTATAGATAGGATATGTATTATTATGATAATAGGTACTAATAGTTATATAATATTAAGTACTTATAAGACTGTAGAACTATTATGCATAGTGCCATTAATTGTCACTTTAGGTATACTGCAAGTATTATGCCAGTTATTATATTGTACCTTATAATCCGTATCTTGTATCAAAATGAGATAGTGCCTCATATTGAGACACCTCTCTTGGCA
>ERZ1292623.64-Hain-H51-01um-R1-64-length-107664-cov-12_pt1 | contig 107664 bp, 91 predicted proteins | sample MGYA00564398_ERZ1292623 | MGnify/ENA primary metagenome ERZ1292623 (study PRJEB36523, sample SAMEA6512633) | groundwater metagenome | collected 2019-01-07 | study: AquaDiva: Metagenomics assemblies of 32 groundwater samples
CAGCGCGAAGTGAGTTTCACGGCGAACCCCGCAGGCGGCCCGACGCAGGTTGCCCGCAGCGAAGCGAAGGGACGTGGACATTCGGGTCGCCTTCTTTGATCTGACCTTTCTTGGCGAATCAAGAAAGTGCAGTCGGCCGCCGGGCCGAGACCCGGCCCCGAAAAGCAACCCCCCGGCAGGGGCAAAAAGCGCACCGAACCCACGCCCAACGAAAAACAGCTCCTTGAAGGAGCTGTTTTTCATAAGAGAGGAGAAGCCGGAATCAAGCCTCAGGCTGCTGCTCAGACTCAGCAGTTTCAGCATCAGCGACGGGAGCCGCCTCTCCAGAATCAGACAGCGCCTGCCGCACACCCGCCTTCTCACCAGCAGAAGCAAACTTGCTGTACTTGCCAACGATGCCGACCAGGGCGCCATAAATGCGCGGATTGCCCGCCAGGCATTCCTTCTGCTCCAGGAAATCCGCCTCGCCCGTGAAGTTGCCGACCAGGCCACCGGCCTCGGTCACCAGCAGGCTGCCGGCGGCCACGTCCCAGATCTGCAGGCCGCTTTCGAAGAAACCGTCGGCAAAGCCGGCTGCCACGTAGGCCAGGTCCAGCGCGGCGGCGCCAGGGCGGCGCACGCCTGCGGTTTCCTGCATCACGTCGCCCAGCATGTTCATGTACTGCTTGAAGTTGTCGCCACGGCGGAAGGGGAAGCCGGTGGAGATCAGGCTGTCCTTGAGCTGGATGCGCTTGGACACGCGGATGCGGCGGTCATTCAGGTACGCGCCGCGGCCGCGCGTGGCCGTGAACAGGTCGTTGCGCGAGGGGTCGTACACCACGGCGTGCTCGACCTTGCCCTTGAAGGACAGGGCAATGCTCACGCAGTACACGGGGAAGCCGTGGATGAAGTTGGTGGTGCCGTCCAGCGGATCGATGATCCAGACGTAGTCGGAGTTCTTGGCGCCGAACTCGTTGCCCGATTCCTCGGCCAGGATGCCGTGGCCCGGGTAGGCGCCCAGCAAGGTTTCGATGATGGCCTGCTCGGCCGCCTTGTCCACCTCGGTCACAAAGTCGTTGACCTGCTTTTGTGCGACACGCACGGATTCCACGTCAAGAGCCGCGCGGTTGATGATGGCGCCGGCGGCGCGTGCGGCCTTGATGGCCACGTTGAGCATGGGATGCAGGTTGGTCGACATAGATTGTGAGGCGTTGGCGGAGCAGCGGCTGTGCAAGGAGAGGACGGTCCTCTCTGGCAAAAGCAGGCTGTTTGACGCGGGTAAGAACGGAAAAAGCCGCGTCCGGCGATGCGGGGCGGCGACAATAGCGCGCAATTTTACCCGCCTTGTCCGTTTTGTGCTGCGCAACCTGTCCCGTCTTGGGGGCTCTGCCGGCGCCGGCAGGCCAGCGACGCAATGAAAACCCGATTCGTACTGATAGAAACCAGCCACGCCGGCAATGTGGGCGCGGCCGCCCGCGCCTTGAAGACCATGGGCTTTGACGACCTGGTGCTGGTGCGCCCGCGCTGGCCCAACGTGCTGCGCAAGGAAGAGACCATCCAGCGGGCCAGCGGCGCGCTGGACGTGCTGGGCAATGCGCGCGTGGTCGAGACGCTGGAGGAGGCTCTGGACGGCATCAGCCACCTGTGCGCCACGGCCATGACGCCGCGCGACTTCGGCCCGCCCACGCGCACGCCGCGCCAGCATTTCGAGCTGCTGCTCAGCGGGGCGCTGGATGTGCTGGCTGCACCCGATGAGGCCGATGCGCCCGATGAAGCGGCGCCGCCCACCGATGCATCCGTGTCCGCACCGGCTCCCGCGCCGCGCTGCAACCAGTCGGGCGTGGCCTTCCTGTTCGGCTGCGAGCGCTTCGGCATGAGCAACGACGATGTCTACCGCAGCGATGTGGCGCTGTCGATTCCGTCCAATCCGCAGTTTGGCTCGCTGAACCTGGGGGCGGCCATCCAGGTGGTGGCCTACGAGTGGCGCCAGGCGCTGGGCGGCTTTCCCGTGGTGGAGCACACACCTGCGCCGCAGCGCGCCGACGCGGCCCAGGTGGCCGGCATGCTGGGCCATTGGGAGCAGGCGCTGGCGCATATCGGCTTTCTCGATCCGGCTGCGCCCAAGAAGCTCATGCCGCGCCTCAACCAGCTTTTCAACCGCTCGCAACTGACCGCCGAGGAAATCCACATCCTGCGCGGTGTTGCGAAGGCCATGCTGCAGAGCACCCCACCGAAACGCTAGACTGAGCGGTCTTGTCAACAATAACCAGCCCCTAGATGCTTGACCGCCTGCGCTCCGATATCCAGTGCATCCTCGACCGCGACCCTGCGGCACGCAGCACCTGGGAGGTCATCACCTGTTACCCGGGTCTTCATGCGATCTGGCTGCAGCGTCCGGCGCACTGGTGCTGGAACCATGGCCTCAAGTGGCTGGGGCGCTTCATCTCGCACATCGGCCGCTGGCTGACCGGCATCGAGATCCACCCGGGCGCCGTCATCGGCGAGCGCGTCTTCATCGACCACGGCATGGGCGTCGTTATCGGCGAGACGGCCGTGGTCGGCGACGGCTGCACCATCTACCACGGCGTGACCCTGGGTGGCACCTCGCTGTACAAGGGCGCCAAGCGCCATCCCACGCTGGGCCGCGACGTGGTGGTCAGCGCGGGCGCCAAGGTGCTGGGCGGCTTCGAGGTGGGCGACGGTGCCAAGATCGGCAGCAATGCCGTGGTCATCAAGCCCGTGCCCGCAGGCGCCACGGCCGTGGGCATTCCGGCGCGCATCATCGCCAGCAAGAACGGCCACAGCGCCGATGTGACCGAGCACGACCCGGCATCGGCCAAGGCCGAGTCCATCAAGGTCCCGGCCTCTGCCGCGCCCCAGCCGTTCACGGCCTACGGCATCACCCAGGAAATGGACCCCGTGGCCCAGGCCATGCGCGGCCTGAGCGACGGCGCGGCCGCGCATGAGCAGCAGATCGCGCTGCTGTGGGAGGCCATTGCCAAGCTCTCGGCCGGCAGCAAGGTGGGCGACTGCGTGCCCTGCGAGTCCGAGCGCCCGCAGGCCTTCCAGAAGGACAAGATCGACCAGATCATGGGCAAGTAGGCCTGCAGAAGATCCCCCAAGATCCCCCAAGAAGACCGGAGACTCCGACCAGCATGAACGTTGAACAGGCCTTGCATGCGCGCCGCTCCGTGCGCGCCTTCCTGCCCCAGTCGCCCGATGCGGCGCTGGTGCGCACCCTGATGGAACAGTCGGCCAATGCGGCCTCGGGCGGCAACCTGCAGCCCTGGCGCGTGCTGGCGCTGACGGGCGAGCCGCTGCAGCAGCTGCTGACCGCCGTTGCCGAAGCCGAGCCCCAGGACGCCCAGCCCGGCCTGTCCTACCCGCCCAATCTCTGGGAGCCCTACCGCAGCCGGCGCTTTGCCAATGGCGAAGAGCTGTACCAGTCGCTGGGCATTCCGCGCGACGACAAGCCCGCGCGGCTGGAGCAGCTGGCCCGCAACGGACAGTTCTTCGGCGCGCCCGTGGGCCTGATCGTGGCCGTGGACGAGCGCATGGGCCTGCCGCAATGGGTGGACCTGGGCATCTACCTGCAGTCCTTCATGCTGCTGGCCTGCGCCAATGGCCTGGCGACCTGCGCCCAGGGCTTCTGGCGCCGCTACAACGACGCCGTGACCCAGGCGCTGGCGCTGCCCGAGGGCTACCACGTGGCCTTCGGCATTGCGCTGGGCTACGAGGACAAGGATGCCCCCATCAACGGCTGGCGCGCCACGCGCGCACCGATGGCCGAATGGGCACAGATGCGCGGCTTCGACTGAGCAGGGCTTTCAGGCCCCTGGGCAAACCCGCAGGGCAAGGGCGCCTTGCCATCCCCTATACTGCGCTCTGCTCCGGGGTGTGCTGATGCACTGAGATGCCAACCGGTCCATGCGCTGCATGGGCCAGGCGGCGAACCCGACGAACTTGATCCGGTTGATACCGGCGGAAGAAGAGCGGGACCCTGAAGCGGGGCCGAAGTCAGAGGATGGAAGTCCGCCACGGCGGATACACGCAGGGCCGCAACGGCCAGGCAGGCCACCATCCAACGCACATCGGCTCTTGCCAACCAAGGCTGCTCGTGCGCCTTGGCGTGCGTGGCAACCAGGGGCCAAGGCCATACGGCCCTGGCAGGCCCACACTGGCATAGCCCGGTGCGCGGCCTTTGGCACAGCCCAAGGAGTGTCCGGTTCCCGGAGCGTTGTTGATCGACGCTTTGAACGCAAGGAACCCGACATGAACGCTCCCGATTCCATCTTCACCCCCGCAGCCGGCGAAGCTCCCGACGCACAGCGTTTTTCCGACCTGCTGGCGCAGTCGCGCAAGCCGTTCCCGGCCTCCACCAAGAGCTATCTGCAAGGCAGCCTGCACAGCGGCCTCAACGTGCCCGTGCGCGATATCCAGCTGACCAATGGCGAGCAGGTCAGCGTCTATGACACCTCGGGCCCCTACACCGATCCGGCCGTGGCCATCGACGTGCGCAGCGGCCTGCCCGGCGTGCGCAATGCCTGGATCGAGTCGCGGGGCGACAGCGAGTACTACGCCGGCCGCCTGCGCCAGGCCCTGGACGACGGCGGCAAGCGCGGCGAGGAGGACGAGCGCGTGGCCCGCCTGCGGGCCGAGGCCGCTTCGCTGCAGCGCCAGCCGCGCCGCGCGAAAAGCGGTGGCAACGTCACCCAGATGCACTACGCGCGCAAGGGCATCATCACGCCCGAGATGGAATACGTGGCCCTGCGCGAGAACGGCCGCCGCGAATGGATGGCCGAGTACCAGCAGGACGCCGCGCGCGAGGCGCGCCTGGCCGGCAACGGCCTGGGCGCTGCCATCCCCAAGATCATCACGCCCGAGTTCGTGCGCGACGAAGTGGCGCGCGGCCGCGCCATCATCCCGGCCAACATCAACCACCCCGAGATCGAGCCCATGGCCATCGGGCGCAACTTCAAGGTCAAGATCAACGCCAACATCGGCAACTCGGCCGTGACCTCCAGCATCGAGGAAGAGGTCGAGAAGCTGGTCTGGGCCATCCGCTGGGGCGCGGACAACGTGATGGACCTGTCCACCGGCAAGAACATCCACACCACGCGCGACTGGATCATCCGCAACTCGCCCGTGCCCATCGGCACCGTGCCCATCTACCAGGCGCTGGAGAAAGTGGGCGGCATCGCCGAGGACCTGACCTGGCCCATCTTCCGCGACACCCTGATCGAGCAGGCCGAGCAGGGCGTGGACTACTTCACCATCCACGCCGGCGTGCGCCTGGCCTACATCCACCTCACGGCCCAGCGCCGCACGGGCATCGTCTCGCGCGGCGGCTCCATCATGGCCAAGTGGTGCATGGCCCACCACCGCGAGAGCTTCCTGTACGAGCACTTCGAGGACATCTGCGACATCATGAAGCAGTACGACGTCAGCTTCTCGCTGGGCGACGGCCTGCGCCCCGGCAGCGCCTCGGACGCCAATGACGAAGCCCAGTTCGCCGAACTCAAGACCCTGGGCGAGCTGACCCAGCTGGCCTGGAAGCACGACGTGCAGACCATGATCGAAGGCCCCGGCCACGTGCCCATGCACATGATCCAGGCCAACATGACCGAGCAGCTCAAGCACTGCCACGAGGCGCCGTTCTACACCCTGGGCCCGCTGACCATCGACATCGCCCCCGGCTACGACCACATCGCCAGCGCCATCGGCGCGGCCATGATCGGCTGGTTCGGCACCGCCATGCTGTGCTACGTCACGCCCAAGGAACACCTGGGCCTGCCCGACCGTGACGACGTCAAGCAGGGCATCATCGCGTACAAGATCGCTGCCCACGCCGCCGACGTCGCCAAGGGCCACCCCGGCGCCCGCGCCCGCGACGACGCGCTGAGCCAGGCCCGCTTCGACTTCCGCTGGCAGGACCAGTTCAACCTGGGCCTGGACCCCGACACCGCCCAGGCCTACCACGACGAAACCCTGCCCAAGGACAGCGCCAAGGTGGCGCACTTCTGCTCCATGTGCGGCCCCAAGTTCTGCTCCATGAAGATCACCCAGGAAGTGCGCGAATTCGCCGCCGCCAAGGGCGTGGCCGAGCAGGAAGGCATTGCCGCCGGAATGCAGGCCAAGGCCGAGGAATTCAACCGCGCGGGCGGGGAGTTCTATATCCCCATCGTGGCGGCCAGCAGCGATACGACGGCGCGTTGAAATCCGCTGACTCCTGATCGGGATTGCGCCGTGTAGGCTGATATTTCCCCTATAGTCGGTCCAGCCTTGGACTGGTCAAATAAACACCGCAGGCGCTTTTGGTGCCTGCGGTGTTTTTTCTTAGGACTATTCCTGTTTTTACCGAGAAATAGACGGAAGAATCTGAATTGTCTTATGGGTGACTTCTTTGCGCATTCCACAGCCAATGTTTCAAAGGCCGATTGGCAATCCCTGCCGGATCACCTGAAGGGTGTGGGCACATTGGCTCGACAGTTCGCACAGGCCTTCGGTGCCGGTGAGCTGGCTGAGATACAGGGCTGGCTGCATGACCTGGGCAAGTACACCGAGCCCTACCAGTTGCGTCTGCAAGGCGATGCTCTTCGTGTGGACCACTCCACCTGGGGTGCACGCATTGCTGCCAAGTACTACCCCGGCATAGGCCATTTGTTGGCCTACGGCATTGCAGGGCATCACGCAGGCTTGGCCAATGGCGACGGGCAGGGGGGAAAATCCACATTGCGTCATCGGCTCGATGATGCTTATGAATTGCCGCAACTCGATCCCTCGTGGAAGCGCGACATCGCATTGCCCGCCAAGCTGCCAATGGTCGATCTCAAGCCTTGTGACGGCAAACGCAAGAATTTCCAGTTGGCATTTTTCACACGCATGATGTTTTCATGCTTGGTCGATGCCGATTTTCTCGATACGGAGCGCTTTTATCTGAAGACGGAAAGCCGTCCCGATCATCGCAGCGCGGGTAAGCCGGTGCCCAGCCTGCAGGCCTTGCGCGAGCAGCTCGATCACTTCCTGGCAGGTCTGCCGGCGGGGGGCGATGTCAACTCCATTCGCTCAGGCATCCTGCAGCATGTGCGTGCGCAGGCGGAACTGGCGCCGGGGCTGTTTTCCCTGACGGTGCCCACGGGCGGGGGCAAGACGCTGGCCTCGCTGGCCTTCGCGCTGGACCACGCCATACGCCATGGCCTGAGCCGAGTGATCTTCGTGATTCCGTTCACCAGCATCGTCGAGCAGAACGCCGCCGTATTCCGCAATGCCCTGGGCCCGCTGGGCGATGCCGCCGTGCTGGAGCACCACAGCGCTTTCGTGCAGACCGAGCCGCCGCGCGACGACCCCGAAAAATACCAGGCGCAGAAGAAGCTGCAGCTGGCCATGGAGAACTGGGACGCGCCCATCATCGTTACCACGGCCGTGCAGTTCTTCGAAAGCCTGTTCGCCGCCCGGCCATCGCAATGCCGCAAGCTGCACCGCATCGCGGGCAGCGTGGTCGTGCTGGACGAGGCCCAGACCATGCCCCTCAAACTGCTGCGGCCCTGCGTGGAGGCCATCGACGAACTGGCGCGCAACTACCGCGCGAGCGTGGTGCTATGCACCGCGACCCAGCCTGCACTGGTGGCGCCCGATTTCGAGGACGGCCTGAACGAAATGAGGGAGCTGGCGCCCGACCCGGACCGGCTGTTCACGCAACTGGAGCGCGTGCGCGTGCGGCACCTGGGCGTGCTGGACGATGAGGCGCTGGCCGGGCACATGCGCTCGCGCGAACAGGTGCTGTGCATCGTCAACAACCGCCGCCATGCGCGGGCCGTCTACCAGGCCATGGCCGATCTGCCCGGCGCACGCCATCTGACCACGCTGATGTGTGCCCGGCACCGCAGCGAGGTGCTGGCCGAAGTGCGGCAGATGCTCAAGGAAGGCAAACCCTGCCGGCTGGTATCGACGAGCCTGATCGAGGCCGGCGTCGATGTGGACTTTCCCACCGTGCTGCGTGCCGAGGCGGGCCTGGACTCCATCGCCCAGGCCGCTGGCCGCTGCAACCGGGAGGGACGGCGCGCCAGGGATGCCAGCGAGGTGCTTGTGTTTCTGCCGGGCAATCCGGATTGGGCACCGCCACCTGAACTCAAGCAGTACGCGGAGAAGGCGCGAGAAGTGCTCAGGCAGTTCGAGGCGCAGCCTCTGGCCCCCGAGGCCATCCAGCGCTACTTCTCGCTGCTTTACTGGCAAAAGGGCTCGCAGGCCCTGGATGTGCCGGATCTGCTGGGGCAACTGACGGCAAGCCGCTTCGACAGCCTGCCGATGGAAACCCTGGCGGCGAAGTTCCGGCTCATCGACAGCGTGCAGATACCGGTGATCGTGCCGTATGACGACAAGGCCAGGGACGCGCTGCGGGCGCTGGAGCATGCGCAAGGCAGCGTGGGCCTGGCGCGCAGCCTGCAGCCCTACCTGGTGCAACTGCCGCGACAAGGCTTTGATGCGCTGCGCAAGGCCGGGGCCGTGGTGCCGGTGGTCGAAAGCAAATGGGGTGATCAATTCATGGTGCTGGCGCACGAGGGCTTGTACGACCCGCGCCATGGCATCCATTGGGATGAGCCCGCGCTGATCCAGACCGAGCATTTGTGCTGGTAGCGCAGGCAACGGTGTCTTGCCGCTGAAGGAGAGGAGAGGGCATGGGATTTGGAGTGAAACTGAAGGTCTGGGGTGAGCGCGCCTGCTTCACCAGACCCGAGATGAAGGGGGAGCGCGTCAGCTACGACGTCATCACGCCTTCGGCCGCGCGCGGCATTCTGGAGGCCATCCACTGGAAGCCGGCCATACGTTGGAGCGTAGACCGCATCCACGTACTGAAGCCGATCCGCTTTGAATCGATACGGCGCAACGAGGTCGGCAGCAAGATCTCTCCGGCCAGTGTGTCCAAGGCGATGAAGGCCGGCTCCACGGAAGGCTTGGTCACGCATGTGGACCAGGACCGCCAGCAGCGTGCGGCCACGGTGCTGCGCGACGTGGCCTATGTGATCGAAGCGCATTTCGAGCTCACGCCCAAGGCAGGCGCCGACGACTCGGTGGGCAAGCACCTGGACATCTTCAACCGCCGAGCGCGCAAGGGCCAGTGCTTTCAGATGCCCTGCCTGGGCGTGCGCGAGTTTCCGGCGGACTTCGGCCTGCTCGAAGACGGCGAGGCATTGCCCACGCCGCACGAAAGCCTGCTGCCCGAGCGGGACCTGGGCTGGATGCTGCACGACATCGACTTTGCCAACGGCATGGCCCCGCGCTTTTTCCGCGCCAGCATGTCCGGTGGCGTGATCGCCGTGCCGCCCTGGAGCAGCGAGGAACTCAAGTCATGATCCTGCAGGCGCTTGCCACCTACTACCAACGGCTGCTGGAACGCCGCGAGGAGGGCCTGGCGCCCTTTGGCTACAGCCCCGAGAAGATCAGCTACGAGATCCTGCTGGCCGCCGATGGCCGTGTGGTGCAGGTCAACGACATCCGCGACACCACGGGCAAGAAGCCGCTGCCGTGCGTGATGAACGTGCCACAGCCTGAGAAAAGAACGGTGGGCATCAAGTCCAACTTCCTCTGGGACAAGACCAGCTATGTGCTGGGAGTGAGCGCCACCAGCAAGCGCGCGGACAAGGAGCATGAAGCCTTCAAGGCCTTGCACCGCGAGCATCTGGCCGGCACGCAGGACGCGGGCCTGAAGGCCTTGCTGGGCTTTCTCGATGCCTGGACGCCGCAGCAATTCGAAGTGCCCCATTTCACCCCGGACATGCTCGATGCCAACATCGTGTTCCGCATGGATGGCGAAAAGGCCTATCTGCACGAACGCCCGGCCGCTCAGGCCCTGCGTGCCCGGCTTCTGGACAGCGACGACGGTGGAGAAAGCAGTCAGGAGTCGGTGGCGACCTGTCTTGTGAGCGGCGAAAGCCTGCCCGTGGCGCGCCTGCACCCGGTCATCAAGGGCGTCAGCGGTGCGCAGAGTTCTGGCGCCTCCATCGTCTCCTTCAACCAGGAGTCATTCACTTCCTACGGCAAAAGCCAGGGCGACAACGCACCTGTCTCGGAGCAGGCCGCCTTTGCCTGCACCACCGTGCTCAACCACCTGCTGCGGCGCGGCGAGCATAACCGCCAGCGCCTGCAGATCGGTGATACCAGCATCGTCTTCTGGGCCGAGGCTGCAGATGGCCAGGAGGCCGAACAGGCCGTACGGGCCGAGTCGCTGCTGGCCGACCTGCTCGATGACCGTCCCTCGGACGACCAGGAGGCCGCGCGCATCCGCATCGAACTGGAGAAGGTGCAGAAAGGCCGGCCGCTCAGCGACATCGACCCCAGGCTTGAGGAAGACACGCGCATGTACGTGCTGGGCCTGGCGCCCAATGCCTCGCGCATCTCCATCCGTTTCTGGGAGGTCGGCACGCTGGGCCTGTTTGCGCGCCGCCTGGCGGAGCACGCGCAGGACTTTCATCTGGAGCCTGTGCCCTGGAAGACCGCGCCCTCGGCTTACCGCGTGGTGCTGGCCACGGCACCGCACCGTGAGGGCAGCGCACCCAAGATGGATGACGCCATGAGCAATCTCGTGGGCGAGTTCATGCGCGCCGTGCTCACCGGCCGCCCCTATCCGCGCAGCCTGCTGGCCAACGTGCTGATGCGCATGCGCAGCGATGGCCATCTGTCGGGGCTGCGCGTGGGTATCTGCAAAGGCATTCTGGCGCGTGAGCGCCGCCTCGGAATCAACAGTGACAAGGAGGAGATCCCCGTGAGTCTGGACAAGGAATCCACCAACGCGGCCTACCGGCTGGGCCGCCTTTTCGCCGTGCTGGAAAGTGCCCAGCGCCAGGCGTTGGGCGGGCAGGTCAACGCGACCATCCGCGACCGCTACTACGGCGCGGCCTCGGCCACGCCGGCATCGGTATTTCCCATGCTGCTGCGCAATGCGCAAAACCATCTGGGGCGCCTGCGCAAGGACAGGCCGGGCGCTGCCGTGGGGCTGGAAAAGGACATTGGCGAGATTGTCGGCGGCCTCACCGACAGCTTCCCCCGCAGCCTGCGCATCGAAGACCAGGGCCGTTTCGCCATCGGCTACTACCACCAGTCGCAAAGCCGTTTCGGCAAATCGGTTGCCAACGACGACAGCAACGATTCCACACAAGACACCTCCGAGGAAGCCTCCGCATGACCGCCATCGCCCACCGCTACGAATTCGTCTACCTGTTCGACATCACCAATGGCAATCCCAATGGCGATCCCGATGCCGGCAACCTGCCGCGCCTGGACCCCGAGACCAATCGAGGCCTGGTCACCGATGTCTGCCTCAAGCGCAAGATCCGCAACTTCGTGAGCCTGGACAAGGAAGATGCGCCTGGCCATGCCATCTACATGCAGGAAAAGGCCATCCTGAACCAACAGCACCGCAAGGCCTACGAGGCCATCGGCCTCAAGCCCGAAGACAAGAAACTGCCCAAGGACGAAGCCAAGGCCCGCGAGATCACGGCCTGGATGTGCGCCAACTTCTTCGACATCCGCACCTTTGGCGCTGTCATGACCACGGGCGTCAATGCGGGCCAGGTGCGCGGACCCATACAGATGGCCTTCGCCACCTCCATCGACCCCGTGGTGCCGCTGGAAATCTCCATCACGCGCATGGCCGTCACCACGGAAAAAGAGGCCGAAGCCCAGAGTGGCGACAACCGCACCATGGGCCGCAAGCACATCATTCCCTACGGCCTGTACCGTGCCCATGGCTTCATCTCGGCCAAGCTGGCCGAGCGCACCGGGTTTTCCAACGAGGACCTGGACCTGTTCTGGCGCGCGCTGATCAACATGTTCGAGCATGACCGCTCCGCCGCACGCGGCGAGATGGCGGCGCGCAAACTCATCGTCTTCGAACATGAAAGCGCCATGGGCAACGCGCCTGCGCATGTGCTGTTTGACGCCGTCAAGGTGGAGTCCGCACAGCCGGCCGATGCGGGCGCTCCCCGGCGCTTTGCTGACTACCGTGTGCACATCGACACTGCGGCCGTGCCTTCGGGCGTGACCCTGCGGGAACTGATCTGAGACGGGTGGCAAAGCCGCCGACGCACCATGAGCGAAGACGACGCCATTGCCCTGTCGGCATTGCAACACTACCTGTACTGCCCAAGGCAATGCGCCCTCATCCATGTCGAGCAGCTGTGGGCCGAAAGCCGGCATACGGCTGAAGGCCGGCTGCTGCACGAAAAGGCCGACAAGCCCAAGGCCGAGCGGCGCAAGGGTGTGCGCACCGTCACGGCCATGCCGCTGGCCGATACGCGCCTGGGCATCACCGGCATTGCCGACGTGGTGGAATTCCACCAGGGCCCACAGGGCGAGCGAGCGTTTCCCGTGGAGTACAAGCGCGGCCGGCCCAAGGCCCATCGTGCCGATGAAGTCCAGCTCTGCGCCCAGGCGCTGTGCCTGGAGTCCATGCTGGGCCAGCCGGTAGAGGCGGGCGCCCTTTACTACGGCGAGGCCCGCAGGCGCACCGATGTGCGCTTCGACAACGAACTGCGCCAGCTCACCTGCGGCACCATTGCCGCGGTGCGCTCCATGCTGGACTCGGGCACCACGCCAACGGCGCGCTACAGCCCCCGGCTGTGCGATGCCTGTTCGCTGCTGGACCTGTGCCAGCCCAGGCTGCTGGGGCGCACCCAGAGTGTCAATGCCTGGCTGTCAGCGCAATGGGGCCAGCAGATGGAAGAAGGTCCATGCGACGGCAACTGAACACCCTGTACGTGACCACCGAAGGCGCCTGGCTGCGCAAGGACGGTGCCAACATCGTGATGGAGGTCGAGCAGCGCGAGCGTGCCCGGCTGCCGGTGCACATGCTCGAGAGCCTGGTCTGCTTCGGACGCGTGCTGGTGTCTCCACCGCTGATGGGCTATTGCGCCGAGCAGGGCATCTGCACCAGCTTTCTCACGCCCAACGGGCGCTTTCTTGCGCGGGTGGAGGGGCCTGTTTCCGGCAACGTGCTGCTGCGCCGTCAGCAGTACCGGGTCAGCGATGATCCGGGCCGTTGCGCTGCCATCGTCCGCAACATCCTGCTGGGCAAGCTGCACAACCAGCGCGCGGTCCTGGGCCGGGCACTGCGTGACCACGGCGACAAGCTGGAGCCCGAAGCCGAGGCAGCACTGACGCACGCCTACAGGCGGCTGGGGCGCATTGCGGACAAACTGCCCGGAGAAACCAGCCTGGACATGCTGCGCGGCTATGAAGGCGAGGCAGCGCAGGCCTATTTCGGCGTGTTCGACATGCTCATTCGTGTGGACAGCCCCGCCATGCGCTTTCAGGGGCGCAGCCGGCGCCCACCGCGCGACGCGGTCAATGCCTTGCTGTCCTTTCTCTACACGCTCGTCACGCACGACTGCCGCTCAGCACTCGAAAGCGTGGGCCTGGACCCCGCCGTGGGCTTCTTGCACCGTGACAGGCCTGGGCGCCCCAGCCTGGCGCTGGACCTGCTGGAGGAATTCCGCCCCCTGCTGGCGGACCGGTTGGCGCTGTCGCTGATCAACCGCAAACAGCTGGGTGAGCGCGACTTCCAGACCATGGACAACGGAGCGGTCCTGCTGACCGAAGCATCACGCAAGACCGTGCTGACCGCCTACCAGGAACGCAAGCGTGAAGAACTGCGCCACGCCTTCATCGAAGAAAAAGCCGCCATCGGACTGTTCCCCTTTATCCAGGCGCAACTGCTGGCCCGCCACCTGCGCGGTGATCTCGATGCCTATCCGCCATTCCTTTGGAAATGAAACATGGCCCCCACGCTTCCTTTGTTGCGCAAGGTCCGCTGCCCCCCGAGGGAGCCGCTTTTTTATCTTGGGGCAGCCCGGCGATGAGAAATGAGGTGTGCCGATGATGGTCCTGGTGAGCTATGACGTCCGTACCCAGGACCCGGATGGTGCCCGCCGCCTGCGGCGCATCGCCAAGGCCTGCCGGGACTTCGGCCAGCGCGCGCAATACTCCGTCTTCGAAATAGAAGTGGACGCCGCGCAATGGGTCGCCCTCAAGGCGCGGCTGATGCAAATCATCGACCCTGCCCAGGACAGCCTCAGGTTCTACTACCTGGGCCAACACTGGCGCAGCAAGGTCGAACACATCGGCGCAAAGCCCGTGCTGGACCTCGACGCCCCCCTCGTCTTCTGAACCTCCGCGCGAACCCCAAGTGACCGCCGCCTGCCCTTGAGGTTCGCGGCCGCGCAAGCTGTTGTTTTCAAAAGGGGGTGTGCGAGGGATTGGCTGAACGCCGATTCCGCAGCATGACAGTGCCGCCTGGTTCGCGGAAGCCTGGCTTTTTTCATAGCGGTGAAATTGCTCTATAAGTACCCCGTCGCGCCCCGTGCGGGCGCGTGGATTGAAACGTGGTCACGGCTGACTATGCAGGCGGCGCAGGCGCGTCGCGCCCCGTGCGGGCGCGTGGATTGAAACCGTCCTAAGTCAAGATGTCGTGAAATTGGCACACGTCGCGCCCCGTGCGGGCGCGTGGATTGAAACATCTCGAAGCTGGCTATTGCCACGCGCTCGCCCGTCGCGCCCCGTGCGGGCGCGTGGATTGAAACCTTCCGCTTTCACGCGTGGTTGACGCGTGGTGCACGTCGCGCCCCGTGCGGGCGCGTGGATTGAAACGACCGAGGACAGCCTGTTCGGCCTGAGCCCTGACGTCGCGCCCCGTGCGGGCGCGTGGATTGAAACCACCCCATGACCCCGACCCCACCCCAGTGCCCACGTCGCGCCCCGTGCGGGCGCGTGGATTGAAACGTTCCGGCTTGTGGCCTTCGACCCACCCCACCTGGTCGCGCCCCGTGCGGGCGCGTGGATTGAAACACTGGAGTAAGCACCATGGCAACTCAACCCACCCGTCGCGCCCCGTGCGGGCGCGTGGATTGAAACCGTCCACCTGACGCGCGGGCACCTTGTCCAGGGAGTCGCGCCCCGTGCGGGCGCGTGGATTGAAACTGATCCTTGAGGTACAGCTCCCAATGCTCGGCCACGTCGCGCCCCGTGCGGGCGCGTGGATTGAAACCCTTGCCGTCTCGATGTGCTGTACGGCTACAAGACGGTCGCGCCCCGTGCGGGCGCGTGGATTGAAACCCGCCGCTGCTGCCTCCCCACTTCCCGACATTGGCGTCGCGCCCCGTGCGGGCGCGTGGATTGAAACACCATCAAGCATTTCTCATTTCCTTCACTTGAGGTCGCGCCCCGTGCGGGCGCGTGGATTGAAACCTGCTGTGGGAAACGCTGTTCAACAAAGAGAAGAACGTCGCGCCCCGTGCGGGCGCGTGGATTGAAACTATGTGACGCGAAACGGTGACCTCGCGCTGCAGCCGTCGCGCCCCGTGCGGGCGCGTGGATTGAAACGCTGCACCCGCGCCGCTGATGGCGCCCAGCGGCGTCGCGCCCCGTGCGGGCGCGTGGATTGAAACAGGAAGCCCGCGCGGCCTGTGGCCTCCAACTGCGTCGCGCCCCGTGCGGGCGCGTGGATTGAAACTTCTCGCCCGTGCGGCTGTAGTGCCACTTGCGCAGGTCGCGCCCCGTGCGGGCGCGTGGATTGAAACAGCATCAAGATTGAACTTATATGCTGGAGCTCCATGTCGCGCCCCGTGCGGGCGCGTGGATTGAAACATGACCAGCGCGATGCCGACGATCACGACAGCCAGGTCGCGCCCCGTGCGGGCGCGTGGATTGAAACATGCGCTACGGCGAGCACATCAGCGAGGGCGCGGCCCTGGGCGTCGCGCCCCGTGCGGGCGCGTGGATTGAAACAAGGAAATCGACCTGCTCACGCGGCAGATGGAGCGGTCGCGCCCCGTGCGGGCGCGTGGATTGAAACCCAGGTTGTCGATGGTGACGGGGATGCGCGTATAGAGTCGCGCCCCGTGCGGGCGCGTGGATTGAAACCTTAAAACAGCCAATACCGCCTGCACCCGGCGATGTCGCGCCCCGTGCGGGCGCGTGGATTGAAACAGGCGGATGTCGCGGGGCGTCATCCACAGCCATTGTCGCGCCCCGTGCGGGCGCGTGGATTGAAACAACAGAGACGCTGAACAGCACGGTCCCAGCAACAGTCGCGCCCCGTGCGGGCGCGTGGATTGAAACACGTAGCTCAGCATGCGGGACTACTCCTGGGGATGTCGCGCCCCGTGCGGGCGCGTGGATTGAAACCGTACTCAGTCAATAATTATTTTTCGCCGAGCGGCTGTCGCGCCCCGTGCGGGCGCGTGGATTGAAACTGCAAGGACGCAGGCTTCCGTGAGTTCAAGGCGGGTCGCGCCCCGTGCGGGCGCGTGGATTGAAACACAAGGTCAATCTCGAAGTGCACGCGGCCGCCCACGTCGCGCCCCGTGCGGGCGCGTGGATTGAAACCACCGCATCGCCTGCCCGCACTGCGAGAGCCCGGTCGCGCCCCGTGCGGGCGCGTGGATTGAAACAGCGCCTCGTAGCTGTACGCGCCGCCATCAGGCGTCGCGCCCCGTGCGGGCGCGTGGATTGAAACGACTTCGCAGCCGCGCACCGCGTGCAGCCGAACGTCGCGCCCCGTGCGGGCGCGTGGATTGAAACGAACGCACTCTGATCCGAGAGCGGACGATTGCTGTCGCGCCCCGTGCGGGCGCGTGGATTGAAACCAGCTCATCGCGCCGCTTCTGCGGGAAGCCCGTGGTCGCGCCCCGTGCGGGCGCGTGGATTGAAACAGCTCGCAGCCCAGGTACTGGCGGCCGAGTTGGAGGTCGCGCCCCGTGCGGGCGCGTGGATTGAAACAGTGCCCTGGGAAGGATCGACGCGCAACCGGCGCAGTCGCGCCCCGTGCGGGCGCGTGGATTGAAACATCCCATTCTTGGCCGCGCAGCAGCATGGACCCGTCGCGCCCCGTGCGGGCGCGTGGATTGAAACACCAACGTGATCGAAGGCCATCCGTTCGCCGAGAGTCGCGCCCCGTGCGGGCGCGTGGATTGAAACATCGCATCGCGCACGATCCCAGTAGTCGCGCCGGGTCGCGCCCCGTGCGGGCGCGTGGATTGAAACACGGCGTGCTCCACAAAGCCCACCCCGCCCTCGCGTCGCGCCCCGTGCGGGCGCGTGGATTGAAACTGCTGGTCGCTGGGCTTCAGACCCAGAGCCTTGGTCGCGCCCCGTGCGGGCGCGTGGATTGAAACGACCCAGCTCCACGCTGTACCCGTGCAGCCCCTGTCGCGCCCCGTGCGGGCGCGTGGATTGAAACCCCTGCCGCCACAGCAAGCGCCCCACGCATTTGAAACGAATCGCCTGACTCACTCCTCGCCGCGCAGGCCGCCATTGAGAGAGAGCCCAGCCACTGCCTGCAGCAGGTACCCGCGTGCCTCATCCAGCGAGGGACCTGCATGCCCATCGATGCGCCGAATATAGGGAGACGTCAGCACAGCCAGGGCATGGCCATCGGGCCCGAGGATGGGGCAGGAGATGTCCACCACGCCATAGGACTGCAGGCTTTCGCTCTGCTTGTGACCCGTGCTGCGTATCTGTTCCAGCATGTCGTGCAGTTGTGCCTCGGGCAGTGGCACCTCGCCTTCCAAAGGCGTGTGCTCGGCCAGCATCTGCGAGCGGCGTTCGGTTGTCTGGCAGGCCAGCAGCACATGGCCTGACCCGGTGTCCAGCAGCCCGACGCGTGCGCCCAGCCTGATCGACAGGCCCCAGTTCCCGGGGCCGGGGACCTGGGCCACGATCAGGACATTGCCACGGTCGTAGAGGCCCAGGTGGCAGGACTGCTCGGCCTGCCGCGCATAGGCATCCATGACGGGCAGCGCCTGGGTCACGAGGCGGTTGACGGGTGGGTGGCGGTGCGCCAGCGCGAACATCTTGAGGCTGAGCGCATGGCGGTCGCCGCCGGCCGAGCGCATCACATATTGCCGGGCCACCAGCCGCTCGAGCATGCGGTAGATCTCACTGGGGCCCCGGCCCAGTTCCTTGACGATCTCGGCCCGCGTCAGTCCATCGGGGTGCTCGGCCAGCAGCTCCAGGATGTCCAGCCCCTTGTCCAGTGCCGGCGCGCGGTAGCGCTCGCCGTCTTCTGCGTTGTCCAGTGCTTTGCTCATGCGTGCAGATCTTACGTTCGGGATAGGACAAGTCCTGTTTTTGCTGCGGACCTGCGCAAGCGGTGCGTGGGCTGGGTAAACCATAGCTGCCGAAGTGAAGTTTATTTATAAATAATTAATTCATGGATGAATGAATCACCCCAGCGATGTGCCACGCGCCATCGGCAAAAAGGCGATCCAGCGGCACCGCCGGAGTCCCGGCACACATGAGGAGGCACTTTCCATGGCTGCACTGCACGGCGTTTTCCAGGTTCCGGCCGGATGTTCCGCAATGCTTTGCCGGCTCATGTCCGCTGTAGCCGCGCTGGCTTCAGTGGCGGCGATGGCCGGCGCGGGGCCGGCGCTGGCGGCGGAACCTGGCCCGGCGCAGGGCAGGATCGGGGTCAACCTGCCGCTGCTGACCTCGCCGTTCTGGCAGGCCTACAACGCCTACCTCCCGCAAATGGCCAAGGCCCTTGGGGTCGACATCCTGGCGCCGGTGAACTCCAACCAGGACCCGGCCCAGCAGATCACCGACGTGGCCAATCTGATCAACCTCGGCGCCAAGGGGTTGGTGGTGGCGCCATTGGATTCGGCGGCCATTGGTCGAGCGCTCGCCTTGGCCGAGCAGGGGAAGATTCCTGTGGTGGCGGTGGACGTGGCGCCTACCCGGGGCAAGGTGGCGATGGTGGTGCGTGCCGACAACCGCGCCTATGGCACGCGGTCCTGCCAGTACCTGGGCGCGCAGGTGAAGGCGGGCAAGGTGGTGCAGATCATGGGGGACCTGGCATCGGTCAACGGCCGTGATCGGGCCGAGGCTTTCCGCAGTTGCATGAAGGATTTCCCGGCGCTGCAGGTGCTGGAGATTCCAGCGGCCTGGAAGTCCGATGCCGCCGCTGCCGCGCTCGACGGCCTGCTGTCCGCGCATCCGGACCTGAAGGGCATCTACATGCACGCAGGCGGCGTCTATCTGGCGCCCACGCTGCAGACGCTGCGGCGCAGGGGGCTGCTGCATCCGGCCGGCGATCCGAGGCACATCGTGGTGATCAGCAACGACGGCATCGCGCAGGAGCTGGATGCCATCCGCAGGGGCGAGATCGACGCCACCATCTCGCAGCCCGCCGATCTTTACGCAAAGTACGGCCTGTACTACATCAAGGCAGCGCTGGCAGGGCAGTCGTTCAAGCCCGGGCCCACCCCGCATGGCAGCCGCATCGTGGAGGTGGCTCCGGGCATTCTGGAGGACCAGTTGCCCGCACCCGTGGTGACCCGCGAGAACGTGGACGACAAGTCGCTGTGGGCCAACCAGCCATGACGATACTCCCCGGATTCATGGCTGACAGACCGGGCACGCCGGTGATGGAGGCGCGTGGGCTCGGCTTGCGTTTCGGCTCCACGACGGCCTTGCACGATGTGAGCCTGGCGGTCATGCCGGGCGAGTCGCATGCACTGGCTGGCCGCAACGGCGCAGGCAAGTCCACCTTGGTCGCCTTGCTGACCGGCCTGCACCAGCCCGGCACGGGAAGCATCCTCTTCAACGGCCAGCCCGCGCCTGCGGTGGCCGACCGCATGGCCTGGCGCCAGCATGTGGCCTGTGTCTACCAGCATTCGACCATCATCGGCGAGCTGTCTGTCGCCGAGAACCTGTTCATCAACCGGCAGCCGCTGCGCCATGGCTGGATTTCCTGGCGCGTGCTGCGGCGCGAGGCAAGGGCCTTGCTGGATGCCTGGCAGATCGATGTGCACGAGGATGCGCTGGCCCGGGATCTGACGGTGGAAGCCCGCCAACTGGTGGAGATCGCACGGGCGCTGTCGCTGGGCGCGCGCTTCATCATCCTGGACGAACCCACGGCGCAGCTTGACCACGACGAGACGCGGCGGCTGCTCAGGCGCGTGCACGATCTGCAGCAAGGCGGCGTCACGTTTCTCTTCATCTCGCACCACTTGCAGGAGATCTATGAGATTTGCCAGACGGTCACCGTGCTGCGCGATGCGCGCCATGTGGTGACGGCGCCGGTGGCGCAGTTGCCCCGGCAGGCGCTGATCGAGGCCATGACCGGCGAGCGGGACAGCCTGGCCGGCGCGTCTTGCGCCGCCCACGCACCCCCGGCAGGCGGGGGCACGGGCGTTGCCCCCGTGGTGCTGGCGCTGCAGCAGGTGTGCGGCAAGGGTTTCGGGGCTGTCAGCCTGCAGGTGCGGCGTGGCGAGATCGTGGGGCTGACAGGCTCCACCAGCAGCGGGCGCACGGCCGTGGGTGAGGCGGTGGCGGGCCTGCGGCGCACCACGGCGGGCCGGATCCTGGTGTCGGGCCGCGTGCTGCCGCCCGGCGATGTAGGCGCCGCGCTGGCGCACGGCGTGGGTTGCGTGCCGCAGGACAGGCACCGCCAGGGCCTGGTGCCGGGGCAGTCCATCGCCGAGAACGCGACCATGACCATCATGGACAGGCTGGGCCGGTTCGGGTTCATCGCGCCATCGCGCAGGCAGGCCGCGGCGTTGTCGGCCATGCGTGCACTCGATGTGGCGGCCAGCGGGCCGCAGCAGGCCGTGTCCGGCCTGTCGGGCGGCAATCAGCAGAAGGTGGTGATGGCGCGCGCCCTGGCCAGCGAGCCCGATGTGCTGGTGCTCATCGATCCCACTGCGGGTGTGGATGTGAAGTCCCGGCAGGCATTGCTGGCCGTGGTGGAGGAGGAGCGACGGCAGGGCCGGGCCGTGCTGCTGGCGAGCAGCGAGCTGGACGACCTGCGCATCTGCGACCGCGTGCTGGTGATGTCCCATGGCCATGTGGTGGCCGAACTCGCCAGAGGCTGGGACGACGGTGAACTGATTGCCTCCATGGAAGGAGTGAGCCTGCATGCGCACTGAAACCTTCGTCTCGCCGAACACGGCTGTGCCCGTGCCGGCCGCCCGGCGGCTCGCCCTGCACCGGCTGCGCGACTATGCGCTGGTCCCTGCGCTGGCCCTGCTGTTCTTGCTGGGAGCCTTGACCAGCCCCAGCTTTCTGACACCGGCCAACCTGGTCAGCATCCTGGGGGCCTCGGCAGCCCTGGCGCTGGTGGTGTTGGCGGAGTCGCTGATCATCATCACGGGCAAGTTCGATCTGTCGGTGGAGTCCACGGTGGGCATTGCGCCGGCGGTGGGCGCCATGCTGGTGATTCCTGCAGCCTCGGGAGGCTTTGGCACGGAATGGCCGGTGGCGGCGGGGCTGCTGGCCATCGCGGCCGTAGGCGCATGCACGGGTTTTATCAATGGCCTGTTGGTCGTCAGGCTGCGGCTCAATGCCTTCATCGTCACGCTGGCGATGCTGATCGTGCTGCGCGGCCTGCTCGTGGGCGCGACCAGGGGCGGCACCCTGTTCGACATGCCGCAGCCTTTCTTCGCCCTGGCCACGGCCACGCTGCTGGGGCTGCCGCTGTCGGTCTGGCTGGCTGCGCTGGCGTTCGGCACGGCCGCCGTGGTGCTGCGTCACCACCGGCTGGGCCGCGCGCTGTATGCGATTGGCGGCAACCCCCATGCGGCGCGCGCGGCGGGCATCAATGTGGACCGTATTACCTGGGGCGTGTTCGTGCTGGCCGGTGTGCTGGCCGCAGTGGGCGGGCTGGTGGTCACGGGCTATGTGGGCGCGATCAATGCCAACCAGGGCAGCTCGATGATTTTCACGGTGTTCGCGGCGGCCGTCATCGGCGGGATTTCGCTCGATGGCGGCAAGGGCTCCATGTCGGGTGCGCTGTGCGGCGTGCTGCTGCTGGGCGTGGTGCAGAACCTGCTGACGCTGGCCCAGGTGCCATCGTTCTGGATACAGGCGATCTACGGCGCCATCATCCTCGGCGCCCTGATGCTGGCCCGGCTCGCAGGTGAGCAGCAGCAATAGGCGCGGTCCGCGAATCGCCCATGCAGAACCCTTTTCAAGGGAAGGAATGGCTCCATGAGACTCGCCGGAAAACACATTCTCGTCACCGCAGCCGGGCAGGGCATAGGGCGTGCCTGCGCGCTGATGTTTGCCCGCGAGGGGGCCAGCGTGCTGGCCACCGACATCGACATGCAGGCGCTGGCAGAACTGGAGGGACGGGACGGCCTGCGTACGCGGCGGCTGGATGTGACCGATGCGCAAGACATCCTGGCACTGGCCGGGCAGGAGAGGGCCTTTGACGCACTGCTCAACTGCGCGGGCTTCGTGCACCACGGCAGCATCCTGGACTGCAGTGACGAGGACTGGGCCTTTGCGTGGCAGCTCAACGTCACCTCCATGCACCGCATCATCCGCGCCCTGCTGCCTGCCATGCTGGCCCAGGGCGGCGGGTCGATCATCAACATGTCGTCCGCGGCCTCCAGCGTGAAGGGCGTGCCCCTTCGCCATGCCTATGGCGCCACCAAGGCTGCCGTGGTCGGGCTGACCAAGGCCGTGGCGGCCGACTTCGTCACGCAGGGAATACGCTGCAACGCCATCTGCCCTGGCACGGTGGAGTCCCCGTCGCTGCAGGCGCGCATCGCCGGCCAGGCCTGGCAGCAGGGCGTGCCGCTGCAGCAGGTGCGCGCGGCCTTCGTGGCGCGCCAGCCCATGGGGCGGGTGGGTCGGCCCGAGGAAATCGCCGCGCTGGCCACCTATCTCGCCAGCGATGAATCCCGCTTCGTCACCGGCACGCTGAGCGTGATCGACGGCGGCTGGTCCAACTGAACTGCACAGGAGCGCACCATGAAATTGCTGCGATACGGCCCCAGGGGCCATGAAAGACCGGGCCTGCTCGATGCGCAAGGGCGTGTGCGCGACCTCTCGGGCGTGGTGGACGACATTGCCGGTCCTGTGCTGCTGCCGGACAGCCTGGCGCAACTGGCCGCCCTGGACCCCTTTCAGCTGCCCCTGGTGGAAGGCATGCCGCAGCACACGCTGCGCCTGGGCCCCTGCGTGGGGCGGGTGGGCAAGTTCGTGTGCATAGGCCTCAACTACTCGGACCATGCGGCCGAGGCCGGCATGCAGGTGCCGCCCGAGCCCGTGGTGTTTGGCAAGTGGACCAGTGCCATCTGCGGCCCGGACGACGCCATCGAGATTCCGCCCGGCTCCGTGAAGACGGATTGGGAGGTGGAGCTTGGCGTGGTCATAGGCCAGGGCGGGCGCCATATCGACGAGGCCCGGGCCATGCGGCACGTGGCGGGCTATTGCGTGGTCAACGACATCTCCGAGCGCGAGTACCAGCTCGAGCGCGGTGGCACCTGGGACAAGGGCAAGGGCTGCGACGGCTTCGGCCCGCTGGGGCCCTGGCTGGTCACGGCCGACGAGGTGCCCGATCCGCAGGCGCTGCGCATGTGGCTGGATGTGGACGGCCGGCGCATGCAGGACGGCAGCACGGCCACCATGGTGTTCGGCGTGGCCTTTCTCGTCAGCTATCTGAGCCGCTTCATGAGCCTGCAACCGGGCGATGTGATCTCCACCGGCACGCCGCCGGGCGTGGGCATGGGCCAGAAGCCGCCCATGTATCTGCGTGCCGGGCAGGCCATGCGGCTGGGCATCGCCGGCCTGGGCGAGCAGCGCCAGACCATGGTGGCGGCTCGCGTGCAACCGAATCCCTCGACAACCGGCAAGGCCTGAGAAGACCATGACGCGAATCCTGTCCCTGCGCGTGCTCGATGTGCGCTTTCCGACCTCCAGTCACCTGGATGGGTCTGACGCCATGAACCCGGACCCGGACTACTCCGCCGCCTATGTGATCCTGGAGACGGACACGCCCGGCCTTGAGGGGCACGGGCTGACCTTCACCATCGGTCGCGGCAACGAGGTCTGCTGCGCCGCCATCGCGGCCATGCGCCATCTGGTGGAGGGCATGGAGCTCGACTGGATCCGGGAGGACATGGGGCGCTTTTGGCGCCACATCACCTCCGACAGCCAGTTGCGCTGGATCGGCCCGGACAAGGGGGCAATGCATCTGGCCACCGGCGCCGTGGTCAATGCCGTGTGGGACCTGTGGGCCAAGGCCGAGGGCAAGCCGCTGTGGCGTCTTGTGGCCGATTTCACGCCCGAGGAGTTCGTCCGCGCGCTGGACTTCCGCTACATGACGGATGCCCTGACCGAAGCCCAGGCGCTGGAGCTGCTGCATCGCCAGTCGCCGCGCAAGGCCGAGCGCATCGGCGTGCTGGAGCGCGAGGGCTATCCCTGCTACACGACCTCGGCCGGCTGGCTGGGCTATGACGACGACAAGCTGCGCCGCCTGTGCCGCGAGGCGGTGGCCTGTGGCTTCAACCACGTCAAGCTCAAGGTGGGGCGCAGCCTGCAGGACGATATCCGGCGCGTGTCCATCGCGCGCGAGGTGCTGGGGCCGGATCGCCAGTTGATGATCGACGCCAACCAGGCCTGGGAGGTGGGGCAGGCCATCGGCTGGGTGCGGGAGTTGGCCTTTGCCAGGCCCTGGTTCATCGAGGAGCCGACCAGCCCTGACGATGTGGAGGGCCACCGCGCGGTGCGCGAAGCCGTTGCCCCGATCCAGGTCGCCTCTGGAGAGATGTGCCAGAACCGCATTCTCTTCAAGCAGTTCATCCTGCGTGGTGCCATCGACGTGGTGCAGATCGACGCCTGCCGGCTGGGAGGGGTCAACGAGGTGCTGCTGGTACTCCTGCTGGCCGCAAAGTACGGTCTGCCCGTGTGTCCGCATGCCGGGGGCGTGGGCCTTTGCGAGTATGTGCAGCATCTGTCCATGATCGATTTCGTCTGCGTGTCCGGCACGCGTGAGGGGCGCGTGATCGAGTACGTGGACCACTTGCACGAGCATTTCGTCGATCCCTGCGTGGTGCGCAATGCGGCCTATATGCCTCCCGGTGCGCCCGGCTTTTCCATCACGATGAAGCCGGAATCTCTGGCCAGGTATCGCTTCCAGGCCTGAGCCATGGCCCTGTCCCATTCCCATTCCCATTCACTGTTGCATCCGCGCATCGATGCACACCTGCATTTCTGGCGCTACAGCGCCGGGGACTATCCATGGATAGGCGCGGACATGCGGGCCCTGGCGGTGGACCGCACACCCGGCCATCTCCTGCCCCAGCTGTCTGCCTGCGGCTTCACGGGCGCCATCGCCGTGCAGGCGCGCGCCACGGTCGATGAGACGCGGTTCCTGCTGGAGCTGGCGCGGCGCAATGACTGGATACGCGGCGTGGTGGGGTGGGAAGACCTGACCTGCGAGGGCCTGGGCGAGCGCCTGCAGGACTGGCGTGCCGAGCCGAGGCTGTGCGGCTGGCGCCATCAGGTGCAGGACGAGCCCGATGCCGCAGCCTTTCTGGGCTGCGCCGCATTCGGGCGCGGCATGGCCTTGTTGCAGCGCCAGGGCTGGGCGTATGACCTGCTCGTCTTCCATCACCAGATGGAGGCGGCTGCCGCCTTCTGCGCACGGCACGACGCGGACTGGCTGGTGCTGGACCATCTGGGCAAGCCCCCGTTGGCCGTGCTGGCCCGGGAACAGGCCGCATTCGGCCACTGGCAGGCGCGGCTGAGGCGTTTTGCCGCGCTGCCGCATGTGGCCTGCAAGCTCTCGGGCCTAGTGACCGAGGCCGACTGGCGCGCCGGGCTGGACGGGGCAGGCAGGGCTTGCCTGCTGCGCTGTCTAGATATGGCGCTGCAGGTGTTCGGTCCGCAGCGGCTGATGTTTGGCTCCGACTGGCCGGTCTGCCTGCTGGCCGCGCCATACGCCACGGTCTTTGAGCTGGTGGATGGCTGGGCGTCGTCGCGGCTGTCGGCCTCCGAGCGCGAGGCGCTGTGGGGCGGCACCGCCGCGCGCTGCTACGGCCTGCATCCGCAAGGCATGACCTGACCACATGGGAGGCAGCATGGACCTGAACCTGAAAGACAAGACCTTCATCGTCACGGGCGGTGCCAGCGGCATCGGGGCGGCCATCTCGCTGCGGCTGGCCGGTGAAGGTGCGATTCCGCTGATCTGCGGCAAGGACACCATGTCCGCGCGGTTCGAGGCGCAGCTCATGGAGCTGCAGCCCCGGGCCCGCCACTTCCGCTTCGACCTGGTCGATGAACAGGCATGCGGAGAGATGGTGGCCCGCGCTGCGGCGGACTGCGGCCACATCGACGGCCTGGTGAACAACGCGGGCATCAATGACGGCGTGGGCCTGGAGGCAGGGCGCGACGCCTTCGTGCGCTCGCTGCAGGCCAACCTGGTGCACTACTACGTCATGGCCCACCATTGCCTGCCACACCTCAAGGCCAGCCGTGGCTCCATCGTCAACATCTCGTCCAAGACCGCGCTGACCGGGCAGGGCCAGGCCAGCGGCTACTGCGCGGCCAAGGGGGCCCAGCTCTCGCTGACGCGCGAATGGGCTGCCGCGCTGGCAGCCGATGGCGTGCGCGTCAATGCCGTGGTGCCCGCCGAGGTGATGACGCCGATGTACCTGCACTGGCTGGGCCGCTTCGACGACCCCGGGCGCCAGCTGGAACAGATCAGCGCCCGGATTCCGCTGGGCCGGCGCATGACGGCGGCCGAGGAGATTGCGGACACGGTCGTCTTTCTTCTGTCCGAGCGGGCATCGCACACCACGGGGCAATGGCTGTTCGTCGATGGCGGCTACACCCACCTGGACCGCGCGCTGACCTGACCACCATGGAGACGCCATGCGCCAATGCCTTGCACTCGACCTCAGGGATGACCCGGCGCTGATCGCCCGGTACGAAGCCCTGCACCGCCGGATCTGGCCGGAGGTGGCGGCGCATCTGCGCAGCCATGGCGTCACCGGCATGGAAATCCACCGCCTTGGCACGCGCATGGTGATGGTCATGGAAACCGATGACGCGGTGCATGACCCCCGCGCCATGTCCCTGGCCGCTGCCATCGACCCGAAGCTGCGCAAATGGGAGGCGCTGATGTGGACCTTCCAGGCGCCCACGCCCTGGACACCGCCCGGCGACAAGTGGACTCCCATGGCCTGCATCTTCCGGCTGGCAGATGCTGCGGCGGACTGAGCATCCGTCGGCCATGCCCCATCCCCGAACGTCGCTCAACCCCCTTCCAGGGGAAAACACCGGGGCGCCCGCGCCGCAAATGCATAGGTCTGCGCATGAATCGCTCAGGCCTGGCGCCATCCCTGCGGAGAATTCATGAAAGCAGCCTGCAGGGCATCGCAACCACGGGGCTGCATGCACCCGCAATAGCAAGAAGCACAAGAACAAGAAGCACAAGAAAAGGGGCTGGCGACCGGTTTCAAGCTGCTCCCCATGGCAGCCGTGCTGCGGCCATGGGGATTTTCGCCAATCGGCAATGTCAAGGAGGAGAGGGAGATGAATAAACGCATGATCCGCAGCGCTGGCCTGGCCGCGCTTGCATTGGGCACGGCCCTGGCGGCCCAGGCCCAGAGTTCGGTCACGCTCTATGGGCGTGTGGTCGCGGGGGTGGACTACCAGAACAATGTGTACGACCCGGCCACGGGGGGCTCTGGCAATCTGTGGCGGGCCGTGGGCAACCAGTGGGGCACGAGCATGCTGGGTTTCAAGGGGGAGGAGGACCTGGGCGGCGGGCTGCATGCGCTGTTCACGCTGGAGTCGGGCTTCAGCATCGACGATGCCAGGTTCAACGGCGCAGGTTTCTTCAACCGCCGCACCTTCGTGGGCCTGCGCAGCGGCTGGGGCACGCTGAAGCTGGGCAAGGACCTGTCGATCTCGGATGCGCACTGGGCGCTGGACCCCACGGGCCAGCAGTTCATCGGCTCGGCCACGCTGGTTCGGGGGCGCAACTGGGGCGGGCATGACAACATGATCTCGTACGAAACGCCCAGCTGGGGCGGCCTGCGCGTGCTGGCGCTGACCGGCCTGGGCGAGCAGCCGCAGGGCGCATCGCGGCTGCGCAAGGATGCGCTGTCGGTGTCCTATACCGCGCCCACGTTCGAGTTGCGCGCCATCTACGACGTGGCCCGCGATGCCAATGGCCGCTTCAGCGATCTGTACACCACCTCCCGCAACCTGACGCTGGGCGGCACGGTGACGCTGTCCGCGCTCAAGCTGTTCGCGGGCTATGAGCAGCTGTCTGCGCCCGACAGCGCGGCCGGCGTGCCCAACAAGGCGCGGCAGTACTGGATGGGCGCGCGCTACAAGGTGTCAGGCCCGCTGACGCTGATCGGGGCGGGCTACCGCACCACGGTCAACAACGGCGGCGGCAGCGCCAACCTGTTCATGGCGGGCGCCGACTACGCGCTGTCCAGGCGCACGCTGCTGTACGCCAGCGTGGGCAATGTGCGCAATGGCGGCAATGCGAACTTCTCGGTGGAGACCACCAACAACAACCCGGCGCCGGGCGGCAGCCAGACCGGCCTGTACCTGGGCATGGCGCATTCGTTCTGACCGGGGCGGGGCACTTTGGCGGAGGTTGCCGGCCCTTGCTCAAGGGGCTTGCCATCCGCCGCCCAGCACCTTGTTGATCGTCACCTGGTTTTGCAGTTGCGCCAGGTGCAGGGCCGACAGGGCCAGCTGTGCGTTGCGGCTGCGCTCCTGCGCATCCAGCCAGGTGCGCAGGGGTACCTGGCCTGCGCGGTAGCGTGCCTCGTAGAGGCGGGTGATTTCTGCCGATTCCTGCATGACGCGCTGCTGTGCCTGCTCCTGGCTGGCCAGCTCGGTGCGGGCGGACAGGGCTTTTTCCGTTTCCGCCAGCGCGGCGTACAGCGACTTGCGGAAGTTGACCACGGCCTCTTCATGCTGGTTGCGCGCAATGGCGGTGTTCAGCCGCATCTCGCCCACGTTCAGAAAGGGCAGGGTCATGCTGGCGCCCAGGGCCGCCACGGGGTTGGCCAGCAGGTCGAGCAGCGAGTTGCTGGACCCCCCCAGGCTGCCGGTCAGCGACAGCGTGGGATAGTAGCGCGCGGTGGCCGCATCGCTGCTGGCCAGGGAGGCGCGCAGCCGCAGTTCGGCGGCGCGCAGGTCGGGGCGGCGGCCCAGCAGTTCGGCGGGCAGTCCTGCGGCAATGGCAGGCAGCGCGCCGGTGGGCAGGGCCTGCGGCTCGCCACCGGGTGCCTCGGCGCCCAGGAGCAGCTCGTTGAGCGCCTGCCGCAGTTCGGCGCGGGACTGCGTGTACTGGCTGAGCAGCGCCTGCTGCTCGGCCAGCGCCTGCCGGGCCTCGCGCCGTTCCAGGCTGGATACGGCGCCGCTGCGGTACTGCGCCTCCACCAGCTCGCCGGTGCGGCGTGTGTACTCCAGGCTTTGCCGCGCAAATTCCAGGCGCTCGTTGGCCAGGGCCAGTTGCCAGTACAGGCTGGCGGTGGTGGCCGCCAGGGACAGGGCCACGGCCTGCCTGTCCTGCTCGCTGGCCTGGGCCTCGAAGACGGCCGCATCGCGCTGGGCACCCAGGCGGTCGAACAGGTCCAGCTCCCAGCCCACGCTCAGCGTGGCGCTGGACGTCTCCAGCGTGCTGCGCGGGCTGCCGGACAGCGGCCGGCTGGCCCCGGTGCTGAGCGTGCCGCCGGGTTGCGGCAGCAGGGCGCGGCCCGCCAGCTGCGCCTGCAGCGCGGCGCGGCGCACGCGGATGCCTGCCGTTGCCAGGTCGGGGTTGCGCGCAAGGGCCATGTCGATCCATGCATCCAGGCGCGGATCGCCGAAGGCGCGCCACCATGCCTCGGGCGCAGGCGCGGCCGCCGAGGGCTGCGCATGCTCGAACTGCGCGGGCAGCGCCACCTGTGGCGCTTCGTAGGGGGTGCGCGTGATGGCGCCGCAGCCGGCAAGGGCCACGGCGCATGCCAGCGCGCTGGTCTTGAGCATATGCATGTCAATCTCTGGAGAGGGCCTGGACGGGGTCCAGGCGCGCCGCGCTGCGCGCTGGCAGGAAGCCGAAGGTGATGCCTATGAGCGAGGAGCAGGCGACGGCCAGCACGATGGAGGCGGCCGAGAACGAGAGCTGGAAGCTGGAGCCCGACAGGCTCACTGCCAGGCCCAGGCCCAGCGCCAGCGACACACCCAGAATGCCGCCCACGATGCAGACCAGCACGGCCTCGATCAGGAACTGCTGAAGGATGTCCGACTGGCGCGCGCCGATGGCCATGCGCACGCCGATCTCGCGCGTGCGCTCGGTCACCGACACCAGCATGATGTTCATCACGCCGATGCCGCCCACCAGCAGCGCAATCATGGCGATGGCCGAGACCAGCAGCGTCAGCGTGGTGCTGGTGCGCGTGATGGCCTGGCGGATCTGGTCGGAGTTCCAGATGAAGAAGTCCTTGGTGCCATGGCGCTCGGTCAGCAGGCTGGTGGCGGCCTTTTGCGCGATCTCGGCCGGCACCGCGTCCTTGATGCGCAGCGTGATGCTGTCCAGGTGGTACTTGCCGACCAGGCGCGTGGCGGCTGCGGTGTAGGGCACGAAGAAGGTGGGCGTGGAGCCGCCGAAGCTGTTTTGCGCAGGCCGGAGCACGCCGACGATTTCCACGGGCATCTGGCCCAGCAGCACGACCTCGCCCAGCGGGCTGGGGTTGGTGGGGAACAGGGCGGTGGCGGTCTTCTGGTCGATCACCGCCACCTGGGCGTGCAGGTCCACGTCGCGCTGGTCGAAGAAGCGGCCCGATGCCAGGCGCAGGCCGCGCACGCGAAAGTGCTCGAAGCCCACGCCCGTCACCTGGGCCGTGGCCGCGTTCTCGCGGTACAGCGCCGTGACGCCGACCGACACATTGGGCGTGGCGCTGTCCACGTAGGGCTGCTCGGCCAGGGCCTGGGCGTCGGCGGCGACCAGGGTCTCGATGGCGGCCGCGCGCGTGTCGCCGAAGTCCTTGCCGGGGAAGATGTCCAGCGTGTTCGTGCCCAGCTCGCTGATCTGGTTCATCACCTGCTGCTGCGCACCGCGCCCCAGCGCCACCACCGAGACCACGGCCGAGATGCCGATGATGATGCCCAGCATGGTCAGGAAGGTGCGCAGGCGGTGGGCGTTCATGGCGCGCAGGGCCATGCGCAGGGCCTCGCCAAAGCGGTCCGACAGTCCGCGCCAGGAGGCCCGGCGCGCGCCGGATGCCGGCTCCACGGGCGGCCTGGCTTCGTGCGGGGTGCTGCGCCGGTCGGCAATGATGGCGCCGTCGCTGATCTCGATCACGCGCGTGGCGTGGGCCGCCACGGCCATGTCGTGCGTGACCAGGATGATGGTGTGGCCGTCGGCATGCAGCTCCTGCAGGATGCGCATGACCTGCTCGCCGCTGGCCTTGTCCAGCGCGCCCGTGGGCTCGTCGGCCAGGATGACGGCGCCGCCGTTCATCAGCGCACGCGCAATGGACACGCGCTGCTGCTGCCCGCCCGACAGCTGGCCCGGCCGGTGCTGCATGCGGTCGGCCAGGCCCAGGCGTTCGAGCAGGGCGGCCGAGCGCGCATGCCGCTCGCCGGCCGGTGTGGCCGCGTAGACGGCGGGCAGCTCCACATTGCCCTGGGCCGTGAGGTCGGGCAGCAGGTGGTAGCGCTGGAAGATGAAGCCGAAGTGCTCGCGCCGCAGCGCGGCCAGCGCGTCGGGCCCCAGCTCGCTGGTCTCGCGGCCCGCGATGCGGTAGCTGCCCGAGGTCGGATGATCCAGGCAGCCGAGGATGTTCATCAGCGTGGACTTGCCCGAGCCCGAGGCGCCCACGATGGCCACCATCTCGCCGGCCTCGATGGTCAGGTCGATGTCCTTGAGTACCGCCACCGTGGTGTCGCCCGCAGGAAACTCCCGGCGCAGGCCCTGCATCTGCAGCAATGCATGGTCCATGCTTACATTCCCATCGGGTCGCTGCCGGCCGGCTTGCCGCCGGGGCTGGCCTCGCCGATCACCACCTGCTCGCCGGGCTCCAGCCCCGACAGCACCTGGGCCTGGGCGTTGGTGCGCAGGCCCACGCGCACCTTGCGCTCGGTGACCTGGCCCTGGGCATCGCGCACGCGCACGCTGTAGTTGTCGTCGGCATCGCGGCTGCCCAGCGCGGCGGCCGGCATGAGCACTGCCTTGTCGGCCTGGGCCACGCGCACAGTGACCTGGGCGGTCATGGAGGGGCGCAGCTTGCCTTCCGGGTTGGGCACGTCGAACTGGGCGTTGTAGTAGATGGCCTTGGCGGCCTGGGCGCCGGTGGCGGTCGCTGCGCCAGCGGTGGCGTCTGTGGCGATGGAGGCGGGCGCAGGCTCTATGCGCTCGATCGTGGCGGTGTGGCGCTGGCGGCCACTGCCCAGCGTGGTGAACCAGACCGTCTGGCCCAGCTGGATCTTGTCCACGTCGGCCTCGGCAATCTCGGCGCGCACAGTCATCACGTCGAGCTTGGCCAGCATGACGATGGTGGGCGTGGTCTGGAAGGAGTTCAGGGTCTGGCCCTGCTTGGTGACCACGGCCACGATCACGCCGTCCATGGGCGCGACGATGCGGGTGTAGCCCAGGTTGATGCGCTCGGTCTCCACCTGGGTGCGTGCCTGCTCTATCTGGGCCTGCAGGGCGCCGACCTCGGCCTGGGCCGTGTCCAGCGCCGCCTTGGCGGCCTCATGGTCGGCGCGCGAGGTGGCGTCGGCCTGCAGCAGTTCCTGCTGGCGCTGGAAGGTGAGCCGGGCCTGGACGAGGGCCGCGCGCCGCGCGGCCAGCTGCGCCTGCAGCGCGGTGACCGAGGCCTCGGCATTGCGCAGCTTGATGCGCTGCGGCTGGGCATCGACTTCGGCGATCAGGTCGCCGGCCTTGACCTGCTGGCCCAGTTCCACATGCAGGCGCTTGACCTGTCCGGAGACCTGGGCGCCCACGGCCACCAGTTCCTTGGGGTGCAGCCGGCCCACGGCCAGCACGGTCTGCTCCAGGTCGCCGACGGTGACGGGTGCGGTTGCGAATTGGGTGGAGGGCTTGGCACTGGCCTTCCACCACACCAGGCCTGCGACCATGCATGCGCCTGCGACGGCGACCATGGCCCATTTGCGATTGAACTTCATTCTTCCCCTGCCGCGCGGTCGGCCGCAGGGGAGACAGTCCCTGCCCGGCGCCGCGCCAGATGCTCGAACTTACCAGTCTGGCGCGGTTCGATGTCCCGGCATTGACCAAGGCATGGAGATTCAGTGGAGAAAAGCGAGGAGAGGGAGCAGCCGGGCTGCCCCCTCGGCTCACCGCAAGTTCAGCGCCAGTATTGGCACTTGCTCTCGGCCTTCGTCGTCCAGACCTGCTCGGCCGGCAGCTTCTTGACCAGCTTGTAGTAGTCCCAGGTGCCCTTGGATTCGGCCGGGGATTTCACTTCCATCAGGTACATGTCGTGCACGTAGCGGCCGTCCTCGCGCAGGTAGCCGCTGCCGAAGAAGTCATCCATCTTCATGCCGCGCCAGGTGGCCATGACCTTGTCGGCATCCAGCGTGCCGGCCTTTTCCACGGCCTTGAGCCAGTTCATGGTGGCCGAGTAGTCGGCCGCATGGATTTCGCTGGGGCGGCGCTGGGTCTTGGCCATGAAGGCGTCGGCGAACTTGCGCGAGGCATCGTTCATGTCCCAGTACCAGCTGGTGGTGAACTGCATGCCCTGCGTGTTCTTCAGGCCCAGGCTGTGCACGTCGGTGAAGAACACCAGCAGGCCGGCCAGCTTCATGTCCTTGGTCACGCCGAATTCGCGCGCTGCCTTGATGGAGTTGATGGTGTCGCCACCGGCATTGGCCAGGCCCAGGATCTGGGCCTTGGAGTTCTGCGCCTGCAGCATGAAGCTGGAGAAATCGCTGGCGTTCAGCGGCGTCTTGACCGAGCCCAGCACCTTGCCGCCACGCGCCTCGATGATCTTGGTGGTATCGGCCTCCAGCGCATGGCCGAAGGCATAGTCGGCGGTCACGAAGTACCAGCTCTTGCCGCCGGCCTCCACCACGGCCGCGCCCGTGCCCTTGGCCAGGGCCACGGTGTCGAAGGCGTAGTGCACGGTGTAGGGGCTGCACTGCTGGTTGGTCAGCGCCGAGCTGCCTGCGCCGTTGTCGATGAAGACCCGCTTTTTCTCCTGCGCCACCTTGGCCATGGACAGGGCCGTGGCCGAGTTCGTGCCGCCAAACACCAGGCTGATGCCCTGCGTGTCTATCCACTCGCGCGCCTTGCTGGCGGCGATATCGGCCTTGTTCTGGTGGTCGGCCGTCAGCAGCTCGATGGGCTTGCCCAGCAGCTTGCCGCCGTAGTCGTCGATGGCCATCTGTATCGCCACGGCGCCGTTCTTGCCCTCGACATCGGCATAGAGACTGGACATGTCGGTGATGAAGCCGATCCGAACCTTGTCCTGCTGCGCCAGGGCCGGCGTTGCCAGTGCGGCGGCGCACAGTGCCAGGGCCAGCGGTGTCATCAGCGATGTCTTGGGGCGTTGCTGCATGAAGTCTCCTTGCTTTGGATGGAAAAAGCCCGCTGCTGTTGCGCAGGGGCCGGGTGATTCCATGCTGGCAGGGACAGGGGTCTGCCGCATTGGGGCAAGCACGGGCTTGGTGGCCCCGGTGCGACAGTCAGGCCGTGCGGCCGCAAAAAAGGCAGCCCTGAGGCTGCCTTGTTGGATGCTCCTTGGGGGGCTCCTGGCCTGGACCTCAGTCAGCAGTGCGCGGCGCGCGCACGGCATTCTTGGGGCGGAAGGCCTTGCACACGCTGTCGTCCGTTTCCAGATAGGGCCCGCCGATCAGGTCAACGCAATAGGGCACGGCCGCAAAGATGCCGTTGACCTTTTGCGTGCCATCGGGGTTTTTCAGGCCTTCCAGGGTTTCGGCAATGGCCTTGGGCTGGCCCGGCAGGTTGATGATCAGGCTCTTGCCACGGATCACCGCCACCTGGCGCGACAGGATCGCCGTGGGCACAAAGGCCAGGCTGATCTGGCGCATCTGCTCGCCAAAGCCCGGCATTTCCTTGTCGGCCACGGCCAGCGTGGCTTCGGGCGTGACATCGCGCGGGGCGGGGCCGGTGCCGCCCGTGGTCAGCACCAGGCAGCAGCCTGCATCGACCAGCTCGATCAGCGTGGCGCTGATGCCTGCCTGCTCGTCGGGGATCAGGCGCGGCTCGAACGTGATGGGGTTCCTGAGCGCGCGGGTGAGCCAGTCCTGCAGGGCCGGCAGGCCCTTGTCCTCATAGACGCCGCTGCTGGCACGGTCGCTGATCGAGACGATGCCGATGCGCACGGCGTCATGGACGGGCTCACTCATCGTCAGCTTCCTCGCCAGCGCCGTCACCGTCCTCGGCTGTCTCGCGGCCCGTGCCGCCCAACTGCTGGCGCACCAGCTGAAACAGATCGCGGTAGGCGCGGCCCTTGCGCTGGGCCAGGCCGGTGGATTCCTGCACATTGGCCTCATGGGCGCCCGGCATGTCCTTGCGGGCCTGGCGGATCAGGGCGCGCAGCTGCTGGGTGTCTGTGTCGGGGAAATGGTCCAGCCAGATGGACAGGGCCGATTCCTCGGCAATCAGGCGGTCGCGCCATTGCTCGGCCGCATGCAGGGCCATCTTCTCGGCGGCCGAGCCGTTGTGCTGCTCGTCCAGCGCGGCGCGCACGGCGGCGATCTCGGTCTCGTCCAGCTTGCGCATGAGCTTGCCGACGTACTGCATCTGGCGGCGCTTGCCTTCGAAATTGGTGATGCGCTTGGCCTCGGCCAGGGCATCGGCCAGCTGGTCGGGCAATTGCAGGCGCTTGAACAGGTCGGAGCGCAGCGTCAGCAAATCCTTGCCGAGGTCCTGCAAGGCGTCGGACTCGCGCTTGAGATCCGTCTTGCTGGAGTCGGGAGTGCCTTTGAGTTCGGCCTTGAGCTGCAGGTCGAGTTCGCTGCCTTCGGCAACGAAGTGACCTTTGACGTAGTAGCCTTTTTTGGGTTTGCGTGACATGGGGTAGGGGACAAATACAGTGGCGGCGCGGAGGGCGCTGCAGTGGCGGCTATCATAGCCGCCGCTATGAAAAAACCCCGTCCCCGCGCGGCAAGCACCGCCAAACCGCAGGCTGATTCCGGCTTCAGCTACAGCCAACCGTTTTTTGAAGATCTGGTGGACCGTGCCCTGGTCCACGCCAAGAAGCTCGGCGCAACCGACGCCGGAGCCGAGGCTTCCGAGGGCTGCGGCCTGAGCGTGAGTGTGCGCAAGGGGGCGCTGGAGACCGTGGAGCGCAACCGCGACAAGTCGCTGGGCGTGACCGTCTACCTGGGCAACCGCCGTGGCAACGCCAGCACCTCCGACTTCTCGGATGCCGCCATCCAGCAGACCGTGCAGGCCGCCTACGACATCGCGCGCTTCACCGCCGAGGACCCCATGGCCGGCCTGCCCGATGCGGCCGACATCGCCCCGCCCGGCACCCACCGCGACCTGCAGCTGTTCCACCCCTGGGAGCTGACCAGCGAGGCTGCGGCGCAGCTGGCGCTGCAGTGCGAAGAAGCTGCCCTGGGCACGCACAAGCGCATCACCAACAGCGAAGGCGCTGGCGTCTCGGCCCAGCAAAGCCATTTCTTCAGCGCCCATACCAATGGTTTCCGTGGCGGCTACGCCAGCTCGCGCCACAGCCTGTCGGTGGCGCCCATCGCATCGCTGCCCGGCCGCAATGGCGAGATGCAGCGCGATGCCTGGTACAGCTCCATGCGCAACGCGGCCGACCTGGCCTCGCCCGAAGCCGTGGGCCGCTACGCCGCCCAGCGCGCCCTGAGCCGCCTGGGCAGCCGCAAGATCCCGACCACCGAGTGCCCGGTGCTGTTCGAGTCCACGCTGGCCGCCGGCCTGCTGGGCAGCTTCGTGCAGGCCGTCAGCGGCGGCGCGCTGTACCGCCGCAGCACCTTCCTGCTCGACTCGCTGGGCAAGCCCGTCTTCCCCAAGCACATCGACATCACGGAAGATCCCTTCATCCTCGGCGGCAAGGGCAGCTCGCCCTTCGACGAGGAAGGCGTGCGCGTGCAGGCCCGCAAGGTGGTGGATGCCGGCCGCGTCGAGGGCTACTTCCTGTCCAGCTACTCGGCACGCAAGCTGGGCATGAAGACCACCGGCAATGCCGGCGGATCGCACAACCTGGTCATGACCTCGCGCCGCACCAAGGCCGGCGACGACCTGCCCGCCATGCTCAAGAAGCTGGGCACGGGCCTGTTCGTGATCGAACTCATGGGCCAGGGCGTGAACTACGTGACCGGCGACTACTCGCGCGGCGTCAGCGGCTTCTGGGTGGAAAACGGCGAAATCGCCTTCCCCGTGCATGAGATCACCATCGCCGGCAACCTCAAGGACATGCTCAAGGGCATCGAGGCCGTGGGCGCGGATGCCTACAACTACGGCGCCAAGACCGTGGGCTCTATCCTGATCAACCGCATGAAGGTGGCGGGCAGCTGAGCGCTGGTTCAGCTCAAAAATAAAGCGGCTTTTTGAAGCCGCTTTTTTGTGGATCTACACCACTCGCTGCCTCTGCACGCCCAGCCCCTCGATCCCCAGCTCCATCACATCGCCAGCCTTCAGATAGCGCGGCGGCTTCATGCCCATCCCGACTCCCGGGGGCGTGCCGGTGATGATGAGGTCGCCGGGCTCCAGCGTCATCACGCGGCTGCAGTGGCTGATGAGTTCGGCGCAGCCAAAGATCATGGTGCGCGTGCTGCCGCTCTGGCGGCGCTCCCCGTTCACATCCAGCCATAGCTGCAGGGCCTGCGGATCGGGCACTTCGTCGCGCGTGACCAGCCAGGGGCCGATGGGGCCGAAGCGGTCGAAACCCTTGCCCTTGCTCCACTGGCCACCGCTGCGGTCAATCTGGTATTCGCGCTCGGACACATCGTTGGCAAGGCAGTAGCCGGCCACATGCTCCAGCGCATCGGCCACGGACACATTGCGCGCGCGCTCGCCGATGACGATGCCCAGTTCCACCTCCCAGTCCATGCGCGTGCTGCCCTCGGGCAGGGGGATGTCGTCGTCGGGGCCGCAGGCGCAGCTGGGCCATTTGGCGAAGAGGATGGGCTCCTTGGGGAGGGGCATGCCGGCTTCCTCGGCATGGTCGCGGTAGTTCAGGCCGATGGCGACGAACTTGGACATGCCGCTCCACGGCATGCCGATGCGCACCGGACCTTGCACCAGGGGCAGCCTGGCAGGGTCGATGGCGGCCAGGGCCCGCAGCGCCTCGCGGCCCAGCAGGCGGGGCGTGTAGTCGTCCAACAGGGCGGACAGGTCGCGGATCTGGCCTTCGGCATCCAGCAGGCCGGGCTTTTCCTGGCCCTCGGGGCCGAATCTCAGCAGTTTCATGAAGTTTCCTCTGGAGTTCCTGGAGTGGGTCGCTCTGCCGGCTGCAGGTGCTGTTGAGCAGCTGCAGGTGCGCAGATGCCGGCGCCCATTGTGAGGAATGTCTCGCGAAGTCTGGGAATGACGGGGCCTTGTCGGTGCGCGGGATATCCATGCGCCCACTGCCTCCGATCACGACGGCTGGCAGCCCGATGCCTGCATGTCGGCAAGGCGCTGTCCTACCGGATGAGCAGGGTTTGGGAAGGCGATGCGACTGATTCAAATTGTCAAATTTGTTCCTGGATGTGTTTCTTCCGTGCCAGCAGTCTGGCCGGTTTGCGTAGGTGGTTCGAGGGAGAGCGACGTGGGTTTTCTGAGGCGTATGAAGTTGGGAACCATGCTGGGCATGGGTTTCCTTGCGGTGATCGTGGTCTGCGTGTGCGTGGCCGGCTTCGGCTGGATGAAGCTGCACGATCAGGGGGAGCAGTTGCGTGTTTTGGCCGAGGACCGCATGGGCAATCTGGCCCGGCTGCAATCGCTCAAGGACAACGCCAATGTGTCGGCGCGGGTGGTGCGCAATCTGGCGCTGATCACCGATCCGGCGCAGATGGCCGAGGAGAGCCGCCGGCTGGATGAGGTGGTTGCCAGGAACGGCCTGGTCATGAAGGAGTTGGACCAGCGCCTGCAGACCGAGCAGGCGCGCCGGCTCTTTGCCGACATACGGCAGGCGCGCCAGCCTTTCGTGGAGACCATGCGCCAGGCCGGTGACCTGGGCCTGGCCAACCAGGGCGATGCCGCCAGGGATCTGATCATGGGGCGCCTGCGCTCCTTGCAGACGACCTATTTCGATGCGGTCGAGGCACTGGTCGATTACCAGAAGGCACAGACGCAGGCCACGGTGGACGGCTCCCTGCGCAGCGTGGCCGAAGACGGCGTGGCCATGCTGGTGCTGACGCTGCTGGCCGCCGCGCTGGGCTCTCTGGTGGCCTGGATGATCACCAGGACGGTCAAGCAGCAGCTGGGCGGAGAGCCCTCCTATGCCACCGGGGTGGCGCGCCAGATCGCGCAGGGCGATTTGTCCGTGCGGGTGCAACTGGCGCCCGGAGACACCTCCAGCCTGCTGCACGCCATGGAGGACATGCGTGCCGGCCTGGCGCGCGTGGTCGCCGATGTGCGGCAAAGCAGCGAATCCATCGCGACCGGCGCCAGCCAGATCGCATCGGGCAATGCCGACCTGAGCCAGCGCACGGAGGAGCAGGCCAGCAATCTGGAGCAGACCGCCGCCTCCATGGAGGAGATGAACGCCACCGTCAAGCTCAATGCCGATACGGTGCGTACCGCCACCCAGCTGGCCGCTTCGTCGAGCCAGGCCGCCACTGGCGGCGGCAAGATCGTGGACCGCGTTGTGGCCACCATGGAGCAGATCACCGCGAGTTCCCGGAAGATCGAGGACATCATCGGCGTGATCGACTCCATTGCCTTCCAGACCAACATCCTGGCGCTCAATGCCGCCGTGGAGGCGGCGCGGGCGGGCGAGCAGGGGCGCGGCTTTGCCGTGGTGGCATCCGAAGTGCGCAGCCTGGCCCAGCGCAGCGCTGGGGCAGCCAAGGAGATCAAGGCCCTGATAGGCGAGAGCGTGTCCAAGGTGGATGAAGGCTCCGGTCTGGTGGGCGAGGCAGGTTCCGCGATGCAGGACATCGTCCGCCAGGCGCAGCAGGTGGCCGACCTGATCGGCGAGATAGGCGCAGCCACGGCCGAGCAGGCCGATGGTGTGGCGCAGGTGGGCGATGCCGTCGTACAGCTGGACCAGGTCACGCAGCAGAACGCCGCCCTGGTCGAAGAGTCGGCGGCGGCTGCTGCCAGCCTGAACGCGCAGGCTGCCAGGTTGGTCGATCTGGTCAGTCTGTTCAAGCTGGATGGGCTGTCCTCGTCCGTGTCCCTGCCCGCGACATCACCGGCCCAGGCGCCAGCGCCAGCCGCCTCAGGCAGCAAGGGCGGCCAGCGGACGAAGGCGTCCCCAGCGGCACCCAGGGTTGCTGCAGCGCCTGCCAAGGTCACCCCGCTGCGCAATGCGGGCGAGCGTGTGGACGAGAACTGGGAAGTGTTCTGACCGCGAGCGCGGCAATGCCGCGCTTTGCGCATAGAACCGGGGGGGGCTTGTCGGCCTCATGCCGTCGGATGGGGTGGGGTCTGCCCAGATGCCTGCCCAGGCGCCTGCCCCGGTGCATGGGCCGGTGCATGGGCCGGTGCATGGGCCGGCATGTTGCGCACATGCAGGTCCAGCTGCGGGAAGGCCACGGCAATGCCAGCGTCCTTGAGCCGGTCGTTGACGCGGCGGTTGAGGTCGTGGCGCACGGGCAGGCGGTCTTCGACCTTGCCCACGTAGGCGCGCAGCTCGAAGCGCTGGCCGTTGCCTTCCAGCGCCATGAACCAGCAGTTGGGCTCGGGCTCGCGCAGCACCTGGGGGTGCTCCCTGGCAATGTCCAGCAGCATGTCGCGCACCTGCTCGGGGTCGTTGCCGTGGGCCACGGGCACGTCGATCACCAGGCGGGTCACGTCGTCGCTCAAGGTCCAGTTCGTCACCTGGCCGGTGATGAAGGTCTTGTTGGGGATGACGATTTCCTTGTTGTCGAAGTCCAGCACCGTGGTGGCCCGCGTGCGGATGCGCGTGACGGTGCCGGTGAGGGTGTCGATGGTGATGACATCGCCCACGCGGAAGGGCCGCTCCACCAGCAGGATCAGGCCCGAGACGAAGTTGGCGAAGATCTCCTGCAGGCCGAAGCCCAGGCCCACGGTGAGCGCCGCCACCATCCACTGCAGCTGGCCCCAGCGCAGGCCCAGCAGCGTGAAGGCGCTGACCGTGCCCGCGATGGTGATGGCGTAACGCGCCAGCGTGGCCAGGGTGTAGCGCGCGGAGCTGCTGATGCGGTTGGAGGCCGACAACGTCACTTCCAGCAGGCCCGGCAGGTTGCGTGCAAAGCTGAAGGTCAGCAGCAGGATCATCACGCCCAGCAGCGCATCCATCAGGCTCACGGGGGCGGCATGCGCGATGCCGTCGGCGCCGGTGTTGGTGGTGTACCAGAGCACCACGCCTTCGGAGCGCAGCAGCGCAGGCAGCACGGGCAGCCAGGCGTAGACCAGGGTCAGCACGACCAGCACCTGCTGCAGCAGGCCCAGCAGCCGGTGCGCCTGGGCGCCCACGGTGACCAGGGCCATCTGGGTGGCTTCGTCGGTGGGGGCCTTGCCGGTGTCCACGCCCGAGCCGCTCTGGGCCAGTCTGGCGGCTTCGCGCAGCCGGTTCAGCGCCAGGCGCCGCTCGCCCAGCAGCAGCCAGCGCCGCAGCAGGTTGACCACGACCTCGACCGCGCCCAGGAACACGAAGCTGGCCATCAGGGCCTGGATGACTTCGGTGGCCGTGTAGACATAGCCGAGCACGATGCCCACGGCCAGCGCGCTGAGCATGAGCATCAGCACCACGCTGACGATCTGGCCCCAGTGGATGCCGGGCCGCTTTTGCTGCATGACACGGCGAAAGTACAGCCAGGCCATCCAGGCCAGCCCCAGCGACAGCATGAGGATGGAGATGCGCCCCCAGGTGCTGATGGCGTGATTGTCATGGCTGTAGAAGGCCAGGCCGCCCAGCAGTTCGGCAGGCACGATCAGCCAGGCGGCGCGGCGCACCATCTGGCGCAGCATCTGCACGCGAGCGGCCGGCCAGCCGAAGTGGGCCAGTGCCAGCCCGCCTGGGCAGAACAGGGCGTTGAGCAAGGTGGCCACGAAGATGAAATCGCTGAGCTGGACCAGGGTGGCGCCCAGCGGCTCCAGCGCCGTGCCCACGGTTTCGGGGCCTTGCAGCAGGCTGCCCAGCGCCGCGGCCGCAAAGCTCCAGGGCAGGGTGTAGAGCAGGCTCCAGCCCAGCGCCAGCAGGCTCAGCCCGAAGTGGTCGCGCATGAAGTCGCCCACGCGCACGGCGATGGACTGCAGCTGGCGCAGCGCGTAGCGGCGCAGGCCCAGCAGCAGGGCCACGATCAGGCCGACGGCGCCAAAGGCCCAGGGATCGTTCCAGATGCTGGCGGCCAGGGCGCGCGCGGTTTTCCAGGGGGAGCTGCTGCCTTCGATGTCCTGCTCCAGCGCCTGCCACTCGCTGAGCCAGGTACGGTCCATGGGGCGGTGGCTGGGGAACCACAGCAGCTCCTTGTCCAGCACCTGGCGCAACTCATTGCCGCTGCGCAGGGCCGCGCGCAGCGCGTCGTCGGTCTGCTCCAGCACGGCGATGCGGCGCAGCAACACCGGCTGCAGTTGGTCGGTGAGTGCCACCTGCCGGGCCAGCAAAGCGGTCTGCTGGGCCGATACCGTGGCGTTGGCGGCCGGCTCCGGTGCCGCCACGCCGCCTGCATCCGCAGCGTCGGCCGGGGCTTGCGCCGCCGTGTCCGCGCCGGGGTTCTGGCGCCATTTGCTGGAGTTGAACAGTGTCAGGCGCAGCTCGGCCAGCTGGCGCTGCACGGCCCGGTGCCTGGCCTGCAGGGTGCTGCCGGAGGACAGCTCCACGCGCTGCTGCCACAGCCACTGGCCCACGGCCGCGCTGCCACCGCCCAGCCGCAGGCGTGCCTGGGTGTCGCGCAGCGTGGCGCTCAACTGGTCACGCACATATTCGTCATTGGCCAGGGTCTTGCGCTCCTGCGCCAGTTCATTGGAGTTCTTGAGGATCTGCGCGGCCAGCGCCGCATTGCGCTGGGCCAGGTCGCGTATGGCGGGATCGGCGGCGGAAGCGTGCTGGGCGGCCAGCTCCATCTCCTGCACCTGCTGCTCCAGTTGCTGGCGGCTGCGCTCGGCAATGCGCTGGGTCAGCCAGGCGGCGCGCGGCATGCGCTCCAGCAGCTCGCGGCGCTGGGCCTGCAGCTGGGCGGCCAGCAGGCGCTGGCGGGCTTCGATGGTGGACTGCTCTTCCTGGCGCAGCGCCAGCTCCAGCAGGGCGCGGCGGTGCTCGGCGCTGCGGCGCGCCTGGCGGGCCTGGGTGAGATCGGGGGCCTCGCCGGGCTCGGCCGTCACGGGCTCGGCGTTTTCCTGGGCGCGCTGCTGCAGGATGGACAGATCGATGCGCCCCGGGCCGGGCTGCGAGACCAGGTTGGCCTGGTCGGCCGCGGATTTCTCGATGCCGGCCTTGAGGGCGGCAATGGCATCGCGCTCATCGGCCAGCAGGCGTTCCAGCACTTCCTGGCTGGCGTTGGCGGGAACGCGTTCCTTCCAGCGATCGAACAGGCTGCCCAGCTGCTCGTCGCTCAGCGGCGCGGGCAGGGGCGGCACGGGCGTGCGTGCCCTGGCGCGCATGCGGTCCAGTTCCTGGGCCAGCGCATCGGCTTCCTTTGTGGCCGAGGCTGCGGCATCGAGCTGGGTCTGAATGGCGTTGCTTCGTTCCTTGTCGGACGCGGAGCCACCGCCCAGGGTGCCCTGCAAGGCACCCAAAGGGCCTGCTGCCGGTGCGGCCTTGGCCAGGCCCGGTGCCAGCAGGGCGAGCAGCAGGCCGAGCACCAGGCACATGGCCCACAGCAGGTGCATCGGCGTGACGGCAGCCAGTTTGCGCGATGGGCGACCGGCGGCAAGTAGGGGGTTGTCGGCAGGAGACATCGGTTCTGAATTCGGGCCTGTGCCGCTGTGTGAGTGCGGACTATCATTTGTCAAAAGTGGGAGCGTGAGGCGCTGTATTCACGGGCCTTGCTGCAGGCCCGGCTGGCTCAAGCCCCTGTCCCGGCACCGCAAAAAGCGGGGTAGTCCAGGAACCTGACATTGTGACCTCGCGCGCAATGCAGACATGTGGGACGTATGAGCTATTCAAAGCGGATGCAAGGTGCTACAACAGTTCCACACGGTAGCGAATGCCTTGCAACTTCGCGGCACTGTTCGCCCTCGGGTGCCGCCGGGAGAGGTCGTATGGATGTCATCAGCAACTCGGCTGCACGTTACGTTCGCCTTCGCGAAGAAGAGATGTCGCTGGACGAATTTCTCGCCCTGTGCCAGCGCGATCCCATGGCCTACGAGGGCGCCGCCCAGCGCATGCTGGCGGCCATAGGCGAACCCGAAATGGTGGACACGCGCAATGATCCGCGCCTGTCGCGGCTGTTTGCCAACAAGGTCATCCGGCGCTATCCGGCCTTCGCCGAGTTCTACGGCATGGAAGACTCCATCGAGCAGGTGGTGAGCTTCTTCCGCCATGCGGCCCAGGGCCTGGAAGAGCGCAAGCAGATCCTCTATCTGCTGGGCCCCGTGGGCGGCGGCAAGAGCTCCATCGCCGAGCGCCTCAAATACCTGATGCAGAAGGTGCCGTTCTACGCGCTCAAGGGCTCGCCCGTGAACGAGTCGCCGCTGGGCCTGTTCGACCCCGTGGAGGACGGGCCGCTGCTGGAGGAGCAGTTCGGCATTCCCCGGCGCTGCCTCAACCATGTGCTGTCGCCCTGGGCCGTCAAGCGCCTGGAGGAGTTGGGCGGCGACATCCGCCAGTTCCGCGTGGTCAAGCGCTATCCCAGCATCTCCAGGCAGGTGGGCATTGCCAAGACCGAGCCCGGCGACGAGAACAACCAGGACATCTCCAGCCTGGTGGGCAAGGTGGACATCCGCAAGCTGGAGAACTTTGCCCAGGACGATACCGATGCCTACAGCTACTCGGGCGGCCTGTGCCTGGCCAACCAGGGCCTGCTGGAGTTCGTGGAGATGTTCAAGGCGCCCATCAAGGTGCTGCACCCGCTGCTGACGGCCACGCAGGAGAGCAACTACAAGGGCACGGAAGGCTTTGGCGCCATTCCCTTCGACGGCATGGTGCTGGCCCACAGCAACGAGAGCGAGTGGAAGGCCTTCCGCAACAACCGCAACAACGAGGCCTTCCTGGACCGCGTCTACATCGTCAAGGTGCCTTACTGCCTGCGTGTGTCGGAGGAGGTGCGCATCTACGAGAAGCTGATCCGCGAGTCGTCCCTGGCCAGCGCCGTGTGCGCGCCCGGCACACTCAAGATGATGGCCCAGTTCGCCGTGCTCACGCGGCTGAAGGAGCCCGAGAACTCCAGCATCTTCAGCAAGATGCAGGTCTATGACGGCGAGAGCCTCAAGGACACGGACCCGCGCGCCAAGAGCTTCCAGGAGTACCGCGACTATGCGGGCGTTGACGAGGGCATGTCGGGCATCTCCACGCGCTTCGCGTTCAAGATCCTGTCCAAGGTCTTCAACTACGACAGTACCGAGGTGGCGGCCAACCCGGTGCACCTGATGTATGTGCTGGAGCAGCAGATCGAGCGCGAGCAGTTCCCTGCCGAGCTGGAGACCAAGTACACCAGCTACATCAAGGAATACCTGTCGCCGCACTATGCCGAGTTCATCGGCAAGGAAATCCAGACGGCCTATCTGGAGAGCTACAGCGAGTACGGCCAGAACATCTTCGACCGCTACGTCACCTACGCCGACTACTGGATACAGGACAGCGAGTACCGCGACAACGATACCGGCGAGGCCTTCGACCGCAACGCGCTCAACGCCGAGATGGAGAAGGTCGAGAAGCCCGCGGGCATCGCCAATGCCAAGGACTTCCGCAACGAGATCGTCAACTTCGTGCTGCGCGCGCGGGCCAACAACCAGGGCAAGAACCCCAGCTGGACCAGCTACGAGAAGCTGCGCGTGGTGATCGAGAAGAAGATGTTCTCCAATACCGAGGAGCTGCTGCCCGTGATCAGCTTCAACGCCAAGGCCAGTGCCGAGGACGCGCGCAAGCACGAGGACTTCGTCACCCGCATGGAGGCCAAGGGCTATACGTCCAAGCAGGTGCGCCTGCTGTGCGAGTGGTACCTGCGCGTTCGCAAGAGCAACTGACGGGTGGGTGCGCCGCCCTTCGGCGCGCCCGGGCTGGGGGGAACAGATGGCATTGCAAATCATCGATCGCAGGCTGGCCGGCAAGAACAAGTCGGTGGGCAACCGCGAGCGCTTCGTGCGCCGCTACAAGGCGCAGATCGCCGAGGCGGTGCGCCGCGCGGTGGACAAGCGCGGCATCCGCCACATGGAGGAGTCCGAGAGCGTCTCCATCCCGCGCAAGGACATCCGCGAGCCCGTGTTCCACCATGGGCAGGGCGGCGTCCATGACACGGTGCACCCGGGCAACACCGAGCATGTGCGCGGCGACCGCATTGCCCGGCCGCAGGGCGGCGCAGGCGGCGGCGGCTCCCAGGCCAGCGACAGCGGCGAGGGCGAGGACGACTTCACCTTCACCCTGACCAAGGAAGAGTTCATGGAACTGTTCTTTGAAGACCTGGCCCTGCCGCGCCTGCTGCGCACCCACATCGGCAACACCATGCAGTACAAGACGCGCCGCGCCGGCTACAGCCACGACGGCACGCCGCACAACCTGGCCCTGCTGCGCACCATGCGCGGCGCCCTGGGCCGGCGCATTGCGCTGACCAAGGCGCCGCACCGCGAACTCAAGGCGCTGGAAGAGCAGCTGCAAGCGCTGCTGGCGCAGGACGATGGCACCAGCGAGGCGGCGGCTGAGCTGCAGCAGCGCATCGATGCGCTGAAGCTGCGCATGGGCACGGTGGCCTTTCTCGACCCCATCGACCTGCGGTTTCGCAACCGCACGCGCGTGCCTGCGCCCATCAGCCAGGCCGTGATGTTCTGCGTGATGGATGTGTCCGGCTCCATGGACCAGGACCGCAAGGACCTGGCCAAGCGCTTCTTCATCCTGCTGTACCTGTTCCTGACGCGGCACTACGAGAAGATCGACATCGTCTTCATCCGCCACCACACGCAGGCGGCCGAGGTCAGCGAGGACGAGTTCTTCCACTCCCAGGAAAGCGGCGGCACGGTGGTCAGCAGTGCGCTGGTGCTGCTGGACCAGATCATCCGCGCGCGCTACCCGTCCGGGGACTGGAACATCTACGTGGCCCAGGCCAGCGATGGCGACAACTTCGGCGACGACGGCTCCAACTGCCGCAACCTGCTGGTCGACAAGATCCTGCCGCTGGTGCGCTACTTCGCCTATGTGCAGGTGGTGCAGGAAGAGCAGAGCCTGTGGCAGGAGTACAGCCAGGTGCTGCCGCTGTTCTCGCATTTCGCCATGCGCAAGGTGTCGGACGCCAGCGAGATCTACCCCGTGTTCCGCGACCTGTTCAAGAAAGAGGGGGTATCGGTATGAACCTCTCTCACTATCCCGTGCTGGCGCCCCGCCATGCCACGCCGCAGTGGAAATCCCATCTGGCCAGCGAACGGGCCCAGCGCATCGTGCCCTCCGCGCCGCTGCCGGCGGGGGAGCGGCCGGCCGAGCCTCTGCCCGATCCCAGCGACTGGACCTTCGAGCTCATCGAACGCTATCACGCAGCGATTGCGGCCGCCGCCGAACGCTACGGCCTGGACACCTATCCCAACCAGCTGGAAGTGATCTCGGCCGAGCAGATGATGGACGCCTACGCCAGCGTGGGCATGCCCGTGGGCTACCGCCACTGGAGCTACGGCAAGGAATACATGGCGACCGAGCGGCGCTACCGGCGCGGCCACATGGGCCTGGCCTACGAGATCGTCATCAACTCCAATCCCTGCATCAGCTATCTGATGGAGGAGAACACCACGGCCATGCAGGCCCTGGTGATCGCCCATGCGGCGTACGGCCACAACAGCTTCTTCAAGAACAACTACCTGTTCGGCATGTGGACGGATGCCGGCAGCATCATCGACTACCTGGTCTATGCGCGCGACTTCATCACCCAGTGCGAGGAGCGCCACGGCCTGACGACGGTGGAGCAATGGCTGGACTCCTGCCATGCCCTGTCCAATCTGGGCGTGGACCGCTACCGCCGCCCCTCCAAGAAAAGCCTGGCGCGCGAGCGGGCCGAGCGCGAGCAGCGCGAGGCCTATGCCCAGCAGCAGGTCAACGAGCTGTGGCGCACCCTGCCGGCCCGCCCGGGCAAGGACAGCGCGGCGCAGCACAGCGAGCGCTTTCCCAAGGAGCCCGAGGAAAACCTGTTGTACTTCATCGAGAAGAACGCCCCGCTGCTGGAGCCCTGGCAGCGCGAGATCGTGCGCATCGTGCGCAAGATCGCCCAGTACTTCTACCCGCAGCGCCAGACCCAGGTGATGAACGAGGGCTGGGCCACGTTCTGGCACTACACCCTGCTCAACACCCTGTACGACGAAGGCTGGCTGACCGACGGCGTGATGATCGAATGGCTGTCCTCCCACACCAATGTCATCTACCAGCCCCCGGCCGGTCACCGCGCCTACAGCGGCATCAATCCCTATGCGCTGGGCTTTGCCATGTACCGCGACATCCGCCGCATCTGCCAGGACCCCACCGAGGAAGACCGCCGCTGGTTCCCCGACCTGGCCGGCACGCCCTGGCTGCCGGCGCTGCACCATGCCATGCAGAACTTCAAGGACGAGAGCTTTGTCGGCCAGTACCTGAGCCCACAGCTGATGCGCGACATGCGGCTGTTCGCCATCCATGACGACGCCAGCGAACGCGAACTGCTGGTCAGCGCCATCCATGACGACGACGGCTACCGCACCCTGCGCCAGACGCTGTCGCAGCAATACGACCTGGGTGCGCGCGAGCCCAATATCCAGGTCTGGAACGTCAATCTGCGCGGCGACCGCTGCCTCACCCTGCGCCACACCCGCTACCAGGGCCGGCCGCTGTCCGACGATGCGCTGGAAGTGCTCAAGCACGCAGCGCGCCTGTGGGGCTTTGGCGTGCAGCTGGAAAGCGTCAACGGCGATGGCGACGCGCCCGTGCTGCTGCACTCGGTGCCCGCTCCACCGGCCTGATCCTCCTGCCTGAGCCAGCCAGGCCCTAGCGCAGCGTTCCCACGTACTTGCGGTTTTCCGCACGCTGGCGCATCAGCTCGCCTGCGCGCTGCATGAGCGGCGAGCGCTCGGCGGGGCCGGCCAGCGCGGCATTCCAGGCCGCTTCGAAGCGATGGGTCCATTCCACCAGCTCGGGCGTGCTGCGCGCCCCTTCCTGCTCCCGGGCGAAGCGGATGATTTCGGCGGCGTACTCGGCATTGGCCGCCAGCCATTCGGTATCGGTCACGCGGCCGCAGCTTCTGCGCAGCAGCACATGCAGGTGCGCGGCGATGGCCAGGAGTTCGCTTTCGGGCATGTAGTGGCACTCCTTCGGTTTGACGATCATCGGGCGATCGGGTGCCGGGCCGCTTCGCGGCCCGGCCGTTCATCCACTCAGGCGTTCGCGGTGCAGCGCCAGGTCCAGGCCCTGCAGTTCGCTTTCCTCATCCACGCGCAGGCCGATCAGCATGTCCAGCAGCCACAGCAGCACCGCCGTGGCCACCAGCGTGAACAAGGCCACGGCCAGCACGCTCACCGCCTGGGTGAGCACGCTGGCCTGCACGCCGCCGATCTGCGGGCTGGCAAACACGCCGGTCAGCAGCGAGCCCACGATGCCGCCCACGCCATGCACGCCAAACACATCCAGCGAATCGTCCGCGCCCAGCAGCCGCTTGAGCCCCGTTGCGCCCCAATAGCAGGCGACACCGGCCATCGAGCCGATGCACAGCGCCGACAGCGGCGTCACGAAACCGGCTGCCGGCGTGATCGCCACCAGGCCGCCGACCAGCCCCGAGCACAGGCCCAGCAGCGTGGCCTTGCCGCGCACCACGTACTCGGCCAGCGACCAGGCCAGGGCGCCCGCGCTGGCGGCAATGTGGGTGACGGCCAGCGCCAGCGCCGCCCGGCTGTCCCCGGCCAGCGATGAGCCGGCGTTGAAGCCGAACCAGCCCATCCACAGCAGCGCCGCGCCCATCATGGTCAGGGCCAGGTTGTAGGGCTCGAAGGGCTCGTGCCCGTAGCCGCGGCGCGGCCGCAGGAACCAGGCGCAGACCAGCCCGGCCACGCCCGCGTTCACATGCACCACGGTGCCCCCGGCAAAGTCCAGCGCGCCCATGCGCGCCAGCCAGCCGCCCGGCTCCCACACCCAGTGCGCCACCGGTGCATAGACCAGCAGGCTCCACAAGCCCACGAAGATCAGCATGGCACCGAAGCGCATGCGCTCCACCCAGGCGCCCACCAGCAAGGCGGCGGTGATCACGGCAAAGGCCAGCTGGAACATCGCATAGGCTGCTTCGGGCACGTGCGGCGCCAGGTGGCTCACGGCCACCAGGCCCTTGGCGGCGTTGAAATCCAGCCCCGCGAACCAGGCGCGCGAATCACCGCCTATCCATGCATTGCCGGGCGTGAAGGCCAGCGAATAGCCCAGTGCAAACCACAGAATGCTGACCAGGCAGGCAATCGCCACCACGCTGGCCATGGTGTTGAGCACGTTCTTGCGGCGCACCATGCCCGCATAGAACAGCGCAATGCCGGGCAGCGTCATCAGCAGCACCAGCACCGTGGCCGTCATCAGCCAGACCGTGTCCACGGCGCTGAGGGATTCCACCGCCACCCGCGTGATCGCCTGCTCGGCCGCCTGCGCCGTCTGCGCCGCACCCAGGACCGCGACCCATCCTCCCGCCACCAATGTTCTCAATGCCCGTGCGCACCTGTGCATGCAATGACTCCCTTGTTTGTTGTGGTCATGGGGCCGTCTGCCGTTGCCGCCATGGCTGCATTGGCCGGCCTGCAGCGGCCTTGCACAAGTCGTGCCAGCGCAGACGGGGCCCTTGGGGGCCGTGCGATGCAGCCGGAACACCAAAACGGGAAAACCGCGAGTCAAAACAGGGCAGCCGGGCGGGCGGTGCACCATCGCCGTGCGGTGGTGCAGCTCTTAAACTGCCGGCATGAATCGAAGAAATCTGATGTGCGCCGCGCTGCTCGCCTGTCTGTCACAGGCGGTGCTGGCGGCTGCCGAACTGCAGGACAGGCCCGAATGGGCCCGCTTTTTTGCCGATGCCAAGGTCGATGGCAGCATCGTCGTGGTCGATGCCAGAGGCCCGGCCGAAGCCGTCTACGTCCACAACCGTGAACGCGCGGCGCGGCGCTACTCGCCCGCTTCCACCTTCAAGATCCCGCACAGCCTGTTCGCGCTGGACGCCGGGCTGCTGCGCGACGAGTTCCAGCGCATTGCCTGGGATGGCGTGAAGCGCCAGTTGCCGGCCTGGAATGCCGATCAGGACCTGCGCTCGGCCATGCGCAACTCCACCGTCTGGGTGTACGAAGGCTTTGCCAGGGAGCTTGGCAGTGCGCGTGAGGCTGCCTACATGCGCAAGATCGACTACGGCAATGCGCTGGCCACGGGCGAGCAGCCGTTCTGGGTGGAAGGCGATCTGGCCATCTCGGCGCTGGAACAGGTTGCCTTCCTGCAGCGGCTGTACCGCAATCGGCTGCCATTGCCGGTGGAGCACCAGCGGCTGGTGAAGGACGTGATGATCAACGAGGCGGGCCCGGACTGGATACTGCGCGCCAAAACCGGCTGGACGGGCCGTATCGGCTGGTGGGTGGGCTGGGTGGAATGGCCGGCCGGCCCCGTGTTCTTCGCCATGAACATGGACACGCCCCACCGGCTGGCCGACCTGCCCAAGCGCCAGGCCATCACGCGCGACATCCTGCGCTCCATCAACGCGTTGCCCAAGGCGCCGTAGCGCGCGGGACAAGCCCCATGCGTCAGCCCATCAGCCCATCAGCCCGTCAGCCCATCAGGCCTGGAGGCCGCTTGTCGGCCTTGCGCTCCACGGGGTTGGCGGTGAGCCAGTTGGAGGGGTACTGGCGCATGAACTCGCGCGCCTTTTCCACGCGCGCGTTGAGCCAGGCGTCGTAGGCGCCCTCGTTGAGAATCGCCGGCATGCGCTTTTCCGCGCCGGGCTGCTGGTAGCGGTGCAGCAGCGCATGGCTGTTGGCGTTGACCGTGAGCAGGGCGTAGCTCAGCAGCACCTCGCCATCCGGGCCCGTCCACTGCGCCCACACGCCGGCCACGCCCATGGGCTTGCCGTCGATGCGCGAGATGCGCGTGGGCAGGGCCTTGCCGTTGCGGTAGTCATCCTCGAAAAAGGCGGCCATGGGCACGATGCAGCGCTGGCCATTGAGCCAGGCATCGCGGAAGGCCTGGGCCGTGGAGACGGTCTCCGAACGCGCATTCACCAGCTTGAGCGCGCGCAGCCGTCCATCGGAGGCCGACTTCACCCAGTGCGGCACCAGGCCCCATTGGGCGGCAACCAGCTCGCGTGCGGGCGGTGCCGCAGGCGCGGGCGGTGTGTCGGAAGCGGAGGGTTCTTGCTGTCCGGTGGCGGCATCCGCGGCCACGGCGACGCTGCGGATGAAAAAGCCGGACTTGCGCGGTGTCATGTTGCGCTCGCTGGCGGCAGGCGCCTCCACGCCGAAGGCGTCGCGGTAGGCGTCGGCTTGCGACAGGGATTCGTAGTGGGTACTCATGCGCGGATGGTACCTGCGTGCCAGCGCAAAGTCGGGCGTCAGACGGTAATGGTCCCGGTCAGATAACGCGCGCAATGGCCGGCCACCTCGACGCTGGCATCGGTCACCTCGCAAAACAGCGTGCCCGTGCGGCGAGAGGCCTGGTGGCCGACCAGGCGGCTCTTGCCCAGCCTGCCCGCCCAGTAAGGCGCAAGCGCCGCATGGATGGAGCCCGTGACCGGGTCTTCCTCGCCGCCATTGGCGGGCCAGAAATAGCGGCTGACGAAGTCATGGGAGGCGCCCGCATCCGCAGGCGCCGTCACCACCACGTCCAGCGGGCCCAGCGATTTGAGGCGCTCCAGGTCCGGCTTGACGGCTCGCACCTGGTCTTCGGTTGCGTAGACGGCCACGTAGGCCTGCTGGTTCACGAGATAGGCCGTGGGTGCGGGCGTCAGGCCTTCGCGCAGTGCGGCGGGCACCTCATCCAGCGGCTTGGCATCGCGGCGCGGGAAGGTCATGACGATGCGTCCGCCATCCTCCTGCGTGGCGGTGACCTTGCCCACGGCGGCGGCCCAGAACGTGATGCTGCGCAGCGCCGGGTCGGCCTCGAACAGCACGAAGGCGCTTGCCAGCGTGGCATGGCCGCAGAACGCGATCTCGGTCAGGGGGGAGAACCAGCGGATCTCGAAGGCGGCGCGCTCGGCACTCCAGACCAGGAACGAGGTCTCCGAAAGATTGTTCTCGGCGGCAATGGCCTGCAGCGTGGAATCGGCAAGCCATGCATCCAGGGGAATGACGGCGGCCTGATTGCCCTTGAATCGTTCCGATGTGAATGCGTCGATGACGTGGATGGGGAGTTGCATTTGCAAAAGGCCTTTGGGTCGGATTCGTGTGCAGCCCGTCATTGTTGTCTCTGTCTCCAATGGCTGCGCGCGGATTCTACGGTCCGGCAGGATGGAGTTGAGGCATGCATGCCCGGCATGCCGTCCCACGCGGCTGCGGGGCGCCGCGTGGGATGCCTCGCCCCATCCCTTGCTTGAAATGCCCGCTCCCGGCTGCAAGGCTCACTCAATGCCCAGAACCGTTTTCATGGCAGCCCAGGCCACGCCGTTCAGCCGGGTGGAATAGCTGAGCGCCTGGTCTTCGCTGGCAATGGCGGCAGGCAGGCGATAGCCGAATACGCTGCCGTCGAATTCCGTATAGCCCCGCGTCACGCCTTGCATGAAGGTCTTGCCAGGGAAGTCGGCAAAGCTCAGCAGGCGCACGCCCTGGGAGGTGGAGAGGGTGTAGGCGCTTTGCGAATGCACGGTGCAGGCGCCCAGATCGCTGTAGGCCGGAGGGGTGGACTCACAGCTGTAGAACTGGGCGTTGGCCGCATCGATGAAGGCCACGCGCAACACATGGTTGGCATCGACCGGCCCCGCCGCCCCGACTGTCGAGGCGCGCACGGTGGCTGGAGTCGACAGGTTCACCGCGCTGGCCGGGCGGCCGGCAATCATGGCTTCCAGCGTGGCGAAGCCGAAGCGGTCCGTGGCCGTGTTGTTGATGAAGGCCGGCGACCGGTTCAACTGCACCGACAGTGCAGTGCGCATCTGTGCGCCCTGCGGGAAGACGGCCGAGCCCAGCGTGGCAGGGTCCATTTCGATGGAGCGGTCATGGCGGATGCCCTCGGCCTGCAGCGTTGTATCTCCGGCTCGCAATTGCGTGATGACTTCGGCCATGGGCTTGCCGCTGACGTCCTGCGAAGCGGTGGTAAAGCCCAGGTAGGCGGTGGACTGGTTGCACAGCAGTGTGCGCGAGGGAACCCCCTGTGTCGTCAGGCGCGCAACGGAACTGTCGCAGCGCGTCCATCCGGTGCTGGTGAGCGTGACGGACGGGAACAGCGCTTCCTGCGTACTGGGTGCACCGTTGGTTTTTCCGCTGCGTGTCTCGAACTGGTGGGCAAAGCCGTCTGCCTGGACGACGCCGTCGGACCTGCGTTCACGCACGGAGTAGTTCTGCGCGTTGCCATAGTTCAGGAACGCCAGTTGGTTCGATGCCACGGCCGCTGCGCCAGGTGCCGTCACCTGGATAGGCACGCCCAACTCAAGCGCGTAGGCGGTGACCTTGGCGGCTGTGCGCGCGGTATCCGCAAGCACGGCGGCACTGGAGGCCGCGTCGTTCTGGTAGTCGTAGATCCTGGCGGCGTCGATGCCGAGCTGGCGGGCCACTGCAGCCTCGGCCACTTCCCTGGCTGTGCCGGCCGCGATGGCCTTTTGCACCAGGCTGGTCAATGGATTGATCTGCGCGGATTTGCCAGCCGGTGCAGACAGCACGAACGCCTTGGCTGTGGCGGTGCTGGTGGGGTCCGCAGCGTCCACGGATTCGGGTGTGATGCGAGCCAGCACGGGAGCCTGGTTGAAGGCAGCGGTGGCTGCCGCATCGCCGGGTTGATAGGTCAGGCTGAACGTGCCGTCGCTGCCGGTGGCCGCTGCGCTGGGCTCGCCCGTGTCGCAGGCTGCATTGGCGTTCAGATCCACGCAGACTGCAGCGTTGCGCACGGCCTGGTCGATGGCGACGGTGCCTGACAGCGTGATGGCCGGCTGTGTCACGGTGCCGCCGCCGGTGCCCCCGCCGCTGTCGGTGCCGCCGCTGCCTCCTCCACAGGCATAGAGGCTTGCAACAAGGCCGCACAGCAGCAAAGGGCGCACGGCGGGAAAGGAAGTGGATGCACTGGGGTGGATTTGCATGGTGTCGGTACAGGAATGTGGGTGGCAAGCCAACTCTATGTGTGACACGCAACAAACAAAATGATGCAATTGCACTATCCTGAAGCGCTGCCGGGGTGGGGCAAGAGGGCACGGCTCGCGCAACACCCGCCCGTGCAGTCGATCTCAACGTATCGAAGAGAGGCAGGCAAGCCGCCATGGACGCTGCATACAACCACCTGCTGCTGAACCTCTACCGGCTATCGCACGAGCAGCCTGTCGAACATTTCCAGGACCAGGCGCTGGACCTGCTCAAACCCGTGCTGCCCTTCGACTCGGCCATGTGGGGCTCGGCCACCATGACGGCGGCCGGCATCGATATCCACACCATCCACCTTCATCGGCAGCCACCCGAAATGCTGCAGGCCTATGAAGAGGTCAAGCACCTGGACACGGCGGCGCAGGCCGTCACCATGCATCCCAGCGAGACGCTGGCCTTCGAAGCGAGGACCTGGTTCAGTGGCCGGCATCAGGGGGCGCTGCGCGACTACGGCAGGCGCTTCGAGCAGTCGCACTTCTTCATCGGCGGGATGCTGAACCCGAGCACTCTTTACACGCGCTGGCTCACGCTGTTTCGCGCCCGCACGGATGCGCATTGCACCGAGGGCGAGCGCCAACTGCTGGCCGCGCTGCTGCCCCATGTGCAGCAGGCGCTGGAACTCAACCGCCTCACGCATCTGGGGCAGCTTCGGCAGGGCCTGGCCCGTGATCGGTTGGGCTCGGCACTGGCAGACCCGCGCGGCATCATCCACCACATGGACGTCGTCTTCGAGCACGCCTTGCGCGCCGAATGGCCGGGCTGGCAAGGTCCTCGCCTGCCTGCGGCCGTGCAGACTGCGGCACAGGGCGGCGCCCATCGTCTGGTGGCCCACACCCTGGTCATCACGCTGTTCACGCAGCACGGTCTGCTGTGGTTGCGAGCGCGCCCCCGGTGCGCAGCCGACGGGCTGTCCCCCCGCGAAGCCACGGTTGCCCGGCTTGTGGTCCGGGGCCTGACCCACAAGCAGATTGCAGTCCAACTCCAGCGTGCTCCTGCCACGGTGCGCAATCAGATCCGCTCCATCTACGAAAAGCTGGGCATTGCCAACGTGGCATCGCTTGCCGAGGCACTCCGGCTGATGGATTGAGGCCAAGGTCCAGGAAAACCCTGGTGTAGTTTGCACGTGCTTGTGAAAAATAGAATGAAGATTCGTTCTACGATCATTTCCCATGCAAGACGAGGCCTGGACCTTCTTTCCGCATGCGGGTTCGCGCCATGTGCAGACGCTGCGCGTGGCGCTCAGGCTGTTCGTGGAGCGGGGCTTCTTCAATACCTCGATACAGGACCTGTGCGCCGAGGCCGGCGTGTCCATCGGTTTCTTCTACAACCACTTTGCCGACAAGGAAGGCATTGCGCGCGAGCTGTACCGGCATTTGCTGGCGCGCATGAATGTGCTGCTCGACGATATCGAGGAGCGGCACGCGGGCAGCGCCCAGCGCTGCCGCGAGGTGCTGCGCATGCTGTTCGGGCTGGCCGAGGCCGAGCCCGAGGCCATGGGCTTCGTGGTCAATGCGCGCCACCGCGAGTTTCTGCCCGACGAGCAGGCCATCTGCTCGGCCTCGGCCTTCGTGCGCATGCGCGGCTTTGTGTTCGCCGGCATGACCGATGGCGAGATCCGCCAGATGGAGCCCATGGTGGCGGCCAGCCTGATGTACGGCAGCGCGATCCGCATGATCTGCCTGCGGCTGGACGGCATCATCGACACGCCCATAGAGCCCCTGTTCGACGCGCTCTGGGACGGGGTGTGGCGATCGCTCAAGCCTGACTGAGCGGCGCATTTTCCGGCGCTGGCGCCGTGCGGCGCCAGCGGTTGTTCCACTGAGGCGAAAGCACAAGGAGTAGCAGGGATGGCGCATCACATCTTGATCATCGGAGGGGGCATTGGCGGCACCATGACCGCCAACCACCTGGTCAGCAAGCTGTATCCGGAGGTGGTCACGGGCAAGGTGCGCATCACCATGCTGTCGAACTCGCCCTGGCACTACTACAAGCCTGCCTTCATGTACGTGGCCTTCAATGCCTTCTTCCGCGACGAGTTGCGGCGCAGGCAGCGCGGCCTGCTGCGGCCCGAGATCGACTTCCAGGTGGAAGAGGTGGAGCGTTTCGACTTTGCGCTGCAGGCCGTGCACTGCAGGAGCGGCAAGCGCTTCGGCTACGACCATCTGGTGATCTCCACGGGCTGCGTGCCCTCGCCCGAGCGCATCGAAGGCCTGGCCGAGGCCGGCGACCACTTCTACCAGCACGCGCCCGCGCGGCAGCTGGCTGACAAGCTGTCGCGCATAGAAAAGGGCCGCATCTTCGTCACCGTCACCTTTCCCAAGACGCCCAATGTGCCGCACCAGTGCGGCATCGCGCCCATAGAGACCACGCTGATGCTGGACGACCTGCTGCGCCGGCGCGGCGTGCGCGACAAGGTGGAGATCGTCTACACCTATCCCACGGTCTCGCAGTTGCTGCGCAACTGCCTGTTCCTGCAGAAGGACACCTGCGAGATCCTGCCCACGGTGTTCGAGGAGCGCGGCATTCGCCACCAGCGCGGATTCACGCTGGCGCGCGTGGACCCCGAGGCCAAGGTGGCCCACTCGGAGGAGGGCCAGGCCGAAGACTTCGACATCCTCATGGCCACGCCGCCGATACGCGCCGTGCAGGCCGTGCGCGACTGCGGCCTGTCGCAGGCGCAGGATGGCGAAGGCTGGCTGCCCACCGACCACGAGACCATGCAGGTGCTGGGCCAGAGCCATGTCTATGTGCTGGGCGATACGGTGGACCTGCCGGTGAGCAAGGCCGGCGGCGCCTGCCACAACCAGTCGCCTGTGGTGGTGAACAACATCGCCTCGCAGATCCGCTTCGGCCGCACCAGCGATGCCTACGACGGGCGCGTGGTGGCCATCGCCCAGATGGGCCTGGACGGCGGCATGCCGCTTTGGTACGACTACCAGGTCGACGTCAAGCCCACGCCGCCGACCAAGGTCGGCTCGATGATGCGCAAGGGCTTCAACCGCGGCATGTACTGGGCCGTGGCCCGCGCCCTGGTCTGAGGCCATGGCCTTTGCATTGTCATTCCAAGCACGAAGACAAGGAGCACCGAGATGAACATCGCTTCCGACATTCCCGTGGCGCAGCCCGCCGCCGGCGGCCTGCTGCAGGACGACGCCGCGCTGCAGGGGCTGGCCGAACTGATGGGCAAGCTGGAGCCGCTGCTGGCGGGCCGGCGCCTGAACCGCGTGGTCGATCTGCTGTCGGCCACGGCGGACCTGGTGGACATGGCAGACGACTACATGGTCGAGAAGGTCGCCAAGGCCTTCGAGGATGGCGTGGGCGGGGCCTGGGCCGCGGGCAATGCCGCGCGCATGGCGGCGGCCCAGGTGCAGGCCATGGAGGAAACGCCCACCCTGATCGGCCTGATGCGCATGGCACGCGAGCCCGATGTGCGGCGCGGCCTGGCCTTCATGCTGGCCATGGCCGGCGCGCTGGGGCGCCAGCATGCCCACGATCCCATCGACTACGCGGCGGACTGAAACCCAGGGCCGAGCCACGGCCGCCCGGCAGCGCACGGGCTGCGGTGGTACAAACGCCGGGGGCGGATGTGATCCGCCCCTTTTCTTTTTGCCCATTGCCCGCCATGCCTTCTTCCTGTTTCTTGCCGGTGCTGCCGGCCGCTGTCCCTGACCATTGCAGGCCCCGCTGCACCGAGGGCAGGGCATGACCGCGCAGCACCTGAGCCGTGGCGACTGGGCGCGTGCGCTGCTGGTCATCCTGATCTGGGGCACCAACTTCGTGGCCATGAAGTTCGGTCTGCTGACGCTGTCGCCCATGCTGCTGAGCGCGCTGCGCTTCGTGGTGGCGTCGCTGCCCTTTTTGCTGTTCGTGCGCCCGCCCAAGTCGGTGGGCTGGCGCTATCTGGCCGCCTATGGGCTGGTGCAGGGCGTGGGCCAGTTCGGCATGCTGTTCCTGGGCCTGAAGCTGGGCATGCCGGCGGGCATGGCCTCGGTGGTGCTGCAGACGCAGGCCTTCGTCACGCTGCTGCTGGCCGCCTTCCTGCTGGGCGAGCCCGCGCGCCTGTGGCATTGGCTGGGCCTGGTGGTATCGCTGGGCGGGCTGGTTGCCATTGGCAGCGCCCATGGCGAGGGCGACAACGCCATGACGCTGGCCGGCTTTTTGCTGACCGTGGGCGCAGCCTGCATGTGGGCCGTGTCCAACATGATCACGCGCTATGCGGCGCGCAGCGGCCCCTACGAGCCTTTCCCCTTCATCGTCTGGAGCAGCATCTTCCCCATCGCGCCGCTGATGGCCCTGGCCGTCTGGACCGATGGCGCGGATACGGTCGTGCAGCAACTGGCGGGGATCGACCTGACCGCCGTGGCCTCCATCCTGTACCTGGCGCTGCTGGCCACGCTGCTGGGCTACGGCCTGTGGACGCGCCTGCTGCAGCGCTATGCGGCCGGCACGGTGGCGCCGCTGTCTCTGATGGTGCCCGTGGTGGGCCTGGTCTCGGCCATGCTGCTGCTGGGCGAGCGGCCTACCCTGATGCAGTGGATGGGCACGCTGGCCGTGCTGGCGGGCATGGTGATCAACCAGTTCGGCGGGCGCTGGCTGGCGGGGCGGGCGCGATAGGGGAACAGGCGCCAGGGAGATGGTCGGGGCCGGTGGCAGGAGGCCGGCTTTGCATTTCTTTAAATGACTTGGGTAATAAAAATCATTATCATTCCCGCTCTTTGAAAGGCGGCGTGCTCCAGGCGCGCGGCCAACGCCCGGCGCCTCACAGACCTTGAACTGTTGTGGCGCCTTTGTCCGTCCGGGCCTGCGCGCGGTGTCTGCAGCGGCCGCGGCGTCCATGACGGGCAACGATCCGCAAGAAAGGTCATCCCCATGCAAGCCTCGACCCCGGGAGGGTCCTCTCCATCCTTGCTGCGCTACCGCGTGGCCGTGGCCTCGCGCGCCTTGGCGGCGATCGGCGGCGGCTATCTGCTGTCGGCCGCCTGCGCCGCCACGGGCGCGCGCGCCATGGTCTGGCTGGGCGTGGAACGGGCCGATGCGGCGCTGGGCTCGACGCTGCTGGCGTTCATCATCTACGCCGTGGCGGCCATGTGGGCCTTCGGCTGCGCCAGCGCCTGGCGCGCCTGGGCCGTGATCGGCCTGCCGGGCGCGGGCCTGGGACTTCTGGCCTGGATGCTGTCGAACGGAGCCGCCGCATGAGGGCAGACGGCAAACCCGAGGGACTGCGCCAGTCCATGTCCTGGTTGCACACCTGGAGCGGCCTGCTGCTGGGCTGGCTGCTCTACGCGGTGTTCTTCACGGGCACCCTGAGCTATTTCCGCGACGAGATCAACGACTGGATGCGGCCCGAGCTGCACGGCTCGGTGCAGGACGCCGACACCGTGCAGCGCGCGCTGAACGCCATGCAGCGCATCGCGCCGGAGGCCACGACCTGGACGCTGGGCCTGCCCGGACCGCGCCAGGTGGCGGTGGCCGCATCCTGGCGCGAGCCCGGCGCCGCCACGGGCCGCGCAGGCACCAAGCGCGCCGAGATCGACGCCGCCACGGGCGAGAAGCTGGAGCCGCGCGAGACGCGCGCCGGCAACTTCTTCTACCGCTTCCACTTCGAGCTGCACGCCATGCCGCGCATCTGGGGCCGCTGGATCGTGGGCTTCGCCACCATGCTGATGTTCGTGGCCATCATCACGGGCGTGATCACGCACAAGAAGATCTTCACGGACTTCTTCACCTTCCGCCCGCGCAAGGGCCAGCGCTCCTGGCTGGATGCGCACAACGCCACGGCTGTGCTGGCATTGCCGTTTCACATCGTCATCACCTTCAGCGGCCTGGTGCTGCTGATGTTCATGCTCATGCCCTGGGGCATACAGGCGGCCTACAACGGCGACACCAATGCCTACTTCGCCGATGTGCGCGGTGCGCGCGGGCAGGCGGTCAACCAGGGCCCGGGCGCGCGCGGTGGCAAACAGGAGCGCCAGGTGGCCGCGCTGGCCGACATCGCGCCCATGCTGGCCGAGGGCGCGCGCCGCTGGCCCGAGCACGGCGTGGGCAGCATCACCGTCAACGCGCCCGGCACCTCGCGCGCGGTGGTCGAGTTGCGCGAAGGCGGCGGCATGAGCCTCATCAACCGGGGCCAGTCCGAGACGCTGCGCTTCGACGGCGTGACCGGCCAGTTGCAGGCCAGCCCCGAGGCGCCCGCCATCTCATGGGTGCGCGCCACCAGCAACGTGATCACCGGCGTGCACCTGGGCCGCTTTGCCGAGCCGGCCATGCGCTGGCTGCTGCTGCTCAGCGGCGTGGTCGGCACCTTCATGGCCGCGTCGGGCATGGTGCTGTGGGTGGTCAAGCGCATGCCCGAGCGCCGCAAGCTGGGCCGCACGCCCTTCGGCCACCGTCTGGTGGAGGTGCTCAACGTGGGCTCCATCGCGGGCCTGTCGGTGGCCGTGGCCGGCTTCTTCTGGCTCAACCGCCTGCTGCCCGTGCCCATGCAGGCGCGCAGTGATTGGGAGATCAACGGCTTCTTCATCATCTGGCTGCTGTGCCTGCTGCATCCGCTGCGGGTCTCGCACCGCAATGCCTGGCTGCAGCAGATGGCGCTGGCCGCTGTGCTGTACGCGCTGCTGCCCCTGCTCAACCTGCTGACGGGCGGCGCATCGCTGGTGCAAACCATGGCCAACGGGCAGTGGAGCATCGCCAGCTTCGAGTTGCTGATGCTGGGCCTGGCCGCCATCCACGGCGTGGTGGCCTGGTGGCTGCTGCGCGGCAAGCCGGCAGCGGCTGCAGCCCCCCGCACGCAAGCCCGCGCCGCCAGTCATGCCTCCACGCTGGAGCGCGCGTCATGATGATTCTTGCCGCCCTTTGCCTGGCCTTTGCAGGCTTTGCCGTCGTCGCCGCTTCCATGGACCGGCACCAGGACCAACTGCGCACCGAAGGCCTGGCACCCGCGCGCCTGAAGGCCTGGCGGCTGGCCGGCTACGCGCTGTTGGCCCTATCGCTGGCGCCCTGCCTGCTGCGCTGGAATGCCTCGGTGGCCTTGGCCGCCTGGCTGGGCCTGCTGACCTTTGCCGCGCTGGCCCTGGGCCTGCTGCTGACCTATGCGCCGCAGTTCGCGCGGCGTGTGGCGGCCGCTGCAGCGGCGGCGGGGCTGCTGGCCTGGTTGGTGGCTGGCTGAATCAATAGGCGGCAGCTGCCTGCTGTGCAAGCGCGGCCACCGGCGAATCATCGAACTGCCCCCGCAGCCTGCGCGCCGCATTCGCAAACAGCAGCACATCCACGCCCACGGCCACGAAGCTGCAGCCCAGGTCCAGGTAACTGCGGGCCAGGGCGGGGTCCGAGGTCAGGGTGCCGGCCGCCTTGCCGCTGGCGATGATGGTCTTCATCGCGCCCTCGATGGCGGCCTGCACTTCGGGGTGGCCCGGGTTGCCGCGGTGGCCCATGGAGGCGGCCAGGTCGGCGGGGCCGATGAAGATGCCGTGCACGCCGTCCACCGCGCAGATGGCTTCAAGGTTGTGCAGCGCGGCCACGGTCTCGGCCTGCACCAGCAGGCAGACCTCGTCGTCGGCCACCTGCAGGTAGTCGGCGCGTGCGCTCCACTGCGATGCGCGGCCCACGGCGCTGCCCACGCCGCGCACGCCCAGCGGCGGGTAGCGCGTGGCGGACACCACGGCGCGCGCCTGTTCGGCCGTGTCCACCATGGGCACGAGCAAGGTGGTGGCGCCTATGTCCAGCATCTGCTTGATCAGGGCCGTGCTGCCTTCGACCACGCGCACCACGGCCTGGGCCGGGTGCGGGGCCACGGCCTGTAGTGCGGCCAGGGTGCTGCGCACGTCGTTGGGCGCGTGCTCGCCGTCGATCAGCAGCCAGTCGTAGCCGCAGGTGGCGGCGGCCTCGGCCAGGTAGGGGTCGGCCATGGACAGCCACAGGCCGATGCGAGGCTGGCCTGCGGCCAGGGCGGTCTTGAAGGGGTTATGGGCTGGCATGGTGTCCGGTGATTTCGTGGAGGGAAAGATTCAGTCCAGCAGGCCCTGGCACACGTACTTGGTGTGCAGGTAGTCGTCCAGGCCGTGGGTGGAGCCCTCGCGGCCGTAGCCCGATTCCTTGACGCCGCCGAAGGGCGCTGCCTCGGCGGCCAGCGCGCCTTCGTTGATGCCGACGATGCCGGTCTCCAACGCATCGGCCATGCGCCAGATGCGGCGTGCGTCGTTGCTGTAGAAGTAGGCGGCCAGGCCGAAGGGCGTGTCGTTGGCGGCGGCGATGACCTCGTCCTCGCTGTCGAAGACGGTGAGCGGCGCCACGGGGCCGAAGGTTTCCTCGCAGGCGCAGGCCATGGAGGCATCGGCGCCCGTGAGCACGGTGGGCGCGTAGTAGTTGGCGCCCAGGGCATCCAGGCGCCTGCCGCCCGTGAGCACCCTGGCGCCGCGCGCCACGGCGTCCTGCACATGGCGCTCGATCTTTTCCACGGCGCGCGCGTTGATCATGGGGCCGATCTGCGAGGCCGGGTCGCTGGCCGGGCCCACGTGCAGCGCGGCCACGCGCGCGGCCAGCTTCTGTGCGAACGTGTCGTGCACGCTGCGGTGCACGAAGACGCGGTTGGGGCACACGCAGGTCTGGCCGCCATTGCGGAACTTGGCGGCCATGAAACCGTCGACGGCGGCATCGATGTCGGCATCCTCGAAGACGATGAAGGGCGCATTGCCGCCCAGTTCCAGCGAGAGCTTCTTGAGCGTGTCGGCGCTGCGCCGCGCCAGATGCTTGCCCACGGGCGTGGAGCCCGTGAAGGTGATCTTGCGCACGCGCGCGTCGTCCAGCCAGACATCCACCACCTCGGGCGTCTTCTCGCGCGAGGCCGTGACGATGTTGAGCACGCCGGCCGGCACGCCTGCCTCCTGGGCCAGCAGCACCAGGGCCAGCGAGGTCAGCGGCGTGTCTTCCGCGGGCTTGCAGACCACGGTGCAGCCGGCGGCCAGCGCGGGCGCGATCTTGCGGGCGATCATGGCGGCCGGAAAGTTCCAGGGCGTGATGGCGGCCACTACGCCCACGGGCTCGCGCAGCGCAAACATGCGCCGGCCCGGCACGGGCGCGGGAATGATCTCGCCGTTCATGCGCGTGGCCTCTTCGGCAAACCATTCGATGTAGCTGGCCGCGTAGGCGACCTCGCCCTTGCCCTCGGCCAGGGGCTTGCCCTGCTCGCGGCTGATGAGGCGGCCCAGGTCGTCCTGGTGGGCCAGCACCAGGTCGTTCCAGCGCTTGATGATGGCGGCGCGCTGTTTGGCGGGCGTCTTGCGCCAGGCGGGGAAGGCGGCATGCGCGGCGTCCAGCGCGGCGCGGGCCTCGGCAGCGCCGGAGTCGGGCACCTCGGTGATCGGTGCGCCCGTGGCGGGGTCGGTCACGGCCAGGCGCGGGGCGGGAGCGGCGGGCGTGGCAGTCGCAGTGGTAGTCGCGGTCGTCCATTGGCCGGCGATGAAGTTGGCGCTGCGCAGCAGCTCGGGGCGGGTCAGGGTCAGTGGCATGGAATCGGTGGATGCAGGTGTTGTAAGGGGCGGCTCAGCTCACGATGCCCAGGTGCCAGGGCACGAACTCATGGTCGCCTAGGCCCAGGGCCTCGCTCTTGGTGGGCTCGCCGCTGGCGTGGCGCAGGATCTGCGCGAAGATGCGCTGCCCCATCTCGGGCACGCCGCATTCGCCGTCCACGATCAGGCCGCAGTTGATGTCCATGTCCTCTTCCAGACGGCGGTACATGGGCGTGTTGCTGGCCAGCTTGATGGTGGGCGCGGGCTTGCTGCCGAACATGGAGCCGCGCCCCGTGGTGAAGCAGATCAGGTGCGCGCCGCTGGCAATCTGGCCCGTGGAGGCCACGGGGTCGTAGCCCGGCGAGTCCATGAACACAAAGCCAGGCTCGGTGATGGGCTCGGCATATTCGTAGACGGCGCGCAGCGGCGTGGTGCCGCCCTTCATGGCCGATCCCAGCGATTTCTCGAAGATGTTGGCCAGGCCGCCGGCCTGGTTGCCGTGGCCGACCATGCCGTTGAACTGGGCGTTCTGCCCGGCCGCGTAGCGCTCCCACCAGGCCAGGCGGTCCAGCAGCTTCTGCCCTACGGCTGGCGTGATGGCGCGGCGCGTGAGCATGAATTCCACGCCATGGATCTCGGGCGTTTCCGACAGGATGGCCGTGCCGCCGTGGCGCACCAGGATGTCCATGGCCGCGCCCAGTGCCGGGTTGGCCGTGATGCCCGAAAAGCCGTCCGAGCCGCCGCACTCCAGCCCGATCTTCAGGTGGCTGGCACTGACCGTGCTGCGCCGCGCGGCATCGGCTTCGGGCAGCATCTCTTCGATGGCGCGGATGCCTGCCTCTATGGTCACGCGCGTGCCGCCGACCTCCTGCATCACCAGGGTGCGCATGAGCCGGCCTTCGCACAGGCCCTGCGACTCCACGAGGGCATCGACCTGGTTGCGCTCGCAGCCCAGGCCCACGATGAGCACGCCGGCCAGGTTCGGGTGGCGCGCATAGCCGGCCAGCGTGCGGCGCAGCACGTCGAAATGCTCGCTGGGCGAGGACATGCCGCAGCCGCTGGTCTGGGCGAAGGCCACCACGCCGTCCACGTTGGGGAAGGCTGCCATGCGCTCGGCCGTGAAATGCGCGGCAATGCGCTTGATCACCGTAGCCGAGCAGTTCACCGACGACAGGATGCCGATGAAATTGCGCGTGCCCACGCCGCCGCCGGCGCGCACAAAGCCCTGGAAGCTGGCGCGCTGCGCCTCGGGCACATAGTCCACGGGCCGCACATCGGCGCCGAAGGCCGGGTCGCGGTAGTAGTCCACGATGCGCAGGTTGTGGCTGTGCACATAGTCGCCGGCCTCCAGCTCACGCGTGGCCACGCCGATCACGGTGTCGTACTTCTTCACCTGCTCGCCCTCTGCGATGCGGCGCGCGGCGATCTTGTGGCCCGCAGGCACCTGGGCGCGGGCGCGCACGCCCAGTTCGGGAATCTCCTGGCCCAGCGACAGAGCGGTCCTGGCGACCAGCACGTTGTCGTTGGGATGCAGGTGCAGCAGGGGGCTATCGGTGCGGGACATGCGGGGCTTTCATCGGTGTGGGTTCGCGGGCGGTCAGCCCTTCATCAATTCGCGCAGCTTGAGCTTGTCGATGAGCACGGTCTCCTTCTGGTAGACCGTGTTCACGTACTTCTCGTAGTCCGGGCCGTCCAGGTACAGCAGCGGCGCATCCAGCTTCTCGGCCACGGACTTGAACTCGGGGCTGGCCACGGCGGCGCGAAAGGCCTCGCGCAGCCTGGCCGCCACGGCCGGGTCCAGGCCACGCGGCGCGCCAATGCCGTTGGGCGCATCGACCACCACGTCGTAGCCGCATTCGCGCAGCGTGGGCACGTCCTTGAAGCGCGCCGTGCGCTGCTCGCCCCAGGTGGCCAGCAGGCGCAGCTTGCCGGCTTCCACATGGGGGGCCCAGGAGCTGGAGTCGGCCAGCGCATCCACATGGCCGCCCAGCACACCCTGCAGTGCCTCGGCGCCGCCCTTGTAGGGCACATGGTTGAGCTGTATGCCGGCCACGCCCGCAAACTCCTCCATGCCCACATGCGTGGCACCGCCCACGCCTGCATGGGCATAGGTCACCTGGCCGGGCCTCGCCTTGGCGGCGGCCACGAAGTCCTTGAGCGTCTTGAACGGCGAATGGGCGGGCACGGCAATGCCGAAGGTCTGGCCCGAGGTGCGCGCGATGTAGGTGTAGTCCTTGCGCGGATCGGCCTGCAGGCTGCCCAGTTGCGAAAAGCGCGTGACCGAGATGGGAATCTGGCCGATGGTGTAGCCGTCCGCCCTGGCCGAGGCCAGCGCCTTGGCGCCGATCATTCCCGAGGCGCCCGCGCGGTTCTCCACCGCGATCGGCTGGCCCAGCAGCTTGCCGGCCACGGTGCACAGCGCGCGCATGGACTGGTCGGCCGTGCCGCCCGCAGGCCAGGGGCAGATGAAGGTGATGGGGCGTTCGGGCCAGTTCTGGGCGAAAAGACGTCCGGTGGCGGCCAGTGCGCTGGCGCCGAGCGTGGCGAGCACGAATTCGCGCCGGCTTGCATGGCGTGTGCGTGGGGTGTTCATCGCTTGTCTCCTGTATTGGCTTTTTGCAGCCCTGTGATCCGGGCCTTGGGCTGACTGGCGCGATTGTTCAGCGCCTGATCATGACAATCCAATGAAAAGATAGACTGGCTTCATAACCTCAAAGCTATGAAGACCCCATGAGCAAGATAGACCGCGTGCTGCGCTCCAACCTCAAGCTGCGCCATCTGCAGCTGCTGGTGGCGCTGGACCAGTTCCGCCACCTGGGCCGCGCCGCCGAGTTCCTGGCCGTCACCCAGCCCGCCGTCTCCAAGACCCTGGCCGAGATCGAGCGCATGCTGGACATGACGCTGTTCGAGCGCTCCACGCGCGGCACCGAGCCCACGGCGGCCGGGGTCAGCATGGTGCGCTTTGCGCGCTCGGTGCTGGCGGGCTTCGAACGCACGCGCGATGAAATGGCGGCCGAGGCCAGCGGCACACGCGGGCGCACCAGCGTGGGCGCCATGGTCGTGGCCACGCCCGTGCTGCTGGCCCGGGCCGTCGAGCAGTTGAAGGCGCGATCGGCCCAGACCACGGTGCTGGTCGAGGAGGGCGATCTCACGCGGCTGCTGCCCAAGCTGCGCATGGGCGAGCTGGACCTGTTCGTGGGCCGGCTCGAACCCGGCTATGCCTCGCCCGACCTGGAAACCGAAGCCCTGTACGACGAGCCCATGGTCGCCGTCGTGCGCCCCGGCCATGCGTTGCTGGCGCAGCCTGCGAGCTGGCAGGCGCTGGCCGACATGCCCTGCGTCATGCCCCCGCCCTGGGCATCGCTGCGCGTGAAGCTGGAGCAGCAGTTCTTCGCCCACGGCCTGCATCCTCCGGCCGATCTGGTGGAGTCCGCCTCATTCCTGTCGCAGATCAGCTTCCTGCACCAGCGCGGCGCCGTGGCCTTCATGGCGCGCGGCGTGGCCGAGCATTTCGCGCAGCAGGGGCTGGTCGCCGTGCTGGACCTACCCGTGCCCATCGACCTGCCCCCCGTGGGCCTGATCACCCTGCGCGGCCAGCCGATGACGGCGACGACGCGGTTGCTGGTGGAGTGTTTGCGGGCGGTGGGGCGCAGCCTGGCAACGCGCTGATCCTGCGGCTGCGGCTGCGTTGGCGCTGCGCCACCGGCGCCGCCGCATTCGGCATGAGGCTCTGTCCCTCCGTGGCCTGCACCGCATGCTCGCTGCAGCCGTGCTCCATGAAGGCAATGGAGATCATGGCGTGAGTGGGGCTTTGGAGGGGAGCGTTGGGAAACCGGGGTCGGCGCAGTGCGTGGCGGCGATGGCCTTGCGCGCAGCCATGAATTCGCCCGGCGAATTCACGCATTCGGCGGCGCACAGCTGGCCGCCGCGCAGGTGCAGGACGGCGAACCTGCCGCTGGCCGGGTTGCCGCGCAGCACGGTCTGGTCGCCCTGGCCGGGCAGGCCGGCGATCTGCAGCCTGGTGTCGTACTGATCGGACCAGAACCAGGGCGTTTCATGGGCGGGCAGTTCGCTGCCCGTGATGGCGCAGGCCGCGCGCCGGGCCTGTTCGAGCGCGCTGGGCACGCTTTCGAGCCGGTGCAGCCCGGGGTAGCCGGCCAGCGGGCGGCGCGTGGCATCGCCTATGGCGTAGATGCCGCTCATGGCGGTGCGGCCTTCGCCATCCACGGCAATGCCGTCGGCGCAGTCCAGGCCGAGGGATTGCGCCAGTTCCATGCAGGGCGCCGCGCCCACGCCGATGAGCACGGCATCGCACTCCAGTCGGGAGCCATCGGCCATCCACAGGGCCGTGATGCGGGTGGGGCTGTCTCCCTGGATGGCGGCGACCGCTGCATTGAAATGCACCTCCACGCCATGGCCTGCATGCAGCTGCAGCAGATGCGCAGCCATCTGCGGCGAGGCGCTGCGCGTCAGCAGCCTGCCTTCGCGCTCGATGATCCGGACCTGCACGCCCAGCTTGCGGGCCGTGGAAGCGATTTCGAGGCCCGCATAGCCGCCGCCGATGATGGCCAGGCAGCGTGCGGTCTGCAGATGGCCCCGCAGCGCCTGCGCGTCTTCCATGGTGCGCAGGTAGGTGATGCCAGGCCGCTCATCCCCGGGCAGGACCAGCCAGCGCGGCGCGGAGCCTGTGGCAATGACCAGGTGTTCGTAGTGCAGCACCGATCCGTCGTTCAGCGCCACCTGCCGCGAGCCCGGCTCTATGGCCATGGCGCGCATGCCCGGGCGCAGGGCGATGGCCTGGTCCGCGGAGGCGCCGGCGGGCCGCGGCAACAGCTCGTCCGGGCCCATGGCCTGCTGCAGCCATGCCCTGGACAGCGGCGGGCGCAGGTAGGGCGGCAGGTCCTCGCCGCCGACCACAGTGATCGGACCCGGGTGGCCGTACTGGCGCAGTAGGGCGGCCAGGGTGCCACCGGCGTGTCCGGCGCCGATGATGACGGCATGGCCTTGGGGGTGTTGTGCGGGGTTCATGCTGCACCTTCGCAGGAGGCCCGGAGTACGGGGCGGGCGCAGATCTCGTCCCAGGCTTGCCGCATGAAGCGCGCGGCCGCCACGTTCTGCTCCAGCAGGTCATAGCCTGCGCCCAGGCCGTAGTCGGGGAGATTGATGAATTCGGTGGTGAGGTAGCGCAGCGGGCTGTGCGGCTGCGCATGGTGGCAGGCCAGCACCTTGCGGATGGCCTCTTTGGAGGGCTCCAGCAGGTAGGCATGCCAGGGCGAATGCCATTCGCCGGGTCCGGGCCGCAGCATGGGGTACTGGATGCCCCGGCCCGGGCTGCCGTCCTCGTCGCGGTGCCACAGGTTCAGGGGCTGGTTGGGGCCGGCCGCGCGCAGCTGGGCCCAGCGCACGATGCCCATGTCCAGCCATTGTTCGCACAGCGAGCCGGGCTCGAACGGGTCCAGCACCAGTTCGCCGCGCTCGAGCAGCCCGCGCACGCCCGACCGGTCCAGCTCGGCCGGGTTGCCGATCTTGAAGTTCACATGGCTGTAGTCCAGCGTGAAGTGAAAGGGCACGCCGCGTGCCTGCACGCGCCCGGCCACGCTGCGCACGCGCAGGAAGTCTTCGGTCCACGTGTTCACATGCAGCGCGAAGCTGGGCTCCACGCCCAGGCCCATGGCGTCGTCATAGACCCGCAGATAGTGTTCGGCGATTTCCACATCGGACAGCACATGGCCGTCGCGGTGGTGCTTGAAGGTCATGATGTTGTGGCAGCGCACGCCGATCTCGCGGCAGATGCGCAGGTTGCCGGCCAGCAGGACCTCGTCCTCGCCCAGGCGGTAGAACCAGCTGGCGGTGTGCACGGGCAGCTTGAATTCGGCGATGGCCGACTCGTAGTCGGCCAGCTGGTGGCGCAGCGGCAGGCGGTCGAAGCAGTCGAACACGCCGGTCTCGCTGACGAGGCGGAACTGCTCGCGTATGGGCAGCTCCTGCAGGCCGATGGGCTGGTGGCGCGAGGAGCGCTGCACGCCACGGCCGTTGCAGCCGATGGGCGGGAGGGTGGGGCGGGGGGCTTCGTGCATGACCTGCTCCTCAGCCGCCCGTGGGCGCGCCCACGATCATGCGGTCCGCCGGCAGAGGGTGGCCCGCGTTGCGCGACCCGGTCAACGGGGACCGGGCATCGAGTACATCGGTTGTCATGGATCTGTCTCCTTGTTGAGTGTGGTGTTGCGCCCCGGCCGCTGCTCAGCCCCATAGGCGCTGCGGGCCAAGAAGGCGTCATCGGCCAAGCGGCTCCCGGCGCCGCTGCCCGCACGGTGGAAGGCCTCCAGCGCGAACACTGCTTTCAGCCTGCAGCCCAGCGCCTGCGTTTGCCGCAGGGGCCAGAAGCTGGCCTGCATGCCGCCTGGCGCGGGCTCGCCATGCCCTGTCTTCGAATGCAGTCTGGGCATGGGATGTCTCCTGGGCTCCGATCGCGGCTCTCGACCCATGGCTGCTGGGTTGATGCGGAAAATCAAGGTGTATGCACTCGAATTAAGTCGGATTGCCTACAAAGAAACACCAAGGCTTTCCATGGAGCAATGCCTCTTTTTCCCCGCGTACAAGGATTGTGAATTTTTCGATTTTACTTGACTATCGGGAAAATACTTTATTTGTTTTTGACTATTGAATTGGGTGTTTGAGCGTAGGCGCTTGAAATTCCCGCGGTGGACGGATGTTTCCACCGGGGCCAGCGTGGCGACGCAGGACCCTGGACGGTGGCAATGCACCGCAAGCAGCTGAAATGTCAGCGCACAGCCATGCCGGCAGCGCCGGCATGCAGGAGCAGGAGGTCCATGTCGGGGGAAGGAAAAGGAAAAGGAGAAGGACAAGGAGGAGGAGCGGAGCCGGCTGCGGATCGCGCGCAGCTTGCGGCTGCCACCAGCGTCCGCGAGGCTGGCGTCAGGAGCACGGCGCAGATCGGCCTGCTCCCGGCCATTCCCGATGCCTTCGCCGACCTGGGCGGCTTCGCGCTCGCCCGGCGCGTGCCCTGCCCAGGGCGGTGGTCAACCGCCGAAGGCAGGTGGTGCGCGCCGTTCAGCGCATGGTCACGAACTCTTCTGCCGCCGTGGGGTGGATGGCCACGGTGTCGTCGAAGTCGCGCTTGGTGGCGCCCATCTTGAGCGCCACGGCAAAGCCCTGCAGCATCTCGTCCATCCCCAGGCCGATGCCGTGTATGCCCACGATGCGTTCCTCGGGGCCCACGCAGACCAGCTTCATGCGCGCGGGCTGGCGGTGGCGCGTGACCGCCGTGTACATGGCGGTGAAGGCCGACTGGTAGATCTTGACCTGATCGTCGCCAAATCGCTCGCGCGCCTGCGGCTCGGTCAGGCCCACGGTGCCGATGGGCGGGTGGCTGAAGACCACGGTCGGCACGTTGTCGTAGTCCAGGTGCTCGCCGGTCTTGCCGTTGAACAGGCGCTCGGACAGGCGCCGGCCTGCGGCCACGGCCACGGGCGTGAGTTCGATGCGGCCCGTGATGTCGCCCACGGCGTGGATGCCGGGCACATTGGTGTCCTGGAACTTGTCCACCGCGATGTGGCCGCTGTCCTGCAGCGCCACGCCTGCGGCCTCCAGGTTCAGGCCCGAGGTGTCGGGCCTGCGGCCCACGGCCCAGACCACGCAGTCCACGGTGTGGCTGCTGCCGTCCTGCAGTTGCAGATCCAGGCTGCCGTCGGCATTGCGGACCACGGCCTTCGGGGTGGCCTGGCGGTGCACGGCGGGGCCTTCGGCCTCCATGATCTCCATCAGGGTCTGGCTCAGCAGCGGATCGAATCCGCGCAGTGCCGAGTTCTGGCGCAGGAACAGATGGGTCTGCGAGCCCAGCGCGTGCAGCACGCCGGCAATCTCCACGGCGATATAGCCGGCACCCACCACGGCCGTGCGCGCAGGCAGGGCCTTGAGGGCGAAGAAGCCGTCGGAGTCGATGCCCAGCTCGGCGCCAGGTATGTCGGGCCGTGCCGGGCGCGTGCCCGTGGCGATGAGGATGTGGTCGGCACTGAGCCGCTGGCCGCCCACCTCCACGGTGCGCGCATCCACGAAGCGGCCAAAGCCCTGGATCAGCTCGACCTTGTTGCGCGCCAGGCCGCTTTCATACGAGGCATGGATGCGGTCGATGTAGGTGCTGCGGCTGTCCAGCAGGCGCTGCCAGTCCAGGCCCTCGACGGTGGCATCCCAGCCGTAGTCGGGGCCGTAGCGGTGCATGGCCTCGCCGATCTGGGCCGCATGCCACATGACCTTCTTGGGCACGCAGCCCACGTTGACGCAGGTGCCGCCGATCTCGCCGGCTTCGATCAGCGCGCAGTGGCGCCCGTGCATGGCGGCGCGGTTGGCCGATGCAATGCCGCCGCTGCCGCCGCCGATGACGATGTAGTCGTAGTGCTTCATGGAGATTCCGTGCTGTGTCTGAGCGGCCCGAATGCCGCAGCCGGCCATCTTGCCCTGTTCGCCGGCCAGAGGCCTGCGGCGGGGGCAATGCCGCCATCTCCGCGCCCAGACGACGGCCCGGTTGGCCGGCATATCGCCGCTTTGCAGGGCCGGGGGCAGCAGGCGTTTGGTGGCGAATGAACGGACGGTGGCGCGGCAGCCCGCGTTGCGCAGGGGGCGGGACGCACTGTCAAGAAAAGCGCAACGCGCAGTCAAGGCGCGGGCAGGTGCGGCCGCTAGGCTCCTGCATTGCCGGTACCCCCGGCACGGACCAGAAGAACAGCAAGTTGAAACGGGAGTGCATGTGAGAGAACGAGGCAGTCGCCTTCAGGCGGAATTTTCCAGGGCCCTGATGCCGTGGGTGGTGGTATTCGGAGCCGGCCTGCATTGCGTCGCGGCCGTGGCCGCGCCGGCGCAGGGGCTGGTCATGACGGGCTACCAGACGCAGTCCAACGCTTGGTATACGTCCATGGTGACCGAATACACGTTCAGCGTGGGCGGCGTGGTGCAGCAAGGCGGCTCGCCGCCCTCCACTGCGGATTGGGTCACCCCTTCCAACTACTGGGATGACGGCTGGGGTCTCAACAGTTGGAACGAGGACTACACATACAGCTACCAGGGCCAGGTCCTGCGGACGAGCGATCCCATGGGAATTCCCGCAGCGGCAGCCTGGGCCACGATCAGCTCCTTTCAGATCGAGGGGTCCTCCCTCCCGCGCCCCATCGACAGCACTGTTTTCCACTATTCGCTCGATGGCATCCAGACCCTGCTCGCCATGGACGCATCGTCCATCCCCGCCAATGCGGTCTGGGCGGGTCTGTCATCCCTGTCCGATGGGTGGCATGCAGCGCAAAACCCTGGGTTTGCCGGCTATGTGCTGGGCCGCCCGGTCTTCAGTCTGGCTCCCGTCGTCGACCCGCAGGCGGGCGGTGTGACGGCCAAGGCCCGCGTGGCGCTGGACCGGGACGGCACGGGCTACTGGCAGGTGCTTGCTGCGGCCGCAGCGGCGCCGGATGCCGCCACGCTGCAGGCCGGCGGCTCCCCGGTCGGCATGACGGCAGGCGTGGTCCACGATATCGATATCGGGGGGCTGGCGGTGAATACGGCCTACAGGCTGCACTTCATCGCCAGGGATGGCGCAGGCCGCGTGCAGCCGGACGTGGCCAGCGTGCCCTTCACCACGCTCAGGCGGGAGCAGAGCATCGACTTTGCGCAGCCGTCGGCGCAAACCTTCGGCACGACATTCACGCCCGTTGCAACGGCTACCTCCGGCCTGGCCGTGACGTTTTCCGCATCTGCGCCAGAGGTTTGCACCGTCGATGCCGCAGGGGTGTTCAGCTTCCATTCCGCAGGCACTTGCACGATGACGGCCCGGCAGGGCGGCGACGCGACCTATGCTCCCGCCCCCGAGGTGGCTTACCCGGTGACGGTGCAGCCTGCTGCGCAGAACATCGTCTGGAGCATGCCGGCGCCTCTGGTCGTGGATGCACGGGTAGCTCTGAGCGCCGCCGGCGGTGGCTCGTCCCAGGCCGTGCAGTTCAGCTCCCTGACGCCGGCGGCGTGCTCCGTCAGCGGTGCCGAGGTGTCCGGCAGGCTGGCGGGTACGGACAACTGCCTGCTGGCCGCCGATCAGCAGGGGGATGCCAACCATCTGCCTGCGGCCCGGCAAGTCCTGTCCCTGAGCATCGGCAAGGGCCCGCAGGCCATTGCCTTCACTTCCGTGGCGCCAGCGGCCGCCAAGGTGGGCGATACCTATGCCGTGGCAGCAACGGGCGGGGCTTCCGGCAAGGCGGTGGTGTTCTCCGTGGATGCGGCGACGGCTGCCCATTGCACCATCGCGGGCGGTTCTGTCTCCTTCATTGCGCCGGGACCCTGCCGCATCCTGGCAGACCAGGCCGGCGATGCGAACTACGAGGCGGCGGCAAGGCAGCAGCAAAGCGTGCAGATCGCCCAGGCCACAACCACCCTGGCGATCACCTCCACCCCCAACCCTTCCCGGCCCGGCGACGATGTGACCATCAGCGTGTCGGCCGTGACCGGGGCGCAGGACCGACGGGGGGCGCTGCGGGCGATGGCGGCGGCGCTCCCCTCGGGCAGCATCACGGTCTCGTACAACGGGGCGCAGCTGGGGTCGGCGCCCCTGGTTGGCGGCGCCGCCAGCATCACGGTCCGGCTGCCCGTGGCGGCCGGATCCCACGGCCTTGTGGTCGACTACAGCGGGGATGCAGTCCACGCCCCGATGAGCCAGGGCTTCACACAGGCCGTGGTGGCGGCGCCGGTGCCCACGCCTGTGCCGGCCCTGCACACCGTGGCGCTGGTCATGCTGAGCCTGCTGGCGGCCGGGATGGGGGCCGGCAGGCTGCGCAGGGGCCGCATGGGCCGGTAGGCCAGGCTGCCGGGCGGCATGAACCCCGGCGCGGCGCCTCAGGCGGCAGCGATGCGCCGGGCGATGGCCTGGCCCACCTCGGTGGTGCTGGCCGTGCCGCCCAGGTCGGGCGTGCGCGGGCCGCTCCTGATGACTTCCTCGATGGCCGAGACGATGGCGTCGTGCGCCGCGCGGCCTGCGCCCTGGCCGTGGGTCAGGAAGTCCAGCATCAGCGCCGCCGACCAGACCATGGCGATGGGGTTGGCGATGTTCTTGCCGTAGATGTCGGGCGCCGAGCCGTGCACGGGCTCGAACAGGCTGGGGAAGCTGCGGTCGGGGTTGAGGTTGGCCGAGGGGGCCAGGCCGATGGTGCCCGTGGTGGCCGGGCCCAGGTCGCTGAGGATGTCGCCGAACAGGTTGGTGGCGGCCACCACGTCGAAGCGGCCCGGCTGCAGCACGAAGCGCGCGGTCAGGATGTCGATGTGCTGCTTGTCCAGCGTGACTTCCGGGTAGGCCTTGGCCACGTCCTCGGCGCGCTGGTCCCACCAGGGCATGCTGATGGCGATGCCGTTGCTCTTGGTGGCCAGGGTGACGTGCTTGCGCTCGCGGCTTTGGGCCAGGTCGAAGGCGTACTTGAGCAGGCGCTCGGCACCCTTGCGCGAGTAGACCGATTCCTGGATCACGATCTCGCGGTCCGTGCCCTCGTACATGATGCCGCCCAGCGAGGTGTACTCGCCCTCGGTGTTCTCGCGCACCACGTAGTAGTCGATGTCGCCGGGCTTGCGGCCGGCCAGCGGGCAGGGCACGCCCTCGAACAGGCGAACGGGGCGCAGGTTGATGTACTGGTCGAACTCGCGGCGGAACTTGAGCAGCGAGCCCCACAGCGAGACATGGTCGGGCACGGTGGCGGGCCAGCCCACGGCGCCGAAGAAGATGGCATCCATGCCGGACAGCTGCGCCTTCCAGTCGTCGGGCATCATTTTTCCGTGGGCCAGGTAGTAGTCGCAGTGGGCCCAGTCGAAATGGTGGAATTCGAGCTTGATCGCAAAGCGGCTGGCGGCAGCTTCCAGGGCGCGCAGGCCTTCGGGCATGACTTCCTTGCCAATGCCGTCACCGGCGATGACGGCGATCTTGAATGTGTCTTGCATGGTGTCTGTCCTTGGATCGAATGGATGGATATGAAGCGGCGCCGCTGACAGCCAGGCCGCATGCATGGCATTGTTGGCTGCGCCAGGGCTAAATACAATCGGCCAACTGTGGTTCCATTATTTACAGATCGTGAATAAACAGCCGTCTCCCGAAGACCTGCGCGTCTTCACCGTGGTGGCCCGCAAATCCGGCTTTGCCGCTGCGGCCGAGGAATTGGGGGCTTCGCCCGCCTATGTGAGCAAGCGCATCCGCCTGCTGGAGGAAGAGCTGGGCGTGAAGCTGCTGCACCGCACCACGCGCCGCGTGGCCGTGACCGAGGAGGGCGAGCGCGTCTTCCACTGGGCGCAGCGCATCCTCGACGACATGGACCAGCTGATGCAGGAGGTGGCCATCACGCGCAGCGAGCCGCGCGGCCTGCTGCGCGTGAGCAGCAGCTTCGGTTTCGGGCGGCATGTGATCGCGCCCGCGCTTTCCAGGCTGGTGGAGCGCCATCCGGGGCTGCAGGTGCGGCTGGACGTGTTCGACCGGCTGGTGGATGTGGCGGGCGAGGGCTTCGATCTGGATGTGCGCGTGGGCGACGAGATCGCGCCCCACCTGATTGCGCGGCGCCTGGCCGACAACCACCGCGTGCTGTGCGCCGCGCCTGCCTACCTGGCGCGCCGTGGCACGCCGCGCACGCCGGCCGAGCTGTCGGCCCATGACTGCCTGGCCATCAAGGAGCGCGACCAGGCCTTTGGCGTGTGGCGGCTGCGCGCGGGCGCGGCCGAGCAGGCGGTGAAGGTCACGGGGCCGCTGTCGGCCAACAACGGCGAGATGGTGGTGCAGTGGGCCGTGGACGGTCGCGGCATTGCGCTGCGCTCGCTATGGGATGTGGGCGCCCATCTGCAGGCCGGGCGCCTGGTGCAGGTGTTGCCCGAATGGCGGCAGGAGGCCAATGTCTGGGCTGTGTATCCGACGCGGCTGCAGCTGTCGGCCAAGGTGCGGGTGTGCGTGGAGTTCCTGCAGGAACACTTCAAGAAGGAGTGGATGGCAGCCGCTCCCTGAGCGGGGCGGCTGCTGCAGCGGACTGGCCGGGGATCAGCCTGCCAGGGCAGCCTTCACTGCGGCGGAGACCTGGCCCATGTCGGCCTTGCCTGCCAGTTGCGCCTTGACCGCGCCCATGACCTTGCCCATGTCGCCGGGGCCGGATGCGCCCAACTCGGCCACGATGGCCTTGACGGCGGTGGCCACTTCCTCGGCCGACATGCGCTCGGGCAGGTAGGCGGTCAGCACGGCCATCTCGGCCTTTTCCTTGTCGGCCAGGTCCTGGCGGCCCGCGCCCTCGAAGGCGGCGATGCTGTCCTTGCGCTGCTTGATCAGCTTGTCCACGATGGCGATGACGGCGGCGTCGTCCAGCTCGATGCGCTCATCGACTTCCTTTTGCTTCATCGCTGCCTGCAGCAGGCGGATGGTGCCCAGGCGCTCGCTGTCCTTGGCGCGCATGGCGGTCTTCATGTCTTCGGTGATCTGGGCCTTGAGGCTCATGGCTTTTCTCCTGAGGTGATGGCGTCGGAAAACACGGAACAAAAAACAAAAAACCCGCGCCTGGCGTCCCGAGCGCGGGTTTTGCGGCTGACGAGAGCCGGCTGGTCAAGGGCTGATCAGTACAGCTTCTTGGGCAGCTGCATGCTGCGAACGCGCTTGTAGTGACGCTTGACGGCGGCAGCCTTCTTGCGCTTGCGTTCGGCAGTGGGCTTCTCGTAGAACTCGCGAGCGCGCAGGTCGGTCAGCAGGCCGAGCTTTTCGATGGTGCGCTTGAAGCGGCGCAGGGCAACTTCATAGGGCTCGTTTTCTTTTACGCGGATGGTGGTCATTAGCTAGATTTCCAGATATCTGTGCTGACAGCGGGTTCCCGGGAAGATCGGGCCTGAGAGCCATGTTCAGCGGTTGGTCCCCGTCCAAAGTTAACTAGTATTGGCCGACGGGGCGATTGCCAGCAAAGCGGGCGATTATACGCGAGACGAAAGCGGTCTGACAAATCAGGCAGAAGGCAAGGCCTGCGCACAGGCGTACCCACTGGCCCAGGCCCATTGGAAGTTGTATCCGCCGAGCCAGCCGGTGATATCCACCACTTCGCCAATGCAGTACAGGCCCGGCTGGGTCTTGCATTCCATGGTCTGCTGCGAGAGCGCCCGCGTGTCCACGCCGCCCAGCGTCACTTCCGCCTTCTTGTAGCCTTCCGTGCCCGTGGGCACGATCTCCCAGCGTGACAGGCGCTCGGCCAGCTGGTTCAGGGCCTTGTCGGAGGCTTCGGCGATGGGGCGCTGCCAGGCAGCATCCTGCTGCACCCAGGCATCGGCCAGTCGCGAGGGCAGCCACTGCGCCAGTTCATTGGCGATGAGCTTGCGCGAGCGCGACTTGGCCCTGAGCAGCTCGCCCTGCAGGTCCACCTCGGGCGCGAGGTTGATGCTCAGGGGCGTGCCGGGCTTCCAGTAGCTCGATATCTGCAGCACGGCCGGGCCCGACAGGCCCCGGTGCGTGAACAGCAGGTCTTCCATGAAGGCCATGCGCTCTTTCTTGCTGCCGGTGCTGATCTCCACGGGCAGGGCCAGGCCCGCGAGCTGGGCGTAGGGGGCCCAGGCGTCGCCATCGAAGGTCAGCGGCACCAGGCCCGGCGTGCGTTCGACCAGGGGCAGGCCGAATTGCTGGGCCAGGCGGTAGCCGAAGTCGGTGGCGCCGATCTTGGGGATGGACAGGCCGCCCGTGGCGATGACCAGGCTGGGCGCCTGCACGGCGCCCCGGCTGGTCTGCAGGCGGTATTGGCCGTCCGAGTGCGCCACGGACTCGACCTTGCAGGGCTGCCAGCGCTGCACGCCGCCGGCCTGGCATTCGGCCAGCAGCATGGCGATGATGTCCTCGGCCGAGCGGTCGGCAAACAGCTGGCCCTTGTGCTTTTCATGGTGGGCGATGCCGTGCCTGTCCATGAGCGCAATGAAGTCGGCCGGCGTGTAGCGCGACAGGGCCGAGCGGCAGAACTGCGGGTTGCCGCCCACGAAGTGCTTGTGGGGTGCGCGCACGTCCAGGTCGCGGTTGGTGAAGTTGCAGCGGCCACCGCCCGAGATGCGGATCTTCTCTGCCACCTTCTCCGCGTGGTCCAGGAGCAGCACCGACAGGCCACGCTGTCCGGCCTGGGCCGCGCAGAACAGACCGGCCGCGCCGGCGCCGATGACGATGGCGTCGAAAGAGAGGGAAGAGGTCACAAAAACGTCACTCGGGGGGCAAAAGGGCGCCCATTCTCGCGCAATGGCGCTTTTTCCTAGAATCCCGTGATGAATTTCCCATCGCACCAGCTGAGCATGACTGTGCTCATGTCGCCCGACATGGCGAACTTTTCGGGCAACGTCCATGGCGGCGCCGTTCTCAAGCAGCTCGACCAGGTGGCCTATGCCTGCGCCAGCCGCTACGCGGGCCGCTATGTGGTCACGCTGAGCGTGGACCAGGTGATGTTCCTGCAGCCCATCCACGTGGGCGAGCTGGTGACGTTCCTGGCCAGCGTCAACCACACGGGCAAGTCGTCGATGGAGATCGGCATCAAGGTGGTGGCCGAGGACATCCGCACCCAGGTGGTGCGCCATGTGAACAGCTGCTTTTTCACCATGGTGGCCGTGGACGAGAACAAGCAGCCGGCCGCCGTGCCGACGCTGGTGCCGTCCAACGACGAGGAAAGGCGCCGCTGGCACGCTGCGCTGATCCGCAAGGACCTGCGCCGCGAGCTGGCCCAGCGCTTCGAGCAAAGCCGCGTGACGGCCAGCAGCACGGTCAGGCCGGGCTGAGCGTGGAGGGCGCGGCGGGCGGCGGATGCCAGGTGCCGGGCGTGCCGCCCTGCAGCTCGTTCCGCACCTGTTCGATGACGCGCCTGAGGTCTTCCATGGCAGCCGGCTTGGACAGCACCTCGTCGGCGCCGGCCTGCAGGTAGCGCAGCGCTTCGGAGGCTTCGGGGCTGGCGGTCAGCGCGATCACGCGGCAGCGGCGCAGCTGGTTTTCGGCCTCGCGCTGGCGCAGGCGCCGGATGAACTCGAAGCCGTCCATGAGCGGCATGCGTCCATCGGTGATGATGAGATCGAAGGACTCGACCAGGCAGCGTGCCCAGGCTTCCTGTCCATCGCCGGCCAGGCAGATGCCGTGGCCCAGCGCGGCCAGCTGGCTCTTGAGCAGCTCGCGGTTGAACAGATAGTCTTCCACGGCCAGGATTCTGAGGTCGGACCCGGACCCGGGCTGTGATGCGGGCAGGGGCTCGGCACTGGCCTGGGGCTTTCCTTGCAGCGCCACCGAGGCGGGCAGCACCAGGGGCAATATTCCCTCTGACGCGGGCGTGACGTCGGCCTGCATGCGATGGTCCGGCTCCACCAGTGGCAGGCTCAGCCTGACCGTGAAGCGCGAGCCTCGGCCCGGTGCGCTGTCCACCGTGATGGTTCCCCCCATGTGCTCCAGCAGGCGCCGCGTGATGCTCAGGCCCAGGCCGCTGCCAAAGGCCCTGTCCTGGTGGGCGCCTTCCACCTGCGAGAAGGGCTGGAACAGCCGGGCCTGGTCCTGCGGCGCAATGCCGATGCCCGTGTCCTCGACCTCCATCTGCAGCAGCAGGCGGTCATGCCGGCTGGCGCCATGTGCGCGCAGGGTGACGCTGCCGCGCTCGGTGAACTTGATGGCATTGCTGAGCAGGTTGAACAGCACCTGCTTGAGATGCAGCGGGTCGGCCGTCACGCTGTGGTCCACGCCGCTGCCCACTTCGGTGCGCAGCGACAGCCGCTTGCCGTGGGCCAGGCCTTGCAGCAGCGGGGCCATGTCTTCGATCAGCGGGCGCAGTGCCACGGGCTGGAGCGTGGAGTCGATATGGCCCGACTCGATGCGGTGCAGATCCAGCACATTGCCCAGCAACAGCAGCATGCCCTGGGCGGCCTTGTGGGCGGAGGCCAGCATATCGCGGTGGGGCAGGCCGAGCTTTTCCCGGTCCTGCGCCAGTTCCAGCAGGCCGATGACGGCGCTCAGCGGCGTGCGTATCTCGTGGCTGGTGGTGGACAGAAACAGGCTCTTGGCCTGGTTGGCGGCCTCGGCGCGCCGCTCGGCCCGGCGTGTCCTGCGCATCTGGCGGCTCAGGTAAAAGCCCCAGACCAGGGAGATGACCGTGACCAGGGCCAGCGCCCCGGCCAGCAGCAGCAGGCGCTGGCGGTGCTCGCGCCAGAAGCTCGCGCCGTTGCCGTTATGGTGCGGCGCCCAGTGGTGGACGATCTCGGCCACCTCTTCGGGTGCGATGGACAGCTGGGCCTTTTCCAGGATGCCCAGCAGTTCAGGTTCGGCGGCGTGCACGGCCAGGCTGATGGGGCGGGTGTAGTCGTCCAGGATGCCGGTGAGCTGCAGCCGGCTGCCCAATTGCTGGGCGTTGGCATAGCGCGCCGCGTAGTCGTTGCCCACGAAGGCATCGCTGTCATTGGCCGCCACGCTGGCCAGGGCCTGGGTCAGGTCGGCATACAGCTGCAGCCGTATGCTCGGATGCTCCCTGCGCACCGTGCTTTCGAGAAAGAAGCCCGCCACCATGGCCACGCGCTTGCCCTCCAGTCGCTGGAGGTGGTGTATGGGCTTGTCGCGCGGGGTGCCTGCGTTGGCCTCGGGCCGCGCCATCACCACGACCGTGCTGCGCAGATAGGGCGGCAGCAGCCTGATATCGGGCGAGGCCGTGGGCGGCGAGGTGTACGCCGGGGTGAGCAGGGCCTTGCCGGAGCCCAGCATGGTTTCGAGTTCGGAATAGTTGCGCGCGGCGATGTACTCGAACTGCAGGCCGGCGCGGCGGCTGATCAGGTCCAGGTAGTCGGGGCCGATGCCCTGGGCCTGGCGGTCGGCATCGAGCTGTCCCAGCGGACCCAGCGAGCCGTTGAGCACCACGGGAATGCGCGGATGGGCATCCAGCCACTGCTTTTCCGAGGGCGTCAGCGCCACGCGGTCGCCGCCCAGCAGCGGGCGGCGGCTTCCACTCCAGCTGCGCAGGATGTCGTCGCCGTGCTGCACGGTGATGCTGGGCAGGGCCTGGTCCAGGTAGGCCTTCAGCTGTGCATCGCCATGCCTCACCAGCATGCCGAAGCCACGGCTTTCTATGGGCGCAAAGCCCTGCACGCGCAGGTTGAGCAGGTAGTTGGCCTGGATCAGGTAGTGCACCGTGACCGTGTCGCCGACGAAGCCGTCGATCTCGCCCAGGCTCAGCGCCTCCAGCGCGCGGCGGGGTGTTTCATAGGTCAGCAGCTCGCTGAGGGGGTAGGCGGCAGCCACCTGGGAGCGCAGCAGCTGGTCGGGCGTCATGGCCAGCCGCGCACCCCGGCGCCGGGCGTCGAAGGGAGCATTCGACGGGGAGACCAGCACGGGCTGGCTGGGCAGGTAGGGCACGCTCAGGGCCAGGTCGGCGCGCTCGGCTTCCAGCTCGGTGCCGCCGCAGGCCAGGTCGATCTCGCCGCGGCGCAGCGCATCGAGCACGGCCGCACGCGATCCATAGGACTTGAAGCGCACGGGCGTGGGAAAAAGCAGGCCCAGGTGGTCGGCCGTGATGCCTTGGAAGCGATCGCCATCGATCATGCCCAGCGGCGGATGGTCCGGCGTGGAAATGCCCAGCGTCAGCGGCCCGCGCGCCTGTAGCCATTGGCGGTGCGCAGGCGTGAGCCAGGGCTTGGCGCCTGCCGTGACGCGCGTGGCCAGCACCATGTCGGCGCCGCTGGCCAGGCCGGGCATGGGCATGGCCATGCCAAGTGCGCAGCCGGCCAGCAGTTGGGCCGCCAGGTGTCGGCATGCCGGCCACCATGCCTGCGTCGCTGTGGAAGTGAGAGTACGGCTTGATGTTTTCATTGAATCCCCCGGTGGCGCTGCCGCCGTCCGGCGCAGCTGACGGCCTGCGAAAACGGTCTAGACGCTGTTTTCGGCAACCAACAGGAGATTTTTAATGAAAACTAATGATTTTATCTATCGATAGATTTTTCTTTGTTGCAGCTCGGCACTCAGGCGGCAGCAACCGCAGGGTTGGGCTGCTCCTGGGGTTCGGCCATTGCCCGAATGCCATGGACCACATCTCCAACGACGATGACGCTGGGGCTGCCCAGGCCGGTGTCGGCAATGCATTGCACAAGCGTGTCCAGCGTGGCCAGTGCATGGCGCTGCTGCGGCAGGCTGGCGTGCTGGATCACGGCCACGGGCGTGGCGGCGGGCAGGCCGTGCAGCAGCTCGGCGCGGATGTGTTCCACGCTGCTCACGCCCATGTAGATCACCAGGGTGAGCCGGGCATCGCGCGCGGTGGCGGCCAGCTGGCGCCAGTCCGTGCCGCTGTCGCCGGGCTTGGCGTGGCCGGTGATGAAGACCACGCCGTGCGCCCGGTCGCGGTGCGTGAGCGGCGCGCCCAGGCTGGTGAGCCCGGCCAGGCCGGCCGTGATGCCGTTGACGACCTGGACCTCGACGCCGGCCTCGCGCAGATGCTCCACCTCTTCGCCGCCGCGCCCGAAGATGAAGGGGTCGCCGCCCTTGAGGCGCACCACCGTCTCGCCATCCTGCACGGCGGACAGCATGAGCTTTTCGATGAAGGCCTGGGGCGTGCTCTTGCAGCCGCCGCGCTTGCCCACGTAGACGATGCGCGCCGTGGGCGAGGCATGGGCCACGATGGCATCGCTGACCAGGTCATCGACCAGCAGCACGGTGGCCGTCTGTATGGCCTTGAGGGCCTTGATGGTCAGCAGCTCCGGGTCGCCGGGGCCGGCGCCGACCAGGGTGCAGCTGCCGCGCCGGGCGGTGTTTGCGGGGGGGTGGGACGGGGTCGTCATGGCGGGGCTCCGTTTTTCTGGGGTGTTCAGCGAATCTGATCGGCAAGGTGCACGATGTGTTCCACCTGGCGCGTGAGCGCCGGCGGCACGGGCAGGCGGCCCGCAAGCACGTCCTCGGTGTAGCGCGCCGTGGTGTCCACGTCGATCTCGGCGGGCAGGCCCGGGATTTCGGAGGCCGTGCCGCTTTGCTGCTCGGCCAGCAGTTGGTGGGCGCCTGCGACGAATCCGTCGTAGCGCGGCAGCCGGCGCGGGTCGGCCGCGACCTCGCCTTCCAGCCCGCGCGAGAGCAGCACATTCATGCCCAGCGTCCCGAAGGTGCCGTGCAGCATGGGCAGGTACTCGGGATGGGTGTAGGCCGTCACCAGCAAGGACGGGCCGTCGCAGGGCGCCAGCAGCTTGACCACGCTGTGGCCCGGATTGCGCAGGCCGATGACCTCGCGCACGGACAGCAGCCGGGCCAGTGCCGGATGCAGGTGTTCGGTATGCAGATGGGCCACCTGGCCGCCATCGAGTGCCTGGGGTGCCTGCAGCGGCGCAATGCCCAGCGCCTGCAGCACATCGCTGGCCAGGATGCGCCGCGCCTCGGTGCGCATGCCGTGCAGCAGCACGGGCAGGCCTTCGCGCGCCAGCAGCAGGGCCAGCAGGGGCGTGAGCACGGGCAGGCGGCGCGCGCCGTTGTAGCTGGGCAGCACGATCACGGGGCGGCCATGGGCCGAGGCGGGAAAGCGCGCGGCGCGCGCATGCACGGCATCCAGGAAGCCGCTCATCTCCTCGACCGTCTCGCCCTTGATGCGCATGGCGATGCAGAAGGCGCCGATCTCCAGATCGGTGACACCCCCGTCCAGCACCTGGCCGAACAGGTCGGCGGCCTGCGCGCGCTCCAGCGCCTTGGCTCCGCGTGCGCCGCGGCCTATTTCCTTGATGTATTGGCTGATGCCCATGGCGTGGTGATCGTGGGTGGAATCCTGTGGGCGCATATTTTCCCGCAGGTTTCATTACTTTTCGCTATATATGCAAACCTGTCGTTCCATGGCCTCTTTCATGCCGCCTGCGGGCTGGGCGCGAGGGGGATGTGGCGCACCAGGCGCTTGAGTTCAGGCAGGCAGGAGCCGCAGTTGGTGCCGCAGCGCAATTGGCCTTGCAAAGCGGCCAGGCGGGCATCGTCGCTGCCCTCGCAGCGTGCAAGCACGCCTTCGATGGCGGCCTCGTCCACGTCGAAGCACGCGCAGACCTGGCGCGTGCGCTGCGCCAGGGGCAGGGGTGCCGAGGCCGAGGACATGAGCAGCAGGCGCCCATAGTCCTGGGCCGGCAACTGGTCCTTCAGCAGGGTGCCCAGCCAGCTGCCGGCGCGTGTGTCTCCGGCCAGCAGCAAGGCTTCGACCGTGGTGGACAGGCTGGTGCGGTCCAGCCGCAGCGCACGGCTGTGCTGGCGGCGGCGGTCGCTGTAGCGCAGGGTGTCGGCGGCATCCAGGCCCAGCAGGGACTCGATCTGCGCGATGAGGGCGTCGTCGGGCGCCTCATGCGCGGCGGCGCGCAGCAGCACTCCGTGGCGGGCGCGGGCAGCGTCCTGCAGAGGCACGGCATTGCCGAAAGGCACGCAGCTGGCAAAGCCGAAGTGCGGCATGAGGGCGGACAGCTGCTCGCGCACGGCCAGCACGCGGTCCTCGGGCAGCCAGGCCATGGCCAGCAGGGTCCAGGGCAGAGCGGCCTTTTGCAGCTTGACGGCCGTGTGCTTGAGTTCAGGCTGCTTGGATGCGGGGCAGAAGGCCGGCGTGGTCAGTGCGTTGAGGCCCCCCGTGGCCGTGCCGCCCAGGTACTCGCCGCCCCAGTGCATGGCCATGAAGAGCTGGGAGGGCGCGAGCGTGGCATCGGGCTGCACCGGCACCAGCAGGGCACCGCGGCGGCTGCTCACCTGCACCAGGTCGCCCGCGCGCAGGCCGCGCTCGGCCATGTCCTGCGGATGCATCTGCACACTGGGCTCGGCAGCCTGGCCGAACAGTCGTCCCAGCTGGCCCGTGCGGCTCATGCCGTGCCACTGGTCGCGCAGCCGGCCCGTGGTCAGGCTGAAGGGGTAGCTCGCATCGGGCGACTCGGCCAGCGGCTGCCAGGGCAGCAGGGCAAAGCGGGCGCGGCCATCGGGCGTGGGAAAGCGGCCGTCTTCGTAGAGCCGTGCGCGGCCCAGGGCTGCGCCTTCGGGCAGCGGCCATTGCTGGGGGCCTTGCGCTTCCAGCAGATCCCAGGACAGGCCGGTGATGTCCAGGTCACGCCCGCGCGTGCTTTCGCGGTGCTCGTTCCAGATGGCTTCGGCGCCTGCGGCGGCGTCCTCGGTGTCGTAGGGGAAGAGGCTGGGCCGGCCCGGGCGCAGCCGCGTTTCCATGCGCCGCGCGCAGTCCACGGCGATGTGCCAGTCATGGCGCGCGGCGCCCGGCGCGGCCACGGCGGGGCGCACGCGCGAGATGCGCCTTTCGCTGTTGGTCACCGTGCCGATCTTCTCGCCCCAGGTGGTGGCGGGCAGCAGCAGGTCGGCGTAGGCGCAGGTGGCGGTGGTGGCAAAGGCCTCCTGCACGATGACGAATTCGGCCCGCTGCAGTGCGCGCCGCACCAGGGCCTGGTCGGGCATGCTTTGCGCGGGGTTGGTGCAGGCTATCCACAGCGCGCGGATCTCGCCCTCGGCGGCGGCCTCGAACATCTCCACGGCGGTCTTGCCGGGCCGTGATGGCACGGCGTCCACGCCCCACAGTGCGGCCACTTCGGCGCGGTGGGCCGGGTTGGCCAGGTCGCGGTGGGCCGACAGCAGATTGGCCAGCCCGCCCACCTCGCGCCCACCCATGGCATTGGGCTGGCCCGTGAGCGAGAACGGTCCCGCGCCTGCGCGCCCGATCTGGCCCGTGGCCAGGTGCAGGCCGATCAGCGCGGCGTTCTTGGCCGTGCCGTTGCTGCTCTGGTTCAGGCCCTGGCAGTACAGGCTGAGCGTTGCGCCACGGGCGGCGCCGTCCCGCGCATCTCCTCCCAGCGCGAACCACTGCGCGGCCTGGAAAAGGTCGTGGTGGGGCAGGCCGCAGACCTCGCTCACGCGCTCGGGCGTGGCCTCCCGCACCAGGGCCTGCAGGTCGGCAAAGCCGCTGGTGTGGCGCGCGATGTAGGCCCGGTCCAGCCAGCCTTCCAGCTCCATGATGTGCAGCATGCCGTGGAACAGCAGGGTGTCGCTGCCGGGGCGCAGCGGCAGGAAGAGGTCGGCCATGCCGGCCGTGTCGGTGCGGCGTGGGTCGGCCACGATGATCTTCATCTGCGGCCGCGCAGCACGCGCCTGCTCTATGCGCCGCGTGAGCACGGGATGGGCCCATGCCGCGTTGCTGCCCACGATGAACAGGCAGTCCGCATGGTCCACGTCCTCGTAGCAGGCCGGCGGCGCGTCGGCGCCCAGCGTGGCCTTGTAGCCCGCCACGGCGCTGCTCATGCACAGGCGCGAGTTGGTGTCGATGTTGTTGGTGCCGATCAGGCCCTTGGCCAGCTTGTTGAAGACGTAGTAGTCCTCGGTCAGCAACTGGCCGCTCACATACAGGCCCACGGCGTCGGGGCCGTGCTCCTGCGCGATGGAGGCCAGCCTGCCGGCTGCCAGGTTCAGCGCGGCATCCCAGCTGATGTCCCGGGGCGCCGCCCCGCGCGTGGTGCGCAGGGCGGGCTGCAGCAGCCGGGTCTGCCGCGCCAGGGCGGGCGAGGCCGTCAGATGCAGCGTGCTGCCCTTGGTGCACAGGCGGCCGTGGTTGGCGGGGTGCGCCGGATCGCCACGCACGCCCGTGATGCGCGCACCATCGCTTTCGATGATGACGCCGCAGCCTGTGCCGCAGTAGGGGCAGGTGGATCGGGTTTCTTGCATGGTGGGCCTGGGGTGGATGAGGGAAGGGCAGGGCACGGGGGCGGGCGCCGTCACGGGCCGCTGGCCGGGTCGGCCTGGCTGGCCTGGCTGGCTTGACTTTCGCCGAACATGAGGCGGTCGCGCAGTTCCTGCACTGCCACGCCATCGCGCAACAGGCGGAAGTACCAGCCACCGTCCTCGGTGTCGCCATACAGGCAGGCGCCGACCAGTCTGTCGCCGCGCAGCACCAGCTTGCGGTACACGCCCGCGCCGGGGTCGCTGAGCACGATTTCCTCCGTGCCGTCGTCGCCGCGAAAGTCGCCTGCGCTGAACAGATGAATGCCCGTGACCTTGAGCTTGGCCGAGGTCTGCGAGCCCGGATAGCGGCCGATGCCGATTTCGGCCAGGTGGTTGGCCAGCACCTTGCCCTGCTCGAACAGCGGCGCCACCAGCCCGTAGGCCACGCCCCGGTGCGCCGCGCATTCGCCCACGGCATAGATGCGCGGGTCGGTCACGGTCTGCAGCGTGTCGCTGACCACGATGCCGCGCTGCACATGCAGGTGCATCTGCTCGGCCAGCGCGGTCTCGGGTCGGATGCCCACGGCCATGACCACGAGCGAGGCCGGCGCATCGCGCCCGTCCTGCAGGTGCACGCAGGCCACGCGGCCCCGGCCGTCGCCCGTCAGCGCGCGGGTCTGGGCCTGCATCAGAAAGCGCATGCCGCGCTCGGCCAGCGAGGCCTGCAGCAAGGCGGCGGCGGTCTCGTCGAGCTGGCGGTCCAGCAGGCGCTCGCCCGCATGCACCACGGTGACCTCCATGCCGCGCTTCATGAGGCCGTTGGCGGCCTCCAGGCCCAGCAGTCCGCCGCCGATGACCACTGCCTGGCGGTGGCTGGCGGCCGCCGCGATCATGGCCTGGGTGTCGGCAATGTCGCGGTAGCCGAGCACGCCTTCCAGCTCGCGCCCGGGCACGGGCAGCATGAAGGGGCGCGATCCCGTGGCCAGGATCAGGCGGTCGTACCCGGCGCTCACGGGCTGGCCGGTGGCGTCCACGGCATGCACCACGCGGCGCGCCCGGTCCACCGCATGCACGCGACAGCCTGCATGCAAGGTGATGCCGTGCCGGGCATACCAGGACCAGTCGTTGAGGATGATTTCGTCCAGCTGCTGCTCGCCCGCTAGCACGGGCGACAGCATGATGCGGTTGTAGTTGGGGTGCGGCTCGGCGCCGAACACGGTGATCTCGTAGAGGTCGGGCGCGATCCTGAGCAGCTCTTCCAGCGTGCGCACGCCGGCCATGCCGTTGCCCACCATCACCAGCCTGGATTTCTTCATTGCGCCCCCGCATCGGTTCGAAAAGCAAAAAGGCGTCATCCCCACTGCGCGGCTGCTGCCTGCGCGCGGGTTGACGCCTTTGTCCCTGGGGCAGCGGCACCTCGTTGCGCCTTGCCCCCATGGCCTGCAATGGCCACGCACGGGATGAAGCAAGCGGCATGCCAGGGCGCGCAGCCCTGCGCGGGCGCTGTCCTCGGGGCTGCCGCCCGGCGGCCGAGCCATGGTGGTGCGCCGCATGCCTCAAGGCGGTGCGCCCGCTATCGAGAGCGCGCAATCAGATGTCTGAATCGAATGGAGGTTTTGTGGCGATTTGTTTCAAATGCGACGAATCGGGGTACAACAAGCCACCGGGTCCTGCAGTAAGCCAGGGCCGCAATGACGTGAAGGATTTTTCTTCTTCAAGGGACCACGCCTATGAGAGTGAATCTGCCAGTCAGCACGCGTGAATACGCATTTCCCAAGGGCCAGACCCTGGTGTCCACCACGGACCTGAAGGGGCGCATCCTCTACTGCAACCCGATGTTCATCGAGGTCAGCGGCTACGAGCGCGAAGAACTGCTGGGCCAGCCCCACAACATGATCCGCCACCCCGACATGCCCGAGGAAGCCTTCCGCGACATGTGGGCCACCATCTCGGCCGGCCTGCCCTGGTCGGCGCCCGTGAAGAACCGGCGCAAGAACGGCGACTTCTACTGGGTCATGGCCAATGTCACGCCGCTGATGGAAGGCGACCGGCCCTCGGGCTACATGTCGGTGCGCACCGAGGCCACGCGCGAGCAGACGGATGCGGCCGAGCGCCTCTACGCCACCATGCGCGCCGAAAAGGATGCAGGGCGCAAGGTCCACGTGCTGCGCGCCGGCCATCTGGTGCGCAACAACCTGCGCGGACGCCTTGCCAGCGCGCTGAGCCTGGGCCTGGCAGGCAAGCTGGTGCTGATCTTCTTCCTGGTGGTGGCGGCGGCCTTTGGCGCGGCGATGGCGGGAGGGCACACGCTGGATGCATGGTCCGCGCTGGCCTGGCTGGCGGTCTGCATCTTCACGGGGCTGGCCGGGGCCTGGGCGTACCGGCTGACCGTGGCGCCGCTGGCGCAGATGGTGCTGCAGGCCAACCGCCTGGCGGCCGGCGACCTGACGCAGACCATACGCATCACGCGCAAGGACGTGGTGGGCGATCTGCAGAAGGCACTGAGCCAGCTCAATGTGAACCTGCTGTCCATCGTGCGCGATGCGCGCGAGGAAAGCGACAAGATGCAGATCTCCACGCGGGAAATCGCGCAGGGCAACCAGGACCTGTCCGCGCGCACGGAAACCCAGGCCGGCAACCTGCAGCAGACGGCGGCGTCGATGGAGGAGATCACGGGCACGGTCAAGCACACGGCCGAGTCGGCGCGCCAGGCCACGGACCTGGCCACCCAGGCCAGCGAGGTGGCCGAGCGCAGCAGCGGCGCCGTCGACGGCGTGGCGGCCACCATGAAGCAGATCCAGGCTGCGTCGGGGCGTATCGGCGAGATCACGCAGCTCATCGACTCCATCGCCTTCCAGACCAACATCCTGGCGCTGAACGCCGCCGTGGAGGCCGCGCGCGCGGGCGACCAGGGCCGGGGATTTGCGGTGGTGGCGGCCGAAGTGCGCAGTCTCTCGCAGCGCACGCAGGCAGCGGCCAAGGAGATCCGCGAACTCATAGACGACTCTGCCGCCAAGGTGCTGGATGGCAATCAGCGCACCGAGGTCGCGCAGAAAACCATGACCGAATCGCTGGACCTGGTGCGGCGCGTGAACCTGCTGATCGGCGAAATCCACAGCGCCTCCAACGAGCAGCTCAGCGGCATCTCGCAGGTCAACGCGGCCGTGGCGCATCTGGACAACATCACGCAGCAGAACGCGGCGCTGGTGGAGCAGAACGCGGCATCGGCCATGGCCTTGCAGGCCCAGGCGCAGACCGTGTCGGAGACCGTGCAGGTCTTCCGGCTGGACGCCACGGCCCGGGCACCGGCGGCCGTGGCCGACGCAGTGGAGCTGCGCCGGTCCATGAAGGCGCAGGCGCCGTTGCCGCCGCTGCGGCCGCCGCGCACCCAGCCGCAGCCGGCGCTGACCACGGGCTGAGCGCGATCCGGGCGCTGGAAAACATCGTTGACACTTGGGGCGCTGCGCCGCCATGCCCGCTGCACCGGCCGGCGCTACCATGTGACTTTGTGTTGACCGGGCGACCGGATGAAGGAACGACCATGAACTCCAGCTCTTCCCTGGCCGCCGAACTGATGGCCCAACTGCAGGGAGCGCCCATGCAGCAGATGGCAGACCAGATCGGCGCCAGCCCCGCTCAGACCGAAAGTGCCGTGGGCGCGGCCCTTCCCGTGCTGCTGGGCTCGCTGGGCCGCAATGCGGCCGATCCGCAGGGCGCGGCCAATCTCTTCGGCGCGCTGCAGCGCGACCACGGCGCAGCCAGCGGTGGCGCCGGCGGGCTGGATCTGGGAGGCCTGCTGGGCTCGCTGCTGGGCGGCGGCGCAGGCGCAGGCGGCAATGCGGGCGGCGGGCTCGACGGCGCAGCCATCCTGGGCCATATCCTGGGCGGCAACCAGCAGCGCGCGCAGGACGGCCTGGGCCAGGCCACGGGCCTGGGCAGCGGCGGCGCGGCCCAGCTGCTGCAACTGCTGGCCCCCATCGTCATGTCCTTTCTTGCACAGCGCGTGAGCGCAGGCGGCATGGATGCCGGCGGCCTGGGCCAGGTGCTGGGCCGCGAGCATGCGCAGGCGCAGCAGCAGGGCGGCCTGGGTGGTGGTTTGCTGGGAAGCCTGCTCGATCAGGATGGCGACGGCCAGGTAGGTCTCAGCGATCTGATGAAGATTGGTGGCAGCCTGCTGGGCGGCCGCCGCTGAAGGGCCGCATTCACTGAATCGGGCAGGGCCGGTGCGTGTGCATACACGCGCTGGCCCTGTTGCTTTTTGGGCGCAGTTCGGATGACACTAGAACCGAATTGGCGAACGACTGAAAGGCACCCATGACAGCAGTTGCAGACATTCTCAAGTCCAAGGCCACCAGCGCGGTGTACAGCATCGCGCCTACCGATTCCGTGCTCGATGCGCTGCGGCTCATGGCCGACAAGGGCATTGGCGCCCTGCTCGTGATGGAGGGCAGCGAGATCGCCGGCATCGTCACCGAGCGCGACTACGCGCGCAAGATCGCGCTGCTGGGGCGCACCTCCGGCGCCACCCTGGTGCGCGACGTGATGACGCGCGACGTGCTGTTCGTCGGCCCCACCCAGACCACGCAGGAGTGCATGGCGGTGATGACCGAGAACCGGCTGCGCCACCTGCCCGTGGTGGACGAAGGCGGCAAGCTGCTGGGCCTGATCTCCATCGGAGACCTGGTCAAGGACATCATCTCCGAGCAGAAGTTCATCATCGAGCAGCTGGAGCACTACATCTCGGGCCGGCACTGAGCCGGGGCTCGGCCTGCCCGCCATGGGCAGGGTCTCGAAGGCGGCAGGACCTGCGAAGGTTCAGGCCGCCTTTTCCACATGCCCCTGGCGTGTGTAGAGGAAATCGATCACGGCCTTGCGGCACTGGCGGTAGAGGTCGTCCTCGGCCAGCGCCACGCGGTTGCGCGGGCGGGCCAGGCCGACCTGCAGCACCTCGCCGATGGTGGCGGCCGGGCCGTTGGTCATCATCACGATCTTGTCGGACAGCAGCACGGCCTCGTCCACATCGTGCGTGACCATGACCACGGTGCTTTGCGTGCGCGCCACGATCTCCAGCAGCTCGTCCTGCAGCTTGGCGCGCGTGAGCGCATCGAGCGCGCCGAAGGGCTCGTCCATCAGCAGCACCTGCGGCTCCATCGACAGCGCGCGCGCAATGCCCACGCGCTGCTTCATGCCGCCCGATATCTCGCCGGGCCGCTTGTGCGCGGCATGGGCCAGGCCCACCAGTTCCAGCGCGGCCAGGGTGCGGGCCTTGAGCTGGGCGCGGCTTTCCGTGCGGCCATAGACGCGCTCCACGGCCAGGTGGATGTTGCCCTCGCAGGTCAGCCAGGGCAGCAGCGAGTGGTTCTGGAAGACCACGGCGCGCTCGGGTCCGGGGCCCTTGATCTCCTTGTTGGCGCACAGCAGCACGCCCGTGGTGGGCGTGGTCAGGCCCGCGATCAGGTTCAGCAGGGTGGACTTGCCGCAGCCCGAGTGGCCGATCAGCGAGACGAACTCGCCCCGCGCAATGGTCAGGTCGATATTGCGCAGTGCTGGAAACAGGCCCTTGGCGGTCTTGAAGCTCTGCTCCACGCCCTGGATCTCGATGTACTTGGACGATGCATTCATGCCTTCACCTCTTCGAACGTAAATGCCGTTGCCAGCTTGACCAGGGCCATCTCCAGCAGCAGGCCCACGATGCCGATCACGAAGATCGCGATGATGATGTTCTTGACGTTGAGGTTGTTCCACTCGTCCCAGACCCAGAAGCCGATGCCCACGCCGCCGGTGAGCATCTCGGCCGCGACGATGACCAGCCAGGCCGTGCCCACGGCCAGGCGCACGCCGGTCAGCATGTAGGGCAGCACGGCCGGGAACAGGATGGTGGTGGCGATCTTCCATTCGCTGAGGTTGAGCACGCGCGCCACGTTCATGTAGTCCTGGGGCACGCGCTGCACGCCCACGGCGGTGTTGATGAGCATGGGCCAGATCGAGCAGATGAAGATGGTCCAGATGGCCGCCGGGTTGGCGCCCTTGAAGACCAGCAGGCCTATGGGCAGCCAGGCCAGCGGCGACACCGGGCGCAGCAGGCTGATCAGCGGGTTGAACATGCGCGACAGGAAGTTGAAGCGCCCGATCACGAAGCCGGCCGGAATGCCGACCAGCGCCGCCAGGCCGAAGCCCACGGCCACGCGCTGCAGCGAGGCCAGCACGTTCCAGCCCACGCCCTGGTCATTGGGGCCGTTGCGGTAGAACGGGTCGCTGAAAATCTCCACCGCCTGCTGCCAGGTCGCCAGGGGCCCCGGAATGCTCTGGCCGGAGCCCGCGGCCACCAGGGACCACACGCCCACGAGCAGGCCGAGGCCGCACAGCGGCGGCAGCACGGCCAGCCAGAAGGCGCGCGACAGCGCCGCCCAGTCGCGCGCAGGGGCGGGAGTCCTGGGCGTTGCCGGTGCAGCCTGCATGGCCGGGACCGGGGATGCAGCGGTGGGGGAAACCGGCACAGGCGGGGCGGCGGCGGTGGAGGACTCTGCCGGGAAGTGGAAGACGGCGCTGACCATGGTGTGTTCCTCGGTGGGATGGGTCTTCAAAGGGGATCTCTCAGGCCTTGATGGCGAAGCTGTCCGCGTACTTGCGCGGGTCCTTGCCGTCCCAGACCGTGCCGTCCATCAGCTTGCTGCTGCGCATCTCGCCCTTGGGCAGCGGAGCCTTGGCGGCGGTGGCGGCCTGCTGGTAGATGTCCAGGCGGTTGATGGAGCGGGCCACGCCCAGGTAGTCGGGGTGCTCCTTGAGCAGGCCCCAGCGCTTGTGCTGGGTGAGGAACCACATGCCGTCGGACAGATAGGGATAGCCCACGCTGCCGTCGCCATAGAACTTCATGTGGTGGGGGTCGTCCCAGGTCTTGCCCATGCCGTCCTGGTAGCGGCCCAGGATGCGCTGGTTGATGGCGTCCACGCCGGTGTTCACATAGGCCTTGCCGGCAATGGTGTCGGCCATGCGGGTCTTGTTGGCCAGGCTCTCGTCGATCCAGCGGCCGGCCTCGATGATGGCGGCCGTCACGGCGCGTGCCGTGTTGGGGTTCTGGCGGGCAAATTCGGCCGTGGTGCCCAGCACCTTCTCGGGATGGTCCTGCCAGATGGCCTGGGAGGTGGTGGCCGTGACGCCGATGCCGTCCATGATGGCGCGGTGGTTCCAGGGCTCGCCCACGCAAAAGCCGTCCATGTTGCCCACGCGCATGTTGGCCACCATCTGCGGCGGCGGCACGGTGATGACCTTGGCATCCTTGAGCGGGTGGATGCCGTTGGCCGCCAGCCAGTAGTACAGCCACATGGCATGCGTGCCCGTGGGAAAGGTCTGGGCAAAGGTGTATTCGCGCTTTTCGCTGGCCATCAGCTTGGCCAGGCCTGCGCCGTTGACGGCGCCCTTGTCGGCCAGCTTCTTGGACAGCGTGATGGCCTGGCCGTTGTGGTTGAGCGTCATCAGCACGGCCATGTCCTTCCGGGCGCCGCCCACGCCCAGGTGCATGCCGTAGACCAGGCCGTACAGCACATGGGCAAAGTCCAGTTCGCCATTGGCCAGCTTGTCGCGCACGCTGGCCCAGCTCGCTTCCTTGGAGGGAATGATCCTGACACCGTACTTCTGGTCGATCCCCAGCACCGAGGCCATGACCACGCTGGCGCAATCGGTCAGCGGAATGAAGCCGATGCGCACTTCCTTTTTCTCGGGCGCATCCGAGCCTGCCGCCCAGGCGCCGTGGTGGCCCAGCTGGGTGTAGAGCGCCGCGCCGCCTGCCAGCGTGCCGGCCTGGCGCAGAAAATCGCGCCGGGGCAGTGCCGGGCCGGAGGTGAGAGGGCCTGTGGTGGGCTGGGGCGTGGACGCCATGGCGGAACTCCTTCGATCGTCGGGAATGGAACACTTGCAAACCGGCATGTCCCAAGCAAAACGGCGTCCTCTCCGGCCGCGCTGCGCGGGGAGAGTGACGCCGTTGTCCTGGGGCCCTGAATCAAGACCGGGTTCCCGGCCGCCTTTGGCCGGGATTTGCCAGAGTCAATGCAGAAACCGTGCCAGGCGGCGTTCAAGGGGGACCATGCACTCCACCTGCCTTGCCGTCCGCGCCGGGCCACCTTCTGGTGCGCGACTTGCCGCAGCACTGCACCAAGTCGGTGCTGCGCTGCAACATGGCGCGCAGCGGCACGGGTTCATGGGGCGGGCGGCAGCAGATCGGCCATGGAAAGCACGGCCTGCGCCACTTCGGCCAGGCGGCGGTTCTGGTTCATGGCGGTCTGGCGCAGCAGCTTGTGGGCCTCGCCTTCGCTGAGCTGGCGCCGTGTCATCAACAGGCCCTTGGCGCGCTCCAGCAGCTTGCGTTCCGTGAGCGTAGCGCGCACGGTCTCCAGCTCGGCCTGCATGGCCTGCAGCCGCTGGGACTGGTCCTGCACCAGGTCCATCACGGATCGGTCCAGCTGCGGGCCCAGACGCGCGGCCGGGGGCTGCAGCCCGCCCAGCGCCAGCGTGGCGGAGACGGGCGTGATCTCCATTGCCTGCGGCGCCTGCAGCAGCGTCTGCAGGGCGGCGCGCGCATCGACAATGCAGCGCTGGCACTGCTGCTGCAGCTCGGCCGTCAGGCGGGCCTCGACGGTGTGCAGCGCATCCATGCGCCGCGAGCAGCTGTCGAACCAGGGCTCGGCCATCTCCGGCGCCAGGGGAGTGCCCGGCGCGGCCGTGCAGCCCACGCGGCGCAGGCGTTCGATCACGGCCAGCGTGGCATCGGCCGCGCTGCTTTCTTGCCACAGGGCCAGGGAATGGGGCGGCGCGAACTCCGCAAAGACCTGAAAGCAGCGCTCCTGCGAGGCGATCAGGTGCAGCCAGTGCTGCTGGCGCGGCGCATCGCTGACGCCCGCGCCAAAGGCAGCCACGCCCGTGGCACGCTCCTGGCCCGCGAATTCCTTGCCCTGCATGAAGTTGAACAAGGCCACCAGCAGGCGCGAGATACCGGGCTCGGGCGCGCTGTCGGCCGCCTCGAACACCACGGCCAGCAGGCCTGCCACCAGCTCGATGTAGATGGCGGTGGCCGCCTCCGGCGACAGGTCGTGGCTGGCGACGCGCTCGCGCAGCGCAGGCAGGGCGTCCAGGCACTGCAGCACATGGGCGATGCGGCTGAACAGTCGCGCGCCATGGCCGGGGTGTCCCGTGGAGTCTGTTTGGCCGGGCTGCATGTCCAGCCGGTCGAAGCCGTCAAGCGCCGCCGCGGCAATCCGGTCGCACTCGGCCATCTGCGCCAGCCGTGCCTCGCCGCCATGCGCGCCCGCGCTGGCCAGAAAGACGTTGGACAGGCCGCGCTCCTTTTGCAGCGCATGGATGAGGCGGCTGAGCAGATCCACCAGTGCGCTGGTGCGCTGCAGTTGCTCCAGCTCGCCGATTTCGCACTGGCGCGCGGCCACAAGAAAGTTGAGAGCGGTTTTCATGGGGGACGGGTCCTGTCTGCCTGCGTTGATGCAATTCCCATGCCGGGCCTGCCGTGGCGCAAAAGGAGAAGTAGAAGCAAGGCGCAGGGTTTGATAGAATTTTTCTAACGTTTTGAAATCGTCGATACAAATTTGGACGCGCGAATGTGTCGAGTATTTGCCGGGCGCCCTGCAGGAAAAAGCCCGGCTTTCCGGCACACACGACAACCATGGCATAGCCATCCACAAGATCGGGCTGCGCAATGCGGCAGCGAGGCTGAATCAGCATGAGCTTGCAATATCACGAGAAGATCGGATGTCCCCCGTGCGCTGGCGGTTCATGACCCAGGCGGTGTTGGGGCGGACTGCTGTGCGCCGGCGTGGCCCGTCCCTGGCTGCGCTGCTGCTGGGCCTGGCGCAGTGCCGGGCACTGGCGGGGGGCGAGCTCCTGGCCGCGTCGGCGCCATCCGATGGCCAGGGAAGCTGGGCCGCGGGGTGGAGCGCTTTCGGCCTGTGGGGCGCCATTCCCGTTCTGATATTCCTGCTGGTTTCGCTGGTGGTCCATGTGCGCCTGCGCGAGAAGGCTCAGCGCCTGACGCAATCGCTGCAGCAGACCAATGAAAAGCTGCTGCGCGCCAATGTGAAGCTCAAGCGCATCGCCTTCAGGGACCCGCTGACCGGCACGGCCAACCGGGCGCTGCTCGAGTACCGGCTTGGCCGGGCGATTGCGCGCGCCGACAGCTCGGTGGAGCAGCCAGGGCCCGGCGGGCCGGTGCGCGTGGGCCTGCTGTACATCGATCTGGACGGATTCAAGCCCATCAACGACGTGGAGGGCCATGCCGCAGGTGACGCGCTGCTGTGCCAGGTGGCCGTGCGCCTGAACCGTATGACGCGCAAGTCGGACACGCTGGCGCGCGTGGGGGGCGATGAGTTCGTGCTGCTGCTGGGCTGCCTGGCATCGGAGGACGATGCCGTGGCCATGGCCGGCCGGGTGCAGAAGGTTTTGGGTCAGCCCTTCGATCTGCCGGGAAAGTCCATCTCCATCGGCAGCTCCGTCGGCGTGGCCATCTATCCCGATCATGGCCAGAAGGAAAAGCTCATGGCGGCGGCCGACCTCGCCATGTACACGGCCAAGCGCGCCGGCGGGAATTCCTGCGCCATCTTCAAGGAAAGCATGCGCAAGGATGTGGCCGTGCAGTTCGACCTGCAGCAAGCCCTGCGCCGCGCCGTGGCAAGCCAGCAGCTGGTGCTGTTCTACCAGCCCAAGATCGATGCCCGCACGGGCCGCATCCGCAGCGTGGAGGCGCTGGTTCGATGGAACCATCCCCGATTCGGCCTCATCAGCCCCCGCGTGTTCATTCCGCTGGCCGAGCGCTTCGGCCTGATCAGCGAGATCGGCGACTGGGTCATCGACGAGGCCTGCCGCCAGACTGCCCAGTGGACGCGCCAGCGGCGCTTCATGCGCGTCTCCATCAATATCTCGGGCTATCAGCTCTTTCAGACGCGGCTGGCGCAGTACATCGGCGAAGCGATCGAGCGGCACCGCATTCGGCCCGAGCAGCTGGTCTTCGAGATCACCGAGTCCGTGGCCATGGAGGACGACAAGACCACCATGGCCGTGATTGCCGAGTTGACGGGCATGGGCGTGCAGATTTCCATCGACGACTTCGGCACCGGCTACTCCAGCCTGGCCCTGCTGCGCCAGCTGGGCGCCGACGAGGTCAAGATCGACCGCAGCTTCGTGCGGGACGTGGCCATCAAGAGCGACGCGCGGGCCGTGGTCGATGCCATCGTGCGCCTGGCCCATGCGCTGGAGCTGCGCGTGGTGGCCGAAGGCGTGACCGACCAGCAGCAGCGCGAAGTGCTTCAGACGCTGGGCTGCGACGAGCTGCAGGGCTTTTACTTCGCTCGCCCCATGAACGCCCAGGCGCTGATCGCCAGCGAAATCTGGACCTCCGACGGCATCGAGCCCGTGCAGTTCTCGCGCTCGTCATACCTGGACAACCTGTAGCGGCCCGCCGGCCCCGCAACTGCCCGCCGGCCAGGGGCCATTGACGCGGGCGGCCGTGCGCCGCGCCCGCAGGTTCTACACTTCAGTCCCATGAGTTTGCTGATTCTGGGGATCGAATCCTCCTGCGATGAAACCGGCGTGGCCCTGGTCGAGGCCCCCGATGGCACGGGCGTGCCCAGGCTGCTGTCCCATGCGCTGCACAGCCAGATCGACATGCACCGCGCCTATGGCGGCGTGGTGCCGGAGCTGGCCAGCCGCGACCACATCCGCCGCGTGCTGCCGCTGACCGAAAGCGTGCTGGGCGAGTCCGGCCGCACGCTGGACCAGGTCGATGTGATCGCCTTCACGCGCGGCCCCGGCCTGGCCGGCGCGCTGCTGGTGGGCGCGGGCGTGGCCTGCGCCATGGCTGCGGCGCTGGACAAGCCCGTGCTGGGCGTGCACCACCTGGAAGGCCACCTGCTGTCGCCCTTCCTGAGCGCCGATCCCCCCGAATTCCCCTTCGTGGCCCTGCTGGTCTCGGGCGGCCACACGCAGCTGATGCGCGTGGACGGCGTGGGCAGCTACGCCATCCTGGGCGAGACCATCGACGACGCGGCCGGCGAGGCCTTCGACAAATCGGCCAAGCTCATGGGCCTGCCCTATCCGGGCGGCCCCGTGCTCTCGCGCCTGGCCGAGGGCGGGGACGCGCAGGCCTTCAAGCTGCCCCGGCCGCTGCTGCATTCGGGCGACCTGGACTTCTCGTTCGCCGGCCTGAAGACGGCCGTGCTGACCCAGGCGAAGAAGCTGGGCGATGACCTTGAGGCGCGCAAGGCCGACCTGGCCGCCAGCACGCAGGCGGCCATCGTCGAGGTGCTGGTCAAGAAGACGCTGGCGGCGCTGCAGCAGACCGGCATGAAGCGCGTGGTCGTGGCCGGCGGCGTGGGCGCCAACCGTCTGCTGCGCGCCCAGCTGGATGCGGCCTGTGCCAAGCGCAAGCTGCGCGTGCACTACCCCGAGCTGCACCTGTGCACCGACAACGGCGCCATGATCGCCATGGCCGCCGCCATGCGCCTGCAGGCAGGCCGCGAAATGGCGAACAGGCACTACGCGTTCGACGTCAAGCCGCGCTGGCCGCTCGATTCGCTGGCCTGATGGTCCGGGGCCGCGTGCCCGGCCTGCACGGCGGGCGCAAAAAAGGGCCGGTGTCAAGCCCTTCATGGAAAACACATGGGGCTTGAAACCATATACGGGGCAATAGGTTAGCTCTGTTTCGTGCCGCTTGCAGGGGATGCGGCGTTGTGGACTGGGAGCCACATAAGAGCCTGGAGAAAGCAAGCCGGGTCGCGTTGCAGCGATGGAGATTGCCAAGAGTTGGCAGGCTTGTTTGATCATCTTAGCCGATTCCCTCGCAGCCTATCCAGAACGAAGAACGCGCAGCGTTGGGCTGCGCGTTCGAGGGATGGTTAGTCTGGTTCCAGTGCCTCTTCAGCTTGGCTTCGGCGGCAAGGCCTTGCTGGCGTTTCCTTTCTTGAATCCCCGATCCCCCGCCATGAACGCCTCCAGCATGTGCGGGATCAGCGTCGTGGCATCGACTGCTTCGCCATACGCCTGCGCGTGCAGCGCGGCGTAGCGGTCGAGGTCGGCTTTCAGGCTGGCCGGGCAGGCAAAGGTCAGCTTGACACTTTCGGTCTTGGGCAGCGGCCCCAGCCGCAGTTTCCTGGTCGTACTCATCGTGAAGTTCCCTTGTTGAAGAACAGCGGCTGATAGGGCCGCAGCACCAGATCGCGGTTGACGATGATGCGTACCGGCAAGCCGGGGCGGCTGGTCAGCGTGGGTTGGATGTTGAGGTTGCGCCTGGTCACTTCCTGGCCAACCTGGTTCACGGTGTCCTGCAGGCTGTCGCGTCCTGCGATGATGACGCGATCACCGTTCTGGCGGTTCTCCGGTGCAGCCAGTTCAGCTCCCACGCCCAGCAGCGTGGTCAGCACGGCACCGGCAAAGATCCGATCCCAATGCCAGTCCACGTCGTCTTCCAGACCGACATAGCCTGCGGGGTCGGTGCCGATCAGGTTGTCGAGCGTCAGCGAAGATGTGTCCGGCAGGATGATGCGGTTCCACACCACCTGCACGCCGCTCTGCCCATAGCTGACCTGGCTGTTGTACATGCCCAGGATGCGCGAACCCTGCGGGATCAGTAGGAACTTGCCTGTGGCCGTGTCATAGATCGGCTCCGTCACCGCGGCGATCACGTCGCCCGGCAAGTCCGACTTGATGCCCGTGACCAGTGCCCCGGCAATGACCGTTCCGGCCATCACCTGATACGGCGAGGTGGGCATTTGCAGGTTGCCGGAGTTACGGGTTTCCGTAGAGCCGCCTGTCAGGAACGCCTCTTTCTGGTCTTGCCGGTTTTGCACGGCAGTCGGATCAGTGGGTTGGGCCGCCGTCGAGGCCGGGCCAGCGGCCAGTGGATCGAAAGCGGCATTGGCGGCGAAGCCCGGCGTGGCAGCGACCTGCGACTGCGCCACGGGCGCGGCCTGCTGGGAGCCGGTGCGGAAGAACACCGATGAAGCCGCAGCCGCTTCTTCTTCCTTGCGCAGCGCATCGTTGGGGTCGTAGCCCGGCGCGGCATAGGTGGCGGCGACCGGCTGCTGCGAATTGACGATGGCTGGCCCCAGGTCGCCGGGCAAAGGAGGCCCCAGCTCCGGCACGTCCGGGGGCAGCGCTGGCAGCTTGGAATAGTCCGTCGGCAGCGCATCCAGCCCTTCCGACTTGGACACGCGATCCACGTTGTACAGCTCGGTAGATTCGCCCGCGCCGCGTTGCTGCGGTTGCAGTGACCAGATCAGTGCGCCCATAACGCTGACCGACAAGCCGCCGGCGAGAATGGCCAGCGTGCGCCGGTTCAGGCGCGTGACCGGGCGCGGTTGGGCGCGCAGCGCTACCGCCTCGGGTGCCACCTTGTCCGCCTGCGGCGTGGCGATGTCAGGAGTGTTGTCCTGGCTCATGTTCAATTCCTCTTGACGATGCCATCCGTGCGTTCGATGCGCACCACATCGCCCTTGTCGGCGCCCAGGCGCAGTTCGGCAGCGCCGAACAGGCGATCCACTATGTAGTACGGCGAGTGGAAGCGGTAATTGACCAGTTGCCCGTCACCCTGCGCACCGATGACGAACAGCGGCGGCAGCTCGCCCTGGGCGATGCCTGCCGGAAACTGGATATAGACCTTCTCGCCATCATCGAAGGCGCGCAGCGGCTTCCACGGCGGATTGCTGCCGCTGATGGCATAGCGAAAACGGATGTTCTCCAGCGACAGGCCCGCATCGACCGGCGCGGCGGCGTTGGCAGCCTGCGCCTGGCGCTGCAAGGCCAGCATCCGATCTTTGGGGTAGTCCCAGGACACCGATGCCATCCATGCCTTGTCGGTCGAAGTCAGTTCTAGCAGATAGGTGCGGCGGCTGGTGGTGATGACCAGATTGGTTTTGAGGCCGGAACGGATGGGTTTAACCAGCACATTGACGCGCAAGTCGGCCCCGCTGCCGCTGGAGGTGTCGCCCACGATCCAGCGCACCGTGTCGCCGGCAGCAACCGTCACCAGTTCCTCGCCGGGCTGGAGCGCGATCACCGTCACGCGGCCCACCGACGCATAGACTTGGTACAACGCGCCATCGGTGAAGGGCCAGACCTGGATCGCATTGACGTAGCCCTCACGGGTCGGCGCGATGCGGGCCTCCGCGTTGGCGCGGGAGACGCGCACCTTCTCGTCGGCAGGCTCCGGTGCAGCCGGGGCCGCATCAACGTCCGGCAGCGGTTTCAACTGCGCTGGCAATGCCAACGGCTCGGGCACCGCCACGACTTCGATGGGCTTGGGCGGCTCGGGCAATGGCTGCGCCTGCACCGGCTCATCGAGCGAGATCGCCGGCGGCGGTTTGCCCTGCGTGGCGCAGCCTGGAAACAGGACAGTCGATGCCAGCAGGATCACCGGCAATGCGGTTTTACGGAAATATGCATTCATGGTTTGGCTCCTTCGGAAGAATCCAGTTCACGGCTCCACGACAGGCCATTGACGTAGATGCCCAGTGGGTTGCGGCGCAGGCGTTCTTCGGTGCGTGGGGTCTGCTGCACGATGGACACCACCGCCGTCCATCTCTCCAACCCGGCAGCCGCGCCATTGACGTAGCGGCGTTCCGTCCAGCGCACGTTGAAAGACGCATCGCTGGCGCGTACCACGCTGGTGATCTGTACCGTCACCGACTCCTTGCCGATGCGGGCGAACGGGTCATTCACCCGCGCATAGTCGTTGAGCACCGCCGCGCCCCGGTCGGTGGTGTAGTCGTAGGCATCGAGCCAGTTCTGCCGCACGACGATGGGGTCGATGGACAACGACCGCACCAGCGTTACGAAGCGCGCGATGTGGTGTGCCGTCTGGGCATCGGTGGGCCGGTACGGCGTGGCCGCTTCGCCCACGGTGCGTACCTGGCCGGACTGATCCACCTCGATGACATAGGGCGTAACGATGGACTGTGCCGAGCGCCACACCAGGCCGCCGGCCATCAGCAGCGCGAGCACCAGGCAGCCGAAGGCCATCAGCCGCCAGTTCTTGGCCTGCACGCGGGCCGAGCCGATGCGCTCGTCCCAGACCTGGGCAGCGGCTTGATACGGGGTGGCAGGTTGCGGTGTATCGGCATAGCGCACCTGCGGTCGTTTGAATCGCATGGGGTTCTCCTTGAAAGTCAGCTATCTGAATCGCGCAGGCTCGGGCCTTGGCCCGAACCGCCGCCGTCGCCACCGCGCAGGGTGTGCGCGGCCGTTGTGGTGGCTTGGGTGAGTCGTTGGCGACGTTGCAGGCGCTTGGCCCAACCGGGTTGTTCCTGCTTCTGCGCGTTGGCCGTGTCGCCAGCGGCATCCCCTGTGGTGATCTGCCCGGAACTGGCAGCGCCACCGCCTGTACCACCATCGGTGCCGGAGCCTTGCCAGCCTGCTTTGAATGGCGCGGCAGCCTTGGCCGCCGCTGCCTTGATGCCTGCACTAGCGCGCTGGCCAGCGGTCTGTGCGCCGCCCATGGCAACACTTCCCAGCCCTGCCATCGCGCCTTTGGCTCCGCCGCCCGCAGCGGCAGAACCGGACTGGAAAGCCGACTTCGCGCTGCCAGCCGCCGAGGTCGCAGCCCGTGCGCCAGCCCCTGCGAGCTTGGCGGCAGCCGGTGCCATGCGCGCCCCGGCCATCACCGCACCGCCAACGCTGGCGGCGGCGGCACCTACGGCAACCGCCGCGCCTGCGGCACCCACAGCAGCACCGGCCATCGCTCCGGCGCCCAACTGCGGCGCGCCGGATACCAGCCCGGTGGCAATGCCCGGCCCGAAGATCCCCAACGCCAGAAGCGTGAGCGAGGCCAGCATGATGACCACCGCATGGTCGATGGACGGCTCGGCCGGATGCACCTGGAACTCGGCGAACAGGCCCGATCCAATGCCGACGATCACGGCCAGCACCAACACCTTGATGCCAGACGACACCACATTGCCCAACACCTTTTCGGCGAGGAAGCTGGTCTTGTTCCACAAGGCGAAAGGCACCAGCACGAAGCCCGCCAGCGTGGTCAGCTTGAACTCGATCAAGGTGATGAAGAGCTGGATCGCCAGCACGAAGAAGCACAGGATCACCACCGCCCAGGCCAGGAACATGACCACGATGGGCGTCATGTTCACGAACACTTCGGGAAAGCCCGCCATGTCGCTGATCTGCTCAAGGATCGGCGCTGCCGCGTCGATGCCGGTCTTGGCCAGGCGTCCCGGTTGCAGGAATTCGCACATGCTCATCGTCGAGCCGCTGGCCGTCAGGCCCAGGCCCGCGAATGAGCGGAAGACGATGCTGGCCAGCCAGTTGAAGTTGTTGATGATGTAGGCGAACGCACCGACGTAGAGCACCTTGCGCAGCAGCTTGGCGATCACGTCATCGCCTTGGCCGGTGGCGTGGCTCATCGCCCAGTACAGCCCGGCAATCGTCATGTCGATGACGATCAGCGTGGCTGTGAGGAACGCGACTTCGCCCTGCAGCAGCCCAAAGCCCGAGTCGATGTAGCGCGAGAAAGTAGCGAGAAACCGGTCGATCACTGTCACGTCATTCATGGCACGTCCCCCTCGAAAGGCATGGCGTCCTGGTCACTGGCGAGTGTGTCAAAGCTCGGCGGGATCGGCGGCAGATCGGCCAGCGTGCGGAACTCGTCAGGCCCGGTTTCCCCGGCGAAGAAGCGCCGCCGGAAAGCATCGGTCGCCGCTAGGCAGGCGACTTCGCCTGCCGTCGTCCTGTCGGCTGCACACTGCGCACGCAAAGCCTTGAGCCGCGCGGGGTCGGCGGCCAGGGCAGCGGCCAGGTCTTCGGTCGGCTGCTGGCCGCAAGCGACCAGCAGCACGGGCAGCAGCAAGAAAGCGCATCGCATGGCCGTCTCCCGTCAGTTGCCGTAGAAATCCACGCGCTGCGGTGTGTAGGGCGTGCCATCACCCAGGAAGCGACGCGTCACTTCACGTCCACGTTCGACAGCCGCTGCTTGGCGTGCCAGTTCCAGTGCGGCGGCGCGTTCCTGCGTGATCTGGAGCTGCTGCGCCTGAATGGATTGCTTGGCCTGCAGGGCCAGAAGCTGGTTGGTCGCCTGCATGGCTTGCAGCGCGCCGGTTGCGGACTGACTCCGGCTGACCAGATCGGACAGCGCGCTTTCGTCTTGCGCCAGGTTCTGCGACACCTGCGCCTGCATCCGCATCGCGGTATGCAGACCTTTCAAGGTGTTTTTCCAGCGCTCCTGCGCGTCGCGCAGCATCTGGTCGCCGCTGACCGTCGCGGCGTACTGCTCCGGGTACAGCCGGGCGAAAGTGGCATCCATGCTCTGCACGTCGTAGGCCAGGCCGCGTGCCTCGGCGATCAGGCGTTCGGTGGTCGCCAGCGTCGAACGCAAGCGATTGACGATGTTGAAGTCCAGATTCGCGAGGTTGCGCGCCTGGTTCATCAGCATCTGCGCTTCGTTCTGGAGCTGGTTGATCTGGTTGTTGATCTGCTCCAGCGTGCGGATGGCGGTCAGCGTGTTCTGCACGAAGTTCGACGGGTCGAACACCGTCAGCGCGGACGCGGGCTGGACGGCCAGCAGCGACACCGACAGCACGGCGGCAAGCGAGGCGGACAGCAAACGGGGTTGGGTCTTCATGGTGAAACCTCCAGAGGTTGAGAAGCGAGGAAGAACGCTGCTACCGGCGAGGACGGCAGCAGATCAGCGGCCCAATCGAGGCCGCGATGGCGCAGCCAGGCACCGGCAAAGCCCGGTGTGCCTGCGTCCAGCAGCACGCGATCCATGTCGCGTTGGTCTTGCGGAGTGGATGCACCCGCGAAGGCCAGCGTGGCTGGCCCCAGGTCGAGGTCGAACAGGCGATTGCCCAGACGCGATTGGTAGTAGTAGTCGCGCTTGGGCTGCGCGGTCGCCACGATCTCGATCTGGCGCGAGTTCAGCCCGAAGCCTTCGTAGATCGTGCGAATCTGCGGCTCGGTGGCCTGCGGGTTGGGCAAGAAAATCCGACTGGCGCAGCTTTCGATCACTGCCGGTGCAATGCTCGAATCCTTGATGTCGGCCAGCGACTGCGTGGCGAAGATGACGCCGACATTCTTCTTGCGCAGCGTCTTGAGCCACTGGCGGATGCGGGCAGCGAACACCGGGTCATCGAGGAACAGCCAGGCTTCATCGAGGATCAACAGCGTGGGCGCGCCGTCGAAGCGTTCATCGAAGCGGGCGAACAGGTAGCCCAGCACGGCCAGCACTGCCGCCTTGCTGTGCATCAGCTCTTCCATCTCGA
>ERZ1292623.65-Hain-H51-01um-R1-65-length-107278-cov-21_pt1 | contig 107278 bp, 198 predicted proteins | sample MGYA00564398_ERZ1292623 | MGnify/ENA primary metagenome ERZ1292623 (study PRJEB36523, sample SAMEA6512633) | groundwater metagenome | collected 2019-01-07 | study: AquaDiva: Metagenomics assemblies of 32 groundwater samples
CCGGCAACGCGAAGCTCGCGCACTGGCACATCCGCGGCCCGCAGTTCACGCCGCTCCATGAGCGCTTCGGTGCGCTGTCGGCCCTCTGCCACGGCCACGCGGACACCATCGCCGAACGCGTCACGCTTGCCATGGGCGGCACCGTGATCGGCACGGCCAAGCAGGTTGCTGAAGAGTCGCGGCTGGACGACTACCCCGAAACGGAACGCGGTGCGGACGCGCTGATTGTCTACCTCGTGACGGCCGCGCGCGACGTGTCCGCGGGGCTACAAGAAGCCCGCGGCGTCTGCGAGGACGTCGGCGATGCGGACACGGCGAACATCCTGCAAGACGTCGCGGCGTCCGTGGAGCACTGCGCGGGCCTCATTGCCGCGCACGTGGAGTGAAGCCGTCGCCGTAGTTGTCGCGGGACACGCTGACGCCTTCACGCGGCGCGCTGCGGTCATGATGGGCTGCACATTCAACGCACGTCGCCACCTTCTTACAGACTTCGCATGGCCCGCGGCTTCGGAATGCGTGGAAGCACTTGGCGGCCGTGTCGTGGCATTCGTCGCACAGGAACATGGTCACAACCGTAACCACCGCCCATGCCTGACGCAGCCGACGCCTAGAAACAGCGAAGCCCGACCGCTTGCGAGACGATCGGGCGACTGTGCTCGGGCCGCATCGGTCTAACCAACCTACCCGAACGTTCTTGGCCTAAGCACTCTGACGCTTGCAACGTCTCGGCACCGAACCAGCGGCAAGCAGACTGTAACCGCTCTCCATGGCCGGCGCAACCGCCGCCTTGAAAGACGAAAGCCCCGGATTGCTCCGAGGCTCTCGCGTCCATCTAGCTTCGGGAGTCGAACCCGGTTTCCTGCGTAGCAGGCGTCCTCCCATTGGACGATTGCTCCGATGGTTGATCACGCCATCGTTTGGACAGCGAACATCTAACACGCCACGATGCCTGACGCAACCGCCGCCGCGCTGCTCTCCACCGAAGCCCGCGCGCTCGCGGCCATGCGCCAAGCGGTGAGCCTCTACCGCAACCCGCGCGACGCCGCCCCGCTGCTTGTCGCCGCGGTGGCTCGCTCCCGTGCCGCGGCCCGCTCCGAAGGCGCGCGCACGATGGTCGTTGAGGTCAAGCAATCGCTCCCCGCGATGCCGGCGTTGCCGGACCTGGATCGCAAGTACGCCTTGCGCGCCGTCTCGGGCTACCTGAAGGCACTCGACGGCGCCGACGCGAAACGCGAAGCGGGCGAAACGGTCCACGTCCCCGGCATCGTCGCCGCGAAACTGGATCTCATCGCCGCAACGGAGGTGCCCGGCGCGTTCACCGAAGAGCGCGAACGAATCGAGCGTCGCGTGGTGCAGGACAACCAGACCTTTGCGGGGCTGCTGATCAAGACGTGGAATGCGCGGCTCGACGGCGCGTGTCCCGTGTGTCGCGGATTGCATCGCACGAAGGCGCTTTGGGGCATGGACTTCGCGGGCGGCAAGAAGCCGGGGCGCGCGCATTTGCGTTGCAAATGCTTCCAGAGTTTTATCCCGATCCCGTTCGCACTTCGCGGCGGGCAACGCATCGAACAGCGTCGCGAGGGCGGCGTTTGGGAAGTGGTTGACGAATGATGAATCCGTTTGCTGAAGTTGCCGAATACTACATCGAACGGTGGCGCTTGCGCTCCCCCGTCGTCGTTCACAAGAGTGACGGCGAGTTCACCATCGGCGTGCGCTCGCCGCGCGGTCCCGCGCGCAACCCCAAGCCGAGCGGCTTCCGCGACACGTCCGACGTGGGCGCCGTCCGCACGGTCACCTTCTTTGGATCGTGGTCGGAGTTGAGCATTTCTCATCGCGCGCCCAAGGCGTACTTCAGCGATGAGATTCGGCTGCAACGTCGCTCCGGCACGATCCTCAAGATTCCACGTTGGCCCGAAGGCGCTTCGGTGTTCCGCGCAGCCCCGTTCCGCGTGATCGCGGACACCGCCGCGCGGCAAGCAGGATGCGCGGCGGCGTCCATCGTGAAGTACGCACTGAGCGATGAGATGGAAGCACGCGCGCGCGAGGCCAGTTGCTACACCCTTGCATCGCGCCGCATCCACGACGGGTCGTCAGAGCAACGGGAGTTCGACCCGTCCGCCGCGAACGGTCGCGCCTGGTCGCCGATCAAATGAGCTTTTGCCTCACGTGCGACGCCGAAAAGCACCCCGTGCAAGCGTTCACGGCAAAGGGTTTTGTGGACGCCTGCCCGACGTGCCAAGGCGTCTTCGCGCGGCATGACGAACCGCTCCAAGCGGAGCCGCCGGAACCACCCGCGGCACCTCTGTTCGCTGCCCCCACGGCGGCCCCTGCGCGCCCCGTGGTGAAGCCTTCGGGTGAGCCCACGGCCTGGGGCAACATCCTGGACCAAGCCCGCGCGCGGCTGGTCTTCTGCGAGGAGCAGATTGCGGCGCGCGACGGCTTCATCTCCGAGCGCGACATGCTCAAGAAGATGCTCGCGGCGGCTGAGGGCGAAACGAAGCCCGCGGAACGCGAAGCGCTGCCGCTCACCAATTGAGCCGGTTCCGCATTCGCTCCACCGCGGCACCAATCGCCGTGGCATTGTCTCGTAGGCGCGCGGCGGTCTGCGTCGGATCCGAAATCTCCCTGTTGTTTTGCTGCCGGTCCGCAACGTCTCGCAGGTATTGCTTCTCCGCGTCGAGTTCGTCAAGCCACCGCTCCCGCTCCGAGGCCGCTCCGTTGCGCCGCTCCATCTCGCACATGATAGCGAAGACGTGCGGCGCGATGTCGTCAGGGATGCCGTCGAACCGCGCCAAGCGGTGGACCGGCGCCGAGCCGAACAGGGACGACGCGAACCGCTCCGCTTCTGCGCGGCGTTCCGGTGAGAGGGGCAGTCGGCTTGCGCGGTCGCGGGCCTCGGCTCTTTCAAGATCGATCATCGCGTCAGGGTAACCACAACCATGAAAATCTGCCAGTGCTGCGCCGCCCACGCGTCCGCGGAATCGCCCCATTGCGCCCGCTGCGGTGAGGCGTCGTGGAAGTGCGCGCCCGTCGTGGAGCCGTGGCCCGACGCGGCGCCGCTCCCCGAAGAGGTGGCCGAGCCCGTCATCGTTCCCGATGCGTCGGTCGCGGAAGAGCCCCCCGCAGAAGAGCCTGCGCCCGCCCCGATCGATGCGCCGAGCGAGTGGCCCGGTGCCTATCAGCCGCCCGCCGCCGCTCCTCACGTTCCCCAGTTCTCTCGCCGCAAGCGCGGCAACCGCTAACTGCCGCATAGCGGCACCAACAAGGACCCTCTCCCATGGCGATCACCTACGGCACCATCTCCGCGGTCGGACAGCACAGCACCAACGCCGGCCCCGTCGTCAACGGTTCCAGCGTCCCCATTCTGTCGTGCGTCATCGCGGCGACCTTCACCGGCACCTACGCGCAGGGCAACGACAGCTCGATCCTCGCGATCCCCACCGCGATCCAGAACAGCCGGCGCGACGGCAAAACGGTCGCGATGCTCGGCTGCACCATGGAGGCGCCCGGACTCGAGGGCACCACGGCGATCGGTGCGGGCCCGCTGTTCACCATCTCCGGCGCGGACGTCGTGTTCCCGCTCACCACGAGCGACATGGCCACCGAGCACAGCAACGCGGCGCTGACGACCTTCACCCGGCCGATCCAGTTCCGCGTCACCTACAGCCTCACCTGATGGCCTGAGCGCGGCGCCCCGCAGCCGTCGCGCTCTGCTCCCCTTTCGCTGCGGACCTTCGCCTCGCCGAGCGACATCGCGCGCACCCCAAAGGAGACACCCATGACCGACACCGCAATCGCGGCGCCGCAAGGCACCCCCGCGCCCATCGTTCCGCCCGTCATCGCCGCGCAGCCTGCGGCCCCGATCGTTCCGCCCGTCGCGGACGATCCCGCCATCGTCAAGATCCCTTCGGCGAAACTGAAGGAACGCCTCGACGAGAGCAAGGCACTCGGCGCCAAGGAAGCCGTCGCGCAGCTCGCCGCGGACCTCGGCGTGGACATCGACACCGCCAAGCGGATCATCGGCGAGGCCAAGGCCAAGGACGACGCGCAGAAGTCCGAGGTGCAACGCCTCACCGAGCAGCTCGCCGCGGAGCGCGCGAAGCTCACCGAGTTCGACACGTACAAGGGCGCTGTCGACGCGCAGGCCGCCGAAGCCATGGCGAGCCTCACGGACGCGCAGCGCGCTGCCGTCGAGGGCCTCGCGAAGTCTCCGCCCGATCGGCTCAAGGCCATCGCCGCGCTGCGCCCGACGTGGGCCGCGGTTGCACAAGCGCAGGCAGACGGCGCGGCGCAAGCCAAGGCCGCCGCTGACAAGGCTGCTGCCGACGCCGCCGCGGAGGCCGCCAAGAAGGCGCCTGTCCCCGCGGGCGCGACCACCGCCCCTGCAACGCCGCCGCCCGCACCCGCGACGCCCGGCACCCCGACCAACCATCACGCCGTTTGGCAAGACCTCAAGGTCTCCAACCCGGCAGCCGCGGCCATGTACCGCGTCAAGCACGAGGCCGCGATTCGCGCGGCACAACGACAAGCCACCGGCTGACGGCTTCTCCGCGGAGAGACGCGGCCACTGACCCCGAAAGATTCACACGATGTCGACCATCGACCGCGCATCTCTGCTTCAGGAGTTCTTCGACACCACGAGCCCGCGGCTGCTCAAGCAGCCCGAGCCCCCCTACATCTACGCTCGCCTGTGGATGGACGCCATGGCGGCGTCCCCTCCGAGCGTCGACACGCTCGGTCGCCCCAACGAAGGCTGGGGCATGGGCGCCTATGCGTCCTTCGACGAGCAGATGGCTGCCGTCGAACAGAACGTGTTCCGCGAGGCCTTCGAGTTCGTTCAGGAGATCGGTAAGAAGCCCGGTCACACCGTCCGGCTCAACCGCCCCGCGTTCACGAACAGCACGTACACCCTCGCGTCGCGCCGCATCGCGAGCGGCGACACCATCTCGACCACGGGCCTCTCGGTCACGAGCGAGCAGGTGTCGCTCACCCTGGAGCGCTTCGGCGGCCCCTACGGCTCGGCCAACGTCCAGCCGCTCTCGATCGAGCGGTTCGATTCGACCGTGTCGCTCCACGGCATGGCGAAGCTCTGCGACATGCACCTCGTGCGCGACTACCACCGGTGGAAGCACTACGTCATCGCGACACTGCTCGACGCGGCCAGCACGAGCAACAACGTGTTCCCCGGCGTCAAGACCGCGGTGACCGACTTCGTGGCCGCGGGCGACGGGCCGATGTCCTGGGACATGGTGCTCAAGGCCGCGCGCATCCTCGCGGACGCGTCGATCCCGACCTTCTCGAACGGCAAGTGGGCCATGGTGCTCACCCCGCGGCAGATCGAGCAGCTCGCGCAGGACCCGGCCTATCAGCGCCTCTCGGAGTTCCACCCGCAGTTCAACAGCCTCTTCGGCGGCGCGTACGTCAAGACCGCGGGCGACTTCGTGATCTTCCGAACTCCCGCGCTCAACACGGCGCTCAACGGCGCGATCACGTACTACAAGGGTCACGCGTTCGGTCCCGGCGTCCTCGGCGGCGGCATCGGCGATCTGCCGCGTGTCGCGCGGTCCACGAACGACAACTACGGCGAGACCGATCTCATCGTCTGGCTCGAATACTCGGCGATCGGCATGCTCGACAACCGCTTCGGCGCCGTCATCTACACCGACTGAGCGGGCAAAAGGAAAACAAGGAAACAACCATGGGATCCTTCCTCTCGGGACTGATGAACGGCGTGCTCGCCACTGGCGAGCTTGCTGCGAGCACCGGCACTGCGCCGGAGACGAATGCGGGCCCCTCGCTCGCAATGAACGACGTGACGGTCGGCTCGCTGAGCGCGCTCGTCTACATGCAGGCCAAGGTCAATCTGATGACCATGGAGCCGCAGTGGCAGGTGAGCAAAGACGGCACGACGTGGTACGACGCGAAGACGTCGAACAACGCCGCGGCGGTCGTCGCCGTCACCGGCACCGGCTCGAACGTGAGCACCACGATCGCCGTCTCTGCGCCGGACGCCGTGTACGGCTACGCCTACTCGCGGCTCTCCGTCGTGTCGCGCCTCGCCGATGCGGTCGACGCGAACGACGAGTACAGCATCGAGTACAACTACCTCAAGCGCGGCTACGCGCTCTGATCCGCCATGAGCCTGACGGACGCTGAGCTGTACCGGCTTCGCTACGAGCTGGGCTTCAACATGATGGAGACCAGCGCGATCCCCTACATCGGCGTCACGCAGCTCTTCGATCAGGTCATCCAGCCGTACCTCGCAACTGGCACGAACACGACGTCATCCACCTCGGTCACGGCCGCCACGACCGCGACGCCTGCGACACTGACCCTTGCCTCGGCAACCGGGTTCGCGTCGCTCGCGCGCGTCGTGGTGGACGTGGACGATCGCGAGGAGGTGGTGACCGTTCAGGCCGTCTCGGGCAGCACCATCACGGCGCTGTTCAAGCTCGCGCACTCCGGCACGTATCCGGTCATCCTCGAAGGTGGCGAGTCGATCGTGCGCGACATCCTGCGGCGCATTCGCGGCGTGCATACGCAGATCGCGAGCGCGACAAGCACGGCCGGCATCAAACAAGTCGACGTCATCCACTTCTTCGGAGATTCGACGTCCACGACGCAGACGGCCTCTCTGCAAAAGCTCCTCATGCACTGGCGCGATCAACTGTCATCGGCGCTCGGCGTGCCGAACCTGTGGCGTGAGCGGAGCAGCGCCGGACAAGTCCTGAGCGTCTACTGATGAGCTTCCGCGACGACATCCTTGCCAACGTCGTGCAGCCGCTCATCCCGCTGCTCGGTCCAACGGGCTTCGACGTCCACACGTCGATCGTCAAGATCCAGTCTCGGCAATACCCCTCTTCGCCAGGCGGCGCGGATGCGCGGCTCGGCACGCCGACCGACACGGAGATCACGATCACCCCGAGGCCGAAGGTGCGGGACATCGGCAATCAGCGCCTCCGCGTGTCGCTCATCATCCCGCAGAACGCGAACGGCGGATACACCCCCGCGCAACTCAAGCCGAGCGACGCAGACGGCTTCGAATACCAATACCTCGTGACCGGACCGGACGGCATCGAACGCCCGTACCTGTGCGAAGAATTGGATACGCGCGAGCCGTTCTTCTACTCCGTCACGCTCGCGCCGCTTGACCGCAAGATTCCCTTCTGATGATCCCCGAGACAAGCACGCAAGCCGGAACGTCGTTCCCCCTTGCGGCGGGAGCAGCGCGCTCATCGCTGGAAGATCCAGTTGCGCTCGGGATGCTGGACTATTTCGCGCATTGGCTCAACGCGTCGCTGAATGCGCAACTCGCAGTCATGGCGCCGCACAGCGCGGAAGCGGTGCCCTCAGGCCGCACGTTCGCCTATGACCCCGGCGGCTACTGGGTCCGCAACGGAACGCCCGCGCTCTACGTGTGGTGGCAGTCGGACGAACTGCGGAATCACTCGACGCTCAAAGACGGTATCGCGGGGCGCTACGGCATCATGTACGTGAGCGATGAGGTGGTCGCGCCCCAAGGGTTGCAGCACTTCGCGGGCCTCGCGCCTACCGTGCGCCGCGTCCTTCGCCGTGCTGCGGACCTCGGGTATCACCCCTCGTACGGCCACGGCAGCGCCGAAGACGGCACGCCGATCTTTCTCTCGCTCGGCATCGCGGCGTGGAAGTTCATCCGCTTGCAAGCGGGCGCGATGGCGCCGGCCCCCGCGATCTCGACCGCGGTGGGCGGCCCCGGCGAGGGCGGCATCACGCGCTTCTTTCCGGCCGTCCTCGGCGAGATCGAAGTCGTGGAAGTGGTCGGCCAAACGATCCCCCGCGACCCCGAAGATGTGCTGTTCGCCATCACGGCCACGATTGGCACGAATGAGAACGGCGACCCGACTGACACCCTGGACCTGATGGAGCGGATTCTGCCCGCGCCGGACGGGAGCGAACTACCGTGAGCGATCCCCGCCGCGCGCTGACGATCGTCCCGTCGATTGCCGTGATCCAATCCGGCACCGGGCCGAACGAACCGCACTACAACATGCCGCTGGATCGGCCGGTCCCGTTCCGCTTCGTGCTCGGGGACACCACGACCGACGACGATTGGACCGCACTCGAACCCTCGCAGGGCACTGCGGGGCGCTTTCTCGATATGCCCGAGAAGAACCTCGGCGCGAGTCTCGCGGACGGCAACGCCACGATCACCGTCGCAGGCAAGCAGCGCAGGCGCCTTGTCAGCGGGACGCTCACGCAAAACAGCACCGGCACGCTGAGCACCACGGGCGCGCGCGAAGGCCATTGGATGGAGTTCTCGCTGCTCGATACCGCCGCTTTCACGTACGCCATCGTCAACGGCGGCGCGGGCGCGGGAACACTCGCAACGAAGGCGTCCGGCGAAGCCCGGTTTCTGCGCGTCTACTTCGACGGCACAGACTGGTTGAAGCTCGATTCGCACGCGATCACCTGAAACCCACTTCACAGGAACAATTCCAATGCAGGCTCGGTACCTTTTGGTGCGCGGAGTGCCGGGGAAGCTCGTCGCCAATCCCGCCGGCTGGCAGTCGCGGCGCATGCTCGGCAAGAAACCGAACGGCGTCTTCTGGGATGCTGGTCCGCTCGATCCCGAGACCGGGAAACCGCGATGGCCTGCGGCCGTGCCGTGCGAGGAGGTCGTGCTCGACGACGCTTCGATCCGCAAGGCCGCTCACCCGAGCCGCGGCGACATCGTGATCGTGCGCGAGTGCGTTGCGGGGTCGCTCGAAGATGCCCGCGCGAAGCTGCAACCGCCGGCCGTCGCGCCGCGCGTGACGACGGAGAAGTGACATGGCCAACGGCTTTCCCCTGACGGGCATCGACCCGACCAATCCGACTCCCGGCACCATCCGCGAGTTGCTCGTCGCGCAGAGCCCCACGGGCACCGGCGGCGGTAGCAACGATGTGCTCATCTACGGCAACAAGACGAGTGCCGGAAGCGAGACCGTCGACACCATCGGCGATCCCATCGTGGACCTCGCCGACTGCATTCTGCGGTTCGGGCGGCGCAGCGAGGTCACCTGGAACTATCGCAAGTTCATCGCCATCCCGCAGCAAGCCACGGTATACGGTATCGCCGTCACCGAAGCGGGCACGGCTGCAACGCGCACGTACACCTTCGCCACCGCGGCAAGCGGCGCGTCGTCGGTCGTGATCGAATGGGGCGGCTACAAGACGTATGCGCAGATCACCAGCGGCGACACGGCGGTCACCGTCGCGGCTGCGGTCGTGGCGGCCATTGCCGCATGGGAGAACGGCGACATGCCGTTCACGTCCGCGGTCGGTGCGCCGGCCAACGATCACATCGTCACGGTCACCACGGCGAACACCGGCGACCGGACGCAGAACATCCTCTCTCGCCTGCGCATGACCTTCTCCAAGACGGTCGCAATGACGGTCACCACGGGCGCGGTGGGCGGCGGAGCCACGGCGGACGACTTCACGACGGCCTACGCGCAAGCCGCGGCGGGCACGTACAAGTGGCAGGTCAACCCGAAGATCGACGCGTCGCCGAGCACCACCGACAACGGCATGGGCGAGGGCGCGAACTACATCACCACGCAGAACCTCCCGATCAACGGCAAGGCGCAATTCATGTTCTTCGGCAGCGTCGGCACCGCAAGCGCCACGACGACGCAAGCCATCGCCGTCAACAACGCCAACGTCTATTACATCTGGGCGGAGAACAGCCCGTGGACGCCGGGCATGCTCGCGGCGCACTACTGCGCGATCAAGCGCGCGGCGCACGTCGCTCATCCCGGCGCGAACCTCACCGGCTACCAGGCGGGCGACAACAAGATTTTCCAGATCCCGCGGCCCTACGACGTGGCGGACTACCCGACGAGCACGGAGATCACCACGGCGCTCAACAACGGCTTCTCGCCGGTCAAGTTCGACAACGCCGGCAAGCCGATTCTCGTGCGCGACATCACCTCGAGGTCGCTGCTGTCGAGCGGCATCAACGACTACCGCGCGCGCGAAGGACACATCCCGGTCGTGCTCAGTGCGTTCTGGGATGAGCTGTTCAGTCGCGGCACGGCGCAGATGCAGCCCTTCGTTGCCGCGGATCCGAAGCGCGGGCAGAAGCCGCTCGCGCTCGTGACCTATCCGAACGCGGTCAAGAAGATGGCGCAGGACACCATGCGCGACATGGCCGGCGCGTGGATCGGCGGCAGTCCCGTGCTCGATCCGGGCTCCGTCGACACGATGACGGCGAGCGTGGATGTGCTCCTCATCACGGGCGGCTTCTCGGTGAAGTGCAACCCGATCGCGGTCATCCACAACAACAAGCAGCAATACCTCATCGGCGAATCGTCGCCTGCCTACTGACGGAGATCGCCCATGGCCCTCGAACTGTACGATCAGCTTTTCATCGAGCTGAATGGCATCCTGCTCGCCGAGAACACGAGCCTTTCGGTCGACCTGACAAGCGACGATCAAGACGTGATGACGACCGTCAAGGGATGGTCCGGCGTCTCCCCGTCTCCCGACATGCGCACCATCTCCGGCGAGGGCGTGATCGCGTCCACCGTCGGAATCGAGGTGAACATGGAGGAGTGGAAGCTCAACCGCACCGAGGTTACCGCACGCGTGATCTTCGGCGGCTCGGGGAAGTCCTTCGTGAGCAAGGGCGTGATCAAGAAGGTCTCCGCATCGGGCGGCGTCGGACAGACTGCCAAGGTGACCTTCGAGTTCACGGGCACGCCGTCTGCGTTCGCCTGACGTGTACCCGCCGCGCGACGTCCCGCCGGAGCGGCTCTTCCGCTTGCTCCTGCGGCGTCCGCGGCCGGTGCTCCCCCTCGCCTTCCGGTTCCCCTTCGCGCCCGATCTGGCGCTCTCCGTGCGCGGTCTCACCGCCTACGAAGATGCCTGCATCGGCGACGTGGACCCGGACGATCCGACCCGCAAAAGCGTCATCGGCCGCCGCGTGATCGCCGCGATGCTCCTCGCCGATGGGGCGCCCGCGTTCGCCGGACCCGAAGCCGTGGGCGGCCTGACAGAGTACGAGATTGCCGCCGTGGGTTCGGCCGTTGCCGAGGCCGCTGCGGTGGTCTCTCCGATGCGTCGCAGGGTGGACCGCGACGCGTGGGATACCGCGCTCCAAAGGGGCGCCGTGCACCCCAGCAACATCGGCTTGACCGTCGCCGTTGCGTCCGCCTCGGAAGCGCTCATCGCGCCGCGGGCGCTCATCCACGTCGCCGCCCCGGAGCGCTACTTCGGGGCACCGATCGCCGACATCACGGACGGCCAACTGCTCGCCTACTACGCCGCGAAAGCGGCCATGGACAAAGCCACTTGACGCTGCCTATCCACTCCCCGCTCCGCGCCGACGAAGGCGCGAACCTCAGCGCGCTCGCGAAGGCCATCGAAGCCCGCGGGCGCGCCGTTGTCGTTTGCGACGTGACAGGCTTCTTCGGCCCCGGCGGCAAGCCCGTCGAGAAGATCGGCATTCGCATCAACGTCAACGGCGAAGAGGATCGCGCCGTCGTGGACGCGCACCGCTACGCCGCCGAACTGGGCAAGGGCACGGAGGCCGCGAAGGACGGCGATCTGCTCCTGAGCGCCAAGCAGGTGCATGTCCTCTGGACGGCGTGCCGCGCTGTCGACGCCGAGGGCAAGGCCACCGACTTCGGCGCGTTCCCTGGCCCGAAGTGGATGCGGGACAACCTCACCACGGACCAACTCGCGGCGCTCCTGAACCTCTACAACGACGTGCGCACGCGGCAATCGCCGTGGCCGCACGAGTTCACGGATGATCGCGTGGAGCATGTCGCCGCCATTTGCGCGGACGGCGCCGACACGGAGATCCCGACTGCCATGCTCGCGCGAATCGAGCGGGAGATGCTCGCGCAATACCTGATCGTCGTGTCCTGCAAACTGCGCAAGGCGCGGAGCGAACTGCTCGCGGCGCAAGCCATGCTGGACGCCGAAGGCGACACGGCCGAAGCGGGCACGGAGCCGGACGCGGGCGAGCTTCAGCCGTGAGCGTCACCGTCGACATCTCCGCGATCCTCCGCGGCACGCGCATCGCCACAAGCGAGTTGCAAACGTGGCCGGTCACGTTGGAGCACCGCCTGCGCGAAGCCGCCATGCAAGAGCGGTTCACGCACGCGTATCGCAACCAAACGGGCCACCTCAACAACTCGACCGAAGCAGGCGTGATCTCCGTCACCGCGAACGAGACGATCATCGATCTGGAGATGGGCGAGGACTACGCAACGCACATCGTTCGCCGCGGGCTTTCGAAGTTCCCGCAGATCGCAGCGCGCGCGGAAGCGGACCTCAACCGCGAAGCCGCCAAGGTCGCCTCCAAGCTCGGCAAACTCTGACCCGTGGACATCCATTACCGTTTCGTCGCGTCCGGGCACCAAGACGTCGAAAAGGCGTTCGCTGGCATCGAGGCGCGGGCGCGCGCGTCCAAGAAGGCGACCGACGACGCGGGGCGTTCTGCCGCGCGTGGCGGTAGCGCGGGAGCGGGCGGACGCGGCGGAGTAGACCGGCAGTACAAGGAAGCCGAGCGGGCCGCGGCGCGGTACGAGCGTGAAGCCAAGCGCGAGACGTCGATCGCCGAGCGTGCGGCGATTGCCAAGCAGCGCAGCGCAGCGCGGTCGCAGCGGTACGTCGCGAAGCTGCGCGACAAGCACTTTGCGGACACGCAGCGCGCAGAAGACAAGGCGGCGCAGGACACCGTTCGACGCGCCGAGCGCACTGCGCAGCAAGCGGCACGCAAGGAAGTCGCCGCGAAGAAGCGCGCGACGGCGGAAGCGGCAGCCAATCGCAAGCAGTCCGTCGGCACGCTCAAAGACCTCGCCGGTGGCGCGTTTCTCGGTGCGGTCGGGACGGGTACGGCGCTCATTGGCGGCGCGGCGCGCGAGTCGATGGCGTTGCAAGAGCAGGCCGCGTCGATTGCCATTCAGGGGCGCGGACGGGGCGAGAAACTCCGCGACGTCAACCAACTGCGTCGCGGTTTCGAGCGCACCGCGATCAACACTCCCGGTCAATCGGCATCGGGCATCGCCGACGCTGTTGCTCGGTTCGTGTCGCTCACGGGCGATCTGGATACCGCGCTCAAGTCGCAAGACGCGTTCGCCATGATCGCGAGCGGGTCCGGCGCCAACGTCGGCGACGTCGCCACGGCCGCCGCTTCGCTCTCTCAGCAGTTCGATATCAAGAACGTTGAGGACATGACGGAAGCGCTCGCCGCTCTCAACATCCAAGGCAAGAACGGCGCGTTTGAGCTGAAAGACGCGGCGGCGCAGATGCAAGCACTTGCTGCGGCCGGTGGCGCGTTCGGCCTTCCGAAGGGCGTTGGCGGCGTCAAGATTCTCGGCGGACTGACGCAGATCGCGCGCACGTCTACGAAGTCTTCCGACGAAGCGTCCTTTGCGGTGTCCGCGCTGTTTCGACAGTTCGGCTCCAAGCAAAAGGAACTGCGCTCGCAAGGCGTGGACGTCTACAAAGACGGCAAGGTGCGCGACATCCGCGACCTCATCGTCGACTCGATCTCCAAGGTCGGCGGTACGGACGTCGCCAAGAAGCAAGAGGGCCTGCAAGCCATCTTTGGCGACGAGGGCATGAAGGGCATCAAGTCCCTTGTGTCGCAGTACAACACCGAGTTTGCGAAGGCCGGCGGCACGGACGCGGAGAAGACGGCCGCGGCCACCGAGAAACTACGCGAGCGATTCGCCAAGGCGATCGACACGGTGGATGCGGTATCCGAGACGGAGCAAGACGCGGCGGCGCGACAGCGAAATGCCAGCGCGCAGGTTTCGTCCGCGTGGGAAGCAATCAAGGCGAACACGGCGGACAAGCTACTCCCGTCACTCGCCAAGATGGCAGAGTCGCTCTCCGGCAAAGAGAGCATGCTCGATCCGTTCATCGAAGCGGTCGGCCTCGCCGCCGAAGCCGTGTCGTGGCTCGCGGAGGCCACCGGATTCAAGAAGGCCAAGACGAAGGCGGAAGTCCTCACCGAGGCCGAGCGCAAGAGCGACAAGGTCGCAAAGGAAGCACTGGCCGCAGGACCGATGACGCCGGAAAAGTTCGGCGAGGTCTACAGCGGCGCGGACGCGGCATACAACGCCCTTTGGGGCATCCCGGCAGCCGGCGGTGCCACGGCGCCGATGTCGCTGGACCAAGCCGTGGAAGCCTACCTGAAGGCCAATCCGGACACGGCCACGCCGGACGCCATGGATGCCAATCGCGCCGCCGCGCAAAGCCTCCTGATGACCGGCGGCAACGACTGGTTTCTGAAGAACTTTGGCGGCGAGAACCAAGCGCAGCAGGACATCCGTCATCAGACCGCAGGGCAGTACACGCTCGCGGATGTTGGCCAGGACGGCGGTTCTGGCACCGTCAAGACGGAAGATATCCAGACGGCGCTTGCCGCTGCCGCCACCGCCGCAAAGGACGCTGCCGCGGCCATGGCAAAGGTCGCAGCGGCAGGCGGCGCACAAGGCAGCATCATCGGCGGCCCGGGAACGTAAACCATGGTAGCCCCCGCGCAGATCATCCACGGCCTCCCCCCGCTCACGTGGCGCGGGATGACCGTGCTCATCGAGTCTGCGCCCATCGAAGGCTCGCACTCGCTGCCGGCGCGGCCTTACCCGTACATCGACGGCGTAGGGCACGACTGGACAGGGCGCGATGCGCACAAGTGCCGCGTGCGGATGTACTTCCTCGAAACGCTCGACAAGGGCGCCTTCACGAAGAAGTGGCCGCGCTGGCGCAAAGCGATCTTCGATGGATCGTCGGGGCCGATGGAGCACCCCATCCTCGGCGCATTTCAAGCGCGCGCGGAGTCGTGGACCATCGCCTTCGTCGCGCAAACGACGGCCGGCATCATTGTGGACGTCTCGTTCACCGAGACGGTCGACAACGTCGACAAGCCGAACAAGTTTCGCGAGCCCACGCCCGGCGGTGTGCAGGTTGCCAAGGCCGCGGAGAAGGCGGCGGCCAAGTACAAGATCGTCTGGCCCTCGCAGAAACTCAACGTCTCGCTCGAGGACGCCTTCAAGGCGATGCAGACGCTCATCTGGGACGTGCAAACCACGTCGGCCGGTTACGCGTTGCAGATCGCGGGCGACATTGAGTTGATGATCGAGCAAGCCGAAGCGCTCACCGATCCGAAGGCCTATCCGGTGTACGACAACCTTCTGTTTGCGTGGTCGCTCGCAAAAGAGGCGGCCGACAAGGCAAGCAAGGATCTCCGCTCCACGGGCTCGCGGCTCGTGCAAAGCGACACCACGCTCGCGGCGTTCGCGTCCGAAGTGAGCAACACGGAGCAGGAGATCATGCAGCTCAACCTGCGGCTCCTGCGCTCGCCGATTGTGCCGAGCGGCACGGCGGTCACCTACTACACGGACAAGTAATTGGGCCAAGGTCAACGCGCGGACGTCCGCATGCAGTTCAACGACGGCACCGTTTTCAGCGAGTGGCTGTCGTTCGACCTGCGCGACACGTGGACCGATCCGCTCGGCGACTTGCGCTTCGAAGCCGCGCCCGGCCGCGAGCGGATTGCCCTCTACCGCGACAAGCTGCAAAAGGGCGAGTTGGTCACGGCGTTCGTGAACAACGTGAACCAAGGCGGGTTCCTGATCCAGACGGTCACCACGAAGATCAGCAAGGCCGCGGGCGTCACGTTCTCGATCGCCTGCCACACGCCGCTCATCACGCCGTATCAAGGTGGCGTTGCGCCGGGCACGTCGATCAAGGGCAAGACCGAAGTTCCTGTTTCCGATGCCGTGCTGAAAGCGTTCGCGGACTACGGCTTTGACAGCCTACAAGGCGATGCCATCGCAAGCGCGTCGGCTATCACCGGGCGGCCGATCAACGGCGGTCGCGCGCCGCTCACGGTCGCCGCGTTGAAGCAGGACCAGATGAGCGCGCAGGACGGCGAGAGCGCCTACCAGTTCGCGGCGCGCATCGTGACCCGGCTCGGCGCATGCCTGAAGTCCACGCCGGACGGCAACCTGCTTGTCTGCGCACCGGACTACGATCAAGAACCGATCGGCACGCTTGTGGTGAGCGCGGACCCGACGGTATCGGGCGATCGATTCTTCGATGACCTCGAGATCGTCGACACGAACGACAACCAATTCAGCGCTTGCACCGTGGTCGGCGTCCAGAGTGACAAGGCCGGCACCACGCAGACCGCGAAGCCCACGGCGACGGTCACGGCAAGCGATCTGTTTCCCGACCGCCCGGGGTACAAGAGCGAAGGAACGGCGGACGCTCCAAGCCCCGCGGGCCACAAGCCGCTCTACATCAACGACAAGAACGCTACGTCGACCGAGCGCTGCAAGTCGGTTGCAAAACTGGCACTCGGCATCCGCGCGAAAGAGGCGTTCGTGATCTCGGGCACCGTCGCCGGATTCACAAGCAGCACCACGGGCGCGATCTGGACTTCGGGCACGATGGTGAACGTTCAGATCGACCCGCTCGGTTTCAGCGAGCCAATGTGGATTCTCGAAGCCCACAAGCATCGCAGTCGCGGCGCGGGCGACATCACGCGGTTTCGGCTCATTCCCAAGGGCGCGCTCGTCCTCGGCGACATCCCAGGCGGTTGACGTGATTCTGCCCTCCTACTCCGCGCTCCGTCACCACTTCGCCGAAGTGGCACGCACGACGGCCGTCTCGCTCACGTACAACGTCGGGCCGCCGTCCACCATCACGCGCGGCGCGGGCTCGTTCGTCACGGACGGCTTCGAAGCGGCCATGAGCGTGGACGTCGCAAACACCGTGAGCAACGATGCGCGGTACACGGTCGACACCGTGGCGGCGCTGACGCTGACGCTCTCCTCGGCGGACACGCTCATCGCGGAGGGTCCGGTCACAAGCACGCTCACGGGCGCCACGCACGAGAACGACGGCGCGGAGACGTGGCCGACGGCGCTCGTGCGGGCAAACAGCTTCAGCTCGACGTGGAGCCTCTTGCCGCGGCCGATCACGATCTGCCCCGCGCAGCTCACGGTCAACGCGCTTGTCACGGACGCCACCGCGGGCACGTCCTATCGGTGGTACCTGCGGCAGCGCACGGACGTCGTAGCGGACCAGTGGCTTTCGATCGCACACGCGAATCCGCTTTCCACGGGCACGATCACCATCACGATCACCACGGCCGGCGTCGCTGCGCTGGGGCTCGCCACGGCGTCCACGAAGATGAGCACCGATCAACAGATCCGCCTGCTCCGAAACGTCACGGTGTTCTGCCGACGTGACTCCGACGGCGCGATCCAATTCGTGGACCTCCTGCAACTGTCGCACGGGACGTACGTGTGAAGTTCGCCGACCACCTCACGCAGATCGCCGACGTGCTCCACAGCACGGCCGAAGCGGGCGAGGTGCGCGTGAACTTCGGCGAGGAGACCACCGGCGAAGGCTTCCGTGCCGACGTGCAAGTCTGGGGACCGGACGGGTTCATCGCGCGCCCGAACGACCCGAGCAACGCCGGCACCTGCCAAGTGCTCTACATCGTGGACGGGCAGCAGCAGCGCGTCGTGGCCACGCGGGACAATCGCTTCGCCGCGCAAGCGGGGACGATGGATCCCGGCGATCGGCTCATCGTCACGGACGGCCCCGGGCGCTTCTACCTGAAGCGCAAGACGCAACGGATCGGCCTCTACACCGAGGCAAAGAGCGACCCGCCGGTGGGCGGCAAGGGGATGATTCTCGACCTCAACGGCGAGGCGGGAAACATCCTGATCAAGCGCGGCGGACAGGTGTTTGAACTTGCCGCGGACGGCGGCGTTTCGATCGTCTGCGCGGGCGCAGCGTCGCAGTCGTCGATCACCATGACGCCAACCTCCATCACCCTTTCGGCTGGGGTGATCTACATCGATGGCGGCAACGTCACGGTGGGCGTCACGGGCGGCGCGGTGCGCCCTGGAATCCCCGGCGTCGACTCGGCGCTTTACGGCGCGCTCGGGCAGAGCGGAGTCGCGTCGTCTTGTGTCTTCATCGCCAAGTGATCCATGTGCGACTTCCCCGCGATCCCGCCGCTCGCGCTACCGCTGCCGGTCTTCCCGATCCCGTCGATCGCGTTGCCGGCGCTGCCCGCGATTCCTTCGCCCGGCTTCGCGGTGAGCATCTCGCTTCCCGCGCTCGCCTTGCCGCTCCCGGTGTTCCCGATTCCCGCGCTCACGCTGCCCGCCTTGCCGTCGATCCCGTCGCCCGGGTTCACGGTCGCTCTCAGCCTGCCGGCGCTCGCCTTGCCCCTTCCCGTGTTCCCGTTGCCCACCCTCGTGCTCCCCGCACTCCCAGAGATCCCTTGCCCCTTCGGATGACCCATGAGCGCCGGTAGCGTCTCCATCGCCGCGGACGGCACCGTCACGAGCAGCGGGCTTGCGGGTGACATCTACACCGCGCGCGTGGCCATGCTCGCGTCGGTGGTGCCCCCCGGCGTCATCCCGAGCGGTCCCGCGGGCTACACGATCAAGCACGGTCTCGCACTGGACGCGAACGCGCTCGCGGGCGCCATCTACCCCGAGATCACCGCAGGCCTCGCGGCGCTCATCCCGCCCGGCACGCTTGCGGCCTACGCTGCGGCATCCGCGCCCACGGGATGGCTGCTGTGCGACGGCAGCGCCGTGAGCCGCACCACGTACGCCACGCTGTTTGCCGTGACGAGCACCACCTACGGCGTCGGCGACGGCTCCACGACGTTCAACCTGCCGGACCTTCGCGGGCGCGCGGCGATCGGCTCGGGCACCGGCGATGCCGCGGACGCCACGGCGCACGCGCTCGGCGCGAAGAGCGGCACCGAAACGCACACGCTGACTGTCGCCGAGACGCCTGCGCACACGCACGAGCCGAGCACGGGGGACGGGTTCGTGGCGACCTTCGCCGGCTCGGGCACCGTCGCGGCCACGGGCGCCGGCACGGACTGGATCCCCGTCGGCGGGACTGACACGGTGGGCGGCGGCGATCCGCACAACAACATGCCGCCAACGCTCGCAGTGAGCTGGATCATCAAGACATGAGCACCGGCCTCGGAATCGGACCGTACGGGCTCTCCGTTTTCGGACAAGCGTCGGACGATCCCACCTCGCTCGAGCCCGCCAAGATCGGCAGCGCTCGCAAACTCGACTTCAAGACGCGCCGCTACGTCGTGGCGGACGACGGCGGCTTTGAGGCGATGGACGAAACCGCGCAGCGCGTTGGGATCACGGTGGCCCTCGCGATCGGCAAGGAGCCGCAGTTCATCACGCCGCAGGACGAAGCGCTCATCGAGCAACGGATCCGCAAGGCGTTCGACGATGCCGAGATGACCGGCACGCGCGACCCGGACATCGATCTGGAGTCGGTCGACATCTCGCACGACACGGACGGAAACAGCTTCCGCGGCGTGCGGTACAAGAACCTGCGGACGGGCACGTATCAGTACGTCAGCCCGCGCTAGGTGAGCTTCGAAAAAAGCGCGTTGATGGTCTCTTGCGCGACCCCGCGAAGCATACGCTCGGCCGCCTCTTTTGGGTGATTCACCATCTTGGATCTTGGTTCGCACCACCACGCGCGGATCGCTTTCCAGCCGCATCCACACGTCACCGTCGCCTTCGTAAACGGCACCGTTCATAGCCTCCCAACCTAGTCACTCGCAGCCCACAACGCAATGACCCTTCCCACCGTCGGCACCATCGCCTACCCGACAGCACCCGAGGTGCGCGACGGCATCCTGCGCACGATCAAGCTGGGCTTGGCGCGGGAAGGCATCACCGTCAACGTGCTGCCCGGCTCGGACCACTACGTCAAGGCGGAAGCCCTCGCGCGCCGCCTCACGGTCGCGTACGCGAACACCAAGATCGCGATCGAGGATTACTCGCCGCTCACCGCGACGGGCGACAAGCTCGAACAGATCGCGGGCGTGTTCGGCATCACGAAGCGCCAGCCCAGCAACGCGACCGGGTATGTGATCACCACAAGCACCGGCGTTGTCACCATCCCCGCGGGCTACCGCGCGGTTGCGCCGAATGGCGAGACGTACGATGTGATCACGGTGTCGACCGTTGCGAGCGGCGGCACGGTGGAAGTCGTCGCGGTCAACACCGGCAAGAGCACCAACCAAGACGCGGAAACCAAGCTCGTTTGGACGTCGGCCGCGGTCGGCGCGCTCAACGTGGTTTGCACCGTGGACGCGGGCGAGATCGACGGCGGCGCCGATGAGGATGACGACGAAACGCTGCGGCGCCGGCTGCTCGATCGCCTCGCAAACCCGAGCGTCGGCGGCAACAACGCCTCGGTGAAAGCCACCGCGGAAGACGCGAGCGCTGCCGTGGAAGCGGCCTACGTGTACGCCGCGCTCAACGGGCCCGCGTCGCTCTCGGTTGCGCTCACGAAGGCGGAAGGGGACCGCACCCTGAGCGCCGCGAACGTGACGACGGTGCGAAGCGCGCTCATTGCGGCGCTGTCGGGCCACGTGCGCGTGTACGTGACGGCCGTCACCGCCGAGGAGGTGGACATCGTGCTGCGTTGCACGCTCCCCGAGGCGGCGTCCGCAGGCGGCGCCGGTGGCGGTTGGAAAGACGCGTCGCCCTGGCCTTCCGGTACTCCCGCGGCGGGCACGAACGACGGCAAGGTGACCGCGTACACGGCGCCGACTGCCACGGTGCGAACGACCACGGCGCCCACGGTCGGCAACGCGATCGGCATCTGGGATGCGGACTCGCAGGTGATGCACGAGTACACGATCGCCACGTCGGGCGGCGTGTCCGGCGCGTACACGATCACCGTGCAAGGGCTCGAAGGAAGCGCGGGGTTCAAGGTGTCGCCGCTCAGCGCGTTCGTGTCGGCGGGCGCGTTCAATCTGAAGGCGTACGCGGCCACGATGCTCAGCGAGATCGAAGCGCTTGGCCCTGGCGAGAAGACGGCCAGTTTGGAACTACTCCCGACGGCGCGGCGCTACCCGATCGTCGACAACGCGCACCCCGCGAACCTCGACAACCGCGTGCTCGGCAACCTGCAAAAGGCGCATCCGGAACTGGTCACCGCGAACGGGCTCACGCTTGCCACGGGCACCACCACGACGCTCACCGGGCCAAGCGTTCCGGCAGCGACCACGGACCCGCCGAACATCATGGTCCTTGCGCAACTGGCCTTCTGGAAAGCGTAACGAATGAACCCGCACACCATCGCATCGCTCGGCGGACCGTACGAAGACGAAGAGGCCGTCGTCGATCCCACGTCGGAGGTCGCCGCCGCGTTCCTTGACCGCGCGCTCGAAGACGTCGCGCAGATGACGAACGCGATCGGCTTCTCGTGGTACTCGTTCACCACGACGGCCACGGCGGCGCCGGTCACGCTCGGCGCAAGCACGGTGAGCGTATCGGGGCTGTTCGGCTCGGGCACCGCGCAGAAGCCCACGGTCGCGAAAACCGCTACGGGCGTCTACACCCTGACGTGGCCCGCGATCTTCGACGATGCGCTGGTCGGCGTGACTGGCATGTCTGCCGTGTCCGAAACGCAGACCGTCGCGTTTACGTTCGCGGCGCAGCCCAACGTGCTCGGCGCAACGAACGGCTATGCTCGTGTCGCCACGCTGGCAACCAACGTCGTCACGATCAACGTCTACGACACGACCGACGCGGCAAGCGACCTCGGCGGCATCGTCATCAGCGGATACCTGCGTTGAGCTGCGGCAGGTTTGGGCGACTGCCCTTCAAACTCGGGAGCACGCAAAACCTCCCGACGAAGGTGGCCTATCGCGCGCTCCTCGCCGCGCTCGAACCGGGATACGACCCGACGCAGGGCACCGTCCACGAGATCGAGACGTTCGCGCACGCCCGCGTGGAGGGCATGGTGTGGGGCGCCGGGGCGCGGCTGTCGAACCAGGCCATCCCCGAGAAGATGATGGAGGCGCTCCCCGAGTGGGAAACGATCCTCAATCTCAACCCCGTGCCCGGCACAAGCGACTTCGCGCGCAGAGCGGCAGTCGCCGCGCGCAAACGGGGCCTGACGAACAACGCCCTTCCGGACATCGAAGCCGTGGCCGCGAAGGTCATGGGCGCGAACTACAACGAGGTTGTGATCGTCGACCCTGACAACGTGGTTTCGTATTGGCCCGGTGGAGTACCAGGACCGCCGGGTTTCGAGTGGTGTTCCAACGAAGCGATGATCGCTGTGCGGGTCAACAAGACGGGCTTGGATGACGCCGCGTTTCTCGCCAAGGTAGGCAACCTGCGGGAGCAACTGGATCGGCTCGTTCCGAGCTGGATGAAATTCAATATCGGCGTCGGAACGAGCTTCACTGTTGGCGCCGATATCGTCGGACAGGACTTGATTTGACATGACACTCCCGACCTATTCCACCGCGTTCACCGACAACGTGTCGACCATCTCGGCCGACTTCTTGAACGCCTACGTTCGGACGCAGATCCCGAAGGCGTTGGATGGCGTCGCGGGCGGTTCGTACACGCCTTCCGCGACCCTTTCGATCCAGGGGCAAGGCGTGGAGTTCGTCGTCAAGACCGGCAAGACTGTCAGCCTCGAATCTGGCTCCACGTTCACGAACGCCGCAACGCAAACGCGGTCCGGAGGCGAAGCGCTCTCCGGCGCAAGCGCGACGACGGCATGGCGCACGGTCGACGGCGCCGCGGGCGACACGACCTATGATGTCACCTACGATGAGGTCCGCGTGCCGGCGACGGCATCCGGAGCGCCCACGATCTACACGCTGCGCGACGCCACGGCGCCGGTACCCGTGGCAGGCAATCGCATTCGGTTCTCGCGCAACGCCGCCGCGCTCACAAACGGCGTGCGCTTCCTCCGCGAGACGGGTGCGACGATCCTTGTCACCATGAACGCCACGTCAGGGTCGTTCGTGGAGTTCTGTTTCGCCACGGCTCCCACCGATGCCACGGCGCGATGGCGCCTTGTCGCATGGGGCGGAGACCTCACCGTGGCCGCGGTGCTCTGATGACGGTTTCCGCGCTCACCCTGTCGCCGCTCTACCCCGCAGCGGGCGCGCCCGTCACGCTTGCGGCAACGAGCGACACGTACGCCGACGAAGATGTCGAGCTGTTCTTGACCGCGGTCCCGTCCGCCTCGCGGCTCGCGCTTGGCCGCATCGTGGAGAACCATCCCACGGTCACGCGCACCGGAAGCGTCCCGCTCGTCTTCCACCCCGCGGTCACGCTCACAAGCAAGCCGGCATTCATCACGCGCACGCAAGGCTCCTTCGTGGCGGACGGCTTTGCGGTCGGGGCGGCGATTGCCATCTCGGGGACTGCCAGCAACGATCGGCAAGTCACGCTCGCCGCGGTGTCTGCGCTTGCGCTGACGCTTGCCGCGGGCGACGTGCTTGTTTCGGAATCGGTGACGGCCGCGATCCAGAGTGCCTATCAGCCGATCGGCAACCCGAGCAACGTCATCGCCTTCGACGTCCCCGGCGAGTACACCGTCTCCGCCCGCGAGTACTTCGTCTGCCCCGCGATCGGCGCGTTCCCCGGCGACCCGCTCGGCGTGGAGCAGAAGATCCTCAAGTCCACCGCGTCGTTCACGGTCAACGTGGGCGCGAACCTCGACCTGCCGATCGCGCCCACGAACGGCCACGCGAGCACGCTGCGAATCACCGTGATCGGCGATACCGTCCGCGCGGCGGCGCTTGTGGAGCCTGCCACGGAGCTTGCCCGCGTCGCGGCGCTGGACTCCACGGTGGCCGCTGCGGTGTCGGCCATGGTCGGCGTCGCGGTCAATTCGTTGGACGAGGACTTCATCACCAGCGTCAACAACGCATGCACCGCGTTCGCTGCGCACATCATTCTCGTCGGCGGCTTCTCGAACGTCCACAACTCCGCAGACGCCACGAACACATTGCTCCGCGAGGCTGCCACCAACACCCCGACGGCTATCGCCAGGCTCAACGACTGGGCGGCCAAGATGATTGGCCACAACGAAGCGCTGTCATCCGGGGGGACTTGGCACAACACCGACGACACGCTCAATACGCTTCAGGTCGCCCCCATCGCGACGAACATGGGCGAAGCCGTCGTCCTGAAAGCGGACCTGCGAAACAGGGTCTACCGCCGACACATTGCGCAGATCGCGAGTCCAGCGGTCCACGACAACGCGGACTCCACCAACACCCTTGCGGCCCCGGCCGCTGGTACCCTGTCGGACCTATTCGTGAAGTACCTGGACTTCATCGCCGACGAGACGCCAAGCGCTGCGGCGGGCGAGAGCGAGGGCATCGCCGACGCGCAGGCCGCGTGGGGATTCCGGGCAATCTGACTGGCACTCTGATTTAGAGTGTCCATATTGTCTGGTAATGGGTATTCTGGCAAAGTGCGGGCAGTGCAGCGTCGACTATGTTGCGGACCGCCAATCGAGGCGCTTCTGCTCACTGGCTTGCTCAGCCAAGCACATCGGGGATCTGGCACGTAGGCCGCTTGCCGACCGATTCTGGGAGAAGGTCGACAAGGGGGCCGCCGACGCGTGTTGGGACTGGATCGGTGCCCGAGCTGCGGTTAGGTATCTTGGCGGGTACGGTATTATAATGGTCGTCAAGGGCCAGAGTCCGGTGGGCGCCCACAGGGTCTCGTGGGAACTGCACAACGGGCCAATCCCGCCGGGGATGCTCGTCTGCCATAAGTGCGACAACCCCTCGTGCACGAATCCGAAGCACTTGTTTCTGGGTACTGTTCAGGACAACTCGATCGACTGTGCGCGTAAGGGGCGAGTCCGCGGCGGCATGCCCAAGGGCAAGGCGCGTGGGACCCGCAACCCGCAGGCCAAGTTGTCCGATGTCGCGGTGCTCGAAATTCGAACGGCCTACGCGGGGGGCGGAGTCACCTACTTCGATCTGGCCGCTCGCCACGGTGTCACCTATGCGACCATCGGGTCGATTGTCCGAGGCGACCACTGGCAACACGTGGGAGGCCCACGCGGCGGTCGCGCAATGGCTAAGGCCGCTTAGCGCAGCACCAGAGACTCTTCCCGTTCAATTCCCCGCCGTACTTGCACGAGTCGGAGACCTTCGGCACTGGCGGCGTCCCGCAGTGCGCCGGGTCGCAGCCTCCTTGTAACGCACACCACTCGTCGATGCCGGGGTTGTCGGGGTTCGGCTCCGCGCACTTCGCCACGGCCTCCACGCTGCCGCCTTCTAGCGGACAGTGGCAGAGGTGGTCTGCGCCGCACGTCATCGGTCCGCCCATGTCCTGCCCGGCGTTCTGCGAGGCGCAGGTAACGGCGCCCGTTTCGGTCTGGTCACAGTCAGCCACCGCCTCGCACCCGTTGTCCACGATCCCGCAATCCTTCGCGCCGCACTCGTAGACCGGGCACCCTCCGCTTCCACCCGTTCCGCCGCTGCTCACCGTTGACCCTCCTGCGCCCCCCGTCCCGCCCGCCGCTCCCGTGCCGCCGCTGCCGCCCGTGGCGTCCCCTCCGCCACCCACCGCGCCGGTCCCGGTAGTCTCGTCGCCCCCACTCCCGCCCGAACTGGACGCGCTCGTGTCGCTGCCGCCGGTGCCGCACGTCTCGCATGGGGGCGGCGCAGGCTGCTCGCACGACTTCGCGAGCAAGACGGCGGAGGTGATCTCGCCGACGATGTACGCGCGCGAGCCGAGACGAACGAGCCACCCGAGTTCCATGGTGCCGGATTGTAACACCGGCACCGCGTTCCGCTACTGCTGCAACGTTCAGGGTTTCGCGCCGGGGCTGTAGACCGTCGGCGTGTAGCAGGACCGGACGGCGCCGAGCAGGACAAGCAGCCCGAAAAGGGCCGCGAAGATCGCGACGATCCAGGTGCAACCCGACGTCTTCGGAACGACGCGCACCGCCTGAACGACGCGCACCGGCCGGCCGCAGCGCGGGCAGGCGACGGCCTCGGTGGACACCACGTTTCCGCAATCCGGGCAGGCCATCGCTCCCATGCCGCGCAGGATACACGGCGGCGCGCCGGCTGGAAGCCACGCGGAAACGGAGCACGCGCGCCGGTTTGCTCAGCGGAAGCGTGGTGCTACTCTTCCGCGCAGTAACGGCAAAAGCCCCGCGGTGAATGGCACCCGGGGCGTTGACCCGCCGCGAAAGGAAAACGACGAGTGAAGAACAAGGTAACCGCAGCGATCGAGAAGTTCAACTTTCACGGCGACGATCTCGACGTAGTGCCGCTGCAAGACGGCGACGTGGGGCTCGTGCTGAAACGCGCATGCGAGGTGCTCGGCCTCTCCGATCGCGGACAGTCTCAGCGTCTCGCCCGCGCCAGTGCTGCCGGGGCAACGTGGGCAACCACGTGCATCATGCACGCGGTTGGGAAAGACGGGAAAACGCGGGCGGTGGAAGTGATCCCGCGTCGATCGCTGCCAGCGTGGGCGGCAACGGTGGACATCGCCCGCGTGCGCGAAGAGATCCGCCCGAAGGTGGCCGCGTTCCACGACGAAGCGGCGGAGGCGCTCGCCGATCACTTCCTCGGCAAGCGCGAGCGCACCGGCAGCGTGGACTTCGCCCCGCTCATGCAGGCGTTCGCCACGCTCGCTTCACTCGTGAAGGCACAGAACGACCGCCTCGATGCGCTCGAATCGCAGGCGCGCACCGGGCACGTCATGGCCGCCGAGCGGAGCAACGCGATCAAGAAGCGCGTCCGGTCCTGCGCTCTCGACCTGAGCAAGTTCGGCGTGGAGAAGGCTCGCGCGGCGTCGCTGCGGATCCACAAGCGCATCAAGGATCGCGTCGGATGGAGCGGCGTGCGCTGCCGCCTCGACAACATGCCGGCGCGCCACGAGGCCGACGTGCTCCGCGAGTTGGAGATCATCGAACATGAGACCGCGGGCGCCGTGAATGCCGCGCGGCAACTGCGCTTCCCCGTGCTCGCCGTCGTCGGCAACCGCAACGCGAAGCGCAGCGCCTCCTAGATTCCCCAGCGCGCGGGGCTCCCTCACCTCGCGCGCGCCTCTTCGGCCCCGTCCGGCTCGCGCCGCGCGGGGCTTTCTCGTTTCCACACCCCAAGCAGGATCCAATGACCGCACCGGCGATCAAAATCAACGGCGGCGCCGCGGGCGTCAAAGCCGCGTGCTCCGCGGCATCTGCGGTCACCGCCACGCTCGACAGCATCAGCGGCGTTCGCACTGTGACGTGGAGCATCGCGTCCACCGACGAGACCACCGCCGTCGCGAACTACACGCTCGTGCAAAGCGGAAGCGTAGGGCAGAACGTTGCCACCACATCGCTCGCGGCGGGCACCGCGGCGATCCTGAAAGTCATCATCAACGGCGGACAGGACTTGCAAACGGGCCTTGCGGATGCGGCTGGCACGACGGCAACGGCCAAGTTCTACGTCGCGACCACGGGCGGCCTGGAAGTCGGCGCCGCAGGTGAGAAGCTCGAGAGCGACGCCACGTACGGCTCGACGGGCATCATCAACGCAGCCGTGCGCAGCGTGGCCGGTTCGGTGGTCTCTGCCGTCACCGCGACGCGGCCGATCGTGTCCAGCGGTGGCACGACGCCGGACCTGTCGTGGCTCCCCAACGCGAACGTGGCGATGGCCACCTTCGGCTTCACGGGATGCTCGTCCGTGGCCAACGCAGGCGGCGCGCTCGCGCTCTCCGCGGGCACGGGCGCGGCATCGCTCACCGGCAGCACGACGGCCACGGTCGCTGCGAGCGGCGGGGCACTGCTGCTCACCGGCAGCACGACGGCAAACGTCACCGCGACAGCCGGCGCGCTCACCTGTACGAGCGGGACATCCACCACGGTCGACGCCGGCAATGGCGTGGTCGCCTGGCAGAAGGCAACGGTCACCGCCCGCACAGACACCTTCGAGCCAACTGGCGCCACCACGCACGCCTACGTCGCGGGCATCACATCGATCGCGGAGACGTGGGCAGTCGACGCGAGCGCTGCGGGTGGTGCGTGGACCCGCGAGGGACAGCAAGGATTCGCAGGCCAGATCGGCGGCTCGCTCGGCTTCCTGACGGGCGCGGGCGGTGTGCCTGGGACGCAGCTCGGCGGAACGTTCTACGTCGACCTCCGCACGCCCGTCACGCAGGCAACGGCGAAGTTCGAACTGCGCGGCAACGTCACTCCGTTCTTCTCCGCCTACCTGAATGCCAATTACTGCCGCATCGACAACATCGGCGGACTGGCCACGACGGGCGTGTGGATCAACTCGACCGCGGCCCTCGTGCTGGAAGCGGGCAGCGTTGCATCGCTGTTCTCGCTCGCGGGCGAAGTGCGCATGCAGCCGAGCACCGGCGCAACGAACTTCTACAAGTCCAGCACGCTCGGCGCGATCTTCACGCACGCCGCAGACGCGGCGCAGTCGCTCGCGATGCAGGTGCGCAGCGGCACCGGCGCGAACGACGGCAGCGCATTCACGTTCTCGGCGCAGGCCGGACAGGCACAGAGCGGCGTCAACGACAACAACGATGGCGCGAGCGCGGACTTCCGATCCGGCGCGGCGGGCACCGGCGGCAGCGGAGCGGCTGGCGTCGATGGCACCTACTATCTCCGCACGGGATCGACTGCTCGCGTCACCCTCACCGGCGCGGGCGCGCACACGCATTCGCTCGCCGCGGCTTCCGGATGGCGGCGCGAGTACGGCACCGCGGCCACTCGCTATGTCGACTACACCTCTGCGACGTTCACGTCGGACACCGGAGCGGGCTACGAAACGGCGCTCTCCTACACGCTGCCGGACAACTGCGTCGCGGTCGTCATCTTCTGGGCAACGGGCATCGACACCACAAGCGGCGACGCGGCGGCCTACGGCAAGCGGCGCACCGTGAAACGCTTTGCAGCCGGTGCTGCCGCGACCGTCGGATCGGAGCGCGATATCGGCGCCGACGATGAGGATGACGCGACGTGGGCGGTCCGGACGGCGGTCACCGGGAACACGGTTTACATCGAAGTCGAGGGCGACGGGACGAACGCCGTGAAGTGGGGAATCGACGCTGAAGTTCACGTCACTCTCACAACGGCGTGATTGCGGCGCATCGGAGGAACTCATGGCAACCACCACGTTCAAGATTGATATCGTGTCCACGACTGCGATCCCGGAAGACAACATCGACCGCATCGCCATCATCCGTTCGCTCGCAACGCTCCACGCGTACATGCCACTCGTGCGGTTCCGCGTGCGCGAGGAGCTGGCACCGCCGCCGCCCGCTGGATTCAAGGCGTACACGTACCATCTGGAGTGCGTGGACGGCCGGCTGTGGGACGAGACGCACTGTTACCACGACCCGCCGAACGGGCAACTGCCGTTCATGGACGTCAAGGCCGGACTCTACCCGAACGTCGCGGACCTTGGCGAGCACATCGACGAGATCGCACTCCAGAGGCCGATCCGTGACCTCGTGTTCAAGCTCGTCCCGGCGTTCGGCATCACCGACCTTCACGCGCGGTGGGTGTGATGGCGCTCGCGATCGACACTGCCGCCATCTCGTACCGGCCTTATCCCGCCGGCGCGACCGAAGCCGCTGTGGAGTATCGGATCGTGGAAGAGGGGACGGGATTGGCGAGAAGCGGGATCGTCGTCGTGCCGCTGTCGGCCTCCCTCCGCGCGCAACTCGCCGCGATTGTCGAAGACGCCCTTCGCGCCGCCGGCAAACTCTGACCTTCAAAGGACACCACATGCTCGGAAAGCCGCTCCCTGCGTGGCGATGGCCACCGCGGAAACTCGGTGCTGCGTCCACGCTCAAACTGGCGCTGATGCCGTGGTCGCGTGTGTCGTCGGCCGGGGTGCTCACGCAATGGCGCGACATCTCCGGCAACGGCTACCACGGGACGCCCACCGGCAGCCCCGCTATCATCGACACAGGCGTGCTCGGCGGCGTCACGCTTGACGGCATCAACGACCGCATCGACGGCGCGATCGCCATGGCGGATCAGCCTTGCACGCTGTTCGTGTTGCACAAGGCCAACTCGGTTTCGCCGGGCGCGTACGCGGGCATCTTCGAGCTTTCGGACAACGGCGCAAGCGATCGATCGCTGTGGCTCAACTACGCGTTCGGGTCGCTCGCGTGCCGCATGAAAACGGACGCGATCGCCTACACCGACGCGTCCACAAGCATCATGCTCACGCGGATCGACGCGTCGGATCACTCGCGCTCGATCTGGAAAAACGACGCTTACAAGTCGAGCAGCGGAGTCAAGACAACGCCTGCGCGCAACGTGACGGCCTACCGGATCGGCAATCGGTTCAATCTGGACGTGGCCTATCACAGCGGCGTTCTCTACATGGTGCTCCTGTACGAAGGCACGCCGAGCGAGGCCGCCCTGCTTGCGCTGGAAACCAAGATCATGGGGATGGCCGGACTCACCGCGCCGTTCTCGTGGCCGATCCAGAATGCCACTGACACGAGCGGCGATCCGCGCCTCATCCTGCGGCCGACGATGGACGTGCTTGCGGGCTACCCGCTGCACTTCGAAAAGGATTCGGTGGGCTACCGCGACGGCAAGGTGGACCGCGCGGTCACGAGCAACATGACGGTGAGCGAGTCGCTTGCCTCGCGGTGGGAGGTCATCCCGACGGCCGGCGCACACACGTTCTCGGTTGCGGAAGGGGCCTATTCGGCGGCCACCACGGTCACCGCGCGCGCCGTGCCGACCGCGGACCCCAAGAAGTACGTGCTCGCGTGGGGCGACTCGAATGCTTCGCGCGGGCGCACCGGATGGCAGGAGTACATCTACACGCTTTGGGACTCGGCGCAGATCGAGTTTCTCGGGACACAAGGCCCCACGGCGAACTACTCCACGAAGAACGAGGGGCACGACTCGTGGACCTTCGGCCCCGTTGCCGGCGCGGCGGGCGGCTTCAATCAAGCGGGTAGTCCGTTCTGGGGTGGCGGCGCGGCACTGGATCTCGCCACGTACGAGGCCAGTCTCACGCACGCACCGACGCACGCCATCGTGTGCTGCGGCCAGAACACCGCTTACCTCGCGAGCGAAGCGAACCTCGAAGCGTGGCTCACCACCGACCTCGGTCACGCGAGCACGATCTTCCAGGCCATGGAGGCGCAGTGGCCGGGGATCAAGATTGGCGTGTTCCAATCGTGGCCACTCAACGCGGACATCACGTCAGGGTGGGGCTCGTGGTCGCAGCGGCTTGTGTACCGCCGCAAGATGCACCGCCTCGCCGAGCGCATCCCGGAGTTGATCACGGACAACCCTGGGGTCGCCGTGTCGATCATCCCGACGTTCGCGCACATCGGTATCGGCGTCCGCCCGCGCGAGCCGTGGGGCGACGCCATCCACGTTTCAAACACCGGCCACGAACAGCTCATCACGCTTGTTGGCGGATGGCTCGCGGCAAACTGAGGAGACCATGAGTTATCAACAGATTCCGAATCTGCAAGCGCGCGCCCTCTCTGCTGCCGGTGCGTGGTACACCGGAGCAACGGCGGTCGGCATCGTCGGCAACTGGCGTGAGGGCCACTCCGATCTGTCGCTGACGATCCGATTCACGTACACGAAGCACGCGAGCGCGACCAACGGCCGCCCGAAGATGCGCGTCCTGTGGACGTGCGTGGACGACTCTGCGCTCACGGTCGAGGGCTACGACACGACAGAGGACCTCGCCGCGCTCGTCGCGACAACCACGCTGGCCACGATCGACGTGTACGATCGCGTTCGCGATCTGCGCTCGCTCATCGATGGCAACCCCAAGACGATCTACCTCACCGCGCAAGCGCCGCGGTGGGCATCGCACATCCGCGTGGAGGTTGCCGAAGCGGGCGACACCGCCAACCCCGGAACGGTCACCGTCGGCCTCGTGGGGCAGGTATGAAGCGCTCGCTCGCCCTTCTCCTCGCGCTCCACCTCACCGCATGCGGCGCCTACGGCCTCGCGGACGGTCTCAGCACCGCGGACACCATCGTGCGCGGCGCCTGCGCGGCCTACACCGGCGGCTCGCGGCAAGAGGCCCTCGCGGCGCTCTCCGCGGCGCAGCAGCAGATCGTGCAAGCCATGATCTCCGAGGCCGTGCAACGCAGCGATCCGCAAGTCGTGGCGGCCATCGCCAAGGGGCTCGACGCGACCCATGCGACGCTGCGGGCGCTCACGGAGCAAGTCGCTGCGCTCGGGGAGAAGCCGGCGGCGTGCCCGGTGGCAACGGTCGGCGTGGACGCGGGCGCGGATTAGCCGGGCCGTTCTGCGCGCGTGGGCTTGGGGACCTTCCACCCTCGCCGCCGATACTCCGCGCGAACCGATGCGGGCGTTGCGAGATTGTCGTATTGCGCCGCCGCCGGATTGATCTCGGCCGGCCTAGCGTCCTGACGACGCGTGAGCCACAGCGCACGCCGAAGGCCCGGCCGATCGAGTTTCGCAAGAAACGCTCGCTTGTAATCCGCCATCACTCATCCTCCGCAAGCGACGTTGTAACTCATCTTCCCCACACCCTAACCACGCACCCTCACCGTAACAAGGCCCCATGCTCTCCTCCCGCGATCTCGTGTTCGTCCTCGCCCCTGCCATCGTCTACCGCCTGCGCGCAAAATCGCCGTGGCTCGCCGCGCGCTGCGACGGCTGGCGCGTGTGGGCCGCGGTCGTGTTCGTCGCCGTCGCCCTGCGCGTCGCCGTGGCCTACGCGCTCGGGGAACCGCTTGTGACGCGTGCGCTTGCGGTGGATGGCATCATCGCGGGGCTTGCCGCGGCGGGGCTCACCACTGGCGCGCAGGCCGCCGGCAAACCGCTGCTGGACGTGCTGCGGGGCGCGGTGCCTGCGGAGCCGACGCCGGAGAACAGCGGGGCGCGGGAGGTCACGGAGCAGGACGTCGGGGGCGGCTGGGGCCCGGGGCCGAGCGACAAGGGTGCGCCTTGACGTTCCTCGCGTCGCTCCCCCCGTGCGGTCCTGCCCGCGAGGCCTACGTCGCAGCCGCCCTTGCCCGCCTTGACCCGCCGACGTGGGTCCGCGTCACCTGCGGCCCTGCGGTGCTCGAGGTCTCCGCCGACTACCTGACGATCGACGCCGAGCGGGTGCCTCTGTCCGCCACCAACGCGCAGCGTGCGGTCGACCTGCTCGGGGCGGTGCTGCCGTCGGTGTGCATCGTGGAGGCGATCGAAGCCGCCGCGACGATCGTGCCTCTGCCGACGCGCCCGCCCGACGGCGCGAAGCAGTTGTCCGCCGAGTGGATCGCGTGGTGCGAGGAGCGCACGCCGGCCGTGACGGGGCTCGTCGCCGGGCACCGCAAAGACGTCGTGCTCGCCGATGCGCCCGCGGGCCGCGTGGCGATCTTCGGTGCGCGGTGGCCGAACGGGACGCGCTTGCAGCCGCTCAACGCGTCGCACGAGGCGGGGTACCACGACTACAGTCACGGCGTGCGCGCTGTGCGTGACGCTTGCACGGTGGACGGCGAGCCGGCTCGCGTCTCCGATCTGCTCCGCACCGGCGTGCTCGGGTCGCTCGCGGCGGTGCGGTATCCGACCGAAGCGCCGCAGGTGCAAGGGCCGCGCGCGCTCCGTCGCGGCATGGTCGGCGAGGACGTGCGCGTGCTGCAACGGCTGCTCTCCGCGGCGGGGTTCGCCACGAAGGCGGACGGCGTGTTTGGCGCCATGACGGAAGCCGCCGTGCGCACGTTTCAGGGTGACGCGGGCATCGGGCAAGACGGCATCGCGGGAGCACGGACGCTCGGCGCGCTGCGGGCGTTTGCGGACACCGACGAGCGCATTCCGTTCGTGCAAGCCAAGAACTACCGCGCCGGCAGGCTGCGGCCGATCCGCGCCGTCGTGCTCCACACCGCGGAAACCGCCGAGGTCCCCGACGCTGCCGAGAGGCTCGCCGCATGGGCCGCCGGTCCGGACGCGCCGATGGCATCGTGGCACTACGCCGTGGACGCGGACAGCGTTGTGCAGTGCGTGCGCGAGGAGGACACCGCGTTCGCCGCGCCGGGCCTCAACGCGGACGGCTTGCAGATCGAGATGAGCGGACGCGCGGGGCAGGGGCGTGACGGTTGGGCCGACGCCTACTCGCGGGCCGTGCTCGCGCGCACCGCGGGGCTTGTAGCGGACCTTTGCCGGCGGCACGGACTGCCGGTTGCGTTCGTGGGCGCCGCGGGCCTCCTGCGCGGGGAGAAGGGAATCACGACGCACGCCGAGGTGACCGCCGCGTACCGGCAGAGCACGCACACGGACCCCGGCGCGGACTTCCCGATGGTCGCGTTCCTTGCCGCGGTGCGGTCCTCGTAGCCCTTGACGGTGGCCCATGCTACGCATCCGCGGAGTATGAACGCCGACGACATCCTCACCGCCGCGCGCGAACGTCTCGCCGAGATCGACGCGCAGATCGCCACCCTTGCCGCGGAACGCCTGCGCTTGCTGCGCATGACGGAGCGCGAGACGGTGCCGCCACGGTGCCGCATGTCCTGCTCGGCGACATCATCCTGCCGGGGACACTCGCGGGCGGGACGCTCACGCTCACCGCCGCCGACCCCGATCGCTATGTCGTCTACCCGCGGAACCCGTGACTGACCCCACGCCTTGGATCCAGTTCGGCGCCCTCGCCGTCACGGTGCTCGCGTTCGCCCTGGCGTTCGTTTTGCCGCGCCTTCTCCGGCGGCGCCGGCAGCACGCCGCGTCCGCGCCGGAAGCCTCGCCTGCGGCCGTTACCGCGCCGACAGAGGACGAGCCCGACGCGTGCCTCTACTGCGACGCGCCGGCAGAACGTGCCCCGTCGCGCATCCTCGGCGCCGTCGGTTGGCTCGCGGTCCTGCGCGTGCGGTTCGGCCTTGCTCCGGCGTACGAGGCGCGCGTGGATGAGCGGCTCAAGCCGAGCCTGTGCGAGAAGCACGGCAGGGCGTGGGATGCGCGGATCCGGCTCGCCAATCTGCGCCGGCAACTGCGCGCGGCGCAAACGGACGTCGAAGCGGCGGACCAGCTTGCGGTGTACGAGGCAGAGGGCATCGACGCGGAACTCGCGGCGAGCCTGACGGAGGCGCAGCGGAAGGTCTACGATGCGCGCAAGCGCAAGCGTGGCTAGCGGCGCACGAAGCGGCGAGCCGTGCGGCTCCATCGCGCTTCGGTCGCAAGTCGGTTCAGGTCTTCCGCCGCGTCGGGCGTGTCCTTGTCGCACGATACCCAACCGCGCCCGGGGATGAGCACGGCGTACCACCCGAACTCGCGGCACTCCGCATCGCCGGGCCATTCGCCGGTCCACGGCAAGCGTCCGCCGCAACGTGCGACATCCTCATCGTAACCGGCATCATCATCGTCGTAGCAGCCGCAGCTAATCGCTTGGTGGCCGCACAGGACGCAGCGCTCCACGTCGCAACCTGGCCTGTGGTTCTCGGCGGGCTTCACACCGCAATCGGGGCAGGGTCTCTCGCTCATGTCCTCTTCGCCTTCCGCGTCGCCACGCACCGCGGGCACTTGCAGCCGCAGGCCGTTGCCGCGTGGCGCTCGCGCATTGCGAGGCAGGTCTTGCCGTGGCAGTGCGCGGCGTTCTCGGCACGGTCGCGCTCGGCTTGTGCTTCGCTGCGGCGGCGCCAGTCCTGCATGCGGCTCATGGCGCAGGCTCCTTGTGCTCGGGCAGCGCAGGCACCTCGCCGCGTGCTCGCATCTGCCGCAGCGCTTCGATGCCCGTCGCCTGAACGACGTGCGTCACCACCGCATCGATCTCGGCCTTCGCCGCGGACGCAACGCGCGCCGTGGCCTGCTGGAATTGGTCAAGCGCGAACGTCGCGTTCCCGGCGACGGCATCCACGATGTTGCCCAGCTTGATCTCGATCTGCCTGCGCGTGCTCGCCTTGAGGCTCGCGGGCAGTTCGTCCATCAATTCCCTCGCGCGCCGCGCAAGGTCGGGCTTCACCTTTGCCATCTTCGCGGCGAAGTCGGCCCGCACGTTGGCGCTCTCCACGGGCACGTCCGGCGGGTCCGGCATGCTCTTGCCGTTGACGCTGCGAAGCGTGCAAGGAATGCCGTCGCCGACGTTCATCGTGGTGAGCAACTCGGCGAACTGCGCCGCGCTCAACTCGACTTCCACGATCGGGACGCGCGTTGCGCATGCGCGCTCCATGTGCAGGTCGCGATCGATCCGCATCTCCGCCTCGTGAACGCGGAGCACGATCGTGTGATGGTGGCTCGCGAGCGTGGACCCGAAGAGCACGCGACTCCCGTTCGTGGTGACACGCGAAAGGCCCACCATGCCGTAACTCGGATGCTTGATCGTCTCGACGTTCATGTCCCTCTGCTCCTCTCGCACACGGTAACCACGCGGCTTGCACCGCGCAAGCGTTGTAGGCCCCCCGGTTAGGCTTCACTCCGCCCGAGGCTTCGGGCTCGCGATCCACGTCTCCAAGTGCGGCGCCGCAGCGTCCCGCAACGCGGTCAGGTCGGCAATCCGCTCGCGGATCTTTGCGACGCAGGACACGGCGTCTTCCTTGCCTTGCTGCGCGCGGTGCTCCACGTCCCGCACGGCGTCGCCACCGGCAACGTCGCGCGCCTCACCGCCCCAATACAGGGCGTTGTTCATGCCCTGCGCGGCGAACAGCGCATCGCAGATGTAACCGTAATTCGCGGCGCGCGCCACCTTGCCGGCGCGCGTGTACGCGTCGGAGATCGTCGTGTAGACCGCGCGCGCCTCGGCGGCGAGCGGCTCGATCTCCTTCTTCGCCGCCGCGATGGCCCGGTTGCGCGCGAAGTACGCGTCCAGTTCGCCCGCATCCTGCCGCGCCTTGGCGTCGGCGATGAGTTTCGCGGTCAGCTTCGCCATCTGCTTGCCGCTGCCCGAGCAGCCGAAGCACATCGTCCCGTATTGCTGACAGCGCGAGAAGTGCCCCGAGCCGGCGCAGCGCGAGCAGACTTCCACGTACCCGAGCGCCACAAGGCGGCTCTTCGCGCCGGCCTCTTTGCACCCGAGCGCGGTAGCAACGTCGGCCATGGTCACGTTCGCGGCGCGGTTCGTCTTGCTCATGGCCATAAGATAGCCGCTCCACGCAAAACGTCAAGGTTTCTTTTGCCGCAACCCGCAGGCGCCCTAGCAAACACCCGGAACCATGGCCCAAACATGCCCGATCCCGCCTACATCGCCGCCGCCGCGGTCGTCGTTCCCGTGCTCGGCGCGATCCTTGTGGAGCGGATCCGCGCGCGGGCTGCGTCCAAGCGCGACATCCTCGACGCCGTGGAGGGCGCCGTGAAAGAGCGCCTTGCCGGACTTGCCGCCCGCGTCGCGCACGTCGAAAGCGTGGAGCCCGCCGAGCTTGCCAAGCTCCGGGAAGACGTGGAAGCGCTCGGGGCGGACCTACACACGCTGCGGACCGAAGCGCAACGGAGGTGGACCGACGAGGACAAGCGCCGCGAGCGGGCTGCGGAACGCGCGGAGAAACGCGACGAGCGCGAACGCGAACGGATGTCGCGCATTGACGTGGAGCTTGCGGTGTTGGCGGACCGCGTGAGCAGCTTGCTGGAGAAGCTCAATGCGCGGCGATGATCGCGTGTCGTTCGACTCGATCGACGAGCGCGACTCCACGCTGCCGGAGATTCGCGTGCGGGCGTTGCGGCTCGATGACCTGCTTGCGAAGCTCGCGGCGATCGGCGGGGCGCTGACGGAGATCGAGGAAGAGATCGACAGCGAGCCGCCGCCGCCGATGCCGCCGAAAAGCTAGGGCGGTGGTTCGATTCCCGCCGCTGTTCGCAGGCGCCGGTGGTGCCGTTTCGGTGCGCTCATGAAGCGAAACGTCCCGTCCGGGAGGTATCCGCCGAGGAAGCGGTACTCCGGATCGTGCGGTGTTGCGAGCACGAGAAACCGGGTTCCGTTCTTGGCGATCCAGCGGATGCGCATGGGCGTCCGCGGAAAAGTCCCGTGTGGCCATGCGGTGCGGCTGAGTAGCCAATGCCGACGATGGGCATAGATCACATCATAGTCGTCGGGGCCGTTGTCATCTCGCATGATCGTCTTCCGATTGCAGACCCGGCGGGGTGCGGGCCTCGACGGTGCGCCGGTCCCGCTCGGTCTCGAGCGCAGCGCGGGCGAGGCGGGCCGCGCGGATGCCTCGCTCGTCGGCATCGGGAATCTGCGGTTCGGTGCGAGCGATCCGTTCGATCGTCGCCCGCAACGCGTCGTCCGTGAGCCCCGCGCACAGGACGCGCACGGCCTCGCGACCGGAGCGGGCGGCGATGAGGAGCGCGTTGAGGGGGATCACGCGGGCTCCACGGTGGCGGCCCACGCATCGAACGAGGCGAGGTCGGCTGCGGTCGTCCCGTACGTGTGCGAGGCCCCGTCTTCCTCGCGGAGATCGAGATCGCGGAGGATCAAGCAGCGCGCCTGGTCGGCGTCGATGTCGCGCGACTCCTCGTTGAGCGTCAAGACGGGGCGGCCGTTCTCGTGCAGCTCTTCGACGTAGCGCGCCTCGACGCGATCTGCGAGGCGCAACGTGGTGCTGCCGGCGCGGAACGTGCCGTCGCTGCGCGCGATGTTGTAGGTTTTCCAGGTGCGGACGATGATCTCGAGCATGGTCGGTCCTCCTACGCCCCCAAGCCCGCACCGCGCGAGCGGGCGAGCCTTGGGGGGGCGCGGCGGGGTGTCAGGATCACACGTCCACTTCTTCTCGATAGCCATCATCGCCAACCACAAAGTAACGATGATCGTTCCATACCGCCCCGTCCCTCATGCGATGGATTTCGGTTCGAGCGTATTCGGGCCGATCATAAGATGTGTCGTCTTTGACGTCCCCACGCGGCGTCGAGATCAGTATCCTGTACATCTTCTCACGTCCTCCAACGCGGCAAGCCCCGCTCCAGCGTGGGAGTCGGGGCGGAGCTTGCCGAGGGGGTGGGTCAGGCGGCGGCGCGGTGATACTGCATCCTGCGCAGGCCCGCGCCGAGGGCGTCCTGACAATACTGCCAAGGCTCGCCCCGACAGGGCTGTCCCCACCCGGTTCCACGATGCCCGATGCACCGCTCCCGTTCGGTGGCGAAACACGTCAACACCGTGCCCCCGGCGATGGGGAGCACGATCGCTCGACTCTCGTCGAGCATCGCCGCGACCCCCTTCTCGGAGACGCGTAGATTGGCCGCGATCTGCGCGGCGAAGTCGGCGCATCCCTGCGCGCGCTCGACGATCGCCGCCATCGCGGCTCGCGCGTCGTCGCGTGTCGCGCCGGGGTTCACGCGCTCGATGTAGCGGTCAATGGCGTGCTCCGAGATGGTCATGATCATATCCTCCACGCCCGCAAGCTCCGGGCCGGCGTTTCTACCGCCGAACACCGGAGCCTGGGGCCCGCGCGCGTGTCAGTCGCGGGCCGCTGCCTCTGCCAATTCTAGCGCCCGCCAGGCTCGGGCCGCCTCGGTGGCGGCCGTGTCGCGCTGCGGGCTTGTGGGTGCGCCCTTGCGGGCGAACTGGTCCCTGAGCCGAACGCGAACCGCGTCGAATCGCGCGGCATCGTCGAGGGTCCAAAGCCCAATCACTACAGAAGCGCCGAACCCCGGGCCGGCAAGTGCAGTGAGCGCGGTCGTGGCCGCTGCTCGCTCACCGGACGTGCCAAAGAGCAGGGCCGCGCGCGGTCCCTTAGTGCGGATTGTCTCCGCCGCTTCGCGCGCCATCGCGGCATCGATTCGGCCCTGTGCCGCCGCTGCGCCCGCGGCGGGGTCGGTCGGCAGAGAGGCGAGGTAGGCGGCGTGCTCTTCAGCAGTGAACGAAAACAGTCCCATTGGTTCTTCCTTGCTCGCGTCTCGGGGGACGCGGGGCGCGGGAGGGTCAGCGGCGAGGAATGACGCCCTTCGCGTTCGCCAACCCGGCCGCTTCGAGGTCGGCCCAGATCGCCCGCTCCGCGTCGCCGTCGAACGGAGCGCCCCTGTTCGGGCCCGCGAACCAGTGCTGGTAACCCGTGCCGGGCATGGTGGTCTGAACGAACCCGAAGCCGTGCGTCCGCGCGATGCGGCCGATCTTCGTCGCGTTCGTCTGCGTGGGCGCATCGTGGCCGATCCCGAACATGTGCTCGCTCATGGTCTCTCTCCGTCCTCTCACGCACCCAAGGCCGGCCCCTTGCGAGGGTCGGCCGGGGGCGCGGCGGTGGTGGATCATCCCGGCATCGCGACGCACGGCAGGAGGCGCCCATCGCCCACGTCGAGCACGAGAGTACCGCCCGCGATCTCGTACGCGCCGAGCGCTTCCAAGGCCACGCGCGGGCCCGTGACACGCCACGTCCAGCCCTCGCCCGCGCGCTCACTGACGCGCTTCTTGACGCCGCCGAGCGTGCGGTGCGGGTAGGCGTAGCCTTCGAGGTTGAGCGGTTTGCAGACGGCTTGAACGTGGATCATGGTGGTCTCCTCAATCACCCAAGGCCGGGGCCGCTCCTGCGTGCCACCCGGCCGTTGTTGCGGTGCGATGTTGTGCGTGCGTCAGCGGCGGTCACACCGGATAGTGCCGATCTCGTTGCCGAAGTCGCACTCGGCGGCAGCGTTCATCGCCGTCTCACAGGGCTCGCTGCCCTCGTAGTAGACGGTACCGTCGGCCGCGAACACGCAGTGCATGTAAGACTCCTCCATCTTGGAGGCGAACGCCGCGCGTGCCCGATCGGTCTCAAAGCGGAAGTGAACGTGATAGACGATGCCGCCAACGGGGCCGGTGAGGACGGGGGCGGCCGTTTCGTTCTTCTTCGCAGTCCGCTTCGCCATCTTCTTACCGCTCCTCCGGGCTCGCTGCCCGGTCCAGTCAAGATAGCCGTTCCCGACGAATCGTCAACCGTCGCGCCACACTTTCTGAAAAGAATCTGTAACCGCCGCTAACGCTTGCGTTTTTCCACCATCGCCCGGCCCTTCAACGTCTGCGCCGCATCGTGGGCAAGCGCCCGCTCGTAGGTCGCAAGGCTTTCCCGTGCCGCCCGCGTCTCGTCTGCTAGAGCGCCCACCTTGCGCGCAGCGACATAGATCGCAACCGACACGAGGAACCCGAGCACGACAGCGACGACAAGCGCGGCCCTCGCGGTTTCGTTGAGCGCGTGGAGCGCGGCGGCGATCTCTCTCAGCTCTTCCATGCGCGCCTCCCCTGGTACAGTACCACGACCCCGAGCACGAGCGACCACCCGACGCGTGCCGGATTCCAGCCTTGCGCCGGTCCCAGGGCGTAGTTCGCGATCTCCCCGAGCAGTCCGCCCACAAGCGCAACGCCGACGACGTGGCGAGCCTGCCACGCGCCGCGGTAGCCCGTCGCCGCAAAGAGCACCGTCACCGCTGCAAGCCCCGCGGCGCAGGCGTAGGCGTACCACAGCGACCACCGCGCAGACGGCCATCCTGAGAGGTCTGGGTACGCGAGGGCGCATCCTGCGACCGCGGCGAGCCATGCGGCCTTGACGGCGCGCTGCGGCGTGACCATGGTGCCTGCGTTCCCGATTCGTTCCGCTCCCCCTCCGCGGCTCGCCTCACCGGCGGGCCGCTCTTTTTTTGTGCCTGCGAACACCGCGAGGCCGCATCCCGCGAGGGCCGCGTACCCGCCGAGGAGCAGGGCTTGCTCGAGGTGGAAGGCCACGCGAGCCGCTCCGGCGTAGGGCACGGCATCGCCGAGCAGGACGCGCGCGGGCCGCAGGACGAAGGCGCCGAGGACTTCGCGCGTGACGTCGGCAGCGGCGCAGAACGCAAGGGCAAGGGCGATCGGACGGTGCTGCGGATCGCGGCGGGAGAGGTGCCACGCGAGGGCCGCGGCGAGGCCGAAGAAGGCGGCGATCAAGAGGGCGGGGAGACGCATGCGGGGAGGTTACCCGATCGGTGGCCGCGCGTGGGCTGCGGCGACGTCCGCGATCTCGCTGATCTGCCGCGGCACCTGAAAGCACCACGACGCGCCGCAATCGAGGCACGTCTCATCGGTCCACGCGCCCCACCCCGTCACCGGATGAAGGTCGCCGTTGCACCGCGGGCAGACGCCGACGACGTTTGTCATGCACCACGCGCCCATCGCTCAATCGCTTGCTCATCCTTGCACCTCCGTCGCCTGCCACCAATCCGCGCGCGCCGCGAGCAACGGCTTGCACCGCTCCGCTTGCTCTTGCCCTTCACGCCATCGGTCGGGGTAGCGTTCGCGTTGGTCGTCGCACTCGGCCCACGCACGGTCCGCCCATGCGATGGCTTGCTCCGGAGCGGTTCGCAGAAACCGCAAGAGGTCAAGCGCCATGTGTACACATCCGCCGGCACCGGGGATCTCGGGGCTCGTCAGTGCGTCGCAGTAGGCGATGCCGGGTTGCTCTTCGGTGACGTGGTTCGCTGCCGCGAGCGACGGGAACGCGTGCGTGATGAGTAGCGCGATCGTCACCGGATGGCCGGGGTAGACCGCTGCGCCGCCGAGGATCTCCAGTTCAAGGGGTCGGGTCATCGCTGCACCGTCACTCCCGCAGCGCGCAGAAGCCGCCGCATCGCCTTGCGCCGCTTGCGCTCGCCTCGGTAGGCGCACCCGCGCCCGTGGGCGACCTTGTACCCCATCGCGCGCACTGTCGGCGTCGTGCCCTGCACCATCGCCCGACAGGCCACGTTGTAGCCGTCGCGACCGCCCACGTACCCCGTTCGGATCGCCTGCTCCACGGCCATGCTCACCGCGCGCCGCCACGCCTTCGGGTCCGCTTCGGCGTGCATCGTCACGGTCGTGCCGCGTTCGTCCTCGCGTGCCGGATCGGCGCCGGTCACCGCGATCGGAAGCACGACGCGCAGGATGCCGCCGATGTGGAAGGTTGCGGTGCCGGACGGGCGCACGGGTTCGTGGCGCTCCACGCCGAACATCTTGCCGATCGCGTCCAGCGCGTCGCATGCAATCGGCTGCGTCCACGCGATGGTGCGCTCCGGTGTGCCGATCTCCGCGCGCGCGGCTGTCGCAAGCGGCTTGCCGTCAAGCATGAGGGTCGCGCCTTCGTAGGTGTCGATCATCCTTCGCTCCACTCCACGTCTTCCGGGTCCACATCGAGCCCCGCATCCACGGCGAGCTGCACAAGCGTGCGCAGCGGATCCTCGCCCGTGTCCACGTACCGCGCGAGCCACGCAAGCAGCCGCAGGCCATCCGCCGCCGCGTGGCGAGCCGCGTTCCGGTCCGCGCCCGCTTGCTGGAATTGCCGCGCCCCTTCGGTGAAGCCGTACACGCGCTGAATGGCGCGGTACTCGTCGCGCGAGATCGCCACGGATTCATGCGTGAGGCGCGCGCCGAGAAGCGAAACCGTCGCCTCCGTGCGCGGCGTGGTGACCATGCTCCCGAGGTTGGTCCGCGGGCGGTTCACGGTCCCGGCTCCACGAGCAAGCCGCCTTGCATCGCCGATCGCTTCCGCACAAAGTTGTAGCAGGCACGGTCCTCGGCAAGTTGCAGCGCCAGGGCTTCATTCACGCCGAACACTTCCGCGAACTCGTCGGGCGTGTCCCATTCTTTGGACCACGCATCCGCGCTGCGGCACTTCCACCCTCGCGCGCGCAGGTACTCTTCCGGGTTCACACCGGCACCGCGACAGCGTAGCCGTTCTCGCTGCGGAGCACGCACGTGCGCCCGCCGGACGTGAACGTGTTGCCCTCGCCGTCCGTTGCGCCGAGGAGCGCTGCGAAGGTCGCTGCGCTGACGAGGTGGTCGCCGTCCGTGGCGATGGTCCACTCGCTCGCGACGATGCGCAGCGCGAACTGCGGCGAGGTCGTGCCGTACATGACGAGGTGGTCGTTCGTCAGGCGCGTGTAGTCCGTGATCTCATCGATGACGCGTCCGGGATCGGGATCGGTGCCGCCCATGGGGCCTCCTTTGGTTGCCGGTGACTCTAGTTACTCCGCGGTAGCGGCGCAAGGTGCGAGCACCGCGAGCGCTGCCCGCAGTTGCTCCGTGGTCGCGTTCGCCGTGGCATCGCGGACCGCGAGCGCGAGTTGCCAGCGCTCCTCCGCTGCCGCGTTCGCCGCTCGCACGGCGGCCATGTCCACGTCGCCCTCGGCACGCTTGCGGATGTCGGCAGCATCGTACAGGCCGCGCGCCCGCGGTTTGCTCGCCGCGTCGCGCGCCTTCCTACGCACCTCGGCGAGGAACGGGTTGCCGATGCGGTTGTGCTGCGGATGATCCGACGGTAGGCCCACGCGTGCGTACTCCACGCACGCGGCGATCCAGTGGTCGATTTGCTCTTGCGTTGCTGGTTTCATCGTCTTGCCCTCACGCGCAGGTTAATCACTCCGCGGAAGCGGTGCAACGTCACTCCACCTCACAGGCGTCGCGATAGGCATCGCTGAGCGTTGCGATACCAGCGGCGATCCTTGCCGCCCGCGCTTCATCCGACAGCCCCCGCCGCGCGAGCGCCACGGAGATGCTTGGCCCCACGACACCCTCGGCGCGCGCCATGGCGACGATGCTGCCGCTGTGCTTCGTGATGAGCGCGCGCAGGACATCCTCGGTCCATTTCACCGGCCCCTTGCTCGTGTGCCGCGCAATCGGGTCCGGCTTCGGGACGTCGCGCATGAGTGCCCGCAGCGCAGCGCGGAACCGGCCCTCGGCGCGCTCGGCGTCCTCGATGCCACCGCAGGCGAGCCACACGGCGGAGTCGAGCGGCACGGGGCGGTAGCGGCCTTCGGCGGGCGGCGGTTCGGCTGCGTCGGTCACGCGCTCGGCGATGCTCGCGAGCAAGTCGTCTCGCCCGCGCCGCGCGACCCATCGCTGCGCGTAGGCCGCAAGGTTCGCGGGGAGCAAGACGCTCACGGTCGTCTGCTCGCGGCCGAAGGCGGCCTCCATCGCTTCGGCGAAGCCCGGCCGGTAGAAGCTCTGTTTGCTGCGCCCCGTGGCATCCGCGGCAGCTTGCACGCCGCCGTGCTGCCGCACAAGCTCGATGTCCGCGGCGATCTTCTGCGCGCGCCATTCGGCTCCGCGTACGGCGGACTCTTGCGCCTTGCGCAGCCGCTCCGCTTCCTGCTCCTCGGTGCGCGATTTCTTGCGCTCGCGGCGGTCCTGCGCGTTGAGCAAGCGCGCCGCGGTGGCCGCTTCGCCGGGCGTCGCGGGGTCGGACACGAAGGCGCCGGTCGTGGTGTCGCGGGCGGCGTAGCGCGCCGGGCGCTCGCGGTTGCAGCGTGCTGCGATGTAGCGGCTCATGTGGTCTCCGACAGGACCGCGCGGATCGCGGCCCCGAGCTTCGCCACCATCTCCGGCGTCGCGAACTCATCGGGCATGTTGAGCTTGAATGTCGTGCGGCCGTTGGCGGTACTCACGAGCGCGCCCGGCACCGCAAGCGCATTGTTCAGCACGGCGCACCGATCCATGCGCGCAGCGCTCGCCTTCTTCGCGGCGCGGTCCACCGCAAGCGTTTCGGTTGCCACCTCGAAACGGGCGAGCAGCATCTTCGCATCCTTCGCCGGATCGCCGGTGAGCGCCCGCGCGCGCCACACGGTACGGTAGCCATCCGCCGCGCTGCTGATGCCGTGGACGCGCCCGTTGCGCCCGCGCAGATCGGTACCGAGATCGGTGTCGTCGATGTGCCGCTCCGCGCGGAAGGACCCTTCGTGCTCCTTGCGCAGTTCGATCTTGTGGCCGGCGGCGGTGAGGACGGCGACGACTGCTTGCTGGTATTCGTTGAGGTCCACGGCTTCACTCCACGAAGGCGACGCGCGGGAAGTAGACGACGGTGCTGCGGCCGAGCGAGTCGGTGCGCATTCCGCGGAAGGCGTGCGCGGCGATCTCGTTCTCCTCGGCGTCGAGGATCTCCAAGACATCGGCGAACAGCGCGCCGAGGTTGTCGGCGGTCACGCTCAGGCACGTTTCGCCGCACATGCCGCGCCCGCTGTAGGCGCTTGGTTCGTGGCCGGCATCGGTGAGGATCTCTTGCAGGGTGCGCTTGCTCATCGTGGTCTCCTGGCAGGAAAGCCCCGCGCGGCTTGCACCGGCGGGGCGGGTTGCGGTCAACGGGCGCCTTCCAAGCGCTGAATGAGGCGCGTCAGCGCCGTCTTGTGCGACCCCTTCGCCGTTTCGCGCGCGGCCTTGGCGGCCTCGATGGCGAGGCGGAAGTCCTCTGCTGTGCCGGCCACTTCTTGCCGTGTGTACCCGACGTCCTCCCCGGTATCGCGGAGCGTCGCGAGAACACCGCGCCCCGGCCACCATTCGTAGGTACAGGAGATCGTGCAGGTGAGACTCGCGATCGTCTTGCTCATGGCCCTAACGATAATGGTTCCTGCGGTAGAGTCAAGCTCTGCGCGCGAGAAACCTTGCAACTACTCGGAAAGGGCCACGTCTCCCGCGAACGGGTAGGCGCCGCCGAGGCTCACGTGGCATGCCCGTCCTTCTCGTCGCACCACGCGCACGCGGCGGCCAGTTCGTCGGCGGCGAAGATGCGGTCGCGACCCCCTACCGCTAGCGCTCGCAGGTGCCGGGGCGTGCCGTCCGCGTTGCGCACGCCGAAGACGTCCGCACCGCCGCCGCGCGAGGCACCGTAGTCTTTACCGGCCAAGCGGATCCACTCCGCCTGCGTCTCCGCGTCCGGCGCTCCGGATTGCGCGAGCGTTTGGTACAGCTCCCACCCCGCGGGCAGCGTGACGGCCGCGGCGTACTCCGGAGAGGCGGGCCAGTGCCACGCGTAAGGCTCGGGGTAGGGCACGCCGTTGGGGTCGACCTTGACGGGAAGCGGGATGAGATCGGCGATCGTGCTCATGGTGTCAGTCTCCTCACGCGGCAAAGCCTCGCACGGCGTGAACCGGCGAGGCGTTTGCGGCTTGGCTTCGTCTCAGACCGCCGCGATGCGCTCGGCGAGGTTCCGTGCCGTCGCCCGCGCCTGCTCCTCGGTGCCGACCACCATCACGGCGTTGGTGCGCATGTCGATCGCGCGCCACTCGGTGCGCTCGTAGTTGCTGATCACCGTCGCGACGTGGGCGTTGCCCACGAGACAGTTGAAACCGACGCTTCCGACGGCCGCGTTGAGGTCACTTGCGAAGAACTTGATGGTCATCTTGTTTCGTGCTCCCGTGCTGACAAGGGACACAATAGCTCGTCAGTCGGAAACGTCAAGCGTCGCGTGGTCGATTCTTTCGAAAAGTCTGCAACACCGCGGAAGTGCTAGGCCCACTCCAGGAGCCACACGCCGCACGGGCAGCGCAGCGCGAAGATGTCAGCGAGGTCGACTCCGAAGGTGCCGCCGTTGGCGATGGCTGCGAGGATGGCGGCCTCGAAGGGCCGCACGTCGGCCCCGGTGTTGTTGACGTAGGCGATCTTGCTCATGGTCTAGCCCTCCTTGACCGCGCGGCGCTTCTCCTCGCGGATGGCGGCGCGGTTCACCTTGCGTGCGAGCTTCTTCGCCGCGGGCGCGCCGTGCTTCGTGCGCTCGGGGTTGCCCGCGTTGTCGTGGTTCGCGTTGGCGATCTTCTTGGCGACGCTCATGGTCTCAACCCTTCTCGGTGAGCGCCGCCTGGTAGGCGCGGCAAGTGGCTTTCATCTTCCGCGCCGCCGCGAGCGCCTTCCCCTTGAGCGAAGCGAGCATGTCATGGTCTTGCCAGTGGTCTCGCCTGGCGTCCGCCCACGCGGCCATGGCATTGTCGTGCGCCGCGTACGCGGTGTCAGCGGCGGCCTTGAGCGCATCGATGTCGATCGGCTTCTTCATGGTCTCAACCCTTCTCCGACACGCGACACACCAGCGAGCAAGCCACCATGGTGCTCTTTCAGGCGTTGACGGTGGGGAACGCGTAGGCGACGCAGGTTGCGCCCTTCGCGAGGCGATCGGTGGTCTCACGGTCCATCCACGTTCGGATCGCGGTCTTGACGGTGTGGTATCCGTCCACGCTCGGGAAGCCTGCGGCGATCTTCGCGGCCTCGCAGTCGCGCATGAATTGCCACGCCGCCGAGTGATCGGCGAACGCGTAGGTCGCGAAGTCCGTTGCGGGAACGGGAGGGGTCATCTTGTCGGCCGCGCGCTTGCTCATGGTTCGTCTTGCTCCGGTGTTTCCTGCTGACCCGTTCAAGATAGCCGTTCCTCGCGTAGAGTCAACCGCTGCGTTTCACTTTCCAGAAAAAGTCAGGAAGCCGCGGGGAACAAGGCTACCCGGTGCGCCGTAGCTTCGCGTTCTCGGCGCGCCCCTTGGCGATCTTCACGCGGCCGCCTTCCGCGCCGGCTGACACGTCGCCCGCGCCAGCTTCCCCCGCGCCTCGTCGTGGTCGACCGGAACGCCAGCGGTAGGCAATCCGTCCGGGCCGACGCCGAAGGGGATCCCGGCATCCAACGCGGACCACACGAGATCATAGCCGCTCGGGCCGCCGCATGTGGTCGGCTCCGGTTGCTTCGCGTTGCTGCGTCCGCACGTTCCACACTTTCGGAATCGCCCTTCGCCCTGCCAGTCTGCAACGTGGCCACGCTCGGGTCGCGGTAGCCCGTCGACAAGCGTAGCGGACGGGAACCCGGCGAGCGCCCAGCGGGCGAGGACGCGCATCGTCACGGTGTAGAGAACGCGGGCGCGGTTCGCGGCGATGGCTTCGTCGTTCCAGCGCTCACGGAACTTCGCGGTCAGGCGTGCGCGACTCACGCGGCCTCCCGCGCATCGAACAACCAATCCCCTGCGTACCGCGCGTGCAGCTCGGCCGTGAGCGCCGCAAGGTGCTCCGCTGCGGTCCCCTCGCCCGCGGTCGCGGCAAGCACGGCGGCGCAATCCGGATCCATGCGGACGTTCCAAAACCGGACGAGGTTACGGTCGACATGCACGCGCCAGCCGAACGGCATTTCGCGGTCGTAGACGCGGAGGTTGACGGCGATCACGCTGCCACCGGCTTGCACTCGCTCACGCGCCAGAGGATGTCCGCCGCGGCGATCTCCGCGCTCGCGTGCGTGGTTTTCGCGGACATCCAGTTGCCCTCGCCGCGGTCCAGCGGGCACAGGACGATCGCTCCGTTCCTGCGGTAGGCGACGGGCATGCCGTTGAAGTGCAGCGTGCCGAGGCCGTAGGTGACGGTTCCGTGTTGGGCGAGGATGGCGGCGATCGCGTTGAGCATGGCGGTTCTCCCAACGCGGCAAGCCGCGGCACCCCGAAGGGCGCGCGGCGCTTGCTGCGGTGCGTGGGCGGCTCAGGCGTACATGGCGCGGTTGCGGGCGAGGTAGTCCGGCGTGAGGTGCGCCATCACGTCGCGGGTGAACACCGCTTCCGCGTGCCGCCCGGCTCGCACCTGAGCGTTGCTCGCGTTCGCGCCGCGGGACATGAGCGGGGTGACGGTCACCTTGTCGGCAGAGCCCATCACGCAGGAGAAGCGGTAGCCGCCGACGCTCACAAGCATGGTCGCGCCGCTGCAATCCGTGAACATCTCGACCGCTTCCACCGCAGTCCCGAACTGCTGCGCCTTGGTCATCGTCTTGCTCTTTCTGCCCGGCTCGCTTGCCGGTCCAGTCAAGATAGCCGCTCCACGCAAAACGTCAAGCGCGCAAACGCAGATAGTTTGCAAGTCGCGGAAACGCTTGCGGTTTCTTGCTACGTTTCCGCGGACTAGCGCGCGGCGAGCGCCGGCGCCGGCGGATCGAAAACGACGTCCACCGGGCTCCGCGGGGTGTAGGGCGCGGGCGCGGCAAGCATGTCCAGCCACACGGCGATCGGGGAGCGCTGCTCTATCGTGGCAAGCGCGTTGAGCAGGTCACAGAAGGCGCGCCCGTGCCCATCGATCCGCACCGCCGGGACGAGCACTTGCCCCGCGGGGCAGTTCCAAACGTGCCACTTGTCGCGGGGGGCTCGCGCGTGGAGCGTCCACCCACGGGCCGCAAGGTAGGCGTTGGCTTGCTCCGGGGTCACCTTGGCGGCGGCGGGCTCGTCGTAGAACCGCACGCGCAGGGAGAGAAGGCGATCGAGTTTGTCAAGGTCTTGCAGCGCCATGCCCGCAACGTCGCCTTCGTAGTCCGCTACTCGGGCAAGGTCCGCGATCCGATCGGCCAACGGACGCCCGTCGTCGGGGACGCCCGCTGCGGTGAGGGCGGCGTCGGCATCGCGCACCACGCAGAGCAGCGCGCCGCGGTCCGCGTGCTCCTCGGTGGCCGGCGCGGCGCTCGCGTCTTCTGCAACGTGGCGGGCGGCGACGGCGCGCAGGAGCGGCATGTCCGGGTCGCCGTCGTCGCTCACGCGGCCTCGCTTTCGGCGCGCAAGCCGAGGAGCGGCATCAGTTGATCCGCGGTGCGCGACGCGTAGAAGGCTCGCGCCGTGGGCGCCTTGCCCGCGCGCATCTGAAACAGTGCCGCCGAGTGCGGGCGATCCTTGATCGCGAGCGCGAAATCCTTCTGCGTTCCGTGGTGGCGGTTCGCCGCGAAGTCCGCTTCCGTTGCGGTCACGAGCCGATCGAAGCGGGCGCGCACGTCGTCCAACTGCGGGCGCAGTTCAGGGAACGCGGCGATCACCTCCGGCACTTCGCCGCTCTTCGCGATCTCCACGAAGGCGCGGAGCGAAAGCCCGTCCTTCGCGTGGTGGAGCGCGACGTAGCCCGGATGCTTGACCTTGATCCGGTTGAAGGCCGCGTCGACCACCACGTAGCCCTCTTGCGTGAGCGGGGAGAGGGTCGCGAAGGACGCGACGATGTCGTCGGTCGACTGAAGCGGGAACGACCGCACCGCGGGCACGTTGCCGCAGAGCAGCCCGTGCGCGTGGTGGAGCGGGATCTCTTCGCCGGTTGCCGGACGTCGCGCACCGAGGAAAGTGACCTTGGCCTCGGCGTGCGGGATCACGACGCGGTTGAGCGGGCCGCACAGTTCGAAGCGCCATGCGAAGTCGCTCCATGGTGCGCGCGGCGCGATGCGGAGCGCGGGCACTTCGTAGAGCGAAAGCGTCTGCCAGAAGTAGCCCGCGAACGTCTCCGGCACGGGCCACGCGGTGCCAGCGCGGGGGCTCCACATGCCGCTTGCGTCGTTGCCGTGGACGTTGCCGCAACCGTCCGGCGTGCCCGTCGTCGCCGCGTGCCACTTGCCGGCGTACGCGTAGACCGTGATGAGGCTCCCGTCGACCTTCTCTTGAACGCTTGCGGTGCCCCACTCGATCGGCGCCGCGTGCCCCTCGCCGTGGTTGAAAAACTTGTCGAAGGATCGCGAGACGACGCGCCACCCGTCGCCCTCGTCGAGCACGATGCCGCGGCATTCTTGCACGATCGGGTCGGCCATCGGCGACTCGATCTGGTTGTACTTCAGCAGCACAAGGTTCGCGTGGGCGCCGTGGCGCTTCGCGGTGATGCCGCGGGACGTGAGCAAGTCGTTGAGCGTGCCGCCTTCCCGAAGGAAGCGCACGACGTTCGGGGTGTGCATTCCGCGGAAGGTAAGTACTCCGCTTCCGCGGCGCAAGGCCATGGCCCTACGTGACTAGCACGCGGACGCGGCGTCACCCGTGGCCCACGCGTCCGCGGCGTCCCACCACGACACCCCGACCGCGAGCCCCGCCTTGACCGACGCGAGCCACCGCCGGGTTGCTTCCGCGGCGTCGTCCCGTACCAGAACGGGCGATCCTTTTGTACCAAAACCGTTGCGGCGGTTCGCGCCGTCATCGCGCAGCAAACCGCGGTCCGCAAAGCCGTTTCGCGCGCTGGTTCGCGCCGCAAAGTGAAGCGGAACAACTGCCTCCGGAGCCGAAGGTCGAAGGTTCGAATCCTTCGTGGCGCGCTGGTTTCCCGAGCCGAGGAGAGGGGTTTTGGTACTGGATCCAAAACTCACGACGGACGCTGGGATCTCCTGAAGCGCGGGGTCGCTCACGACGTACAGCATGTGCGTCCGGTGGTCCGTGTGCCCGGCGAGGCTCATCGCGGTCTGAACGTTGATGCCTGCGACGGCGAGCTTCGTCACGAACGCGCGCCGCAGGCTGTGGAAGTCGACCGGCAACGTGCGCTCGGTGGCGGTGAACAACTCGCGGCGGAGAACGCCCGCGCGCCGCAGGTCGCGTCGGAAGCGAGCGGCGAAGCTGATGCCCCGCTTCGATCGCATCTGCCCCTTGCGGGGGCCTCGCTGGACCGGGAACACGGGTCCCGTGGTCGGCTTGCCGACAGCTTCCCATCGCTCGCGGAGGATGTCCGCCAGGACCGGGGGGATACTGAGAACTTGCGGCGAGTCCGTCTTGCTGCGGGGCACGGTGCAGATCGCAAACTCCTTCGTGTCGACGTCCACCCAGTCCCACCGGATGACGTCGCCCGTGCGCATGCCGCCTTCCACGCGGGCCGCCAGGACCATCATCTGGAGTTCCGGATCGACCGTGCGAGAGGAGAAGTACCGCACCAATTCCTCATCCGTCGGGATCGCGCGGGCCTTCTTGCGCCCGCTCTTGACCTTCGGGATCTCGGTGTTGCCGACGGGGTTCGTTTTCAACCGCGTGCCGTCCTCGCGGAGCGCTGCTTTGAAAACACGGTTCGTCACCGCGCGGATCTTCCGGATCGTCTCCTGCCCGAGCCCCGACGCGACGGCGGCCTCGAGCATCGCTTCGATTTGCGCCGCCGTGGTCGCCCCTTCCGTGAGAGGACGATCGCCGATGAGCGGCCACACGTACCGCCGCAGGTTGTTCGCCTCGTCCCGTGCCGAGACGATGCCGCGGCCCGCGCGCTTCGCGATCCAGCGGAGCGAGAACGCTTCGAACGTCTCGGCCTTGGTGACTTCACGGCGGAGATGCTCGCGCGTTGGGGCCTCGCTCGCAGGCGCCTTGGCTACCGTCTTCAGCAGGTGCGCGCGCTTCTGCTTGGCGAGCTTCTCGTCCGCCGTGCCGAGGTCGTACAGTTCGCGGCGCGCGTCCTCGCCGGTGCCGACCATGATGCGCGTGTGGTAGGTGCCGCCGCGCATCTCCAGAGTGCCAGTCCGCGGCCGTCCCATCACGCCGCCTTCGTCTTGCGAACGATGCCCTGTGACAGGATGTTCGTCCGCAGCGCGCAGCGATTCCGTAGCCACGCGCGGCACGTCTCCACGTCGAACGCCTTGCGCGTGCCGGCGTCATCGCACGGCATTCCATCGGCGATGTAGCGGTCGATCGTGGACACGGAGCGGCGGAGTTCGTGGGCGACTTGCGTCTTGCTGAGGCGCGAAGAGGGGAGGGAAGACAGCGCTTCGCGGGCGCCTTCCTTGGCAGCCTCGCGGAGCATGGCGCGGAAGTCGTCGACGGTCAACGTCACGAGGAGCCGGGCGCCGTCATCCGACACGATCGGCCTCCATCTCGCGGCGCACGTCCTCCACGGCGATGCCCGCATCGTGGCGCGCGAGTCCGGCGAGGAGCAAGCCGCGAAGTCGGTCGAGGCGGGTCATGGTGGGATGCTAAGCATCCGCGGTGCTACGTCAACGCGTGGTAGTCACTTCGGGGGCTCGTGCGGCTCGCGCAGGTAGTCCACCATCCCCCGAAGCGCCGGCATGAAGTCGGCGCCTTCGGCTTCGGCGATGCTGTCGGCGTCCACCTCCATGTCGTGGATTTGATCCGCGACCCACCGCGCGAGCTTTGTGCGCGTGTCCTGCGAGAGATTGGCGAACGGCGTTGCTGGTTTCTTCTTGCGTGCCATGTCACGACTCCGTGGAGCACAGGAACCCGACGCCGAACGCCTTGCACCATTGCGCGGCGGTCTTGCCGATCCTCATCGTTTCGAACTCGCGCCCTGAGAGCGCAAGGCCCACCTCGATCGCGATCGGTTCGTTGGCGGCGATGGCTTGCCACCCGGGCGACTTGTGATCGGCGCGCGATTCGCCGATGTAGCCTTCCCACAAGCGGGACGCCTGCGCTTCGTCGCGAGCGATCACGTAGTCCGCGCCGTCAAAGAACACCTTCAAGGCTTCGTCACTCATACCGTCTTCCTCCGCACCACGTAAACCTCTGCTTCCACCGCCGGCTGCTTGTGCCGCGGCGTCCACTCGTGCGTCTTCTCGCGCCGCGCCTTCTTGCCCTCGCGCGGCGGCGGCTTCGGCGCTTTCGCCTCGCGCGGCCTCACGCAGAACGTCCGGCAGAAGTCGCGCCGCGTGAGCACGCCCGTTGCGATTGCTGGAAACGCGTGCTGCCGGCAGATGGCAAAGAAGATCCCGCCCACGCTGCGCTCTTTGCCGTCGGATCGCACCGTGCGCGCGTCGTCCTCAAACGAGCCGACGGCTTCGTTGAGATGCGCGTCCGTCCACGCCACACCCATCAGCCGCACGATGCGCGACAGTTGCATCAGCACGAGCGGCAGCGGCGATTGGCCTTCTGCGCCGGCTTCTCCGAGCGCCGCGGCGATGCGCTGTGCTTCGGCGTTGGCGTCGCGGGGGGTCACGCTTCCCATTGGTATCCTTTCGTGTCGCGCTCGTGTTCGGTGCGGCGCCACGGGGCGAGAATCACGCGCCCTGCATATCGCGGGTTATCGTCGAAGATGTCGCGGCCCCATGCCACTTCGCGCAACGCGTTCTGCGACCACCGCGCCCTGCTCACGCGGCGGCGCCACGTCTTCTTTTGCTTCCGCGTCGGGGTCACTTCGCGGCCTCCGGCGCTGCGCCGCAAACGCAGCCGTCCGCCTTGCTGTACTTGAACATCTTGGCGTCGGCGCTCTGACACGCGATCCCGCACTGCCGGATCGCGTTGGCCTCGTCGCCTTCGCAGCCGAGCAGAGTAAGCGCGAGCGACACGATGATTGCCAGTCTCACGTGAACTCCAGACTCGCGCCGTCGCGTTGGTCGTCGTGGTACGTGACCGCCCACCCCGCTTTGCGGTACGCTCCCATCAGCCGTTCGCGCACGCGGCTCGGGATGCTACCATCCACGAACGATCGGCCGCTGTGCGTGGACAGGACGCCATCGATCCGCCGCTCCCACATCGCAAAGGCCATGTCTTCCTCGACGGTTGCCTTCATGGTTACCTCTTGCTTCGTGATCACGCTCTCACCTCATGTACCCCGTCATCGGGTCGTGTTTCACTTCAGGCCCAATCTTCGCAAGAATCGCCGCGATCAACGCCTTGCGGTACCGCTGCGGCCCGCGGTTCAACACCTGCAAACCGAGACTCCGCGCGAGCCGTTCAAGGTTCGCCGTTGGGGCTTGTTGCAGCACGGCGCGGGTGATCTCCACGGTCTACTCTGGCGCCGCTTCCACCGTCACGCGCAAGATGATCTGCTCATCCCACTCGGCGCCATCGTCGGGGCAGTAGAAGTGAAAGTCAGTCGGCGCGTTGATTGACGGATAAGACAGGTAGTCCGCGCCGAGGTCATACTTGACCGTCTTCTTGCACTTTGGGCACTTCGCCGACAGGACGACGCCGGGCAGGTAGAACCGCTTGACGTCCAATTCGATCGGGTTGTCGTTCTTGCGCTTGGTGGTTTTGACAGCGACGCTCATCCCATGCTCCTTGGTTGCACTGAGTACTACGTAACCACGGAGTACGCAGCGCGCAACGCCTTCCGCTCGCGGTCCTGCGCGGCTCGCAGGCGTTCCAGCGCCGCATCGTAGTCGGCCGCCTTGGCGCTGTAGACGGCGCGCTCTGCGGCGATGCGGGCCGCGGTGGCTTCGATGGGGGAGTCAGGCACCGGCGTCCACCTTTCGCAGCCACTCGCGCCCCGCGGCCGTGGCCCTTAGTCGCGTTTCGGTCGCGGGCTCGAGCAACACTGCCCCCGGCACTTGCGCCGCGAACCGCTCCACGAGCAGAAGTCGGAGCAGTCGATACGCCGACTCTTGGCGATACTTCCGGCACCCTTCCGGCGTCGCTGCCTCGCGCAAGATCCGCAGTTGCACGTCGCTCAAGGGGTCCACTAGCGTCGCGCTCCGCCGTACGCGGCAACGAGGCTCGCGTCGTGCAGACTCGGCGCTTCGTTGAAGTCCAGTGCCGCCAACCGGCAAGCGCACTCGCGGGCGTCGTCGCGCTCCCGCGTGAGCCGCGCGATCTGCTCGTCGACCGTCTCGACGTTACACGACTGCCACTCGCCGGTGAGCGTGTACGGCTCCTCGGTGTGGCCCGTGAGGCGCCAGACGTAGACGTTGCGGAAGGCGCGGACCGATTCGATCGGGCGCACCGTGATCGCGCAGAACGAGAGGGGCAGCGCTTCGCCGGGGAAGTACAGATACCATCGCTCCTCGCTCGGGTGCTTCGGCGGCGGCTCGAAGATCGTTGCGAGGCATGCGGAGTCGCCGGGTCGCTGTTCCGTGGCGCCGTCCGCGTAGGTGATGAGGATATCCATCTAGCACGCTCCCCGTTCTTCGCCGTCGATGCGGTACACGACCGCGCGAAAGTCTCCCGCGACTCGTCGGCCTTCGGGGGTGTCCGACTGCCCTTCTGCAATCTCAGCCGCCCACGTTCGCAGGTCCCGCAAGCGTTGCTCCGCAGTCCCGCGCTCTGCTTCCGCGCGTTGCAGCAGGGCAAAGAGCGCGTGAACGAAGAAGGCTCGGCCGACCAACTCGGCCGGCATGCGGGCGACTGCCGCCCACGCCTGAAACAACGGATGCGTGAGACCGTTCTGACCATACCTCATCTGCTCGCACAAGGCCCGCAGGTCGCGCGCTTCGGCGTCGGTGAGGTCGGAGATAGCCGTTGTCGTGGGGTCGATTCTCATGCCGCCGTCACCGCCTCGTAGGGCAAGACGACACCGTGCGTCCCGTTGCCGTCGCGGACATGCCCGAGCGCTTCGACGAGCACGGTATACGTCGCGCGCTTCGCATCGATGGCAGTCACTTCGCCGACGTGCTCCACGCGTTGCACCTTGCACCGGACGCGCGCGCCGATCGGCAACGGCGGGCGGATGTCGTACTTCGCGACCCACTCCGCCACAACCGCGTTGTGTGCCATGTGCCCGTAGGCTTGCGCGTCGGAAAGGACGTCCGTGAGATCGTCGTTCACGTCCCATCCGTCGTTGTCGAGGTTGCGTGCCATGCGGAACGCGCTGTCGACGAACCACGTTTCCGTCGCGCGCCGCAGACTAGCGATTGAGTGCTCGCCAAGTGGCTCGCCAAGCGCCGCGGAGATCCGCTTCGCGAGGTGCTCCACAAGCCGCGCGTGAACTTCGGACGCCGTCACCGCGGGGCGCTTCGGAGGTGGACAGTCGGCGGGCGCGAATAGTTGGACTTGCGCGATCATGTGACGATCGCCTCCATGCTCACGACATCGCCGTCGCCGTCGCGCACCGTGAGCATGGTCATGCTCGACTTGCGCGCGAGGAGCGCGCGGGACGCGTTGAGGAGCCCTTCGCACGGCTTCGGATCTTGGTTGAGAATGACCGTTGTGCAGAGCGCGGCGCCGTCGCTCTCACGGTCGTCGTACTGAAACGACGCGACCATGGGGATGTCGTGCTCTTTGCAGATGCGGATGATCTCCGTCATGAGGGGCGAAATCTGGTTGTCGTAAACGTCTTCTCGGTTGCTCATGGGTCCCTCTTTACTAAGCATCCGCTGAGTACCGCGCCACATCTTCGCCGCTCGGCAGCAGCACTTTCGCCGCCTGCAACGCGCACTCCGTCGCGTCGCGGTTACCGAGACTCACGGCGAGCGCCAACGCCCCGAGCACTTGCTCCACGTCGGCGGCGTGGCACTCGGCTTGCCGCAGGCGTTCGCGGAGGGCCGCATCGCTGCTTCCTGCGTAGCCGTCGCAGACGCCTTCGATCGTGTGATCCGGCGGGAGGTGGTCGCCGGCCGGGCGGTCGCAGAGGCGGCAGGGGGGATCGTCCTTGCCGTCCGTCACCGCCATCTCGGGGAGGACGATCTCACCCGATGTCGGCATTCCGGCCTCGACCATCATCTCTTCGATGGTGGTCGCCACATCGAACGCGCGCGCCATCGAGGCCTGGCGATCGGCGGGCCCCTCCCCGCGGGCGCGCAGGAGGGCGGCGTCATCTTCGGCCCACAGGTCCGGCCCGCCTGCGGCAACAAGCGCGGCATGCGCGGCCTCGTAGGCGCTCCACTCCGCTCTTCCGCTGCGACAGTGATAAGCGACGCGCGCGCGGTAGAGTCGCTCCCACGCCTCCCCGAGCGCGGGGCGGGGCTCGACGGGGGGAGTCTTGGCGAGCAGCGCGAGGGCCTCCTCGTAGGTCGGGAGCGGCTCCTCGCGCCCGTCGGTGTGCACGGCGAAGATGCGAACGGTGTCATAGTGCGGCGCCGACAGTACGAGGTCGACGAAGGCATCCTTGAGCGCATTGTTCCAGAGTGCGCACTCGTGCGGCATGCCGGGCCTACACGACTCCTTCACGCCCCGCACCACATAGCCTTTGACGCTCACTTGCTCGCTCCTTTCTGCTTGCCTGTCAGTTCTTGGGCCACCGTCGCGATCTTGAGATCCGGAAAGTGCTCACGAAGCAAGTCGTATCCGGCGAGGGTGACCCATGCGTTGAGAGCGCGCTCTCCGCCGTCGTGGCTCGCGGCGATGGCTCGCGCGAGAAGTTGGACTCGCGGTGCGGCGGTGCTCACTTGCTCGCTCCCTTCGGCAGCGGCGGATCCGGCGGATCGAAAGCGACGTCCACGGGGTGCCGCGGGACGTAGGGGGCCACGCGAGACAGCAGCGTCGGTACCTGCACAAGGAGCGGCTCACGGGCCGCCGTCGCGTCAACGAGCGGGTCACCGTCGCCAAGGGTCGGATCTAGATCGCAGCCGTGGCCCGTGTGCTCGGCCATCGTGGTGCCTCCGGGCGAACGCTTGCCACGGGGCCGCACCTCCGGCGGGATGGCGCCGCGAGAGGCGGCGAGGAGAGCGGCCGTCCAATGTTCGGTGCTATCCGTGCCGGGCGGCGCGTCTTCGTACAGCCACCGATCGAGCCTGAGTGCCCATCGGCGCGCCTCCGCCTCCGAAAGCGGCGCCGCCCTCCGCCGCACCTCCGCCGCGAGCCTCGCCAGCAGTCGGCCGTCGCCCGCGAGCGGCCCGGGACCGCGGGTGCGCTCGTCGAGGTCGGCCCACTCGGCAGCGGTCAGGGGCGGGGCGGAGCGCAGACTGGCAAGCTCGGCGCGGATCGTCTCCAGCGGTTCGGCGTCGGTCCCGTTCGTGTCGAGCGTCGCGCGGTGCTTCGCCCATTGCTCTTCGGAGCAGCCCTCGGCGACGGCCTCGATCGCGTGCCAGAGGTCCGACGTCTGATCCTCCGACAGGCGATCGCCGAGCTTCGCTTCCTCGGCTTCTTCCCTCGCGGCGGCAAGCTCGGCGCGGGCTGCGTCGCGCTCGCGTTCGGCCCGCTCCACGGTTGCAACGGAGTCGGCCACCGCGCGACGAACGCGCTCCGTGGCCCGGTCCTCTGCCTCGATCACCGCGCGGGCGAGGATGGGGGTCAGCTTGAACAGCCGCTCCCCGTCGCCTCTTCGGCGTGCGAAGTCGGCGGCTCCCTTGTCCGAATCGGTGAGGACGTCGTGCAGTCGCAGCGCCTCTTCGGCCGCCGCGCGGGGGTCTGTCGTGTCGTTGCTCATTGGTCCTCGTCTCCGTCCTTGGGTCCGCCGTCTTTCTGCTCGCACTCCCGGCACCGGACGACCTTGGGCACCGCGATAGAAGGCTTCCGCAGCAGTTCGTGACCGCACTTCAGAATCAGATACCGTGAGCGCGAACCGTTCGCCGGATGCGGCCCGGTGAGCCCTTGGCTCATGACCTCCTGTCTGATGGTGCTCATTGGTCGGCTCCGTCGAGAGGGGGCGCGTTGAGGGGGCGAGTGCCGGAAAGTCGTGCTTCGTAGTCGAGTCTCAGTGCGCCCCTCGGGTGTGCGCCGGGCGGAGGATTCGGCCGTTCGGTGCCCCACGCGAGGAGCGCCGCGGTCTCTGCGCGAAGCCGCGAATATTGGTCATAAATCGAATCGGAGGCCACAAGGGCGCGCGTGGCTGCGTCGACGTCGGGGCAAGTCCGCAGATAGGCCACTTCGGCATTCAGCGCCGCCGCCTCGTAGGCCCGGAGCATCGCTCGCAACACCGTCTCGGGCGTCCGCTCCGCCCCCGGTGCCCCGTCGTCGCCGCGGGAGGCGGCTTGAATGGCCTCCCCCTTCTCCGTGATGTCTCCCGGGCTGATGAGCTTGCCCCGATAGAGTGCCTCGTGGACGGCAACCATCGCATCGACAGCGGCCGATTCGAGCCCTTCGCCGCGGCCTGGCCACGCTTTCCAGGCGGCCAGAACATCCGCCAGACAAGACACCTCCCGCGCCCGCTCCTCGCTCAGCGCCGGGCGCCGTCTCCGGTTCGCGAGCGCCGCTTCAACCGCTCGCACCCCGTCCGCCCATTCCGGATTGGCGTGCATCGATTGGCGCACGTACTCCCCGAGCGAGTCGAGGAGCCGTGTCGCAGCGTCGGCGAGGGCGTCGTCGTCGGTGAGCGCCGGGCGGCCCGCGTCGAGCGTGCCTGTTTCAGCCGGACGGCCCGCGTCGAGCGTGCCTGTTTCAGCCGGACGGGCGGGAAACAGGTCGCCGGCACTGTCGATGAGAGCCTGGATCACGGCCCGTTCTTTCTCGTCCTCCACGTCGCTCCCCACGTGCGGCGCTCGTGCTCCGTGCTCGCCCGCGGACAGGCGCGCAATCGCGAGCGGCGTCCCTCCGCAGTGGAGGCACAAGCCATCTCGATCGAGAGCGGGACGCGCAGCACAGGCGCAGTTGACGCACGATCCACAGGGGCACGTGGCCGCCGGGCGGCTCGCGTCCACGGCGCGGGGACGCAAGCGGATCACCTTCGCCGAGGCACCACACGATCGGAACTCACGGGCTCGTTCTTTCGCTCCGCTCTTGTCGCGCTTGGTGGCGATCCGCTGATCCGGGGAGAACGCGTGCCCCGTCTCCGTCTCGTCACAGTCGTACCCATCGGGCTCGACGTAGACCACGCGCGGCCAGGTATCGCGGTCCGCCCCCCGAAGACTCGCCCCCTGCGCGTCCACGGCGCGGAGTCGCTCGATCTCGGTGAGCGCATCCTGCATGTCGAGGAGCAGCGTGACAATCTGCGCGGCCGTGAGGACGTCCCACGCGGCGCCGGCCCAGCTCTTCGCCGCCTCGTGCCTCTCTGTCGTCCACGGCTCGGCGCTCGCCCCCTGCGCGGGCTCCGCGGCGTCCGCCCGTTGGCACGCAGCCTCGGCTCGCATGCTCTCCCCCTGCGCGACCGCGGCATCGGTGAGCGCCGCCGTGAGACTCGCCACCTCGGCGCGGAGTTCGGCGATCTGGACCCCTCGCGCGGCGAAGTCCTTTTCGAGCATGGCCCGTCGGTCGATCTCCTCCCTCGCCGCCGCAAGGTCGCGCGCGAGGCGGGGGGCCAGACAGCGCATGTCCCATGCCGCCCGCATGTTCTCCGGGCCAGACATCATGTCGTGACGGTGCGCTTGCTCGAACGCATCGAGCCGCGCCACCTCCGCAAGCTCCTCCGCGGTCACGGGCTCGTGCGTGTCAGTCGTGGGGGTCATGGTCACTCGTCTCCCTTGTTGGCCGCCGGCTCGCACCGCACCGACTCGCTCCCGACGGGCGGCAAGGTCGGGCAGTTCGTCCGCCACCACTCCGCGGCTTGCTCCGCGTTGTCGAACCGCTTGGCGCCCTCCCGAGTCGCCGCGTAGTCGAGGAGCCCGTCGCCGTCGATGCCGGCAACGTAGTATTCCTGACATCGAATCACGACAGGCGCCTGCCCCCGCACGAAAGCGCGGAGGATGGCGGCGGTGTGGTTGTCCAACGTCATGCCGCCGCGCTCAAGGTGCTCAATTGACGCGGCGGGATGATGCAGCATGCTCTCGATAGAGCCGTCCCATCCCACGGCGCGGAGCAGAGCGATCGCCTCCGCCCGCGTGAAAGCCTCGGGGATGGCGTCGGCGGGCTCGGCCACCAGCCCCGCGAGCAGCGCAAGGACTTCGTTGACGGCGCCTTCGAGCTGCCCTTGCTCGGCCGGCGGGAGCATCGGGCCCACGGCGGCGAGCGCGATCCGCAGGCGCTCGGCGGCGGGGATGGGGGGCTGTTTGCTAGGGTTCATGTTGTCCTCTTCCTCTGTCTCGCCGCGTCGCAGTCGGTGAAGTTGGAGCACTGCCAGGCTCCGATTCCCGGGTGCCACTCGATGAACCGGGCCAACATGCGACGCCGGCAGTGTGCGCACGTTGCCGTCTTCGTGTTCGGCCGGCGGACTCTCACTTCGCCTCCTGGTCGACGCCGAGCGCGCGGAGGGCTTCGAGGGCGGCGCGCGTGGCCACGATCGAGCCGGTTCCGTCGATGTCCTTGGCATAGGCCTTCGCCAGCGCCTTCCACGCGTCGGCGATGAGCGCGGTGTCGTGCATCTTCTCGCGCACGATCGTCTCGCGGTCGACGAGATCCTCGACGCGCTCCCAGATCGATCCGTCGGGGATGTCCTGTCCGGCGAGGATCTCGTGCGTGCGGTCGATGTCCTCGTGCGCCTCTGTGCGCTCCCGTGTGAGCCGCTCGATCTCCGCCGTCAAGCTCGCCCCGCTCGGCTTGTCCAGTTCGCAGCGGAGGTCATCCGCGATGGCGAAAGGTACGCGCCAATTGCCGCTCTCGGCCCATGCTCGATAGGTCGCCCCCGCCTTCTCGCGCAGCGCTTCGAGGTCGGCGCGCAGGCTCGCGGCGCGGTCCTGTGCGGCCTTGAGGGTTTCCACCGGCTCGGCCCCGGGCTCGAAACACATGATGGGCATGGTCAACGCTCCTCGCACTTGCAGACGACGCGCATCCCCGGCGCGTCCCAACACACGACCTCACCCCGGCAGGGCGGGGGCTCCTTCGGCTGACACATTGCCGCGCCGATCATGAGACCGAACACCGCGACGAACACCACGATCCAACCGTTCCGCACAGGTCACCTCCACACACTCAGCGCCACGGCCGCCGCAATCAGCAGCACCGTGAGCGCGAGCCACGCAAACGCCATCTTTGCTGTGCCGCCGGCTCTCATGGCTCGTCGCCGACGCTGAACCCGAGCGCCGCAAGCAGCGACTTCGGATCGCGGCCGTACGCGTCGAAAGCGTACATCGCAGCAATGAGCCGCGGGTCCACGCGCATCGTGAGCGTGATGGTACCGTCGGCGTTCCGTTGCTCGCTGTTCTCGCCCGCGATCCGCGTGGCGATGAGCATCTCCTCCAAACTGCAACGCGGGAGTATGCCTGGCGGTCCACCGTTGACGGCCGTCTCCATTGCCGCTTCCACGATCGCGCCGTTGACTTCCTGTGCGCGCTTCAGTGTCATCGCGCCGCCCGTCCACTCCGCAGCGGGCGCGGGCGCTTCGCGAATGATCGTCTCACCGTCTTTGGCGAACCACTCCACGATCTCGAACTCCGCCGGCTTGAGGCCGATCTGCTTGCCGCCTGGCAGGTGCGCGCAGACTGCTCCGTGCGTGTTCGTGTGCGCATCGTACTCTCGCCCCGCCTCGGCACGCATCCCCGCGCAGGACGGATCCGCGAGCGCGCAAGGCCCGTCCGGCGTGACCGTCTGAAGCATGCGAACCGTCTTTGGCGTGCGCCCCTTGAACCGCGCCGGGTAGTGCTTGCTCTTCTCCCGGAGCGCCGGGCCGTAGTCGACATCCATGCTCTTCTCCCTTGCAGCGTTACGCCGCTTCCGCAGAGTAACCACGCCGCATGCGCCGCGCAACTAGAACGGCAACTCGCTGTCGTACTCGTCGATGCAGTCGCGGCACGAACACTCGCGAATCTCCGTCGTGAACGGAGCGCCCGATCCGCACAGCGCATGGTAGTCTTCCGCATGGCAGCGGAAGTGGATCACGAGTCCGCGCTCCTCCGCCGCAACGCACCGCGCTTCCGTATCGCGCCGCTCTTGCTCGTCTTGTCGTTCGCGTTCGATGCGCTCCGCGCGCACGCAGTGGTCGCGCTCCAAGGCGTCGGCGTCCGCACCCGTCGCCGCGCGCAGGCTGTAGATCGCCAGTGGCGACACGATGCGCGGCGGCTCGGGGTCCGGTTCGTGCGACTCGATCTCGAGCATGGCGATCGGGCCGAACCATCGGCGTCGCACCGTGCCGCGGATCCGAACGTGGCCGAACAGGTCCACGACGCAGAGGCCGGCGGGGAGCGGCGGGGAGATGAGGGCGGAGAGGTAGAGGAGCAGATCGATCATGGTCGCATGCCGCGCGCGCGGCGGATGAAGGGGATGTCCGAATCGTCCCCACCGAAGCCGTCATCCTGCGGCACGTCGGGCGGCGCCGCGTCGGGGTTGGGAGCGCGGGCGGAACCGCCGCCGTAGCCGCGGGAGGTGCTGCCGGAGCCTTGCGGGCGGCTGCCGGCGAGGATGATGTTCGTCGCGTTGACCTCGGTGCGGTAGCGCTTCTCGCCGTCCTTCTCGTAGCTCGAGGTGCGCAGCGAGCCTTCCACGAAGATCGAAGAGCCCTTGGTGAGGATCTTCGCCAGTGCTTCGGCGCGCGCTCCCCACACGACGACGGAGTGCCAGTCCGTGCGCTCCTGCCGCTCGTTCTTCTTCTTGTCGAAGTACGACTCGTTCGTCGCAAGGCGCATGTTGAGCACCGCTTGCCCGCCTTGCGTCATGCGCAGTTCGGGGTCCGCGCCGAGCGCGCCGAGAAGCATGACCCTGTTATAGCCGTCGCTCATGTTCCTGCCTTCTTCCATCCTGACGAGCCGCCCCACTTCGGGCGCGTCTCCGTTGCCGGTTGCGCGGGGTCACGCTTGCTGTCTTGCGTGTCCGGCGCTTCGTCCTTCGCGTCGGGCTTGCGGAATCCCGCGCGCTCCGGTGCCTTGACGTTGCGGTTCACGGTCGCCCATCGGCGGCACATGAGCGCTTCGCGTTCGTCGCGTGGCACGTAGTCCAGCTTCCCTTCTTTGCGATTCATGTCGGCCTTCCACTCCAGAAAGCCGGCGTGATCCAGAAGGACGTCCGCGGGGCATTCGGACGCGGCGCGGCCTTCGTACTCCGGGTGTTTCTTGGACTTGCCGATCTTGACGTCGGGCAGTCCGCCGCGCTTGCGCATGTCATCCCGCATGCCGCGGATCTCGGCGACGAGCGTCGCCAGAAGATCCGCGGTCGTCGGGGGCTTCGGGGCGTCGTCGCTCATGCTGCCGCCGAGTAGGGTTGCGTCGGCGCGTACTCGTCCATCTCTTCGGCGGCGTAGAGGCCGCCGATGACGTCCGAATACTCGCGACGGATCAGGCGCGCGGCGGCCCGCCACACGCACATGTCTTCGGGGTACTTGGACCAGTTGGAATCGGCCTTGAACTCGTCCGCGATGGTGATGGTGCCGCGCTCTTTGACGGCAACGCCGCCGAGCAGCGCGCGCCGCGCTTCCTCGATCGTGAATGACCCGAACACCGGATCGGGATCGGGGTCGTCCTTGCGGTGCGTCTTCCACTTGGCGCCCGTCGGCCCGGCCTCCACGAGCTTGAGATAGTCGGCCTTCCCGCTGCGGCGCACGAGCGCCACGAGCAGCTTCGCGCTCATCTGCGGCTTGCCTTCGATCATGTGGATCTCCATGAGCGAGGTCACCGCGGAGAGGCCGTGCGCGCGGCCCACCTGGATGATCGCGAGCGCGGCCTGAACGCGTTGCACCGCGAACAGGCCACTGTCGTACATGTCTTCGGCGACGGTGCGCGCCATCTCGTAGGTCTGCGGCTCGAGCGCGAGGCGGAACTGCTCCGGGGTGAACTTGACGATCTGCCGGGTCGGCACCGTCAGCGCGGCGCTTGCCTGCGGCGGTGCGACGGGCTCGCCCGTCACCTCGGGCGCAGGCGAGGGCAACGGCGGGATGCGCTCATCGACGGATTGCGGGGTCGTGGTCTCTTGCATGGGGTCCTCTTCTTCGATAACGAGTAGCGTTTCGGGTTCGGCAGCGGCGGGAGCGATTGCCCGCCATGGCGTCTTGTTGGGTCGTGACTTCGGCGCGCGCGGCGCGGTGACCGCGGCAAAGTCGAGCGGCACGTCGGTTCGCAGCGTCGCGAGGCGGAACGAAATGTCGAACCACTGCTCGCCGGAGATGAGCGCCTTGCGCGTGGAGTCTTTGAATCGCGGCTTCGGAAACTGCGGCAACCGCTCGATCGGGTTTCCGCGGTGCGCGGCCACGCTGTCCGTCGTGATCCCGATCTTGGCCGCGATCTCGTCGTCCGCGACCCCCTGCTTGGCGAGCGCACGCACCTGCTTGTTTTCGCGCGCGCGCGCGATCTCGCACTCGTTCGATTCCACTTGCGCCTGGTCGGCGATGGCCGCTTCCGTGGCGCTTGCGAACGAATTGAACGGGGAGCGCTGGAATGCGCCCGCCTTGTCCGTGTGGCCCCACAAGAGCGCGGCGGCCGTCTCTTCGCCGATGCCCGGTACGCCCTTGATTCCGTCGGACACGTCACCGACGAGCGCGAGATACGCGCCGAGTCGCTGCGGCGGGACGCCGAACTTCGCGAACACCTCCGCCGGCCCGAACACCACGCCCTCGCGGGTCACGACGCGCACGGCCGGCGCGCCATCGGCGACCGGATCGCAGACGAGCTGCATCAGGTCCTTGTCGTTCGTGGCGATCTCCACGTCGAGGCCGTTGTCTACCGCCCAATGCGTGAGCGTGGCGATCACGTCGTCGGCCTCGAATCCTGGCGCACGGAAGATGGGCACGCCGTCTGCTTCGATCTCCGCGATCACGCGATCCAGCGCGGCCATCATCGCAGGGTCCTTGTCGGCGCGATGGCCCTTGTAACCTGCGTAGTCCGGCAGCATCGCGCGGTACTCTTCGGCGATGTCCCAACGGAACGATCGGCCCGTGTCGCAACAGGCCACCACGTAGTCCGCCCCGTTCGACTCGGCGCGTTCGCGGAGCGCTTGCACGGTGTCTGCCGCCGCCGCCCCCACAGGCTCGCCCATGGCTTCCTTCTTCCGCCAGATCGGCCAGAACAGCCCCGACGTGTCCAGCAGTCGAATCGTGCGCCGCGGCGCTTCGGTGTTCGTCATGTCGCTCCCTTTCGTCCCCACACCCTAATCACCGCCGCGCTACTAAGCAACCGCGGAGCATCAGAGCGCGGACGGTGAATGTCCTAGCGCCACGCCTTGAACAGGCCGCTCACGCCCGGGTCGCGCAGCACGTAGTCCAGTAGTGCGCGCGTCTTGGCGGCGCCCGCAGCCACGCTGAGAGCGGAGAACCACACGGCGTCCGCGCCGCCGTTGAAGTTGATCATGCCGGTGGGCACGCCGCTGAACTTGCATGCCATCTCCGCAGCAGCAGCGCGCGGGTACGCCCTGATGCACTCCGCGTAGAAGGCGCCCGCGTCCGGGTCGCTGAACGGAAACGGCGCCGTGTCGAGCCACGCGGGGCTGCTCGGCGCACGTGCCGCCGTCGCGACTCGAACGATACCCTGCGCCGCGGCCATCATGTTGCTGGCGTCCAGCGACACCTTGCCTTTGAGCGTGGGATTCCACTCCCACATACACGGCTCGACGATGACCGGCACCACTGTCCGCCCGCTGCTCGCGATGGTCTGACAGAATTCGTCATCGGCGAGGCTGTCCGAGCAGACCATCGCAATGAGCACGGTCGCTTCTGCCGCGCGCCCGGCGACGATCTCGCTGACGAAACCGCCGGCCGGCATGGCGTAGTCGTCCGTGACGCGCAGCGCACCATTGCGCACCGCCGTCGCAAGGTGCTTCTTAAGCTCCTCCGTGGCGGCCCTGGCCTTCTTCGCGCCGCCTGTGAGGACATGGACCGTGGGCACCGTCCCCGCGCTCGGCGCACCGGCGGCGATCTCGAGCCCGTCGCGCGTCGCCATGGGCGCAGCGGGCTCACCGAAAGGGACGGGCGGATCCGGGTTCCGCTTGGCGCGCTTCGCCGCGGGGCGATTCGCGGGCGGCATCTTGTTCCACGCGGCGAGCGTCGTCGGGGACGCCGCGAGGATCTCTGCGGGCGTCTTGCCGCGGCACTCCGTCGCGAGACCGCGCAGGCTGAGGTTGCCCTCGGTGCGCAGGTCGCGCTCGAACAGGAACCGCATCGCAGACAGCGCTTCGTCGCTGTAGCCCGCGAAGGACGCGCCGGTGCGCTTGCTGCCGCGGTTGACGTCCAGGTAGCCGACCGGATCGAACGGATCGGCGTAGTGTTCCTTCGCGGCCTTCTGCCGCTCCTCGCCGGGCATCACCGGGGCGACGGGCACGCCGTCCACGTCCACCGTTGGCGGAGCGATCTCTTCGTCCATGTGCCACGCGATGAACCGCGCCGACTCTGCGACGTGGAACTTGTCAGTGTGGACGACCCACGGCTTGCCGTCCGTCGCCGCGTAGATGGCGTCGCAGAGGGGCAGGTTCTCGGGATCCACCTCGTACAGCGCCGCGTACTCCGCCGCCGTGTAGGTCCGCCCCACCTTGAACTTGCGGCCCTTGACCGGCGCGGCGTCCTTCGTGAAGGCTTCGCCCCACGCGACGGCCAGCGGGCGCGGCACGCCGATCGCGAGGTACGCGGCGCGGTCGTAGTCCGCGAGCATGGCCGCCGTGGGCTCCGCGCCGCAGTTCTCCTTGACCTTCTCCCACGCGATCTTTGCCGCGTCCTCGTGGTATCCCTTGCGCTGCGCGATCTCGAATGCTTTCTGTTTCATGGTCCTTCTCCCGCGCCGCAGTGGCGCTCGCGATCTGTAAGGCTTGGGTGGTACTCCGCAACCGCGGCGTAGCAACGCGCGCCGATTTCTGCGCTACGCTTGACGCCGCTCCATGAGTGCCACGGCTTGTGCGCGCTTCTCCGGGTCGTCGCTCAGAGTCAGTGCGCCCGTCGTGAGCGCCGCCATCATGTCGCCGAGGATGCCGACTGACGTGCGCGTGCCTTGCTCGGCGAGGTTGCGCCATTTGGCAGCGTTCTCCTCGGCCTTCGCAAGCCGCTCTTCCAGGTCGCGCTTGTCGCGGATGGCCCGCGCGCCGACGTTGAGCAACGCGACGAGCGAGAGAAACTCCTCTTCGCGCTGCCACTCTTGCCACCGCCGTTCGGCTTCTTGTTCGCTGTCGCTCATCGCTCGCTCCTCGCGTCCACGACATCCGCAGACGGCCCCAGCTTCATCCGCCCGCCGAGCACCGCATCCAGCACGTCATCGGCGTCCACGTCTTCCGCGGGCGCCGTGGCTTGCGTCACCGCCGCGGCGTAGCGCAGCACCGCTTGCGCCATGGCCTTTGTCGGCTCCGCTTTGCCCCGCGGCAGCGCTTTGCCGATGCGGACGGCCGTCGGTCCTCGAGCGCCCTTGCGGGCCTCGTAGACGTGCTCGCCGTCTTCGTCGGTCCACGTTGCGCGGTTGTCGGCGACGGTCACGGGAACGCCGGTGTGCGGCGAAACGGTCCACCCCGTGGCGAGACAGCGGACGCGGTAGGTTCCGGGTGTGATGTTCACGGCTCCTCCAAGGGCGGCGCGTTCAGGTCGCGCGCGCCGGAAAGTCGCGCTTCGTAGTCGCGGACGAGCAGAGGCCCCATGTCGTTCATGTCGTCGGGCGATCCTTCGCGGCGGGACAGGTTCTCACGAACCACGCGAGCGCGGCCGTCAAGCGCGGTGAACCGGCGTGCCGCGTTCGTCTCCGCAATGAGATCGCGTGCCGCAAAGTAGGCCGCTTCCGCTTGCTGCGCGGCGTGTTCGTACGCAAGCCACATCGCCCGCAGCACCGTCTCCGGCGTGCGTTCCTCCGGCGGCATGTGATCGCCGCGCGCGATGTACGCCGCGGAGGTCCGCAACGCGCCCGCTCTCACGCGGCACCGCTCGCGCGCGTCCTCATCAAGCGTCGCGTCATCGGCGCTCTTCTCGAAGCGCTCTTCCTCGGCACGCAGGAAGCGCAGCACGGCCTCTCGTTCGCCGCTCATCGCGGCATCGCCCACTTCTCCGGCCCGCGCAGGATGTCCGTCGCGTTGCCGTCGAGCCCGCACGCGTCCACCACGCAGAGGCGCAGCGTGACGTCGTAGCCCCGCGGCGCGTGGTCGTTCTCGCCTTGCGCGAGCACGCGGTAGGAGACCTCGCCCGCAGTGACCCTGACGTCGCCGTTCGTCGCCACGCGCTCCGCGGCAATCGAGGCCGCGACGTCGCCGTTGGGGGCATCGATCGGCGGGCCGTCGCACCCGTCCTCGCTGCTGAAGAGCGCGCAATAGCGCCACTCGTTGGAGCACGCGTCGTGCAGCCTGAACACTTTGCAGTCGTATTGCATCGCTTCCTCACTCCGCCGCTTGCGGCTCACGCTCGCCCGCCGTCTCATGCGGGTCCGCAAACATTCGTTCCCCGTATCGCTCATACTCCGCCATGGCCCGCGCGCGCTCGTCGTCCGGCAGCGCGCCAAGCTCCTCTTCGGTCAGCTCGTCGCTGTAGAGGATGCAGCCGCGCTCGCCGGTGTCGGCGTCGATGCGGGCGATCCAGAATTGCGCTTGTCCTTCGCGGCTCATGGTTTCCTCGGTTGGCGCAGCAGGGATCGAACCCGCAACATCCGGGGCCAAGGCCCGGCGTTCTGCCATTGAACTACGCGCCAAAGAGCGCCCGCGGAGCTTCGGACCGCGGACGCGTTTTCAGACACCTCAGTCAGACCGTCCCTGCGTAGGGACCTTGCGAGATCGCAATCGAGATTGCTCGTTTCCTTGATTGTCAATCGGGCGAGATTGCCCGGTGGGCATCCGGAGAGTTGCACTCCGCGCCGGACTTGTTTCGGAGGGCTGCTCGTGCTTTCGTGCTCATGCGCGCCCTTCCTTCTTCGCCGGTTGTGCTCCTGCCCAACTGCTTGCCGCGCCGTTCAATTGCTCCGTCGCGGCTCGGGTGATCACCCGATCACTGCTCGTTCATGTTGGCCTCATGGGGTAGTCGTTGACGTCGTGGTCTCAGTCGCGAAGGGGGCGAGGGTTGAATCGCAAGCGTCACGTCGGCTTCGTCGTTGGCTCTCCCGCCGGTGCCTTGCGGCTGTCGCACGGGCGCGGCTTTTCGCCGCATCGCCTCATCGGCTTTTCTCCTGCGTTGACGTGTTCTCAGGCCCCCCGAATCTAACCGCTCCGCTGCGGTTGTCTAGCGCTACTGCGCTTCCGCGGAGCACAAAGGCGCGTCCGGATCTCGCGACAGGCTCAGGTCCACCGGCACCGGCAGAGACGTCGCGCGCGCCGCAAGCCTCGCCCGAATCGCGGCAACGATCTTCGCGACCGTGGCTTGCGGGCTGCCCGGCGTCAGGCGGCTTTCGTCGAGGCCCGCGGGGACCGTGAACGTGAAGCCGTCGTAGATGAGCGCCTCGCGGATCCACACCTTGCCGTTGTCCTTGCACGCGCTCGCGACGTGGAGCCCGTTGTGAATGAGGTGGCCGCGCTCCATGACCGCGCCTTCCCCGAGCACGGCGCAAGCCTCGGTGAGGAGCGCGAGCGCTGCGGCGTTGCTCATGGCAACCATCCAAAGAGCGCTCCGGCGACGATGACGCGGATCGCGGCGCCGCATTCGCCGACGCACGTCTCACAGCCGCACAACCACCGCCAGTCCGGCGCGCGCGTAGCAAGGCCGCGGGCGCTCACGGCACCCTCTTGGCGTTTTCGAACCGCGCCGCAAGCGCAGCCGTCTCTTCGTCCGGAAACGTCACCGCGGCCGGCGGCGGGCCGTTGAACCGCGCGCGGAACACCGGATCGCGGAGCCGTTCCATGAGCGCCTCGAGTGTCAGCGGTCCGCCTGCGTGCGCAGCGCCGATGGCAACGAACACGCGGAGCATGGCATCGCGCGCGCTCACAGGTCACCGTCGTCTTCTGCGTCCACGTCCGGCATCGCCTTGCGGGCTTGCTCCAGTGCCATGGCTTCACCGATGGACGCGGGCTTGAACCGTCGCAGCGCGTTCCACGCGGCGCGCGGTAGACCGGCTTCCAAAAGATCGGCAACGGAAGGGAACCCGGCCGCGCGAAGCTCGCGGCCGCTCACGACGACACCGCCTTGAACCGCTCCGGGTACCCGCCCTCGATGTACACCTCGCGGCGCTCGAAAAAAACGTCCAGCGCCTCTCGCACAAGCTCGACGTGCATGCCGGCCGCGGCGCCGATCTCGGGGATCGTGAGCCACGCGTCGCTGCGCTCGAGCACCGCTCCCACCCGCGCGCGACGCTCTTGCGACGTCGACAGCAGGCGCTCCGCAGCTTCCGCTGCTCTGTAGGCTCGCAGGCGGCGCGCGCGGTCCACCGGCATCGGCGGCAGCACCGGAGCGGGCGGCGCGCGCTCCACGATCGGGTTCACGGGCGCCTCCGATTCGTGCGGCACGGGGCCTTGCACAGCCTGCGGAGCGCCGCCTTGGCGTAGCTCGCGAGGCCGGCGCCTACTGCGCGCGGCGGCTTGGAGGACCGTGGCGAGGCCTTGCCGGGTCGGCGGCGGGGTGATCATGAGACCGCCTCGCCCGTCGTCTCCACGATCTCCGCGCCGTCCGTGTCGACGCACGGCCGCCCCGCCTCGAAACACCGCTCCATGCGCTCCGGTGCGGCGTACGCCACGCCGTCCACCGTCACCACCAAGCACACGAACGTCACGATCTCGCGCATGTTCTGCTCCCTGCCGGGCTCACCGCACCGGCAGAGAACATGCTACGCATCCGCGGTGTACTACGCAACCGCGGAGTGTGGCGGCACGTGCAATTCTCGCCAGAGGGCCAGGCCGCGGTCCAAGTCCGCCCTGGTCGCCCACGGCGCAAGAATGACGCCCTGCCCCACGCTCACCGCGACCGGCAGTGTGGCACAAAGCCCCACGGGCACCCCCTCGATCACGAGCACGCGTGACGGCTCGTCCAGGATTCTGCGTAGAATTGCTCGCATCGCGGCCCTCCGATCGGGTGGACTCCCGATGGTACGGACCGGCAACCGCTGCGTCAATGGAGACGCTTTCCGGCAATTCCTACGCGCGCCGCGTCATTTCACACGCGCGAGGCGGCGAGCGAAGTCCCGGTGAGCGATCACAAGGTGATAGACGAGCTTGCCGTCAAGCACGCCCGGGTATGTCAACGGATCGTCCACGATTTGCCCGGCGCGGTCTAGGTCATTGTCTGTCAGGTCCGGCGACTCGGCCATGACTTCGGCGGCGACGCGCTCCCACTCGGGACGCTCCCGCAGGCGACGCAGGCCGCGTACCGGCTGCGGCTCGCCGATCAACTCGCTGACCGTCACCTTGCCGCCCTCCAGGCTGAGCGCTGCGGCCATGGCCTCCACGTACCCCACGCCGGTCCGGTGTTCCTTCTCGGGGTGCCGCATGAGTTCGTGGAGGTAGGTCTGCGAAATCCCGCTTTCCTGCGAGAGTTTGTAGACGGTCCAGCCCCTTCGAGCCAGCTCGACGCGTAGGTTCTCGGCAAGTTTGTTCACGATCCCTCACCCTCCGTTACAGCGGATGCGTCGCCGCCGCAACGCTCCGCATTGACGTTGCAACGCGCATGCTTAGTATGTGCGTCATGGCTACGATCGAGCGACTGGCGAGCGAAATGCGGCGGTTCAGCGAAGCGCTCCGTGCGGGCGAGTTCACCGGGGACGCGGCTGACGAGATCGAGGCGTTCGCTGCTCGTGTCGTGGCGGCGCGGGATGCGGACCGCGAGACGCGGCGGGACATGCTCGCGCAAGCGGCGCTTGATGCGCAGCGTGGCGGCAACGAAACCACGTCGCACGCCTTCATGGCCGCCTCGCACATGGTCTCGTAGGTCATGCTGCAAGCCTTTCTGAAGCGCGCCCTGACCTTCCTCGACATCCCCCGCCGCGAGGCCGCCGCCTACCGCAAGGGGCAGCAAGAGGAGCGCGCGCGTTGCGTCCGCATCCTGCGTGACCGCGCCGACTACCTCGACCGCTCCATCCGCACAAGCGTCGCGGGCAACACCGCCCCGGCGCTGCGCGACCTCGCCGACAAGATCGAGGGCGACTGAATGAACACACGCACCCTTCGCCGTGTCGTTCAGGACTTCCGCAAGCGCAAGGCCCGCGCGTCCTTCGTGGCCGACATGCTCGGCGACGCCGCGGATGCGATCGACGCGCTCCGCGCCGTGCATGCCGCTTCGCTGCGTCGTGTTCGGTGGATCCTCGTTGGGGCGCTCTCCGTTGCTCACGTCGGAAACTGCGTTGCGGTGATCCGGTGGAAGGGCGGCGGCAAGGGCGACGTGTTCCTCCTGCGCGGCGGCACCAACGTCAGCCTCGCTGCCTTGACGGACGGTCGCCGCATCGGATCCGTGAGCGGCTACACCCCGGGACGCAGCGCAGCGCGCCTCCTGCGGAGGGCCAAGTAGATGCGCCTCGCCATCCTTCGCGAACTGTCCCGCGGTCCCGCTCCGCTTGCGCTGCTCTCCGCCGTTGCCGGCGGTCCCGTGGACGTCCTGCTCGCCGTGATGCAGTGCGAGGGCCTCGTTGCTCGCGACGGTGCGATGTGGATCGCCACACGTCGCGCGGCGGATGCCGTGGCATCGCTCGAGACGTGCGACGCCATCGACTCGCCGCTCGCGGACGTCCTGTGCCTCGCGCTTGCCGGGGCCGTCGCGGTGGCCTGGGGCACGCGCGCCTTCGCGTTCGTGCTCGCCAGTGCTGCGGCGATTGCGCTGTGCATCTTCGCGGCGCGGCTTTACGCGCGACGGGCGCGGCGGCGTGCTGCCGTTGTCGTTGGCGGGCACCCCGAAGGGCAGGCGCGAGAGGATGTCGCGCAGCGGAATCGGATCCGCAAGGCGGAGGGTTGAGCGATGGGGAACGGCTTGAAACGTGGTGAGTCGGGCGTGCATTGTCTGCTCCTTGATGCGGCCTCGTTGCCGCTCGCAGAACATGCGCCCGCGAACGATAACCGCAACGGGTTCCGGGACGTTGCGCCGCAGTCCGCGCGCACTATGCAACCGCGCAACGCTGCGCGCGCGGCAACCGGACAAGCGTTGCGCCTTGCACTCGCGGAATGCGGGTTTTCGGGGGCGTGGCTCGCGGCGCGATGCGGCGTGTCCTGTACGCTCGTGCGGTACTGGATTGCGGGCGAGCGCAACGTGGATGCCGAGCGAGTGGAGCGGTACGCGCCGAGCGTGTTCCGCGTTTGGGTTGGGTTGTGTGCTGCTAAGGCGGCGTGAAGGAGCGACATGAAGCCGTACATCGTGAAGGTGCCGAAGGTGGTTTGGGCTGCGGATGACATCGACGCGCTTGACAAGGCGAAAACGGAGTTTGGCGCGCGGCCAAAGAAGGCAAAGGAGCACCATCTTTCGCACGTGCCGCGGGAGTGGTTCGACATCGCGAACACAACGCAGTGGCTCGCACGCGGAACGCGCTTCGTGGACTTCGATGGGTCCAGGTGGTTCGGCGATGGACACTGCATGGTGCGAATGGGCGCGGGCGCCGACGTCGGCGACGCGAAGGACTCGACCGGCGAGGGCGCTCCGTACATTCGGAAACACCTCAAGACGGCGAAGTCGGCACCGTATCAGCGCAAGCGGACTCATTGCCTCGTCGGCGGCGCGATCATCGATCTCAGGTTCGCTCGCGTTGTGGAGCACTTCTTCGGCGACGTGGACGAGTGGCGCTGCATCAACGACAAGACCCCTGTTTTTGCGATGCGCGTGGGCAAGCCCGTTGCGCTCGTGGCTCCGATGCTCGCGCCCCCGGACGACACGGAAGCGTTCGAATTGCGCATGAGCCTGGAACGCGCACAATTCGATCTGCGGGGACTGCGAGAGACCATCGCGCAGAAGCGGAAGATCGCGGCGGCCGTCGCGGAACTTCCGGACCTGGAGCGCGCCAAGCGCGAGTCTGACGATCGCTTTTTTGAGGCGTCGCGCCTCGCCGGCTTGGCGCCGATCATCCCCACCGCCGCAGACAAGGAAGCGGCGCTCGTCGCGCGCATCGATGCGCTCACCGCCAAGATCGCGGCGCATGATTCGGAGGCCGCATGACGCTGCATTATCTCGTGCCGAACGGCCTGCGCTTGCCATCCGAGGCCGCGCTCACCGCAGCGAAGCGCGTCGGCCGCGCGATCCTCGTGTTGCCCGGCGGCAAGACGGAGCGCGTCACCTTCCCCTGCGGCAACTGCGGCGCCCCGCTCGCGGAGCACACGCACGGGCCGCTCGTGGATGGTCGCTGCGCGCGGACGGGCTGCTTGGAGTACGTGCCTTGAGGGTCGTTTACATCGCCGGTCCCTACTCCGCGTCGTGCCCCTACGAAGTGGAGCAGAACATCCGCCGCGCCGAAGCGATCGCGATCGAAGTCGCGCGGCTCGGGTGCGCGCCTCTCTGCCCTCACACGATGATGCGGTGGACGCCGCTTGACCTTCACGCGTTCGCCTATCGGATGACTCTGGAACTGATGCGCCGCTGCGACGCGGTGCTGTTCGCGGAAGATTGGCAGCGGTCCATGGGCGCCCGCGACGAACACGCGGAAGCGGTGCGCCTCGGACTGCCGGTGTTCTTCGCGCTCCCCGACTTGCTCGCGTGGGCGGCATCATGATCGGCCGCGTCCTCTCCGCCGGCAACGGCCGGCTTGTCGTGGCCTGCGACGCCGACGAGAAAGACGTCTGCGCGCTCGCGTTCTGCGAGGTCGACGTGCGCACGCCGGGCGCCGTGACGGAGCAAGAGCGGCAGGCGATGATCGCGCGCCTCGGTTGGCTCGCGGCGAATGCGGACCCGGAGCGGCTGCGGCTTGTCGTGGCGGTAGCAGAGGCGGTGCTGAAGTGATCGCGCTCGGCGTCGACACGGGCGCTTCCACCGGACTGACCGTCATTGATTGCCGCGCCATGTCCTGCCTCTACCGCCTCACCGCGACGCCCGCGGAAGTGCCGCTTGCGCTGCGGGAGATTCTCGCGCGGTGGCCGATCGGCGTCGTCGGGATTGAGACTCCCTCGGAGGTGTTCACGCACGGTCGCGGCAAAGAGAGCATGGGCGCGCGCATCGGAATCGAGCGCGCTTTGCTCGCTGCGCGGGACGTGGCCGGAGTCGTTCGCGGCACCGTGATCGCGCTTTCGCCGAGCACGCCAATCCACGACGGGCAAGCGCACGAGTGCCGCAAGATCGTCGGCCGCATGAAGCGCGGCAAACAGGATGCCTTCGTCAAGACGTTCGTTCACGGCGCGATCCCCGATTGGGCGCGCGGTAAAGGCGACAACGATCACAATCGAGACGCGGCGGTCGCTGCCTTGTGGGCCGCGCGAAAGGAGCGCCTGAAGTGAGATCCACCGGCCCCACCTACCGCGGCTCCGCCGCGAGCGTCGCTGCCCGTCACGTCCTCGCGCGTTGCGCCGTTGGACCGCAATCGGCCGCCGCCCTGAAAGATGACCTCGCGGCACGCTGCGGCTCGCAGGATGGCGTGGCCCGCGGCATCCACGGCGCGAGCGTGAAGGGCTGGATCGCTCGAGGTCCGCAAGGGTGGACCATCACGGATGCGGGGCGCGCGGAGTTGCAGGCGGTGGCGGCGTGACGCCCCCGATCGCGCTGTCCCGGTGGCTTGGCGGCAAGCGGTGGCTCACCGCGCAGCACCCTGACAAGGTGCCGTTGCCTCGCCGCGGTCGGCGCGCTTACGATTGCTTTGCAGGTTCGTGCGTCGTGGCCTTTTGGTGGCTCGCGCAAGGCTTCCGCGTCGTCATCGGCGACACGAACGCGCGACTCATCGGGTGCCTTCGGAACCTGAAAGAGCGACCCGAAGCGGTCATTGCCGCGCTCACAGCGATTGAGTCTGCGCACCACGCGGCGACAGATCGAAAGGCGGACTTCATCGCGCGCCGTGGCTACCTGAACCGTGAGGACGCGGCGGACGCGGGAACGAGCGCGGTATTCCTGTTCGTCCTGCGCGCAGGCTTCAACGGGCTTTATCGTGAGAACCTCTCGGGTGCCTGCAACGTGCCTTATGGCGATCCATGGAACGACGACAAGAGCGGGCAACGGCAACACATCCGAAACAAGGATCTTGTTCGCGCGGACGAACTGCGCGCCATCTCCGCTCTGCTTCAGCGTGCGGATATTCGCCTCGGGGACTTCGCCGCAACAAGCGCCGATGCGCGCTCCGGCGATGCCTTGTTCGCGGATGCGCCGTATGCCGCACCGGGCGCGTTCGTCGGCTACTCCAAAGGCGGCTTTGGCCTGAAGGACCGGCAACGTCTCGCCGCGTGGCTTCGTGAGATGGATCGCCGCGGTGTGCGCTGGACTGCCACTGATGCGGCGACAGATCACACGATCGCGACATATGGCCTGTGGACCGTTGACCGCGCGCAAGTGCGGCGATCCGTGTCTGCGAAAAGTGAAGGGCGGGGGCACGCCGAAGAGGCGCTGATTCGTAACTGGCAATCTGCAACCGCAAAGGGTGCCGCATGATCCTCAATTGGTGCCGAACCTCACCGCACACTCTCCCGCTCCCGAAGCGCGCCCACGCCGGGGACGCAGGGCTTGACCTCGCCGTCATCGTGGACCGCAGTCTCAACGCGCACGGCGTCGGCTACCGCGAAGAGACCGGCGAGATCGTCGTCTACCCCGGCGCGCTCGTGAACTTCGAAACGGGCTTTGCCGTCGAGATTCCGCCGGGCTTCTACGGCCAAGTTGCCGTGCGCTCGTCGATCGGAAAGGCGCGCTGGTTTCTCGCGTCGAGCGGCGTCATCGATTCCGGATACCGCGGCACGATCATGGCCCCGCTGCTGTATCTCGGCGCGGAGCCCTACACGGTCGCCCACGGCGCGCGCATGGTGCAAATGCTCGTGCTGCCGGTGCCGTCGATTCAGTGTCACGAAGTCACGAGCCTGTCGCCATCGCCGCGCGGCACCGGCGGCTTCGGGAGCACGTCATGATCGAGCGCCGCATTCTCCGTCTCTTCGTGGGCGCCGCGAGCCTCGCCCGCACCGACATCCTCGTGCTGTTCGCCGAAGCGGAGCAAGACGCCGCGCAGGCTGCGATTGACGGGCTTGTCGCCGCGGGCAAGCTGCAAGAGAACCGCGGGCGGCTATGGCCGGCGGGCGCCGCTTGATGCTCCGCGGAAGCGTTGCAAGTCGCCCCGCGATGGTTAGTGTCATGGGGTGAAAGACCCGTACAAAATCAAGCCGGATCAAATCACAGGTCCGATCGAGCACCCCGAGAGCGCCGACACTTGCGACACCTGCGAAGGTGAAGGAACCGTTGAATGTGACGAGTGCAACGGCGACGGCACGAAGTCATGCGGCGCAAAGTGCTGCGACGAAAGCCACAACTGCGAGGCGTGCAAGGGCCTCGGCGAAGAGCCCTGTCCCGATTGCGACGGTGCGGGCGTGGACGATGCCTTTGCGCTCATCGCCGCCGAAGCCGAGTACCTCTGGAAACGCGACATCGGCCGCGGCGTCACCACCGGAACACGCGACCTCTACATCGGCTTCGCAAAGGCGTCCTACGCCGCGGGCGAACTGACCCCCAAGGAACAAGCAGCATGAAAGAGACCACCAAACAGACATTCCTCGCGCTCGCGGAGAAGTACCACCACACGCCGTTCACCCTCACGCCAGGCAAGCGCCAAATCGTGCCGCACTTCCACCATGCGACTCGCCGCCTCTACATCGCGCCCGTCGTCGTACTTGCGGAGCATGCGGAGCATGACGGCTACACGTTGCTCAAGAATGACGCGGCGCGATTCGCTACCGCGGCGGAGGTTTCATGATCACAAAGGAAGAGCGCGAGCGGGACCTGGCGATCTGCGAGGCGGCGCGGCGTGTCGGTGGCGCCAAGTACGAGGCGTCTACGGGGCATGCTGCGGAGCGACTGCCGCTCTACATTGCCGATGCCGCCGAGATGGAGCGCCGGATCAAGGAAGCAGAAGCCCGCGCGGCACCGGAGCCCGGAGAAGATGAGGACGACTTCGACGACACCGACCCCGATGAGAGCTACGGCGCTGGGTACCGCGAGGGCATGCGCGAAGTGCTCCGCATCCTCCGAGGTGAGCCGTGATCGTCTTTCTCGACTTCGATGGTGTGCTGAACGGACTCGAAACGCGCGAGCCACCATCGCCGATTCACGCGAGGCTCTTCCTCAACCCCGAGAAGGTCGCGCTCGTCAACGACCTCTGCGAGCGAGCCGTCGCGCGCGTTGTGCTCTCGACTTCGTGGCGCACGCGAAGGCATGTCGTCGGCGCTCCGGACGCGCGCCTCTCGCTTGATGAACTGCGCGAGGCGCTGCGGCTCGCCGGGGCCACCTTCCGCGTCGCCGACGTGACGCCTGATCTTGCGCGCGAGGACTCGATCACGCGCGACGGTGAGACGGTCCCTATCTGGCGCTGCCCTCCGCGACGGAAGGAGATCGCCGCGTGGATCGAGCAGCACAGGCCGTCGGCGTTCGTGGTGCTCGACGACGACCACGACGCGGGCATTGACGGGCGCTTCGTCCATGTCAACCGACGGCGGGGGCTGACGAGCGCGGACGTGGAGCAGGCGCTCAAGATCCTCCGAGGTGAGCCGTGACCCTCGATTGCGTCCACTGCGGCCGAGCGGTCGACCTCCCCGCGGACCCCCGCGACGGCGACGAAGTGCCCTGCGCCTGCGGCGGCAAGAACCGCGTCACCTGCGACAGCGAACCCATGAGCGACGAACAGCGCCGCATGCTCGTCCTTCTGGACGTCGAATTGTCCCGGCCTGTAGACGTGGAGCCGCCCGCGAAGAAGGCCGCGCCCAACAAGAGAAGGCTGCGCCGCCTGCTGAAGCGGCTTTGGGAGCACCGATGAGCCTCATCGTCCGCACCGCACACTACACCTCTCGCGACCCCGATCGGCTGGACATCACGCGCGCCGGTTGCGATCGGCTTGCCCGCGCGCAGTACGTGAACCCCGGAATCATCCTCGCGCCGTCCGCGGCCCTCGTGTTCCCGACGCTTCGCCGGCTCAAAGAGGCAACGACGGACGCCGAGCGAGACGCGGTGTTCGCCACCTACGCCGACGCCTACCGCGTGGAGATGCGCGAATCGTTCACCATGCAACGCCCCGATTGGCAGGCGCTTCTCGCGCGCGAACGTGTCGTGCTCGTGTGCTTCTGCCGCGACCACAGGCGGTGCCATCGCTCGCTCGCGGCGGAGATCCTAGCGGCATGCGGCGCCGACAACCGAGGAGAGATCGCGTGAACCTCGCCGCCCTTCGCGACGCCCACGGCCGCGCCCCGCGGTGGTTCGACCTCGGCGGCGAAACGTGGGTGTCCGTCGAGACGTGGATGGCCCGCGTCCATTCCCCGCTGCCCGGTTGGGTCTGCCTGCCGGCGCTCGCGGAAACCGTCGCTGCGGCCACGCGGGAGATCCGCCCGCCGCGCCCCAAAGTCTACCACCGCTCCGGCGGCGACTCCCCGGACTGCCCCTGCATGGCCGACCTGAAACCCGGCCCTTGCCCGCGGTGCCTCAGCGACACGCGAGGCGCCCACGTCCGCATCGGAGACGCCACGACGCGCCGGGAGTACGTGGACGCCGTGGAGAGTCTGCACGGCCCCTGCGCGTGGCATCCTGCGGGCGGACTGGACCCGATCGTCGCGACGTCTCGCGGCTCCGTTGTCGGCCTCGTGATGCCCGTCCGAACCACGGGCGCGAGCCTTGCCGAGATGGATGCTGCGCTTCCGCGACGCACAAACCGCTAGCCGCGGCGGCGCCCGCGTGCTACGCATCCGCGGAGTAGCAACCGCCGCGCATCGCGGCCCCCAGAAACGGCAAAACCGAGGTGACCGCCTCGGTTCGCCAAGGAAGAAACGTATGGCCCGTTCCAACCTTCGCGCGGACGATGACACGTCGCGCGAGCAGAAGCAACCGAAATCCAAACCCGTCGCAGGCGATGAGCACATGGGCGCCTTCGTCTACTGCGCCTCGCACCTCCGACCGCACGCGACGGGGTGGTGTACCGTCAACGCGTTCGACAAGATCCCGCTCGGGGCCACGCGAGGTGAGGACGCCTACGCCGAGTGCAAGCGACTCGGGTTCTACCTGTACGACGGCAATCGCTCCGCGGCGGAACGGCCGGACGGCGCCGCCTTCCCGCTCATGCACCGCCTCGCGAACGCCTGCGCGGAGCGGCACTATCGCTCGTGGCTGACTCCCGAACCGCTCCGCGGCAACCGCGATGAATGGTTGCGGCAACTGGCGGCGATCAAGGCGAGCGCGGAGGTGGCCCGATGAGCGCCATCTGCGGAGTCTGCGGCGACGTCGACTGCGGCGACCGCGAACACGTCGCGCCGTCCTGCGGCCCCGAGCACGTCGGGTGCGAGCACGACTTCGAAGCCCTCGCCGCCGAGGTCATGGCCGATCCCGTCGCGCGCGCTGCCGCGGAGCGGAACCGCGCCGGAACGCCGACCCCCTCGGAGGTGGCGCTCGCGAAGATGCTCGCGGCTTGGGAGGAGTGGCCGGGGGTAACGCCGTTTGATGACCCGGACGCGCACGCACAGTACCTTTGCGCGCTGACTCCGATTCTGGAGAGCGCGAACCTTGCCGCGGGTGATGAGGTGTCGGACGCAGGCAGTGCCCTGCTCTCCCGCGCTCGCGCTGCCGGCATCCTGCGCCCCCGTTCCGCCTCCCCCGCGTGGGCCGCCATCGGCGAGATCGCTGCGGCCTTGGGGCTCGACGAGGATGCCAGTGTGCAGGACGTGATTGACGCGGCGAAGCGGCGCATCGGCCCGCTCTGTCCGCACTGCGGCAAAGGCCCGCTCGTGGAGCACCGATCGGTGTGGGAACGCTTCAAGGTCTGTCGCGCGGAAGGGTGCGGCCGGAGTTCGGGGCACGTCACGCTTTCGGTTCACGGCCGCTTGCAGGACATGGACGTTGCCCCGTTTTGGTGGGTCATCCGCGCCCGTTGCGACTACTGGCAACCTGCGTTTCAAACATGGCACTACGTCGTGCGCGCGCCGGGCATTCGGACGGGCGATGAGCGGCAGTCCAAGGCCACTGTTTACCCGCGCCGTGACGATGCCGTGCGGCAGATTCGCCGCTGGCGCGCGGAGGAACCAAAGGCGGAGTTTCGTCTCGTGCGCGTCAACGGAGGTGCCAAGTGAGCGCCGCCGACCTGAGCGAACGCATCGCCGAGATCGCCAGTGCGCTCCGCGCGCAAGACAACCGCGCGACCGACTGCCCGATCTTCATCGTGGAAGAGAAGCGGCGGTTGTACGGGTTGGATCCGGGCTATGCGGACGATGCCGCGATCGTGTGGCGAGACACTGAGAACGACTACGAAGAAGCCAGTCCGGAGGTCCACGCGCGGCTGGAAACCGCGTCTGACAACGACGATGACGAGGAAGATTGGTCGCGCTGGGAACGCACAGCCTACCTCGATCAATGGCACTTCGTAACTGCCTGTTTCACCGAAGCGGGATGCAAAGAGTACATCCGCGTCAACGGGCACAACCACCGCGGCGAATTGCGGGTCTACGCCGCCGGTTCGTGGCGGAATGAAGAGTGGCGCGCGGTGCGGGATTACCTGCTTGGGGGTGCCAAGTGAACCTCCTCGGCATCCTGCAACACGCGCTCGGTCGTGACCAGTACGGCCGCGGCACGGACTACCGCAATCACTTCTGCGCAGGCGGACCCGACCTCGTGACGTGCCGCGAAGCCGTTGCGCAAGGTCTCATGCGCGAGCATCCCGCGAGCGAGATCAGCGGCGGCGATCCGGTGTTCACCGTCACCGATGCAGGGAAGGCGTACGTCACCGCAAACAGCCCCGCTCCGCCGAAGTTGTCGCGGGGGAAACAGCGGTATCAAGAGTGGCAGGCGTCGGGCGCCGCGGACTGCGGGCTCACGTTCGGCGAGTGGCTGAGGTCCGGCGCTTCGCAAGGGAGGATGTGGTGGGCATGATCATCACCGAAACCCGCACCGTCTACCGCGCCAAGGGGGCTCCGCGTTCTCGCTTCACGAGACAAGCCGCCTATCACGATGCAGCGAAGTTGGCATGGCGCGCGGCGCATCCGTGCGAGTGTGAAGCCGCGGATCATTCGGTCGGCGATTCCGGCTACACCTGCGAGTGGCACACGGACGAAGGCCGCTTGCGCGGGGCTGCGGTGATCGATCGCCTTGCCCGCCTGTGGATGCGCCGCGACCGAAAGGCGGTGAGCAAGTGAGCGCCGAGCCTCTTCGCGTCCTGCTCGTCTCCAAGTTTCCGACGTCCTACATCGAAGGAACGATCGCGCCGAAACTGCGAGACATCGGCATCCACGTCACGCGCACCGTGCCGGTCGATTACGAGGGCCAACTGCGGGACGTGGACGCTGTGCTCTTCATGTTTCAGATGACGAGCCATGTCGACCATGACAACTTCAAGGCGCGCTGCAAGGCGGAGCAACTGCCATTCGTCTTGCTAGAGCGCCAGTCCGCCAATTGGCCGGTTGCGCTTCGCAAAGCGGGCCTGAAGTTCTCAGGGACCCCCATCTACAGCGCGCCGCTCATCGTTGCCAATGGCAAGTCGCTTGTCCCGCCGCCGTGCGAGGTGAAACCGCCCGCCCCGATCGCGTCGCGCCCATTCACCGAAGGGCTGCGCGCGGAACGCGCGAAAGCTGGTGTCACGCTCCGATGGATCGCGGCGACCATGGGGGTTAGCGCTGGTCTTGTGGACACATGGTCCGCGGGGCAACGAGTGTCCCCCGAACACTACGAGGCGCTCTGCGGCCTGTTCCCAGCTCTTGAGACGTACAGGAAACCGGAGTTCACGACGCGCGCCTATCGTCGTCGTGCAGTGCCGGTGGTCGCTGTGACGCCCGTGGAGCTGCCCTTGCCGGTCAAGGCCACCAACGGGCACAAGGTCACGCCGCCGCCGCTTGCGGGCCTTCTGAGGGCAGCGCGAGCCCTCGGCATCGAGGGGAAGCTCACGGTCGAAGTCGACGACGGGGCAAGCGTGGTCCGCGTCGGCGCGCAGGCGTGGCACGGGACAAGCCCCGACGCTGCGGTAGAAGAGGCGCGGGCCAGTCTCGACAAGCGTCTTGCGGAAGCCATGCGCAAGATGGAAGAACAGCGCTGCGCGATGCAGGCGGCAATGGCGGAGATTGGGGGAGACCATGTGTGATCGGAACGCCGTTGAGCGCTTTCGCGCCGTGCGCCACCTCGCCGCGGGCATCCTGCTCGGCGGTTGGGCCCTGTCCGGCTGTGCCTCCGTGCGGCTTCACGGTGGCCTCGTGGAGCCCCTGCGCGAGCCCGCGGGGCCTGGGACGTGGAGCATTGCCGACGCGGCGGCGCAAGCGCTTCTCGCGGCTACCGTGGGGGCTGGCGCGCGGTATGCCGGATGGGGCCGCGCGGTCGCGATTGCGGAGAAGCAGGTTGCGGCGGCTTTGGGAGGTGCGGAGTGAAGACGAAGCGAACGACTGCCATGTGTGAAACGGCCATGGTCGAGAATCTCGACGCGCTCAAAAGCAAACCCCTCACGGAGTTCGCCGACGGGTCCGCCGCAATGGCGTGCCGCGCGTGGGATCACGAGGGCTTCGTGTGGATGTCCAACGGGCATTTCGTTCTGCGCGCGGGGCGCATCGCCAACTTGCCGCAGAATGGCAAGATGCCGAGGCCGGACGCGTTCGTGGACGTGCTCGCCAAGGTGCCGCCGCGGTCGTTTGCGCCGCGTTTGGTGCCGGCCGATGGTGTCGCCTTCGTCGGTCCCGCAAAGGTTAATCTGACGTACCTGCAAGCCTGCGCGGTGGGTAGCGGCGGCGTCGATCGTCTGGAGTGGCGCGCGGCGGCCGCGCTCGAACCCGTCTACGGCTTGGCCGGCGGCGAGGTGGTCTGCGTCGTCATGCCGCTTGGAGGTGCGGAGTGAACTGTCCTTCCTGTCTCGTCGAGCGGCGCTCCGGTCCCTGCCCGCATGACGCCGCCCGCGCCGTGGAGGAGTACGGCCGCGCGCAGTATGTCGCCGGGCTCCGCGCCGGCTTCGATGCGCTGCTCGCGCTCGTTGCCGTCGTGGATGGCCGGCAGGTGCGCGGCGGGCGCTTGAGGCCGATTCCGCACGCCATCATCCGCGGGGCCGTCTCAGGGCACGTCGCGCGGCTTGTGGAGCGGCTGCGGGCGACGGGCGTGGACCCTGCGCCGTGGACCGAAGAAGCCCGCAAGGCGCTGTTTGGGGGTGAGTCGTGAAGGCGCCGCGGTGGACGCTGGACGAAGCCGCCGCCCCGGTCGACCTTGCCGCGCTCGACCTGTTTGCGCTGCCCGCCAATGAGGTGCCGCGGCCGGGCTGCGAGGGGTGGGTGGACCCGATCGATCCGCGCGACCTGGGGCCGTTGAGCGATGACGTGAATAGCGAGGCCGGTGAGCCATGAGCGGGTGGACCGATCTACCGAGTAACCCGGCGTGGCGCGCACTGCCGGTGCTGTCACGCGCGCTGCACAACGAACTGATGCTTACGGCCGATGAGATCGGAACGCTTCCGATTCAAGGATGGGAAGCCACGGCTGATGCAGTCGTGCGGCTTCTGCGCGCTCACTCCCGCGAGGCTCGCGACGTGGCCGACGCGGTCGCGCCGCTCATGTCATCGGGATGGATCGTGCGCGAGCAGACGGAGATCGTGCTCCCGTGCCGAAGCGTAGCGCAGGCACAAAGTCCGGGCGCGAAACGACAGGCACGCTATCGGGCCAACAAGAACAGAACCGTTTACGAGCGCGACGCGTTTACGTGTCGATACTGCGGCGCCAGCAAAGGCGTGCGTCTCGCGATCGATCACGTTGTCCCGCGGTGCCAAGGTGGCGCGGACACGGATGCGAACAAGGTGGTGTCGTGTTGGCCCTGCAATTCCAGGAAGGGCGGCCGGACTCCGGAGCAGGCGGGCATGCGCCTTATGGCGCCGCGAGGCGCCAAGTGAGCTGGTTTCGACTTGAGGGCCGCGGCGCGTTCCATCACAAGGTTCTCGCCGCCGGCAATGAGGCGTACGGCGCGTGGTGCCGCGCGGGGCAATGGTCCTCGGACCAACTGACGGACGGGCTCGTGCCGCGTGCCGTCGCCGAGCAGATCGCCAAGCCGAAGGTTTGGAGCAAACTTGTCGCGGCGAATCTCATCCACGAAGCGGAAGGCGGCTACCAGATCCACGACTTCCTCGACTTCAACCCGTCCTCGGAAGAGGAGCGCGCGCGCCGTGAGGTGACCCGCGAGAAGCGCCGCGAGGCCGGTAAACTCGGCGGGAAACGAAGCGGTGAGGTTCGCCGCGGCGAAGCGGACAGCAAGCAACCCGCAAGCAACGGCGAAGCAAACGCGAAGCAAAGTGCTTCAGGTTTGCTTGAAGCAAACGCGAAGCAAAACGAAGCTCCGAATCCGAATCCGAATCCGATCCCGAACGGAGAAGAAGATCCCCCCTACCCCCCGCAAGCGGGGGGCGCTCCGGCGCAGGCGCCGCTGTTTGCGGGCGAGCCGGTTGCCAGGCGCAGGCGGAAGCGCGCGACGGCCGTTGAGCACTCGATGCCTGCGGACTGGAAACCAACGGACGCGCATCGCGCGAAGGCGGCGGCTCGCGGGTTGGACATTGCGGACCAGGCCGAACGGTTCCGCAATTGGGCGGAAGGGCGCACGTCGCTTAGTTGGAACGGTCGATTCGCGAATTGGCTGCTTGACGCAAAATCGGGACGCGCCGCCGCTTCCGGCCCCGCGCGGCCCAACCCATCGCAACCCGCATTCGCGCCGCTCCCGGACAACGCGAAGCCATGGACCCCGGAGGACGAATGAGCGACTTGCTGGACATTCGCGAAGCGCTCGGCGCGGTCGCGATCGATTTCGGAAACGCCGCGCCAACACTTCGCCGGAAGTGTGAGGGGTGCGACGCTGAGGTGGACCGCCGCGCGGATCTCGGAATGTGCCCGCGCTGTATCGCGGATGAAGTGCGGACGCGGCGCGAAGAGGTGCTCGCGAGCGTGCTGCCGGATGTGCATCGCGAGGCCCGCTTTGACGGTCCCGCGCTCGCCGAGTGGTGCAAAGACCAGCGGGCGATCGAGTGGGCGCGCGCCATCGGCGAGAGGGCGCCGCGCTGCCCCACCGTGACGCTTTACGGGACCACCGGCGGCGGCAAGAGCACGCTGGCCGCGGCGATCCTGCGGGCGCTCCTGGCGGGTGCCAGGAAGCACGCAACGGCGGAGTGGTTCGATGCTCGCGACCTTGCCCGCGCTCGCAAGCAACACCGGCTCGGACAAGGCGAACCGCCGGAACTGCGCCGCGCGATTGCCGCCGACATTCTGGTCATCGATGAACTTGGCAAAGAGACGCTGACGCGCGACGTAGATGCAGCCGACGTGGTGATGGTGCTTGACGAGCGGCACCGCATGCGGAGCGCGCTCACGATCGTCACCACCGAATGGTCGGCGCAGGCCAACGCGACGGGCGCGAAGCTCGCGGATATCTACATGCCGTCGCTCGTGCGCCGGCTGTCCGAGCCGTGGCGCGCAGGACCGCCGCCGGTTGGGTCGGCGTTGGTTGTGCGCGTGCGCCGCGGAGATGAATTGCAGGTGGCCGCATGATCCCCACCAACTACTTCAAGGTCCACACGTCCCGCACCGAACGCACCTTCGCGTTCGACACGTGGGATCGCAAGTCGATTCGCGCCGCGTTCAATCGCGCCACGATGTTCTCGGATGCGCTCCGCGGTACGCTTTCGGTGTTCTACCGCGTGCCGCTGTCGGGGCCGTGGGATTGCGTCGCGGTGATCGCTGCGGACGATGCGCCGCTGCCGGTGTGTCTGCGTCCGATGCGCAAGGCCGTGGCGGTGTGTTCGTTCGGTGAAAGTTGGGCCTACTGATGGATCTCTCAGACGCAACGCTAGAAGCGCTTGGCGCCGCATGGTGTGACAAGATCCGCGCGTCGCTTCCACCGTGGGATTGGTGCCTGTCGCCGCATCACCGCGGGTGGAAGCGGGCATGGGCGGAGGTGCGGCAGAACTGCGATCAGGATGGCTTGTCGTGGCAGGTCATGGAGAGTTCTGCGCGGGGCCATCACTTCAGGCAGCGCACGTCGGACGGCGGGAAGAATCGCTGGTACGCGGTCGCGCTTCGCGAGGATGACTTTGAGCCGGCGGAACCGGAGCGTTAGCCCATGACAACTACTCCGCGGAAGGTTAGTATCCCGCCCATGCTCGCCACGGCGATCCGCGACCATCTGCAAGCCCTCGGCTGCCCGTCGCGTCTGCAAGACGGCACGGTGTTCGCAGACGGAACCCCCGCGTTCGCGGTGCGCGGCGCTGTTGTGGACGCGCTGCCGGTCGCGGGGCTGCCGGAGTGCGCGGGCGCGTCGTGGCGGAACGTGGCCGCAAGGTGCGAGATGCTGGCGGCGGGTGTGAAGTGAAACCTTACTGGCAATCCGACGACGGCGCGATCACGGTCTATCACGCCCGATGGGAAGACGTGCACGCCGCGGGGCTCGTGGGCGCGGCGGACCTCGTGCATGCGGATCCGGTGTACGGTAACGGCGACGACACGCGGCCGGGCCACGTTAATGGGCGGCCACGGAAGAACACGACGGGCGTAAAGGTCGGAAAGGCTCGTTGCTATCCGCGCCTCGCGGGCAACGATCGCCCCTTCGATCCAGCGCCGCTCCTCGCGCTTGATCGCCCGCTCGTGACGTGGGGCGCGAATCACTACGCGTCTCGCCTTCCTGACTCGCCATCGTGGCTCTTGTGGGACAAGCGTGATGGCACCGTGCCGGACGATGGCAGCGACGCGGAGCTAGCGTGGACGAATCTCGGCGGCGCGCTCCGGACCTTTCGGCATGCGTGGCGCGGGCTCGCTCGAGCCTCGGAGACGGGCACACCGCACCTTCATCCGACGCAGAAGCCAAAGGCCCTGTGCTCGTTCGTGATGGCCCGCGCCCGCCTCAAGCCCGGCGCGCTCGTGTTCGTGCCCTTCCTCGGCAGCGGCCCGGACCTCCCCGCGGCTCGCGCGATGGGCCTTCGGGTAGTCGCGTGCGACGTTGAGGAATGGTGCTGTAGGACCGCCATCGGCCGTCTGCATGCCATCACGCCGCAAGCCGCTGCGGAGCCTGTCGGCCCCTTATTCGCGGGCCTCGCATGACCGAGCAACTCACCTTGCCCCTGTGCGCCGACCCCGCGCCCCCGCGGACGAAGCACACCTATCGCGGCCATGCGTACAACGATCGCACGGTCGGCAAGTGTACACATTGCGGGATGCTGCGGCGGTTCACCCCGAGCGGCATGCGCGGCGGCGGTCGTTTCGAATGGTCGCGCGGAGATGACGCGTGGACGCGCAAGCCGGGGCCGTGCGTGAGCAAGAGGTGACAGCGATGGACAAGAAACTGGCGAAGCGGATCAAAACGGTGCTCGCGGCACTGGAAGACGGCAACAAGATCGAACGGTGTGCGCACCACGGGTGCATGCGCCTTGCGGTGGGCTTGCCGGACTTCGGGCCAAGCGTGGAGGCCGCGGTGTGTGAGCAACACGTGCCCGAGCATGCGACGCTGATCGCTTCGCTGGAAGACGAAGCCGCCGCGCTGCGGGCGCTGTACGTGGCGCTCGTGCCGTACGGCATCCACTACGATCCGGAGACGGGAAAGCGGCGTTGATACTTCGCGGAAGCGTTGCATCCGGCGCGCGCATGGTTAAGGTTCCCGGTGAGGTGACACGATGATTTCTGCAACGGTCGATCGGTCTGCGTTTCTCACCATCTGCGAGGGCCTCTTCACCGACGCCATGGAGGCGATCGTGACGGAGTTCCCCGGGACGTTCTCGGGCGCGCTGCGCATCGGCGACGCTCCCGCGAAGCCTGCGGCCAAGCCACGCGAGCGCAAGGCGGCGAAGGTGCCCGATGACGTGGTGGCGCGCGTGTACGCGGCGATCAAGGCCACGGACGGCAGCATGCGGGCCATCGTGAGCAACGCGGGGGTGACGCGTGCAACGGCGCTCGCGTCGTGCAACGCGATGGTGCTGAGCGGCGCGGTGACCACGACGGGCAAGGGGCGCGGGCTCAAGTACGTGGTGGCGGGGGCGGCAGCGTGACCACCGCCGATCTGCACTTCTACGGCCGCATGTTGGGCTCGCCGATCCCTGCCACGTTCACCGCGCAGCAAGCGGAAGCGTGGGTCGGCGCCGCGCTCAAGAACCCCGAGAAGCGGGTCGCGGCGCATGCGCGGATGGACATGCTCATCGCGAGCCTGCCCACGGAGGAAGACGCGGCGCGGACGCCCACGGACCCCGATCCGGAACCGCCGAAGCACATCCGGCACACCCCGATGAGCATGTGCGCGTGCGACTCGGGCAAGGTGTTCGCGGACTGTCACGGTGCCGCATGAGCGCGCTCCACGATCTCGCCTCGGCGGTATCCGTCGCCATCGCCGCGCTCAGGGCCAAGGGAGACGAAACCGCGGTTGACGAGCACGGCCGCGACGTGGGCCGCGAAGAAGCGGCGCGCGGCCTTGCCGGCGCGTGGCTCGCGTACGCCGGCCAAGACCGCACCGCGAGCGAGAAGGCGGAGAACGAACGCCTGCGCGCCGACGTCGCGCGCCTCTCCGCGCTCAAGTCGGCTGAGGTCGCGGAAGTGCTGCAACGCTTCCGCGCAGCCTTCGGCGTGAACGTGCCGCGGGCACCCGCCACGCGACACGACTCGCAGTTCTGCCCGGCGCAGACCATCAACCGCGAGCGATGGGCACGGATGTTCCCCACGGTGCCGTGGATCGATGACGCGCAAGACCGGACGAACTACCTGCTCAACGAATACGACCGCGCGAGCGGCAAGAGGGAGACGTGATGAGCTACGATATCTCGATCGTCGTGCCCGAGTACGACAAGCCGTGTCCGCACTGCGGTGGCAGCGTGGAGCGCGTGCCGGAGAGCACGGTGGGGCATTGGGATCCCACGTACAACTACGGGCCGATGTTCCGCGCTGCGCTCGACAACGAACACGGCATCCACGATTGGAACGGCAAGCCCGTTGCCGTCGTCGCGGATCAGCTGCTCACCATGGTGCAAACCATGCTCGCCTCCCCCGCGAAGTTCAAGGCGTACGACGCGTCGAACGGGTGGGGCACGTACGCGGACCTCCTGCCGTTCTTGAGAGACACGATGCTGCCGTCGTTCGTGAAGCGGCCCGCGACTTCCCGAACGCGATCGTGACGGTGACCTGATGGACATCTACGCCCCCAAGAAGACGCTGCTCGCCGCCCTCGAGCGCGCGCAGCACGCGTCGGACCCGAAGTCCGCCGTGCCGGTCCTCGCGAACGCTCTGCTCCTCGCAGAAGGCGGCACGCTCTCGGTCACCGCCACGGACCTCTACCGCGCCGCAAGCACAACGCTCGACGTCGAGGTGTCCCGCGCCGGATCGATCGCGGTGCCCGCCAAGGACACCTGCGAGCGCGTCAAGGCGATGCCCGACGGCCCCGTGCAAATAACCGCGGATGGCACGACGGTCCTGATTCGCGCGGTGGGCAAGAAGCGCGGCTACACGGTGCATGGCCTGCCCGCGCAGGACTTCCCGATGCTGCCGCAACCGACGGACGCGACGTGGACCGTGATCGCGGCGTCGCTGCTCCTGCGGCTGCTGTCCGCGGTCCACAAGATGATCAGCACCGATGAGACGCGAGCGCACGTCAACTCCGCGCTGCTCTCCGGCGACGGGATAACGCTGCGGGCGGTCGCGACGGACGGGCATCGCCTGGGGCTCGTCGCTGCGGCGGCAACGCTCGCGGGGGAGCATCTCGTGCCGCTTGCCGCGGTCCACGATCTGCGACGCTTGCTCGGCGACCTTGCCGAGGTGGAGATCGCGATCGTCGGGCCGTGCTTGTTCCTGCGCGCGCCGGGGCTGCTGTGGTCCACGAAGCTCGTCGATGCGACCTTTCCGCCCTGGGAGCAGGTTGTCCCGAAGCGCGAGAAGTTCGCCACGGTGAACCGCGCGGCGCTCGCGGAAGCCGTCAAGGCCGTTGGCGTCGCCGCGTCGGACAAGACAGGCGGCATGGTCTTCTCGCTCGGGGCGGTCCTGAGCGTCACGGCGGAGAGCGCGGAGACCGGCAGCGCGCACGATGAGGTCGCGGCCGATTGGGGCGGCGAGCCGTGCAAGGTTGGCCTGAATGGCAAGTACGTACTCGATGCGCTCGACGCGATCACGACCGACGACGTGCGGATCTCCGTGCTCGGCGAGCTGGATCCGGTGCTCGTGCTGCCGAGCGAGGGTGACGACACGTTCGTATGCATGCCGATGAGGATCTGATTGAGAGGGAAGACGAATGAATGAGCCCACGTGCGGACGCTGCGATCACCAACTGGGTTTTTGCACGTGCATCTCACGTCTCGCTTACGACGCGTGGCAAGCGAAGCACGACGCCGAGCGGAAGGCTTGGGCGCGGCTTGTGAAGGCCAAGGAGGCGCTGTCGCTCTTTGCGATGTGCAAGGCGGTTGAGTGCGCCGTCGATCCAAAGGGCGCGCGGTCTCCGTTGTGCCGCGACCTGACAGCGGAACGTGAAGCGGTGAGCGCTGCCGAGCAAGCCCTGCGCGATCTCGGCGTGGACGTCGACGCGCTGCTGACGGAGGAACAGTGATCTTCGAAACGCCAAATGCGGAAGCCGTCGCGCGTGCGTACACCGCGGAGTTGGGGCGGTACCTGTTCAAGCGCCCGCACGATCGCGGCAACATGGCCTTGCATCGTCGGCACTTCGCGAGGCCGCCCACGCGTGGCTTTTGGAAGCGGTGCCGATGCTTCGGATGTCGCATGCGTGAAGCAAACGCTCCGCGCGAAAAGGCGTTGGCAACGGTGCTCGCCAAGTCGTATGCGAGCCTGCGAGACATGGCCGATGGGCTTTCGATCGCGACAGCATCGCGTGAGGATCTGGAGCGGCTGTCGCGCGTCTGCCTTGGGGGTGCGCCATGACAGACGTGCGTTTCACAGCTACCCTACTCGGCGCTGAGGAAGCCCTCGCCGCGCTTGACGCGCTCGCTGCGGCGGCCCGCGCGTGCGCAAAGACGGTCGGCCAATCGGCGCGGGAGATGTGGCGCCTGAAATGCTCCACGCGGGGCAAGAAGCGGCCGGGGCAGTGGTCGTGGCAGACCCGCATGAAGCGCGCGGGGCGCGTGCGGCGCCTTGCGAAGGCCGCGCTGCAACGCTACCACCGGCGCGAGCGCGACTTCCCGCCGCGGATGAACCGGCAAGAGCGGCGCCGCGCATGGCGCACGGGCGTGGAGTGGCGCGCCACGGATCTGGGCTTGGCGCCGCTGCCTGGCGAGCCCACGAAGGCGCTGTTTGCTCGCGTGGTGTACGCTGAAGCGCAAGAGATGGAACCGAAGGGAGACGCGAAGTGAAGATCCAAACGAACGCGGGCGAGGTCGAGCTGACGGCGGAGATGGTCTGTCGCGGGATGGTGTTTCAGTCGCACGGGCGCGAGCCGTTCGCGGTCACGAATCCGGTGACGCTTGCTGGTTTCGAGCCTGCCGAGTGGTGGGAAACAACGGAGTCCGGTGGTTCGCCGTGGCGCCGTCGCCTCATCGGTGCCATCAACCGCGGAGAGTTGCGCTTCCTCGGCTGCGACCCCACGATCGCATCCCGCGCTGACTGCGAGCGCTACGGCGTCCACGGCGATGCCGCGGCGCACGGGTTCGCCAAGATCCCCGCGGGTGGCGCAATCGATCTCACGGTCGCGGAGAACATCCGCAAGGGGATGCTGTTTCGGATCAATGGTCGCGAGGTCGTTGCCGCCTGCGATGCGCAGTTCGCTGTTGCAGGCAGCACGCGCTTGGATCTGCTCGGGTGTCATCCGGCCCTTGCGCGTCGCGAGGACTGCGAGCGCTTCGGCATCCCGGAGCGGTGCGAGCAGTTCGGAGAAGACGCGCCGCTTGACGCTGGCGCGCACGGGTTCGCGAGGCTCAAGACGGGCGGCGCGGTGGACTTGCGAAAGGTCCCGCTGCCGATGGGCGCGGTGGTGCTGGACACGGAGTTCAATGTGCGCGGCACCCCGATCGACTGCGAGGGTCCGTGGCAAAGCCAGCCTCTTGAGCCGGAAGAGCGTTTCGTCGGTCTCAACGCTCGCCACGCATCGCCCGCGGACGTGGAGCGCCTGTGCTGCGGGGCGGAAGACCCCGACAACTTCGTTCCGGGGCAGACGCGCTGCACCCTCGCGATCGGCGACCACGACACGCACGAGGACATCGCGACGGGCGCGAAGTGGCCGGCGGAGCACACGGTCACCATCACGTCGAAGTACAAGAGCGACGCTGCCACGTTCGCCGATCGGCCGCTGCCCGACCATGGCGAGATGCGGTTCTCCTGCGGCGGCGAGTCGTTCGCGGTGCAATGTGACCCCGCCGACGTCGCCGCAACGTGGTTCGACGCGCCGCCGTTACCGCCTTGCGCGAAGTGCGGCGGGTCCGTGGGCGGCATTATGAACGCTGTGTCGGTCGACTTGCCGTGCGCCGCGGGGCGCGCAGAGGGATGGCGCTGGACCGCGAGCGTCTGCAAGGCGTGCGCGACCATCGTGGGGGCCAATCTCGGCGCCTACGAGATCCGCGACGGCCGTATCGTGACGCGGGCGGCGCCGGAGAAGGCGCGAGGCTTCCCGCCGCTGTCCGGCATCGATGTGCCGCCCGACGGCATCCACCGCCGCGCGCCGACCGACCCCGCGCTGCTCGGGGCCGTCTCCCGCTTTCTCACTGAGCAGGGCACGCGGGGGCCGACGGAGGCGCAAGGCGCGGGCGATGCCCGTCGGCAACGCGAGGCGCCGCTGCTCGCACTTGTCGCCGCGGTGCCCGAAGGGCTGGATCCGATCGGCTGGCGCGCCGGTCTCGCAGCCCTCACCGAAAACAGGGCGGGCCTCGGCCGCATGCTCCCCGATGGTCTCGCGGCCTTCATGATGACGAAGGCGAACCGGATCGTGGAGTGCATCAAGAACGGAAGCGACCCCGCTTCGCACGAGGCGACCGGCATCGGGACGATGCTGCGCGCCTATCGCCGCGCCATCGCCCCGCACAGGGCGCCGCCGCCGGAGCGCAAGCAGCGCGGCCCGCGGCTCACGGTCGATGACGGGAGGGAAGACGAATGAACCTGCGCGAAGAGAAGACTTGCCCGACGTGCGGCAACAAGATGGAGCGGCGTTCGCTTCCGTCGCCGGTGCGCGACGGCATGATGCTGTTGGTCCACTGCTACCGCTACGTCTGCCGGTGCTGCGAAGCCGCCGCGGGCGTGCGCGCGGAGCAAGTCAAGGCGCCACATGGCGATGCGTGGCCGACGTGAGACGCTTCACGATCAACGCTCAGCGCGCCGTCGTCGGCACCGTCCCCGCCGTCCGGTGCATCGCCACGGACGAAGAAGCGGAGCGTCTGTTCGGGCCATGGGCGCGCGGCATGGTGAGCGCGGTGGAGCGTCGCTATCCGCCGGTCGCTGTCTTCAATCTCACCGCTGGCGTCTGCTCACGTTGCGGCGCTCCATGCTCCTCGCAGATGGTTCGCTACGCGCCGAGCACGGGCAAGGCGGACGCGCTGTGCGGGACGTGCCTGACGCGTGAAGCGGAGATGCGCTCGCCGGACTGGTTTGCTGCGGAAGAGAGGGCCACGCGATGACACCCGAAGAGATGGAAGCCGCCGCAAGAGCATATCCTGCATGGTCCGCAGCCTACGGCGCGGCCTTCGCTGCCGAATGGCGTGCGCTGTACGATGCGATCGACACGGGGCCGAACCGGATGCAGGATGCGCTTGCGGCGGTGGACGTCGCGCGGCGCAAGGCGGTCGCGGATGCTGCGGCTCGGAGGATGAGCGAGTGAGCGGAAACATCTACGTGCGGCTACCCGCGGAAGGACACCCGCGCCGCGTGGTATGGGAGATTGCCGACGACGTTGAAGTGGTCGGCACCGTGCGCGACGGCGAAACGGATGACGCCGCGGCGGATCGCCTGATGCGCACGGTCGTGGATACGATCATGCAGGCTGCGAAGAAAGGCACGAGTGAGTGAAGCGCAAAGGCTACTGCCGCATCTGTCACCATCGCGGCGATCAGCACTACGCGGATCCGGGCCAAACCGTGGCGCGATGCCATGTGCCGCTCGGCTCGTCGGTGTGTCGCTGCGTCGGGTCCGCGGGACAGTGCAAGAGCGCGGGTGACCAGAAGAAGAAAACGAAGCGATAGCCAACCACACCACAACGCGCTAACCTGCGCGCGGAGGAAACCATCTCAACCATGACCACCGAAACGTTTTCGATTCCGTTCACCCTCGACGTCACGATCCGCATCCACACGGAGCGCGGCGGCGATGTGATGCTCACCCCTGACGGCTTTGCCGGGGTTGCCCCCCGCCCCGTGCTCGCGCCGCTTGCGAAGGGCTCCGCGGTGCCCCGTCCCGCTCGCGTCCGCAAGCCCAGCAAGCGCCCCGCGCGCAAGGCCAAGCCGGCAGCGCTGCCCGTCGCCGCGGAGCCCGTGAAGGCCCCGACGCGCGCCAAGAAGAGCAACGTCCAGGCGGTGCCTGCCAACGCTCAGGCGGTCTACGATGCCGTGCAAGCCGGCGCGTCGCAGTCGCGCGAGATCCGCGAGAGGGCCAAGGTCGCGCCGCTTCAGTTCCGCCACGCGATGAAGACGCTCACCGACGGCAAGGTGCCGGGGCTGCGGCTCTACATGGCCGGCGACCGCAGCAAGGCGCGCTACGGCGTGACGCAGGCGCAGGCGGACGAGCGGTTCAAGGCCGCGACGAGTCCGCAGCCCGAGCCGCGCAAGTCGCAGCACGTGCCGCCCAAGAAGCGCGTGCGGACCGTGCGCGATCCGGCAGCGCCTGCCGCGGAGGAGTGATGGGCTACCCGGAGTGCATCGCCCGGTTCACGGAGTACCTGCGCGCGCATCCTGACGCGGTGACGATCGTGGTACGTCCGCGATGCGCCGCGTGCGGCGTGGACCGCGACACCTACGATCTCGACAAGTGGTACTGGCGCGACGACGGTGCGCTCGTGTGTCGCGGGTGCGCCACGGGCGGACTTGAGCGCGAGGACAATGCGGAGTTGGTCTGCGGTGAGGCGTTCGCTGCTGTGCGAGGAGTGAGCGCGTGCTGACGTCCTACGGCGCAGAGAGCGGCAACGTGCCGGTGTGGGGGCGGACTGGCATCGTCGGCTTCCGTGAAGGCCCGCGGACGGAGCGGTTCAAGTTCGACCTGATGATCGTCGGCTTCGGCGACAAGAAGGCGATCGGGACCTCTGCGAGCATCACCGCCACAACGGGCCCGCACGCCGAGATCGTCTTCGACTTGCCCGCGGTTCCGCCTGCGCTTATCGAAGCACTGGAAGGCGCGCCCGTGGGCAACATGCCGCTTCCGGAGGGCACGGCGTTCACGCTGGACTGCGGCACGGATCCGCGCGCGACGGTGGACGCAAGCGGCGCTCACGTGAGCAAACTCGCGGCGACCGTGACTCTGGGGCAGCGCGACGCCCGCGCGTCGTTCAGACTCGTCGCGCAGGGGCTCAAGTTGCGCGAGTGCCTGCCGTGGCCGGTGCGCGCATGAGCACCACGCGTCGCGCCTTCCTCGGCGGTGCCATCGGCGCGGGTATCACGTCCGTCATCGGCGTTCCTGCGTTGCCCGCGCCTTCGACGTCGGGCGTGTTCTGCCTTGCGGACCTGCAACGCGCGGTTGCGATGCTGTCGGCCAACAACATCCCCGCGCCACCGTGGATCGTCTTGCACCCGAAGGTAGCGGCCGATCTGGAGATCGCAAAGCGCCGCTGGGCTGAGGACGAAGCGCTCGCCAAGTGGCAACGCGGCGCTACCTACCGCGCGCGGCTGACGGCGGGGAGTCTCATGGCGCACGAGCGACATCGTGAAGCGCTGGGCAAGCGCGGACACGTCACGGCCGATGAGGTCGTGGCGCGCGTGCAAGCGATGGAGGCCGCGTGATGATCGTTCACGTGTCTCTGTGGGATATCATCGTCGCCGCGCTCGTGGTGCTCATCCTTGCGGGCTACGGCGTGGCGGTGTTCTTCGCCAAGCGTCGCGACAAGCGGGCGGCGCAACCGCCGCAGCGGCGTGACGGTTCGCCGTGGGCCTCGCCGCCGGGCGGTGCCGCATGACCGTCTGGCAGTTCGCCGCGGAGCACCACGTCACGGCAACGATTCTCGCGGCGATCGCGTTCTCCGCGTTCGTCACGGGGCTCGTGTACGCGGAGCGCATCGTGCGCGCCATCCGAGGCGGCTAGGCCACCAAAGCGAAGAGCCCCCGCTTGCAGGCGGAGGCTCCGGTTTCGTCAGGGCTGACTACTACGTTTCCACGTAGCATGGCGCGCGGGTCGCGCCAAGGAGAAGTCGGTCATGGCGCATGCAATCGATGGTGTTGGGGGCGGCACGTGGGCGCCGCGACTCACGGTCAACGTCAGCGGGTTGGATGAAGTCAACGCGGTGTTTCAGGAGGCCGCCGCGCAGTTTGCGCGCCTGCAACGCAAACTGGATCGGCCCCGCGAGACGTGCTGCAAGTGCTGCGGCGCTCGCCGGTGGGTCGCGGGCCGCTGCTACTACTGCCAGACGGAGCGTGCCTCGTGAGCAAGTCCACGCATGCCCGCGGCGCCGTCTCGTCCGCGGCGGCGCCGCAAGATCCGCGCACACCATGGCAGTTTCGCGACGGCGGCGCCAAGGCTTCTCACGACCGCTACGCCACCGCCATCGGCCCTGAGCGTGCCGCGCACCACAGCCTCGACGATTGGACCGACGACGACGGCCGCGAGGCTCGCAAACTGCGCGATGCCCAAGCCGAGGCCCACCGTGCCGAGCGCGTCCGCAGCGCCACCGTCCCCGACGTCTATCAGGTCGCGGACAAGGTGCTTGCGCCGCTCATGGAGGAGACCACCACGATCCCGCGCCGTCTGCGCGCCGAGATCGACGAAGGCCTCGCCGCGCGCGGAACGCGCCCCACGCGGCGCGCCAAGCTGCAAGAGGCCGCGCGCCTGCTCGCCGGAGCCAAGGCCGCCGATGATCTGGAGCTGGCCCTCGCCATCACGCTCCGCGCCGCCCTTCTGTGGGCTCCCGAAGGCGGCTGGCGCGCGCACTCGCCGCGGCCCCGTGGAGACGGTTTCCCGTCGCTGCGCGCCCTGTTGACGGCCGCGTTCGCGGAGGTCGCGCTCGGCGCCGGACCGATCCCGATGGAGGTGGCGCAGAACCGCGCACGCACGCGGAGCATCGCCGGGGAGGTGTTCGTGTCGGCAAGCCACAGCGGTTCGTCACGCGCCAAGAACGCCGCTGCTGTCGACCGCCGCGCAGACGCGCAGACCATCATCGCGCGGTGCCGCGTCGCGCCGGCCATCTTGGCGATCATGTACGAGCGCGTCGTGCTCGGGCGGCACAAGGAGCCCGACGACCTGACGATCGGCCTGCGCGCGCACGCCGCCAAGATGCACGGCATCATGCTGCCCGCGAAGCCCGGCAAGGACGCGGAGCCGAGCGAGATCGCGGAGTGGTTTCAGGCCGCAGGCATCGCGCTGCATGGCGCGCTCACGGAAGGCGACGCGGAGCGGTACGTGCTCACCGCGGATCGCGTGCTTGTCGCCTGTTACGAAGAGGCGGAGCACGCGCTGCGAAAGGCGATCGGCTTGGAGCGCAGGAAGCGCAAGCCGAGCACGCGCGTGCAAGGCCGCAGCGAGGCGCGCTCTTGATCGAGCGCCCAATCGTTGGGTTCGTGGCAATCGGCGAGGCCCTTCTCACAACGCCGCGGCAAGTGCTCGCATGGGCCACGCGCAAGGTGGACCCGCTGCGGCTCGTAACTTACCAAGGCATGCCGCGTATCCTGCCATCGGCGCTCAAGAGTTGGCGCGATCGGCACATGGGCGCCGCAGTCCTTCGGCGCGTACGCGGGTGGCATCTCATCGCCGAGCGCGTGGAGATGAGCCGCATGGCGGCGATTCGCGTGAGCGAGCGCGAGCAAGATCCGCTGCCGGTGACGCATCCCGCGAGCGGCATGGTGTGGGCATTCGAGACAGCGGTGGACGATTGGAAGCGCGCGCAGGAGGTGCCGTATTGGGCTCACCGCGCTCTGCGAGAAGCCGCGAAAGCGGCGAGGGCATAAGAGAACCTGTAGCCGCATGGCACGCTGAAACGGGGTTTTGTAGCCACCCCACGAACTTGCGCGAGGACACCATTTCCGCGGCGTGGGCCGCAACAATTTTGTGCATGGTGCGCGGTGTCGCCCGGACGATCATCCATGACAGGTACGCGCCGCATCGGAAGCGCTTGTTTGCAAGACGTCCGCGCGCGACGATCATCCTTGCGGCGTACTGCCGAAAACGTACTCTGAAGGGGTAAGCTCGGGCTGCGTCCTGAGCGGAAAGACGTCGCGCCGCAGAAGGTCAACAACCTGCGTGCATGACGAAAGGTGCGCGCTGTGAAAGGCCCGCGAAGGGTAAAGCGCGGAGCCAAGGGACGACGGGCGTTTCAAGAGGAAGTCAACACGCCGTCGATCGACGCGGCGTACGCGGCCACCCTCGAAACGAAACAGGAGCGCGTCGAGTACCTCGCGGACCTGATGGCCGCCGGCAACTACGTGACGCGAAAGACCGCGCGCGAACTTGCGGAAGCGTGGGAGTTGGCGGTGGTGACCGTGGAGCACGAATACTGTGCTCACGCGGCGACGCTGCTCCGCGCATCGCTCGGCGCGATGGAGTCGCTCCAAACACGGTGCGTGGCGACGATGGATCGCATCAACGCCGAGTGCCTGAAGTTTGGGCGCGAACTTGAAGACGATCCGCTCGCTGCCGCGAAGTTCTACGAGGTGGCGCTGCAAGCCACGGTCGGCATGCTGGCGTTCACGAGCACGGAGTTCGATCACGAACTGTCGCGCCAGAAAGAGAAGCGCGACGCTGAGAAGCACGCGCGCGACATGGGCACCACGGACGTAAAGGAAGTGCGGCTCATCATCGAAGAGGCCGCGATCCCGCCGCCGAAGGACGAGAGTGGAAGCGGCGGCGCATGAGTGCCGCATCCGGCTCACCGGCCCGCAGACGCTCGCTCGCCGCACGCTGAAGCCGCGCACCACGACGGCCCTGGATTGGGGACGCGGCTGCGGCAAAACGACGTTCACGCTCCTCTTGTGGGCGATGCTCGTTGCGGAGCACGACGGCAAGCCGAGAGGCCCCGCTGGCAAGCGCGGCGTCCGCATCGTTCACCTGATGCCGACGTTCAAGCAGTTCCGCGACGTGTACGCGGAGCTGATTGAGGAGATGTTTGGGCCGCAAGGCCGGTTTGGTTGGCTCTGCGCGAAGATCAACCGCACCACCTGGCACATCTCGTTTCCGGGCGGGTCGTGGATCCAGCCCTTCGGCACGCGCGAGGCGAACCGCTCACGCGGTCTCCGGTGCGACGTCACGACGGTTGACGAGGCCGACGACGTGGAGCCGTCCGTGTTGGACGGCATCGTCAAACCGTGGTTCTCGGAGCCGTGGTCGCTCGGCATCCTTCTCGTGGAAGGCACGCCGCGGCGTGGGCGCCATGGCCTCTTGTGGCGTGAGGTGCTCGCGGGCCGCCAAGGCAAACAGGGGCACTACAGTTACCACGCGACATACCGCGACGTGCCTGAGCACGTCTCGCGTGAGTACGTGGAGCAGGTCAAGGCGGACACTCCGCCGGCCATCTTCGCGCGCGAATGGGAGTGCGATTTTGACTCGGCAGAGGGCCTTGTCTATCCGATGTTCGACGAAGCGTTCCACGTGCGCCCCGCTCCGCGGGCGCCGTGGGACGAGGTGCTCGTCGGCGTCGATCACGGTTGGGAAGACCCCGGCGTGTTTCTTGTCGTCGGCGTGCAAGGGCACGGACGCGACGCGACGTTGTGGGTCCTGGAAGAAATCTACGAACAGCACAAGGAAGAGTCGTGGTGGATTGCTCGCGCGAAAGAGATCCGCGAGCGCTACCAACGATTCCCGCTGCGGTGGTACGGCGACCCTTCGCGGCCTGACCGCGTGAGAGCGATCGGCAACGCGGCATCGGTGCGCTTCTACGACGCGAACAACGCGATCGAGGATGGCGTTTCCGCCGTCGTGGACCGGATGATTATTCGCGTCACGGAAACGGGCGAAGGCGACGCTGTGCAAGTGCGCCGGCACGCTCGGCTGTTCGTGGACCCGTCCTGCAAAAACCTCCTCTGGGAGATGCGCAACTACAAGCGCAAGCCCGACCCCGCGAACCGAGATCGGTACCTCGACGCGATCGAGGACAAGAACAACCACGCGCAGGACGCGCTTCGCTACCTGACCTTCTCGCGCTTCGGCAAACCCGCTGCAACCCGCATCGATAGCGGCGGCGGCTGGTCCTGAAAACTTCGGCCGCGCTGCGGCCATGACGGAGACACACCATGGCCATCTCGCAACCGACGCCCTCGGACCTCTCTGGATGCGCGACCGAAGTCGCGTCCAACTTCGTCGCCGACGCCAACAACTACGACGCGCGCCTCGGCAATGCCGTCGTCGTCATGGCGTCCGAAGCGGCGTCCGAAGTGACCAGCCTCAACACGCGCATCTCGACCGCGAGCAGCTCGGACTCGAGCACCACCACTTCGCTCACCACGCGCGTCTCGACGGAAGAGAGCACGCGGGCGAGCGCCGATACCAGCCTGACGACGCGGGTCTCCACCGAGGAGAGCACTCGCGCCTCGGCGGACACCTCGCTCACCACGCGGGTCAACGCTGACGCCGTGCTGTTCAGCCTGTACGCCTTCCGCGAGGTGACCTCCGGCGGCGACGTCGGGAACATCGCGGGCGGCCTCGGCAACCTCGGAAGCGACACCACGCCCATCCTGCGCGGCGACGCCGCCGAGTCGCAGGAGATTTCGTGGGCCACCGGCAACACGGACATCATCGCCTGCCAGACGGTGCTCCCGTCGAACTTCACCGGCACGGCCCTCGCGACGCTCGATCTGTGGGTCTACTCCGGCGCGACCGACGCGGCGACGTTCACGGTGGAGACGTCGTGGGACGGCGGCGCGGTCGTGAGCGACACGGCGGACGACGCCGCCACGAAGAGCGCGACGATTCACAAGATCACGGCGACCATCGCAGCGGCCGACATCCCCGACACGGCGCAGTTCGTGACGATCATGCTCACGCCGGCCGCGCACGGCTCGGACGCCACGCAGATCGTCGCCGCGCGCCTCAACTTCTCGGTTGCCTGAGTGCGACTCGGCCTGACGTTTTTCCTGCACCGCGGGGAGGCGTCAATCTGGACGAACGGCGGCGTCCAGCACTGCGCGTTCCTGTGGCTCCTCCTGCGCAAGGCGGGCCACGAAGTCTACGCGATCAACGGCGGCGACGGGGACAGTGCAAAGCCGCCCCCGATGCTCGCGCGGCTCGGAATCGAGTTCGTGCGCTTCGCCGACGTGGCGGATCGGCTCGACGTCCTCATCGAAGCGGGCGCGCAGGTGTCCGCCGAGGAAGTCGAGCGCGTCCGTCGCCGCGGCGGGAAAGCCGTCACGTTCAAATACGGGAACGCCTTCGTCATCGACGCCGAGCGCATCATCCACGACAAGCCGGCGGGCAGCATCTTCAACGGTGCGCGCTTCGATGCGGTGTGGACGAATGCGCAGCACGTCGACACCTGCGCGTCCTACTGGGAAACGATGTACCGCTGCCCGGTGCGCGTCGTGCCGCATATCTGGGATCCGTGTTTCGTTCGCATGACGTCACGCGAGTTCCCGCCGGGCCTCGTGTACGGCTACGAACCGGGGCGCGCAAAGAAGCGCGTCGCGACGTTCGAGCCGAACAGCAACATCGTCAAGACGGCCACGGTCCCGATGCTCGTCTGCGAGCAAGCCTACCGCCGCCGCCCCGATCTGCTTGCCGAGGTGTACATCACGAACGCGGAGAAGTTGAAAGGCCACCTCACGTTCCAGAGGTTCGCGGGCGCGCTGGACATCGTTCGCGATGGGGTGTGCTCGTTTGAGGCGCGCTACAACCTGCCTTGGTTCATGGCGAAGCACGCGGATGTGGTCGTCGCGCACCAATGGGAGAACGCGCTCAACTTCGCCTACTACGATGCGCTCTACGGCGGCTATCCGCTCGTCCACAACAGCCCCATGGTGCCCGTCGGCTACCGCTACAACGGCTTCGACGCGCACGGTGGGGCGGACGCCTTGCTCGCCGCCCTGGAGCACCACGACGCCGACGTGAGTACCTACAACCGCAGCGCGGGCGCGTTCCTGAACACCGTGCTTGCCACGGCTCCGGCCAACGTTGCCGCGCATGAACGCGCGCTGACAGACCTTGCCGCCTGAGAGAAACCATCCCATGCCCAAGCCTCCTCCGTTCCCGCCCAAGCCCGCCCCGAAGCCCGGCACCAAGAAGGCCGCGCCCGCGCCGTGTCCGCCGAAGAAGGGCAAGAAGTGAAGCGCACGCTGCTCGGCGAGGTTGGCCTGTGCATCCTCGGCAACGGCATCCCGGACGCCACCGCGGCGCGCCGGGCGCCCGCACCTTTGACGGGCACGATCACGGAGCAAGCCATCGCAGCACTGCGCGCGGCCGGTGTCCCGCCGAACGCGGATGGCTCCTACAACGCGGTGACCGGCTCCGGCAACGTCGTGCGCGTTACCGCCCCCTGACATCTTCCCGTGAACGTCAACGAGCCCAGCATCCGCGAAGCGCAGCGGATCTACGCCGCGAACGTCTCGCCCCGTGCGACGCGTCTCGACTGGTTGGAGCGCTACGCCAAGGGCACGCAGTACGAAGGACGCCCCTCCTTCTGGAGTGACGACGTCCCGCTGCAAGAGCGCGCGCCGTGCATCGTGGTCCCCGTCGGCGAGCGCGCTGCCGAGAGCAACGTCGATCTGTGCTTCGGCGAAGGCCGCGCGCCCACGTTCGCGTTGCAGGCCAACACGGACGACGTGTTCGACGCGCGCCTTGGCTTGTCCGAAGAGGACGCCGAGGTTGCTACCAAGTTCATCGGTGCGATCTGCGAGCAAGCGGACCTCACGTCGGCGGCGCAGGAACTTCTCGCGTGGGCGCAGATGCACGGGACCACGTGCGCGATCGTGTGCGCGATGAATGGCCGCCTGTGCGTCGATCGCGAAGACGCGAAGTGGTGCACGCCGACGTTCGACGAGAGCGACCCGGACGTCGTGACGCGCCTCGAGATCCGCTACCCGTTTCTGGAGGACTACACCGACGACGCAGGGCGCCTCGGCAAGACGTGCATGCTCTACCGCCGCGTGATCGACGAGACACGCGACGTCACGTACAAGCCCGCGCCGGCTGCCCTGAACGGCAAAGAGCCGAACGCGTGGATCGAGGACAAGGTGACGGCCCACGGCCTCGGCTTCTGCCCCGTGCGGTGGTACAAGTTCGGGACGCGTGGCAAGTCGCGTGACCTGGACGGCGGCGCGATTCACGCGCTCATGTGCGACGAGATCGACGCGCTCAACTTCGCGCTGTCGCAGATCCATCGCGCGGCGGTGTACGCCACGGACCCGCAAGTCATCGAGACGGGCGTGGACGCGGACCACCGCCAAGCGCCGATGGGGCGCACGGCAAACGCGTACCTTGGTGCGGGCGATGCCCCCGAGAACGCGTCGTGGATCCTGTACGGCCCGAACAACAAGCCGCTGCGCAGTGCATCCGGTCCGGCCACGCGGCGCGGCCCCGGTGTGACGTGGCGCTACCCGGACCCCAACAGCAGCGTCGACCTTCTCACGTTGCCCGGCGACGCGCTCAAGCCCGCCGAGGACAACGCGAAGCGCATCTACGCGCTCATCAAAGAAATGCTCGGCGTCGTGTTCATCGACCCGGAGCAAACAAAGCTCGGTAGCGACATCTCCGGCCGCGCGCTCGAATGGCTGCACTCCAAGCAGATCGACCGCTGCAACCGCATTCGCAAAGACTTCGGCCGGCGCATGCTCATGCCGCTCATCCACATGCTGCTGCGCATCGCGCTCAAGACGCAAGGCACGCTCTACATTCCGGGGCTCGAAAAGGCCCGCAAGATTCTGGAGCGATTCGAGCGCGAGGTGGAAGGCGCTTCCGCGCTGCAATGGTTCGGTCCTGAGATTCGCGTCACGTGGGGGCCGTACTTCAAGCCCACCGCGGCGGACGCGAAGATGGACACGGACAACGCGCTCGCGGCGAAGGACGGCGGCATCATCACCCTGAAGACCGCCGTGGAAGCCATGAAGCCGCACTACCCGAGCGTCGGCGACGTCGCGAAGTACCTCGACGACTTGGAAGACGAAGCCGAGGCGAAAGCCGAGAAGGCGATGGCGGCCATGCACGCGCTTGGCGGTGAGCCGTCGCTGCCCGAAGAGGACGAGCCCGAGAGCGTGCCGCAACCCAAGGTGAAGCCTGCGCCGTTCACGCGCGAGCCGAAGGCCAAGAAGCCGCCGGTCGTGCGCAAGGGCAAGCGGCCGAAGGTTGCCGAAGAGGCTGCGGCGGCTTAGGTTTCGCAGCATGGGATTCGACATCACCCTTCGCGGGCGGCCCTCGCCGCACGACGCCGACATCGCCGTTCGCACGCTGCGCGCTCACTGGCCTGGCGCGGTTTGCGAGCACGCCGCAACGGGCTCCGTCGTGGTCTTCCCGCTCACAGGCAACGCCGACGTCCTCGTGTTCCGCGATGAGCAAGCGCGCGAAACGGTGCGTGCCCACGGCGTCACGGCGGACACCGAATGGCTCTTCGCGCAGGTCATCGTGGGCGAGTCCGTGACGATCGTCGTGGACCGTGACGGGTCGCCGCTGTGCGCCGCCGCTCGAGACGTGTTGACCTCCGTCCGCGCCAACCGGATCGGCGTGGTGAGCATTCGCGACCTGCCGCAGCCGCCCGGCGCGGACCCGATCTCATGCTGAACCCCAATCCGCAGAAGCCCGGCGCGCAGGCGAAAGTCATCGCCGCGCTCTTGCCGTGCCTTGCGGATCTACTCGACCTTGCCGGCAACGCGAAGCTCGCGCACTGGCACATCCGCGGCCCGCAGTTCACGCCGCT